>Ga0209713_10000412_pt1 | contig 23939 bp, 11 predicted proteins | sample ArcOceMetagenome_3_FD_187444 | JGI IMG/M metagenome (GOLD analysis project Ga0209713, IMG submission 187444) | Marine eukaryotic phytoplankton communities from Arctic Ocean - Arctic Ocean- Svalbard ARC20M Metagenome (SPAdes) (version 2) | ecosystem: Environmental > Aquatic > Marine > Oceanic... | reverse complement strand
CCTCCTCCTCCTCTCTCCTGCCATCTCGCGCCACATTCGAGCGGGCACACCTGCTGCGCCACTAGCGCTTCGGCCTGACGCGGGCGCGTCAGTGCTGCCGTGTAGTTGCCTTGCCTTCGCCAACTACACTTGACGCCGCGGGGCACAGGGTCAGTAGGCAATGTCGTAGGCGAGGGCACGTAGATGCCCTTGTCACAAGAGCTTTCTGCCCTCGGTGTGCACTGGATGCAAGCAGCAAGCGAGGCGGCTGACGCGGGAGTGGAGCAGCCTCTGACGGGAGTGGAGCTGGGGGCGCAGGTGGTGGGCCAGCCCAACGAGTTTGACGTCGAGTTGCTTGGGGACTGCGATGGCGTCGTCTCGGAGATCTGCGGCAAGCTCGGGTGGGAGGAGCAAGGGATCCCTACCACCCAGTCGAGTATCAAGCTCTCGTCCGAGATCTTGTGCACGCCAGCACTGCCGCAGGCGCACCCTGCCGCGCACAGCGACCAAGGCGCTGGCGAGGCGGGCGCCAGTGCGCACGCGCATGCGTCGCCTCAAGCGGCGGCGGCTGAGCGCACGCTTGCCGAGGATGAGTTTGGCGAGGACGCGACAGGCGCAGGGCCCCTCAGCGGCTTACGTGCTGCTGGCCCCCTGCGTGAGGAATCCCTCCTGCAAGAGGCGGTTGCCAGCGGTTGTGTTGTAAATCACGGAGCATGTACATATCTTTTCAGGTGAGGTGTTTCCCTCGCTGGCACGTGTGTTCGGATTGCTCTGTCCCTCTGTTCCTCTGTCTGTCGCTCCGGTGCTCACGTGTCACTGACTCGAGTCAGCTCTGGCATGGCATGGTGCGTGATGCATCCCATCCCCTCCATCGAATCCATCGCATGCATCTGACGTATCTGGTCATGGTGCAGCGGCTTTTCCTTGCGCCAACGCCGGGGTTATGGCTCGGAAAGTGAGGAGGAGCAGGATGAGGATGAGGACGACGAGGAGGAGGATAGCCTAGACGGCATGGCGCGTAAGAGTGAAGAGGGCGAGGACGGCGGTGTGGATGAGGAGGATGCAGACGAGGAGCAAGGCTGGGATGACGCCGAGCTGCCTCTTTCCCTTCCCCTGTCACCTCCTTTGACCTCGGGTGAGCAGCAGCAAGACGCAGGGGAGGAGGGGGGGGGGGGGGGGGGGGGGGGAGGAGGAGTGAAGTCTTTGAGCAGCTACGACGAGATGCGCGCACAGCAAGAGAGTGGGGCGCAGGAGCGTGGCATCAAAACAACATGGCGGCGGCCGTGCGTGTGTGCAGACGGCTTGCGTGTACTGTATTAGACACTGTAGGATAAGCTTGCACTGATCGGCACCCTGACACACCGCCGACACATATGTATCACACACCCTCGTTTCTGCATAGCCCTTCTGTTCGTTTGACTTCTGTTCGTTTGACCCCTGTTTGTTGTCTTATCAATTTATTGGGTCCGTGTGCTGCACGCTCGCAAAATGGAATGAAATAAGCAGTGCAAAGAAGCGAGCAGTGCAAAGAAGCAATGCAAGACCAGCCGTGCTCCACGTGCTGTGTCTGCTGTGTCTGCGCCCTGTGCGTGTGACACGCACACACCTGCGATTGCAAGGAAGTTGAACACGAGACCACGCTGGCGGCTAAAGAGGGGAGCGGGGCGGGGGCGACGGGACGAGGCAGGAGGACGTGCTCGAGTGCTGTTCTTGAGTTGCTCTCATTCACCACCCGCGGCCGCAGCATTTGCCTCTGCAGGCCCTGCAGAGGCGGCAGCTTGGTCCGAGCCTTTTGGAATAGGATGCTTGCATCCGGGACATCTGGGCGCATGCGCAGGCATCCTGCGTCATGACGCGTCCGCTATCCCCAGCGGGAGGGCACACGGCAGAGCACGCATTGACAGGAGCCGATGAGATGAACTGGCACAGCAGGAGCACAGCAGCAGCACACGCACCTGGGCCATTCAGGCTTGACGGGCGCGTGGCACTTTTCGCACTCTACCGCGAAGCCCGCGGCCGCGCGCTCGGCAGCAACCATGGAATCATCTTCCGTTCCTGCTGCCTGCCCGTCCCCTCCAGCATCGTCTGGCTTCTTTGTCGGCGCCTGTCCTCGCGCGCGCACGCACATACGGCACAGACACAGACGTTAGACCGTTGCTGGACTGCACCCTGACGCACCGCAAGACTCGCGTGACTCATCGGGTTCATGCCACCCTGTCACATCACACACCCTGTCCGCCCTCTCACACGTGGTGGGTGTGGGTCGCCTATGCGACGGGACGCGCTGCGACGGACGCGCTGTCTACCGTGTGCAGCCGTGGCAATTGCTGTCTGCACAGTGCCGCCGCGCGTGCGTGTGCTTGCATGCGGCACCAGGGTTTCACGCCAGACGGGGAGTGCACAGGGAGTGAGAGAGACAAAGGAGTGCACGAGAGAGAGAGAGAAGGGACCTTGCAGCCTGGGCAGACACTCCAGGAGAGCTTGACAGGCGCTGAACAACGCCAGCATTCGCTGATGAAAGCGGGGTCCAGCTCCATGGCCGCGGAGGCGCTTGTCTCTGCTCATGCACATGCTGATATCACGCGTTGCTCCGCACAACAGCGCTCATAAGCGCGTGTTGTCACAGGACATTGCGCGCGCGCCACCCCACATCTCTTGATCAACCAGGAGCATGCCTCAAGCCTGCGCATCCAAGATGGCCACGTAAGGCAAGATTAGACGAGAACAGTACCTGGCGAGAGGCCGGGAGGAGGGGACAAGGGCTGGGCAGCATCAGGATGGGCAGCCGAGGCATCCAAGTCAGGCGGGGGCTGCTTGTCGGCCTTACAGCCTGGACAGCGCGGCCAGCTCGAGCGCACTGGCGCCTGGCACTTCCAGCACGGTGCCGTATCTTCCAAGGCCGCGCCAGCCTCTGCCACCTCGTCCTCTTGCGCTGCTGCCCCGGCTTGGGTGAGCGAGAGCTTGGACTTGCACGCCGGGCATCGCGGCCAGCCCTGCTTGCACTGCGCATCCGCAACCGCACCCTTCAGACTCCTTCTTCCCATCAGCCTCTGAGTCTTGGCTCATCCGTTGCATACGTTGCAGCGGTGCATGCGTAGCCTCTCATACTAAGCGCGCGCACACACAACATGGAACACGCTCCAGGGGGCGGTGAGGGAGGCAGACAGCAAGCAGCGGGACGCGAGGCATAGGGCGAGGCACGAGACACCAAGCCAGCGACACGGCATGCGACACGGAGGACGGGGCAAACGGACCGGAGCCTTGCACTGGTAGCACTCGCCCCACCCAGGAACAGCCGCTGCCACAGCAGCGTCGGGCAGGGGAGCATCGTCTCCAAAATCAAGGGCGGCCGGGAGCACAGGAGTAGTGACCCGCTCAGCCTCGCCACCCTCGACCAGCAGCGGCTCCTCCAGCCTCTCGCCACTCGGGTGCACTTCAGCTGTGCGCCGTAGATACACAAACTTGTAGTAGACAAAGGCGGCAATGGCGATGGCGACGAGGGCGCCGACAACTCCACCCACAATCGCACCAACTCCTCCCCCACCCGCGGGTGTAGATCCTGGGGGGCTGGGCTGGGGCTCTGGTGTCTCGCTTCCGCCACCGCCACCGCCGCCGCCGCCACCGCCGCCACCACCACCACCACCATCACCGCCGCCGCCGCCGCCGCCAGGAGGCGAGGGAACTGGGCCTGGCGGCGGGGCGGGACCTGGTGGTGTAGGCGCAGGCGGAGGAGGTGACGGTGGTGGTGCAGGTGGCTGGAATTCGACGATGGCATAGGACGAAAAATGGGTGAGCGAGGAGCTGGTTGTTTTTGTGGCGGCATCGTACGTTGAGCCCGTGACCTCGACCCAAGCCGGTGGAGTGGCGGTTTTGTCAAACACAAAGGCTGACACGCTCTTGCCAGCCGTCGCAGTGAAGCTCGTGCCGGCTGACATGGTGAGAGCCACCGGTACTGCAAACGTCGTGCCCTCGGGCCCCAGCTCGAAGACAGTGCTGATGAGAGCCGCTCCTGTCATGCCGGCGTTGCTCAGGGCGTCGGTGCTGGTCATGTCGGTCGGCAGCTGATCTACCCGGTACGAGTCCACAGTAACGGTTCCTTGGAAGGCGCCCTTGGGGAAATTCAAGGAAAGTATGGATCCGAGGGACACGGTTGCATTGGCTCCTGCCGCGATAGCCTGCGACGTTTCTTGTTCCGGCGTCAACGATACGGCGCACGTGGTACCGAGGTAGTAGCGGTTGCAGATGCAGTAGGCCTCCTTGGAGTGGCAGACTCCGTTTCCCCCGCACGTCACGGCCGCCGAGCAATACACTGCGCACTTGGCCGCCTGGCTTCTGGTGTAGTAGTTGGCCGCGCAGGAGCATTGGCTGCGCGAAGTCGTGCTGCCGTTGACGCACACGAAGTTGGCCTCCACACCACACACGGACGAGCAGCCATCGCCGTTGGCTGTGTTGTCGTCATCACACGTCTCGGCCCCAAGCTTCTTCCCGTCGCCACAGATGGGCGAGCATGCCACTCCGGAGCCCTGGTACCCAGCGTTGCACGTGCACGCAAAACTGCCGGCCGAGTTTGAGCAGGAGGCCTGGCTGTGGCAGTTGTGCTTCTCCGTCGCGTCCGTGCACTCGTTGACATCGACACAGTAGGCCCCTTGTAGGTCCGTATTGCGGCGCCAGCCTGCTTGACACTTGCACTCAGATTCGAGGGTACTGCCGGTCTTGTCGTTGGTTTTGGAGTTGACCGGGCACTCGGAGCAGCGGGTATACCATGACCCCGGTGTCTCCTTGAATTCATCCGCCGGGCACGGCTCACAGGTGCCGGCCGTGTCAGTCTTGGCAGGGGGGTTGGGGTTGGAGGCGGAGGGAACGGCAGTGAGCACATCGCGGAATTTGCCGGCCGCACACGAGGTGTGCGCCTTGCACGTGGCATCCCACGTGTTGATGGTGCTCTCCTTGTACTTGCCATTGGCACAAGCGGTGCAGGAGCCAGGGGCCGTCTTGGACATGTCTGTCAGCTCCTGCCCGCTCGGACACACGCTGAAGGCAACACAGTCTGTGTTACCTCCCTCTGCATACTTGCCGTGCTCGCACGCCAAACATTCCGAGTTCCACGCGCCAGAAGTGTTTTTGTAGGATCCTGCAGCACAAGGCAGGCAGGAGCCAGTAGTGCGAGGCTGGTTGGGCAACGTGACGCCGCAGCCCGTGCGGTAGGTGCCGAGATTGGCGCAAGGTCCACAGCAGATGCTCGGCACTCCCCAGCACGCCCAGCCGCTTTCGATCTTGCAAGTTTCACCATGACAGCCATCCCCGTTGACCAGGTTGCCGTCGTCGCACGTTTCGGCGCCCATGATCTTGCTGTCGCCGCATGCAGCCAGGGTCGGGTTGATCCCCGCAGCGAAGTCGGTGAGATGGCTGCAATTGCAGCACACTTGCTTGCCCCCTGCCGCGTCCACCACGCGCACAGGAGTGCAGCCATCGAAGCTCATCTTGCCCTTTGTAGCGTCGTAGAAACCGCAAGAGGCCTTTTGCTTCCACCATTCGGCGCGCCCCGCATACATGGACGAAGGCATGTGGAGGCAGACCTCGATTGGTGTCGAGAGGTCCTTGACCGTCACCTCAGCGCTGTCCGACACCTGGAGCAGGGTCAAACTGACCGTGTCTTTCGACAAGAAGTCCATGTCCAGGTTGGCTGCCGTGTTGCCGCCCGTGCAGCGCCTGCTCGATACCACCTGCACGGCACTTGTCGCCTCCTTGCTCAGTTGCGTCGCAATGTTGGCAGGAAGCTGAAAGGGAGGAGCGCTGCCAGCAGCAGACGCAGCAACCCCTAGGCCCTTGGCAGCCCCCGCAGCCAACGACAACTTCTCGGCGCTCACCGTGTAGCAGCTCGACACGCCGGAAATGGTCTCTACCTTTTCGCCCGTCATTTTGGAAGCGAGCAGGAGCGCTGCAAGCTTTTGTGAGGTGACAGTAGTCTCGTCTATCAAACTCTTTTCGACGCTTGCTGACAGATTGGTCAATATGGGGCCCGAACAGCCGAGTGTGGAGGGCGCGGCGGCGCTTGTGGTACTGCTGAGCATGTTGGCCAGTTGCTGTGCCAGCCCCCGGTCCAGCGCGCCCTGTGGCGACACGAGTACCATCTTGCTGGCTATGCTGGAGGCCGTCTGCGCCAAGCTTGTGGTCACCTGGCACCCTTCCACTGCACATGCTGCCCCTGCCTGCGCGGTCTCAAGGGCGAAGCCCTCTGTCAGGGCGGCTTTGGCAATGCCTGTCGACACCTCGGTCACCATGCTCGTGCGGTAGGAGGAGCACACGGCTTGCTCGGTGCACTTACCGCCCATTTCAAGACACGTGACCAGCGACTTGGCGTTCACTTGGTCTGCCCGCCCTTGCTGATTCGCCTCCTTGATCGAGGTCAGGACTGTGTCGAGCGTTGAAGTGTCGGTTGCTAGCAGGCGGCGCCGGAAAGTGGCAGGGCTTATGGTCACGTCATCGTTTTGGATTTCCGACGCAGACCCGAGCGAATCGAGGATTTGAGCCGTCATGGTGATGGTTCCTGAAGGCAGCTCCAGCGTTCGGAACGAGATGTGCGTAGGGTCGAACCACATCTGCTCTCCGTTGATCAGCGTGCCCATGCGATACATGAGCGGCTGATCCTCATCCGCCCAGTTGCTGCATGATATTGTGACCATGTCGAGCAGCGCCCTGCCGCTCTTGACGCACGCGCTGCCTTGCCCGACACACGCCTGGCACGTGCCTGACGACGGAGGCTTGTTGACGACGAAGGCCATTTGCGATATGCCCACTTGCGCGCCCTTGATGCCCAACAGTTGAACCGTGTAGGTCTGCCCTGCTGTCAGCAGGCCCTGCTGCGAAAGTTGAGGATCAAGGATAAACGCGGCGGAGGAAGAGCCAAAGGGAACAGCTTCGGGGGTAGCCGCATCCATAAGCGTCTGATTTGGCGAGATGCTCCACATGAGAGCATCTGCAGAGCTCGAGCCTGTAAAAACCAGGCGGTCGCCTTGGTTGACCTTGGGCACGCCCCTGGAATCGCGCATGGTGAAACTCTGGCCTAGAATGCTCACCTCCGGGATGGGCCCAGAGACGACGGCGACTGAGGCCCCTCCACTCGCCTGCCGCTTGCCCTTGCTGGCCGTGACAGTGAAGTAATACTCAAGCGTGTCTGATGCAGGCAACGACAATTTCGGGACGGTGATGGAGGACGAGGCGGCAAAGGTCATGACTTGGTCGCTTGTGCTCCGGTCCCTGCACTGATACGAGACTCCCTGCACACGATACGAGCACGTCCACCCAAAAGTGACTCCCTGCTCGTTGTTCGGCGCCGCCGCATCCGGGTCAGCAAAGACAGCCTCGAGCACGAATTCTGAGTTTTCGGAAACCTTGCGAGTAGAGGAGCCCTTGACAAAAACGACAAGGGGCGAGGACGAGACGACGATGTCGAAGGTCTTGCTCGATGCCTTGGACGGGTCGCCTTTCATTTGAATCTTGAGCTCTACTCGGTAGCTGGCGCCGGCTGAGAGAGTGTCTTTCGGGATCGCCAGCTGAGGGCTTGCACGGAGGAGGTCTGTCGGGATGGACACGGCCGTGCTCGGTGCTTTGACCACTTGACTCCAAATGAACTCGATCTCTGCCTTGGGAACATCGCATTTGGAGAACTGAGCCTCGCCGCGGAGCATCATTCGCTCCCCGCGCTTGTAAGACGGCTGCCCTCCAAACGAGATTTCCGGCGCTGCTGAAGATACCTTGTTCACTTTGTGCACCAACGTCTTTGAGGTCGCCGACAAAAAGTCAACGGCATACACAGTGATTTCGTACATGCCATACTCGGTCATCTGTGGCGTGCCCCTGGGCAGTTTGAGCGTCGATCCTGGGGGGTTTGCATTCTTGTATGTATCACTCTCCAGAAAATCCTTCTTCAGATATTCATCAAATGCAGGGTGGCTGGAGCAGCCCCAGATGAAGGTCGGAGCGCGCGGCGTCGAGACGCTGACAAAGAGCTCCAGGTCTGAGCATGGATCGATTTGCGATGGGCCTTTGACTGAAATAGGATCCGGGGTGAGCAGCTGGGCTGGCTCTTGAACCTTGCGCGAGGCGCTCGCACTGGCGTCCATGGCTGGAGACAGAGAGTTGAAAGACCGGATGGTGTTGCCTTGCAACGTCGGTGCCGCCGATTCAAGCGCAACTGCAGAAGCGCCCAGGGGCGACCCGAGTTGAATAATGAGCTGCCGCGCCGACACCCAGCTGCACGAGTGGCCTGGACCGAGCAGGCTGTTTTGAGAGGGCGCCAGAACTCCGTCGCAGGTCTCCTTGGTGGAGGGCGGTTGATTGGTGTCCGAGTCAAAGTTGACCTCTAGATCAGCACCAGTGCTCGAAAATTTGACCGATGTCACGGCTGGGGCGCGATAGTAGGTATATGTCGTCTGAGCCGTTATGCTGGCCTTGGATTTCATGGTTACTGAGAGCGCCAGCTCCCTGGCGCCTTGGTCGTAACTGCATTCCTGGCACTCGTAAGATGGAGCCGAGATGCGCAGGATGGTCTGCCCGCTCCGCGTGTCCAGGGTCATCTGCGTCGCAACTTCCGAGCCAAACTGCACAGTCACGTCCTTGAGAGGGTCTGTGATGCCGAAGTTGGTCAGCACTACCTCGACGTTGAAGTTGCCGCCCGTTGACGGGCCCTGGCAGGTGGAGCGAAGGCAATTCATGGTGATGGCGTCGTTGTACACCATGACCGAGAAGCCGGTGCTGTAGAAGATGTCGCTGGCTGTTGTCCAGTCCACGCTGGTCTTTGCTGACTCCGAGTCCAGATAAACACCAGGGGTCAGGGAGGCGACGTCGGTGGTGACTTCCAGCACCGTTCTTTGCGGTGTCGAAAAGAGCACCCTACGAAGGGCAGCCAAGTTGCCTCCTATTCTCACCTTGAGCGTGCCCGCGCTGGGCTGCCCGTCAGTCAGAGGGATTTGAGGCAGATTGTCGATGGCAAGAGTCAGAGTTCCCTGCACCGACTGAGGCACCTTGGCAATGACATCGGCGGACCCGAAGAGCGGCATGGAGCCATCGCCGCACTGGAACATGACCACACAGCTCGGGCCCGCATTGCAGGAGGAGCAATATTGCGCCACCACCACCTTGGGGGTCAACGGTTTGAACTCGAAGAGAGCAAGGCTGGAGCAAGACTTGGTCTCGCGCACAAAGGTGCCAATGCCGCCGCCACGCGGAGGCTCAGCCAGGCCGGTGTACGTGACAACAATCTCGACGCTGTCGGCCGAGGGCCAAGCAGGAATGGTGAGGACCAGCTGCAACTCGCCGACCGGATTCCGGATGTCGCGCACGCCACACAGTACGCCGTCGCATGTGACGGAGCGCGAGGAGTTGGTGGTGGATCGGAACACCACCTGCAGTTGGTCGGCGCTTTCGACGCTGGGAAAGTCGGTGACCTTGAGGCTCAGCGTCCTCCCTTCATCAGTCGGCGGTACGCCGAGGAAACAGAACGGCGTGGTGCACACGGCACGCCCATCAGGAGACGCAGAGCGCGGTTGCACATCAAGCACAGCTGGAGCTTGATAGTACTCGAAGTCGACGGTATCACTGATTCCATTTTTGCCCGTCATGGTCACCTGCACGAGTCCGGCTTTGGCCGCCGCGGGAGTGCGCACAGAAACAGTGACGCTTGTGTCATCCTTCGCCGCAAACGCGGTCACAGTACCGGGCGTGCCGTCAAAGGACGCAGCAATCTCCTGCAACGTGCCCGGATCGGTCCAGTAGAGCTTGACTTGCACGGTGCTTCCGCCGCCGAGTGTGCCATCAATTGGTGACACCTGAGCCGGAGGGCGATCGAACGTGAACTCGAAAGCAGCATGCATCAGGGGCGACGCGCCATCGGCCTGGCGGTACAAGCTGCCCGCCTTTTTGCCCGCCGCTCCTGATGAGGTGATATTGACATAGACGGTGGTAAGATCCTGGCTACCAGCCACCTTTGAGACGCCCGTCACCGTCCCAGAACCCTCTGATATGCTCACAACCACCTCGCTGAAGCTGCTGACTGCGGGCAGATTGCGCACGGCAAGCGTCACCGCCGTCGTAACGTCCTTTACAGCCGAGCCTCGCGCAGGTGCCGGCAGTCCTGCGATCATTGGAGCGCTGGCAGGAATGTACTGGAATTTCTCAGCCTGCGAACACTCGGAACCGGCGCAAACCACGAGGTCCCACGCTCCCGCTCCTTGAGGACCTTGAGGATTGATTGCGGGGGTCTTGACCACAAGTTGCGCGGACGAGCAAGATTTGTACGTGCATGCACTTGGCGTGGTGTAGGCGAGGTCGTGCACACAGGCAAGCAGCAGGGTGGAAGAGCACGCAGGCAGCTGCAAGATTCCGCTGCATCCCGCCTGCCCAACCTGAGCTGGTGAGCACGACGAGGGGGTAGTCGGAGGGATCATGAACACGCCCACCGTGGAGGCGGTGAGGGCAGGCGACAGATAGCTGACACTTGCACGTATCTCGTGTGCTTCATTCGACGAGCCAGAGGCAGGGAAATAGGCAGTTATTTTGGGCGGCGGGTCAGGCAACACTGTGATTTCAAACAGTCCAGCTCGTTGCATTCCATGAGCCGCAAAATAAATCTGCGCCTGCTGCACTCCCAGCCGCGAGACAGGAGGAATGTCGAAAATGAGCGTCGCGCCATCATACGAAGATTGGACCAATCTTGTCTCAGACACACTTATGCCATCGCTGATATCAAGGGCACATCGGGCGATGCCACCCGTCACGGGCAGAGGAAAGGAGCCGAAGTTACTCACTTCCACCTGCACTCGCGTCGTCTCGCTGGTTCGAATCGCTGAGGGGAAAAGGCGCAGGATCTGCGCCCTGCCTTTGGACGGTTTAAAGTAGGTGTACTGCACGGTCTCGGCTTCTCGAACGACGGAGCCAAAGGTCATCTTCACTTCGATCATGGCTGTGCCCTGGCCCAGGGGCGCAGGCGGCATTTCAAGCACGAGCACCGCTTTGTTGGAAAAGAAGGAGGAGGTTGGGGGCGAGTACCAGTCGCTGGCCGCATAGCTTTTGATCTGTGCAAACTCAGAGTCCTCCCCCTGCCGAACTGTGACGCTAATGTCCGATATGGACTGCGCCATAAAATTGTCAAACCGCAGTTCAAGGTTGTCCTCATCCGAGTTTTGGTCACCGCCCGTGGTTTTGCCGATCAACCCCTTGCTAAAGGTGAGCGAGGGAAACGGTATTTCATCGTCCATGACGCAAAATGCAACACGACACTCGTCCGACTTGGGCGGAGCCCTGTCAAGGTGCAAGGCGTTGACGACCATGCCTCCCAAGGACAGCTGCTGCGAGCGGCAAAACGCGGTATGGTCGCACGGTATCACAAGTTTGAAATCAAAGGGAACCGTGGAGCTGCCGGACGAGATAACGATAGGGACTATGCCGATCTTGTCCGTTGCCGGCGTGGTGATATGTACGTATACCTCCCACTCATTGCTCGGAGCATTGGGAAACAAGATGGGGTCCGGAGTGACGAGGATGGCCTTTTGCACTAGCACCGGCGCACCGTCAAACGTTGCCGAAATTGTGGTTGTGGTGGGCAGATTGGCTATACGCGCTTGTATTCGAGCGCCGCCAGTCGACACACCATATCCAGTCAGCTGTTGCGCCGCGTTCTTGCATCCGTCCGATGCACAGCCAATCATCTCAACGCCCCTCAGCGCGACCACAGCGCAGTCGCGCAAGGCAAAGGGGAACGTCACGAAGCGAGCCCCCGCCTGCACCCGCGTGGTGCCGGTTGACACGGCTGCGCCCTGCGTACTCAAGGCTGCCGTGATCCGGGCAAATGATGTGGCCGAGCTGGGTGTGTAGTCAGAGGCCTGCACTGTCCACGTGATCGCGGCGCCAGATGTCGGCGTGTACACAATGCTCGGCAGCGGTTGCGTGTAGTTAGGCCCCTGCGAGAGGTCGGACAGAAGAGAGACAAACATAGTCTGGGAAACGGAGCTCCTGCCGATGCACGCAAACTGCGGGACCGCATACTCCATTGCTGGTAGCGTATCGTCGATAAAGGTGTAGCTGAAAGTGAGCCTATCAGAGCTTGCCCGCCCCTCACTCTTCAAGTACACCCTGCCAGTGGCGAGACCAGGCGTGAAAGGAGGTGTTGTCAACACGACCTGCGCTCCTTGAACTGTGATGAGGCTGGCGCTGACAATGGTGACATCAAACTCCACAGTCAACTGACTAGCCAAGGTGTCGGCAGGAAAGTTGAGCAGACTTACGCGCACCTCGTCGCCTCCGGAAGCCTTTCCTTGGCTGCTCGACACGGAGCCGAGGGCGGGGGCAAGGCGCTGGTAGCTGAAGGCCTTGGCAGTCGCCTCCATCTTCGAATTGCTCACTGACGCGATAGTCACGTCAACTGGAACCGTGCCTATGTCCAGCGTTGATGAGTAGGGAGGTGTCTGCACCATGATCTGCGTCTCGGCGGTCTGACTACTCAAAATCGACTTGATAGTACCGTAGCTCGCCCCTTGCAGCCCAAATCGGACAGACGCTTCGTTCAGCGCCCGGATGATAGGGAAGTTTGCAACTGTCAGCCGCAACATAGTGCCCCCCGTGTATATGCCGACACTAGGATCAATCGACGTAATCACTGGAAGCAGATCGTTGAAGTACTGCACTTGAAAGGTGGCGAAGAGCGCAGAAGGGAATGTCAGCGTCACCACAGTCACGCCTGGCGTCTGCGAGGTAGCTAGTTCCACGCGAATATCCGCGATGCCAGTGGCCGTGTCGAGCTGGAAGAATTTGATGGGCATCGCGAGCGGCGGGTCCGAGGAAGTGAAGCCCGCGATGGATGCCTGCACTTGATCCGAGGATGTGACATAAGCCGGCACGTTAGACACTGTCAGTCGCACAAGGGTCCTTTCCGACATTTTGACGTTGTTCCCAGCCGCACTGGGCCCGTCAGCGACACCAATGGCCCTCAGCACGCTTGGCATGGCAGGATTGTAATATTCGAAGGCGGCGGTTGGCTCGCTGGCATCGCGAGGATACGAGCGGTGGTAGGCCCACAGCTCCACCTTGCCTGCCACTATGTTGGCAGTGCAGCACGGCATTTTGGCGTAGACAATCAGCGTCTGCACGGCGCGCGGGTGGAGCAAAGGGTCGGCCTGTTCGAACGAGGTCACCTGTGCCTCAATGCCGTTGACAGAAATCAGGATTTGGTACTTTTCGTCGGCAGGGGGGGCGGGAAAGTTGTCAAGGGTGATTGCCACGCTCGTTTTCTCCGTCATGTCGCCGCGGCTGGGCACCATCGAGCCGAAGTGCACCTGCGGCATCTTCTTGTACGAAAAGCTCGACCCTAGGGCAGCTGACACACCTTTACTGCTGACTACTACCTTGGGCGTTATTTGGCCAACTGCGCCGCTGGGCACGATGGCCGTAATCTCCACAGTGGCCACAGATCCTGACACGGCCACGAAATTGAGAGATGTAGCGGTGACGTTAATGACGTTGTCAACGAAAACTACCAGCACATCTTCTTTCGTTGCGCGCGGGGCCACAGCCGGAAAGTTGGCAATGCTGATGCTCATCTGTACCTCGCCTACCTCGTACGCCCACCCCGGGGAAAAGTAATTGACGCGAGGCTCTCCTGCTGGCAGGGCTACTAAAGTCAAGGTGGCCGACTTGGCCCCAGGTACCTTGGCTTTGATCACCACTTGGATGTCCGTGGGCACGGCAACGGCCGTGGGAGATGGAGCTATCTTGAGCACCAAGTGCGCCATCTGAGCTGTAGCGCCGACGCCCACGCTGTCAACCGTAATACTCAACCCCGCAATGCCTGTGACCGTAAGTGAGAGCTCATCAGGCTTGGTGATTGCAGTTCCCACGTTTTTGACGCCCACATTGACCAGCGTAGAAAGTTCCGACGCCACTCGCGGCGCCGATGACGGATAGACAATTTCCGTGTCGAGGCCCCGGTAGTCAAAGGCCGCTGTTCCTTTGTTGGCCTCGCGTCCAGGATACCACACCTCGATCTGCTTGTTGCCACCGATCGTCTGCAATGGGGCTAGGATGGACACCACGGTTCGCGCTCGATTGGAGATGACAGCCGTCACTTGACTTGCAGTCAGCTCCTGTCCAGCAAAAGAGACCTTGAGCAAGCTCGCGTCCGCGACTTTGAGCATGTTCGTCAGAAGCAGCGTGATCGCAATGGGATTCCCACCCACACTTTCACCACCCACAGGGCTCACAGTCAGAACTGCGGGCCCAGTCGGCACGGCTTCGTAGAGAAAGGTGAAGGCCACCTGGCCTTTTCCTTTGGTGTAGCGCAACGTTACTGTAGCGACGCCGGCGCTCGACACTGCTGGCGCAGGAAACGTGACCGTGGTGGTCTTGGTGATAGGCGGTGGCGCCGGCGACTCATAATAAACAACGGTGACGCCAGTGGAGACGGAAACGGCCTCCGCGCTGCCCACCTGGACTGAAACAGCCAGGTCGGCGACCGTCATGCCTGCTGCCCCGAGATTCTTGACGACGGCTGTGATGGTGTCACCGCCTGTCGAGTAGACCTTGAACGGATTCGACGACACCATCTCTGGCCTTGTGTCCAGAAAATTAAACTTGAATGAGGCAGCGTTGGAAGTGAGAGGCGCCACAGTCTGCGTGGAGCTATCCCAGACGCCCGGAGTGACAGAAACAGTACGCATGACCGGCGGTGAGTTGGGATACACCAGCGAGATGATGGTGGAGAGGGAGGACGAGCTTTCAATACGAATGTCGTCGGGAGCCGTGACCTGCGAACCGAAGAGTACGATGGCCTCGGCTCGGCGGTACACCGGCTGCAGGTTGCTGAGCGAGATAAACAAGCGCCCACGCTTGTTGGCCAGGCCTTCATCAGGTGAAAAGCTCGCGACAATTGCTGCCCCGCTTGGTGCAGCAGTGAAGCTGAAGGGCTCATACGTGTTGGCGTTGGAAGTGCTTGATGTGATTCTGAGCTTGGCTGACGATGTGGCTGCGCCTGCAGGAGTGACAAGGGCAACGATAAACGAGTTGAAGTCCTTTGTGACACCGTCCGACGGGCCATTCGCGTCGACGCTGGCTTTCAGGGTCCGGACCGTCAGATCCACCTGGCCCGCATATGCAGCCCCCAGGCCGTTAAGGAAGTCGCCGAGGCTCGTAGTGCCCTCCAGTTGATTGCGGCTGGCATCGCGCGCAAGCCATGATTGCAAGCTAGCAGCACCCAGCACACTAGCGGCCGCCTTGCTCCCGTCTGGCATCTCAAACTCTGCTACAAACGGGAAGGGATCGCAGTTGAGAGACGCGCCTTTGCAGAATCCGGTCACGCCAACCAGCACGACGGCGCCGCCAGACGCGCGGCTCTCGGTTTGTGACACAGAGTCCACACGCGGTTTGGAGAGATCGACGAGCTCTAAGACAGCGGTTGCGCTCTCGGTCGTGACTCCGGTGCTCGTCTCGACCTTGATTTTGTATTTGCCTTCGAGATTTGTGACGGGCGAGGTGAAAGAGACGCGGGTCGAAATGCGCCGGATGTCATTGTCTGCTATGCCGCCCCCAGAACTCGTGAAGGTGACGCCCGTGGCTTTGGCCGTGCCGATTGTGACCTGCAGCGCCGCGCTCGAGCCGGGGTAGAAGTAGTTGACTGTGAGCTCCACTTTTGTTGCTGTGGTGCGCGACACCCACAACTCGCCCGCGACCCTCCCTGTGACGACGATGGAGGATTCCACAAGCAGCGGATCGGGCGGGACTTGCAGTGTGTAGAGCTCATCGCGAGGATCACTCCTTATGACGGAATCACTCATCCCGCTTCGGCTGAGCGTGACAACAAACGAAGCATCCCCAGCATCGGCTTCAGTAAACTCTGGCGTTGTTAAAAAGATTTGCATTTCAACAGTCTGGACCACCTGCGACACGCCCGTGCCCGAGTGGGTGATGCGATAGCTGCTCGCTTTGCCGACAGGGAGCGCAAGCACTTGGCATTGCCGTCCGTTCATCGTGACCGTCGCAGCAGTGGGAAGCATAACGCTGGCATCGCGCACGAGCAGTTGAAGAGCCTGTCTCCCGGTCGTCAGGCCATCGCGAGGCGTCGCTGCCGCTATGAATGCTCCTCGGTACTTGAACAGAATTTCTTTGTCATCTTCCAAGGGCATGAACTGGCCATCCAACTTGAGGCCAATGGGCACGTACCCCTCGGCATCATTTGCGGGCACAGTCACGGTGAGCTTGACCGTGGATGAAGCCACGCCGTCGGTGCCCTGGGGGATGCTCATCATGATGCCAGACGCAAGCCGAGAGTTGTTGAACACCACCTGCACCTGCGGTTGAGCGCCCGTATAATCAGCAGTGATGAAGTTGGCGAGGCCGGCGCCGTACCTGGTGCCTGGCTGCTGCTTTGTGCCAAGCTTGCGCTCTCGGATTTTGATGTCGACCTGATAGCCGCCCGCAAGAGACCCGTCCGGGGGCAACATTTCCCCGCTCAAGGCCGGGCGGGGGTATTCAAAGTATGTTGCCTGTATGGTGACCGACTTTGCGGGGTACTGAGGAGTGGAAATGTCGACGTACACGGTGCCCGCGCCGCTTCCGAAAGACGGGTAGCTGATGGCCAAGGACGTATCTACATTCACGCCCTGCGGATCTGCCACAAACGAATAGCCATCGTTCACTGCCAACTGGCGGCCAGTGACGGTGGCAGTGGTCGTCTTGGCGTCCGCGCCCTTGCGCACTGTGACTTCAAAGGTCTTGCCCGTCGCAATGAACGGAAGGTGCCGGACGGTGAAGCCTACGGTAGATTCAGTTTGGCCGGAAGACCAGATTAGGGTCGTGCCCCGATATTCAGCCACAAACGACAGAGGTTGGGCTGGATTGTAGTCGTTGACAACAGGGTTGAGCTTGTAGGTTTGCCGCACCACAGGCGCCTGCGAGAGGAAGCCTCGTCCGACTTCGTTCTCCGCAATCGCTTTCAGGTAGTAAATGCCACTCTCGACCAGCTCCATTGCGGCCGCAGAAAGAGCAAAGGTGCAATTTGCGGGATCGGCACCTACACCTGCCTGGCAAGACTGCGCAGGATCCACGGGCACCGATTTGGTGCGGCATTCTGCAATTGCTGTTGAGAAGTCGAAGCATTCGGATAGATAGACGTCGTAGGACAAAATCGTGGCGTTGCTGTCCCCAAAGCCCGTGTCAGCTGGAGCCAACCAGGAAAACAGAATTCTGTCTTCCTCTTCCAAGGAAGCAGGAGAGCGGATCGGGGACGGAAATCCCATGACACGCGCCTGGGCAGGGGAGGAATAGTTGCCTTCGCCCACACTGTTGACGGCTAAGACGCGTCCTGTGAGCATCTTGCCTGGCACCAGCATCTGAGCTCCCGAGTTGCACTGGCACTCCTTCTGCACACCCGGTATCAAGTCCGGAAAGATGGCTCCCGCACTGCACGCGACGCTGCCCTCGATTTTGACGGGCGGAGACCATAGGCCAAGGGCACCAAAGACAACGGCCCCAAAGCACGCACAGGTGCCCCCCTCAAATGCGCACCTGCGAAATTCACTCCCCTTGGGAGATACGGTGGGTCCGAGAGTGAGGCTATTGAACGGAGACGAAATGTTGATAGCCGTGCTGCCCGGCGATGCAATAATCTCAGCTATGTAGTATGGGGGCGTGAGCTCACGCGTACGGGTGCGATCGCCGGTGTCAAGCGGCAGCTCCCAGCTCACAGTCACACTCAGAGGAAGAGGCGTGAAAGGAGGATCGGGAGCACGGCGCGAGGCTTGGACGTTGTGCGGGGGGCCTGGCGGACCAGCCAGGCGTTCCTTGGACCATGCAGGCTCTGGGCTCGTGCCGTTGACGTTGATGGCCCACACTGATGCCTTGTACACTACACCGATGGTTAGCCCCTGGAACAGCACTTTGTTGGATTTGCCAAACAGCACGGTTCTGTTTTCAATCTGATGCGCGCATTGCAGGTCACTGCCGACTTGCGCACACTCATCCTCCAACACGACGACGTACTGAAGGAGAATGTTTTTGGAACCCTGGCGCGCCCAGCGGGAGGCAAGGGGCGAGTTACTCCAGCGAACACTGAGCCTCTTGCCCAGGAGCGACGTCATACGCACGCGTCTCGGCTTATCCGGCAGACGCATCTCCTCATTCAAGGGCGACACCCCGCACTGGCCAGGTGTGCACCCCATTTCACTGCATATCTGCAAGTGCTCCCGCAGATCCGTGGCCGACGTGCAGTTGGAGGCTCGCATGCACTTGAAGTAGGTGCGAAGGCAAAACGACGTCGCGCACCAGGGCTCATCCTCGTCTGCCTCCTCGTCATCCATTTCCTCCTCGTCTGCAATCAAGCCTTCCTCCTCTTCTTCCTCGACAATTTCGCCGAATTCACAGCTCAGATACTCGTTTGCGCACGTCAGCGAGGTTTGATTGCACGCGAAGTGCTCCACGCCGCACTCTTCCGCGGTGCAGCCCATGTCGACACAGGTCTGCGCAAATGATTCCACGTCCTCGCTGTCCACGCATCCGTCCTTCATGCAGCCAAAGTACTCCTTTGCGCACGCGCAATCACCCGAGGTATAGCACTCGTCATTGTCTGAGTCGTAGATGCACCCCGAAAGGCCGCCGGAAGAAGGCTCGTTGCAGAATTGCTGCCCTTGGATGCGGTAATTGAGGCTGCAGCGGTCCTCGTTCTTGGGCTTTCGCTTCTCCTTACAGTTGATGAAGCGCTCGGTACATTCTAGGTTGGTGGTGTTGCACGTCTGGAAGTGCGATGCGATCCCGCACTCGTGTGCGCTGCACTGGCTATCAGCGCACATGGACGAGTGCTCTCGCGTAATGTCGTCTGTAATGCATCCGCCGTCTTGCACGCACGAGTAGAAGCCCGCAGCACAGTTGCACAGGGCGATCCGGCCCACGGCCAGAGTATAGTACTTGCCCGTTGCGCGAACATTGATGTAGCTGTCCCAGGAGAGCTGGCCCAGCATGAATGCGTCCAGCTCTTCAGCGGTGAAATCCAGCTTTTGCGTGAGGGCGGTAGCTAGGAAGGGATTATAAATCAAAGTGCCGGTCTCGGGCGCCTCGGAACCAACCTCAATCCACTTTAGACCCGGCCGACCACTCTTGGATGCCAGGTTGCTACACTCGAGGTACGCGGACGAGCACGTCAACACCGTGGCGTTGCAAGTAGGCACGCACAAACCGCACTCTTGGGCAGAGCACTGGTTGAGGGCGCACAGCCGGCCGTATTCTTGCAGGCCCTTGTCATCCAGCTGACAGCCACGGTTGGCCATGCACTCAAACTTTTGTCGCGTGCACTGGCAATTTCTCGACCGGCTAGACTTCGAGATGTTCGGGGCGCTGCCGTGCTCGCGCAGTTTGAAAGCGTCCGGGTACGCCTGCTGGTCTTGCGGCATGGGAGCCGACGCGCACTCGAGGTACTCTTGATTGCACTCTGCCAATCCGCACCGCCTCTCAGTATCCACACCCACCTCGCTCTCGCAGCTTACACAAAGCTCGCCCGCAATCGCGCATAGGGCGAAGCTCCTCACCGACGGGCACGACTGAGTCGCACAGCCACGGCGTGGGCATGGCGGGGTCGAGTCCGCAAGTCTCCACCGCGCAACCTTTCTCTTGGCAGTGCTGGCTGAGCTCGTGCATGTTTTGCTCGTCGAAGCAGCCTGGTACAATCAGCAGGTGGGCGTGTGTCATGAAGCCGGATGCGGTAGGAGCGAGTAGCAAGCGAGGGTCGCGCTAGCAGCGAACCGGGCAGCGCAAGGCAAGGAGCGTGTGCAGAAACACGGCCCTGCCGCACCGTGTGGCACGCACGCTGGCAGACAAGCAGTTCGGGCGCGTACCGAGACGCGACATACAGGCCACGAACCCTGCTGTGCAGGAGCACTCGTCAGATCGGATGGGGATAAACGTGGCCGGGCGCTCATGGTGAAAGTCTGGCCCGAATCTGGCGCGCATCTGGACTTGCTGAGTGCACCCCGGGAGAATGCCGATGACAGGCAGCACGTACTCGAAGTCGTCAGAGAGCTGCACAGCAGGGTTGAGGTCCTCTTCGGGCTGGCCGCCATTGAGCCACACGCCGTTCTTGGCAAACCACACGCGTCCTTGACTCGCGTCCAAGGCCACTCCAATCACCTGCCTCTCAGCACACGGTCAGTGCGCTCATGCGGCCCAGCACTCTGCAACAGCACTCTGCAACAGCACTCTGCAACAGCTCTCTGCAACAGCACTCTGCAACAGCTCTCTGCAACAGCTCTCATGCCACCATGCACACAGCAAACGCCAAGCCTTGCGCCGTTTTGCTGCCCAGCCCGCATCATAAGCTCCATTGAACAAGCAGAAGCGCACGCACAAGACAGGGCGCAGCGGCGGGGGGGGGGCGGCAAGCAACAGGCAAGAAACAGGGCTGACCGCGGGCTCTGTGATACTGGCTCCAAACGGAATGCCCACGCCTTGACCGAAGAGTTCGCCTTCATAGCCGTTCTGGCTGTGCCCGTAGCCCCACGACTTGTAGTCGTACCCCGGGTAATAGAACTTGGCAAAGCTTTCCTGCGCCACCCCCACCACCGCGCACTTGCCCGGCACTTCAATCTCCCAGTAGTATTTGCCGCTGTGCACGCCGCGCCAGGCGATTGCAGACCCGCCGGCGGGCGACCCTTGATGAAACGTGACCTCGAGCATGTTCTGCGACACGGAGGGCTGGCGAAGAGCCTGTCGAGCAGCAGCATCTTGCGCATCGAAGCCCATTTCCGCGCGTAGCCCGCTCGCGCAGCCCAGGTAGTGGTCGGTGCAGACGAGTGACGTCTGGTTGCAGCGCTCCGACTTGTCTGGCAGCCCGCACGCAGCGGCGCTGCAGCCCTCGGCGGCACAGAGATCAAAGGCGTTGAAACCGCTGAGGCTGTCGATGCGCTCATCCAGTGTGCACCCGCCACCCGCCCTGCATCCAATCAGCTCCTTGGTGCACTCGCACTGGTCCGCGCCCGCCTGGGCATTGCACTGGAAGTAGCGATTAGCGCACACAGGCGTGGAGACGTGGCAGACATCGGTGCCGGCGGGGAGGCCGCACTGTTTTGCTGAGCACCCTGTCGTCACGCACTGCTCCACAAACTCGTCTCTGCCCTCGGAGCCCTCGGCCGCACACCCAGCCTTGATCATGCAGTGCAGGTACTCCCTGCTGCACGCGCACTCCACGGCCTTGTCGCCGCAGTACATGAACTCGGAGTCACGCACGTAAATCTCGCGATCGTCCTCGACGCAAGAGGCGTCAAGCGGGTCGCACACGCCCAGCGCTTTGCCCTTCTGCTCATCCAGGCCACACGTACATCCCGCCCGCATGCCATGCGCTCGCTCAGTCAGTTCGTGCAGTGGCACAGTCTCTGCAGCGCGCTCAGTTCTCACATAGACGGTGAGGTGCGGTGTGTCGGGCTACTCGCTGCCTGTGTCATGTATCATGTGTCATGTGCCATGTCCCTCAAGCCGCATCCTGTCACATGAGGGGGATAGGCAGAAGCCTGCGCGGGGAGAAGGGCGGGGAGGAGAGACCATAAGGATGCACAGACGGTCATCCTCGTTGTACGTGAAGGCCTCGCAGCCCAGACTGAGAGCCCCGGAATCGTCATCACACTGCGCGGCGCAGTCGCCGTAGGACAAGGTGCCAGTCCGCCAGTCCACCTGCGTGAAGGTTCCCAGCAGCGTAAAGCCCGGATGCCTCCAGTAGCCCGCCCGGCCCGGGGGCATCGGCGGGGGCGGGCTGGTGGGATCCGGCGGCGAGTACTGGCCCATGATACACGTGTTGCGACGTTCTTGCATTGAGAGGGAGAAGTTGAAAAAGGTCGAGTTGCCCGAGCACGAGTTCAGGTGGCTGCTCTCGTCACACCCCGCATGCGATGACGTGCAATCAGCATAGCAGCGTCCGAGCCGCAATGCGCGGCAGGCAGCATGGCGGTTGAGCGGACGCCCTATTCTGTCTGCGCGCATGGGCAAGACCTGTCGGCGCACTTGATTGCAGCCTGACCGCAAGAGTCCTCTGGGATGAAACCTGTTCGACAACCGCGCCAGCAGTTAGCTGGCTGGGAGACCGGGGGCGCCAGACCCTGTCGCCCGCCGCCGGAGCGCGTAGGCGGACAGTGCGAGCGCGCGATCACTCACATGACGAGCAGTTGCCCACGGCAATGTCGTAGCAGCACTTTGCCTGTCCCCCGAAGTAGGGGTCGTCGCAATACTGCTGGCCCAGGCCGCCGAGCGACCTAAAGTTGGCATAGCACGGATCGACGTACGGCGGGCTTGCGGGCGTCGCAGCAACGCATCCGAGCGACTCCGTGTAGTGCCGCACCTGCGGCTCCGGTCCCTGCCACAGGGGGCGCACGGCAGTCAGGGCACCCGCAAGATCTCCGGACGGTCTTTCCGGCCGCTGCGAGGCGCTGCCTGACCACTGCTGCCCGCTCCCGGCTGCACATACCCGGCCCGCGGCGGGTCTTGTCGGACTCCTACTCCGGGCGCTCACGCTCACGCACGGGACAATGGCCAGTCCTGCGGAGGTTCAGAGAGTGTCAGTGAGCGCTGCAGAGCCTGAACAGCATCCCCTGCATGCGTGGGGACTCTCGGGACTGACCTGCGATGCTCAGCACGGCGAGCGCCGCACTTGCTCCCCGCATGGCGTCTATCTGCCGACAATGCTCGCCATTATTCCCAACGGCTCGGGCTGCGGATAGAAGTTGTCATCCCTTCAGTTTGTCCCCTTAAAACACCCGTTAAAAACAAAAAAAAAATCTGCCACATTCAAAATGGCTGATGGCCAGCACAGCGTGCGCTCGCGCAGCCGCGGGAGCGTGCGCAGCCTCGACGAGTCGGCGCAGCCGCGACGGCTTCGATCAAAATCGCAGCCGCGCGTGCACGCGCCCAGTGCCACGGCAGGAGTGAGGGGACGAGGCAGGAGCCTGGGAGCTGGGGACGTTCGGCCTCTCACGCGGAGGTCGTGCAGCAGGACTCCGAGGGGCAGCCGGTCGCCGCCAAGGCGCGACAGCCCTGTGGCCGTCGAAAGGGTGTACACCTACTGTGTTCCGGCGCTGCCGTTCAGCGCAACGGTCAGAGGTATGCACCAGCACCGTGCGGGCGAGCGAGCGTGAAAGTGTGTGTGTTGTTCGCGCGCTGACTGCGGGTTGTGCTGGCAGAGAGCCGCAGGGCCAGCCGAGACGCTGCCAGCCTGCGCGGCAAGCGCAGAGCGCTGCACCAGATACTGGGCTCCCTCAGCCAGAGCCGTGGCTGCTCGGAGGGTCCGCAGCAGGAGACACGGCCGTCGCCTGAGCACGGCAGCACTGCTCGTGCAGGGTCTCAGGGGGCCTTGTGGTGTGATGACAACGACATTGACCAACGCTTCGGCCGTCTGGTGCCGGCTGCGAAAGGCGACAGAGAGCGCGCAGAAAGGCAGGGCGGGGATCTGCACAGGATGCAGGGGCGGAGAGACGGTGCTGCAGATGGTGCGGATGGTGCGGAGGGGGGCTCTGGAGCCCTCACCTCTTGTCTGAAGAAATCAGCCCTGCAGAGCAGCCAGACATCGGCCGCATGGGCAGCGGTGCCTCCAGCCCCGTTTGAGCGGCACGCTGCAGTTGCGGCTCCTCGTGAGGAGGACCTGCGCGCGGACGTATCGCATGGCGAGTGTGTGCACGTTGTCAATGAGATGGCGGCCTCGCTGAGAGGGCAGCTGTCCAGCGGCATCCAGGACGTGAGCAAGCTCGAGCAGACCGCTCGCTGCGTGCGCGCCCTCCGCGAATATGTGCAGATGGACAAGGGCATGCAGCAAGGCGAATCCACACAGCGTTGCTACACTTTGGCTACTCACCCTGGACTCTTATCGTCATTCGCCCACCTCCTTCTGCATCTATCCCCTTCCGCCTCTCTTGGCGCCATCGCGAGCGAGCATCTGCAGGCACTCGAGG
>Ga0209713_10000410_pt1 | contig 23969 bp, 27 predicted proteins | sample ArcOceMetagenome_3_FD_187444 | JGI IMG/M metagenome (GOLD analysis project Ga0209713, IMG submission 187444) | Marine eukaryotic phytoplankton communities from Arctic Ocean - Arctic Ocean- Svalbard ARC20M Metagenome (SPAdes) (version 2) | ecosystem: Environmental > Aquatic > Marine > Oceanic... | reverse complement strand
AATTATTTAATCTAGGAGATTCAACTTCAGCTACGCAGTTACCTGTTATGACAACTACACAAAGAATTGCTATGACTGGTTTATCTGACGGTGAAATGATATTCAACTCTACTACAGATAAAGTAGAATATTGGGATGGAACTAAATGGTATGGTATTACTTATGAAAGTACAGGAGAAAGTCCTTATAGTGCTGTTATCTGGCAGGGAACAGGAACTACAAATGCAATTACTGGGGTTGGATTTCAACCAGATTTAATATGGGTTAAAAATAGAGACGTTGCAGATTCTTATGCTATTGTTGACTCAGTAAGAGGCATTTCTTCACCTACACCTTATATTGCTTCAGATAAAACCGATGCACAAGCTACCTCTAATAATATGCCTACATCCGTTCAGTCAGATGGTTTTACAGTAACAGGCGGTGGTGGTAGAACTAATACAAACAATGAAGATTATGTTGCTTGGTGTTTTAAAGCAGGTGGTGCGGCAGTGTCTAATACAGATGGAGATTTAAATTCTAATGTATCTGCAAATGTAGCTGGTGGATTTAGTATTGTTAAATGGTCTGGAAATAACAGCAATGCCAGCATCGGTCACGGATTAAACTCTGCTCCTGAAATTGTAATTAGAAAAAATTTAATTTCGGCAGCTAATTGGGCTTTTGACACGAGTGCCGTAGATGGAAGCTGGGATTATTTATTTTTAAACACAACTGCAGCTAAAGCAAACCATTCCTCAACTACAGCACCTACTTCTACAACTTTTAACACATCAGGAACGACCTACAATAGTAGCTCTATGATTGCCTACTGCTTTCATTCAGTTGCTGGTTATTCTAAAGTAGGGAGTTTTGTAGGAACTGGAGTTGCTGGATTAAAAATTGATCTTGATTTTGAACCTGCTTATATACTTACAAAAAGAGTGTCTTCAAGTGGTGCAAGTTGGTCAATAATAGACAATAAAAGAAGCACTGGCTCAGATAAAAAGAATTACCTACAGGCTAATTCTAATGCAGCTGAAACTACTTCTAGTACCGGTATAACCTTTAATACGGATGGATTTACTTTTAACGGGTCATCTTTTAATACTAATGGAGCTACTCACATGTACATGACTTTTGCATAAATGGAAATAATAACAAAAACAAGTGATAATATAAAACATAGTTAACGGTTTACTAGCTATGATTAAACCAAAAGTGTAAACCAACCAATAAAACCAAAACCAATGACGTTTTTTTACCAGACTCAATCGTGGAATAGTCAACCACAAGTAACCCAAGAAACCATAGAGCTATGGAAACACCTATCTGAAAAATCTAACTGGAGGATAGTGCAATTAGCAAATGGATTCTACCAAACCGAACACCAAGATGTTAAAGAAAAAGACACTTGGCACGACGTTACCAGAAGAGAAACAATTGAAGGTGCTGAAAAAGCAATAGATTCTTCAGTTGAGCATTTTAAAAGAAAAACTGCTTTCTTAGATGGTCCTAAAGTTGTCAAAACCTTCAAGTAAACTACAATCAATCAATTCAATTAAATTAAATTAAATATGTCAGACTTAATAGTCAAGAATCTTTCTTTTGGGCAAGAAGCTCAAGATAAAGTGTTTGAAGGAATAAACAAACTCACAAAAGCCGTTAGCTCTACATTAGGCGCTAGCGGTAAATGTGTACTACTAGAAGATGGTTCAGGTAACCCGTTAATTACCAAAGATGGTGTAACAGTTGCCGATACAATAGTATTACTGGACCCAGTAGAAAATATGGGAGCTACGCTTTTAAAAGAAGCAGCTCGTAAAACAGTAAGAGAAGCTGGAGACGGTACAACTACCGCCACAGTTCTAGCTTATGCTGTACTAAAGGAAGCTCAAAAAGTTCAAGCTGATATAAGTTCTAGAGACTTAAAAAGCGGTATTGAAAAAGCAACCGATAAAGTAATAGCATACCTAGAGAAAAACAGCACTAGCGTTCAAGGCGATATGATTGATCAAATTGCTACTATATCAACTAATAACGATCCTTATTTAGGTAAAATTATTGGTGATGCGTTTAGAGCTGTAGGAGACACAGGAGTAGTGATGATGGAACAATCAGCTGAAGCTGATACAGTTGTTGAAATAGTTGATGGAGTTCAATACGATAAAGGTATGACTAATCAACACTTTATAACTGACCATGTTAAGAAAACAGCAGAGTTAAAAGATGCTGCAGTACTTCTTATTGAATCACCTGTTGAAAATGTAAGACAAATACAGTCTGTTTTAGAATATGTTATTAAAAATGATAAACCTCTATTAATCATTGCAGATGTAGAACCAGCAGTTGCTTCTACGCTAGCTATGAACAAGACTAAAGGTAATATTAAAGTAAACATTATAAATGCACCTACTTTTGGTATTAATAAAAGAGAAATACTAGATGATCTAGCTTTATTAACAGGAGCAACTGTTATTAACGAAGATCTCGGTGATGATATGGATTTAATCCAACCAGAACTTCTAGGTAATTGTATCAGATCAGTAACAACTGAAAAAGATACTATTATACAAGTTCAGGATTCATCAGAAGAGATTCTAGAGATCATAGAGCAAATTAAAGAAGATTTATCAACTACACAAAACCCAGGAGCAGTAATACGCTTAGAAAAGAGATTAGCTAGATTATCAGCTAAAATTGCAGTGGTTAAAGTTGGTGCTAATTCTGATATAGAGTTAAAAGAAAAAACAGATCGAGTAGAAGATGCTATATGTGCTACTAAGGCTGCGATTAAAGAAGGTATTGTTCCAGGAGGTGGAATTGCACTATTAAATGCTTCACAAAACATAGTTGCTAAGTCAGCTGGGGAAGAAGTGTTACTAGAAGCAATTAGAGCGCCTTTTAAGACAATATTAGATAACGCTGGTATATTAGAATATGAATTACCAAAGAGTAAAGGTAGAGGTCTTAATGTGGTTACAGGTAATATGGTAAATATGATTAAGCAAGGAATTATAGATCCTCTATTAGTTACCAAAAGTGCACTTCGTAACGCAGCTTCCGTAGCTACTACAATATTATCAACTGATTGTGTAATCAATAATTTAAGAATTGATGAAAGCAATAGGTAATAACGTAGTAATTGTGCCTGTAAAAGTTACAGGTGACAAAACTAAAGGTGGATTACTTTTAGTTAAGAAAGACAGAGAAGACATAAGATATATCAAAGCTGTGATTCGCTCGGTTAGCGATGAAGTAAAAGTTTTAAATGAAGGCGATGAAATCTATTATGATAGACACGCAGGTCATACAATAGAATTTGATAAAGAACAGTACACTGTAATTAAAATACAGGATATTGTAGTTGTTTTGTGAGAAAATTAGAAGCTAGTGACATTAGGGACTTAAACCTACTTAAACACTATAGAATAATTAGAAGATGGGCTTGTAGAAATAACAAGCTTAACGATGCTGATTTAGAGTTACTTATATACTTTGATTGCATGGGAATGTTTACAAAACAAGATTTTAAAATCGGTACATACGCTTACAGTTGGGATAACAGACGCTGGAACAAGTTGATTAAAGACGGTTGGGTAGTAGTTTATAGAAACTACAATAGGACAACACAGAAATATAACATCTATAAAGTTTCATTAAAGTGTAAACAACTAATAGCAAGAATGTATCGTATTATGCTTGGCGATGAAGATATCCCAACTAGTTCAAGAAATAATATAATGCTGGGTAAAACCTATACAGACAAAGTTTTAATAACAGCAATAAGAAACGTAAACAACGATAAAAACAGATAATATGGTACAACCTACAGATCCTACAATGCTTCAAAACCCAACGCCTAATCAACCTCAAGATTTAAATGTTGGCGCGTTTCAAGATCCAAACCAACTAGCTCAGGCTACTGGTCAAGGAGGTACAGCTATAATACAGCCTCAAAATACAAACAGCTTATTAGGTGTCCCAAGAGGCGCTGGAGCTGATTTTGCTCCAAACTCTATAGATACAGCAAATAGTATATATGGACCTGAAGAGAGTAGACAACGCACTATGAATAAAATAATATAAAACAATAAATTATGCACAACGATAAAGCACATCAAATAGCAAGTAAAGGCTCAAGTGGAGTAGTTGGTGAATCAGCTATTTGGGATGGACCATTAGATCAAACAGGACGCTTACATGGTAAAGGATCAAGTTCTGGTATTACAGGTATGGAAGTTTTAAAAGCCCCTACTATGTATAAAGCAGGTCCAATAACTCAGCTAGCCAAAGGTAAGCGTGGGATGGGAATGAATTAAAAATGGAACATTTGGATTTTAAAGTATTGGCAACCAATACAATAGCGTTAGCATTAAGCATGACGCATATTGAAGTAGGCCTTAAGGTTATTTTATTACTTATAAGTATCGGGTATACAGTAACTAAATGGGTAAAACTTAAAGAAAAGAAGTAATAATTAAAGTATAGCGATGACATCAAATAGTCCTTTTAAAATTACAGAACAATCTTACGAAAAGCAGAACAAATCAATGCGTTCTGATTATACTAAAGAAACAGGTAAAAAACTAGGTAAAAGATTAACTACGGGTAAAAACGCGCGTAGAGTTTCTTTTGCTTGTAGATTTGCAGGTATGAAAGGATCTATGACAGATGAAAAAGGCGGACCTTCTAAAAAAGCAATGGCTTTAAAAAAATGGGGATTTGGAAGCGTTGGAGCTGCCAGAAACTTTTGTAGTAAAAATAAAAAGAAATAAAAATGAAAGAAGAAGGACACTTTGGTAATTACTCTGGCAACGCTAGACATTCACGTACGCCGATTACTAGATCAAACGTACACGCAGCTGAACGAGATGACGCTGCTCACATCTCTTATTTAAAAATAGATATTGACTATGATGCAAAGCACGGACATAGCGATAAAAACATGACTGCAGACGAAAAACACATATCTAAACTAGCAGGAGATATTCATCATGATTCTAAAAAATATAAGTAATGGCATATAAGTTAAAAAGTAGCGTAGATAGTCTGTGTGGTTCACCAGCTAAAGCTATAGATCCAATGTATAATGGCAAAGAAGGAGTTCAACAAGCTGACTTTGAACAGTTTTCTTCAGCAGCTAAAATGAATGCTGAAAAAGGAACAAATCCTATATATAATTTAAGTGGGAAAAAAGGTTTACAACCATCAAATAATCCAGCTGCGGCTTATATGACAGGATCTCCAGTTAAGCATTCAAAGTTCTCAAACAGTCATAGTCCTGATAAGCTTCCGGCCAATCATAAGCACGAAGCAAAAGCTAAAACAGGTTTTTTTGGACAGAAACCTGGAGCAGGAGTGTTTGGAGAAGGTTCAATTCTTGAACCAGCGTTTAAAAGGAAAAAAAGGAGAGAAGAAGAGGCTAAAATTGCTACAACTAACAATAACTTCGTTCCGGATAATTTTGGAGAAAGTTCAGAGACACAAAATTCTGAAACATCAAACATTGGTGTAAAAAGTAATGATGGTGGAGCAACTTCTGCAGTTAAAACTCCCAAAGTTAAAACTCCTAAAAAACGCACGAAAATAAATCCTAGTGCTAAAATATCAACACCAAAAGGCACAACTGTTGATTCGGGTATAGGAGCTATTAAAACTAGCAAAATAACTTCTAAAAAATCAACGCCACCTAGTGCTAAAATTACTAAAGCACAAATAAAAGCTAATAAAGCTGACAACAAAGAAAGTGGTATGTCTAAAAGACAAATTAGATTAGAAAAAACTAAATTAAAAGCTGCTAACGCTAGATATGAAACAACTTCAGATAAAACCAAAGCTATTGGTGGAAAAGAAGGTCAAAGAAAAGCAGCTAAAACAAAACGTTTAGAAAAAAGAGCTAGCCGGATAGAAGGTAGAATTAAAAGAAAAGCAGACAAAAAGGCTAATAAATAAACAGATTAGGACTGTACAAACCTAGCCGACAAACAACAAACAACAAACAACAAACAACAAACAACAAACACAATGGCAAAATTCATCAAATTTAACATTACGCTTACAGGCGCTGTTCAACCAGCTGCTCCGATCTCACCGATCTTGATAAACGTAGACGACATCACAACAGTAGCAGCAGCAGGAGCTGCAGGAGCTCAATCTAGCGTAGTTATCGGTCTTACTGGTAGAAATACTATTGCAGGTTACACTTCATTAACTCTTCAGCCTTCAACATCAGCTTCAGCTTTGGTTGCTCCAGCTTTTGTAGACGGACAAAGAAATCCTTTAGAAGACGCAGTACATTCAGCTATTACAGCTAATCCAGGTGGAGTAGTTACAACTTGCTCTTTAGGTAATGACCAAGCAGCAGCTACGGTAGCACTTCCAAATGGAGCTCAAATGTTCTGGGGAACAGCGGTATTTGCATAATATGAGTAAATCACAAGGTTTTGGCGATAGCGTAGAGAAATTTACAGAAGCAACCGGAATCAAAACTTTCGTTGACAAAGTATCACAGGGATTAAATATTCCCTGTGGTTGTCAACAAAGAAAAGAAACTTTAAATAAAGTTTTTCCTTACAAACAATAATTTATGGGCTTTATAATGAAAGGCGCACCTTACGGTAGTCAAGATACTCCAATATACAGTGTAGACATGGAAGACGGTGTTTTAGGTAAAGCTAATAACAACGGAACTATAGTTATAAATAGTAAATTAAAAGATCCAAAACAAATACAAGAAGTTATAGATCACGAGACAGAACACATTATTCAAATGCGTGACGGTCGATTAGACTATGACAAAGAAAATGTTTATTGGGAAGGCAAAACAATTCCAAGATCAAGCATTGAAGAAGGAGCTAAAGACCTGCCTTGGGAAAAAGAAGTATATAACAAAACAAAAAAATAATATGAAACCATTTACGAATAAACATTCTCACGAAGCAAGAGAAAGAGGAGCATTGATGAATGATATGCCTATAGACAACAGAGGCGTAGGTCAATTTAGAGGTCCAAAAGATAAAAAAGAAGTAAAAACGCCAAAACAAGAAAAGCGATCATCATTTAATCCTTTTAATTCTATGTATTCTGGAATCCTTGATGGACCTAATCCTTTTATTAGAACTTCCAATAATATATCAGAACGTCACGGCTTAGATGTGAAACCCACACCAAAACCAAAAGTTAAAAGATAAATGTGGAAAGTACTACTAGGTCTTTTAAAAGGAGGTGAAGGTAGGAAGTCTGTAGCTGGAGGTTTAGCTTGGGAAATAAGAGAAGCAATTAAAGGGAAAGAATTAGATCCTGAAAAATTAATAGAACTTCAAACCAAGATAAATCTAGCTGAAGCTTCACATCGAACTTTGTTCGTTGCTGGCTGGAGACCATTTATAGGTTGGATATGCGGATTTGCATTAGCTTACAATTTTGTTATTAGAGATTTATTTATATGGATAACTAAAACAACAGACGCGCCACCACCATTACAAATGGAACATTTAATGACCGTACTTCTAGGTATGCTAGGATTAGGAGGTCTTCGAACTTACGAAAAAATAAAAGACAAAGTAAAATAAAAAATTATGTATCAAAAAAATCAGAGTGATTTCACTACAAGTGCTATTGATCTTCTTTTAGCTTCTACGTTAAAAGCTGAAAATATAGAATTAGCAAATGCTGCTTTAGCTAGCACTGTAGCTAATTTACCTGCTAGTACAACAGCTATTGTTTATGCAGATGGTGGAACATTCACAGGTTCAGCAACTAAAACCGCACTAGGAACTACTGCAGGTGCTTTATATCAAGTAACCTCAGCCGCAGACGGAACAGTAGCTAGTATAACTGTAGTAACTAAAGGACCTAACTCTGCAGCGGGTAAAACTATTATATTTAGCGCAACAGCTTTAACACAGGCTTTTGGTGTTCAAGATCCAGCTATAACAGGAGTAATAACATATACTCCAGATACCGCTACTAATTTAGAGCTACCAAGCACAAACTTTACGCAACAACCAGTAGCTCTGTATGTTGGAGTTGCAGGTGACATAACTTTGACACTAGCGAGTGATTCAACTGAAGTTAAATTTGTAGGTATAGCAGCTGGAACTTTTTTAGACGTACTATGTACTAGTGTTAATCTTGCAGCAGCTGGAACTCCAGCATCAGGATTACTAGCCCTTAGATAAAAATAATAACAACAATCAATTAAATTAAATCAAATGAAAAAAGTAGAAAGTAAAGAAGTAAGTAAAATTACAGACGAGCAATTAGAAGTAATTACAAAGCATCAAAAAGATTTAAATAAGTCTTTAACTAACATTGGCTTTTTAGAAACTCAAAAGCATAGCTTACTACATGAGTATGCTGGAATTGTAGATGACATTGAAAAGTACAAAAAAGAATTAGAAGATGTTTACGGAGCTATCAATATCAACATTGAAGACGGAACATATACTGAAATTGAAAAAGAAGAATAGTGGACCACATCATAAGAAAAATCAGCATTGGTTCTGATTATAAAAATGATGCTATGCACTATGCAGTTGGTCAGTCTGTGTATGGAGGACATACAATATCTCATATTCTTTTTGAAGAAGACGAGCAGTCGTACAATATCCATATAAAAAAGAGTGATGAGATCTTGCCTTGGAAGAAGTTTAATAAAAACATGGCAGTATCAATTGAATACGATTTAGAATATTAATGAATAGTATTCACCAGTTTATAGTAAAACCTATAGGTGAAAGATACAATAATGAAATAACTATCGGTGATAAAAAGCTAATAGTTAATTCTAGTATCTCTGACCATAAGTTCGTAAATAGAGAAGCAGAAATAATAGCTACGCCATTAGCTTATAAAACTAAGTTAAAAAAAGGTGATAGAGTTATTGTTCATCATAATCTATTTAGAAGATACTACGACTTGAAAGGTAAGTCAGTTAATAGCACAAAGTTTTTTAAAGATGATATGTGCTTTGCTTCTATCGATCAAGTGTATATGAAAAAGAGTGAAAACTCTTGGGAAACTCTAGACAACTACTGCTTCGTTAAGCCTGTGGTTAATAAGGATGATTCTAACTTAAGTAAGCTTAAAAAATGCGTTGGTATAGTCAAATATAATAATAGCGCATTAGAAGCTCTTAAAATCAGCAATGGAGATTTAGTCGGATTTAAAAAGAACAGAGAATTTGAGTTCTTAATTGACGGTGAGGTACTTTATTGTATGCAATCAAATGATATTTTAATTAAGTATGAAAATAAAGGAAACGAAACTGAATATAATCCAAGCTGGGCAAATAGCAGTTGAAGAACTTATAAAAGTAGCGAAAGAAAAGATCGTAGACTCAGAAGATGATATCTCGGCTGATAGACTTAAAAACGCTGCTGCTACTAAAAAATTAGCAATATTTGATGCTTTTGAAATATTAGCTAGAATAGAAGCTGAGGAAAATATAATAAATGAAAAGCCAGTAAAAACTCAAGTTGAGTCTTTTAAAGGTTTTGCTGAAGGAAGATCTAAGTAATGTACGAACAAAACTTATATCACACAGTAGAAGACCATATAAAGCCTAAAGTTCTCAGTAGATTGAATAGGCTTAAAAAATGGAAATACGGATACGATAAAGATCACGATATTGTTGTAGTTAGTAAAACAGGGCAAATAGGTGAAATATATAGTATACAAAACTTATTGATAGCTTTGCCTTTAGCTGAAGATGTTTATAAATGCTCTAAAAAAGTAACAGAGCAGCGATGGAATGTTTTAGATTATCCAGTTGAATTAAAAAGAATTAATACGGTATATGAATGGAATCAAAAACCTATAGCGTTTAAAGAAAAGCACTATGACTATATTAACAAAGAGTTCGTTAGGCGTGAAGAAGGCTATTGGTACTATAACAAAGGCGTTCCTACTTATATTACTGGTTCTCACTACATGTACTTGCAGTGGACTAAAATTGATGTGGGGCACGCAGACTTTAGAGAATCAAACAGATTATTCTATATATTCTGGGAGGCTTGCAAGGCAGATTCAAGATGTTACGGATTGTGCTACCTTAAAAATAGACGCTCAGGCTTCTCTTTCATGGCTTCTTCGGATACCGTTAACCAGGCAACAATATCACGAGATGCAAGGTTTGGTATCCTTAGTAAATCAGGAGCTGATGCAAAGAAGATGTTCACCGATAAGGTGGTACCCATCTCAATCAACTATCCTTTCTTTTTCAAACCAATACAGGACGGAATGGAACGCCCCAAGACGGAGCTATCGTATAAAGTCCCGTCGAAGAGACTCACTCGTAACTCCATTAAGGAGACAACCGAGGATCTCCAGGCCGGTCTCGACACCACGATCGACTGGAAGAACACGGGAGACAATTCATACGACGGAGAGAAACTTAAACTCCTCGTCCACGACGAATCAGGCAAATGGGAGAGGCCGGACAACATCCTCAACAACTGGCGCGTCACGAAGACAACGCTAAGATTAGGTAGAAGAATCGTCGGTAAATGTATGATGGGTTCTACTTCAAACGCATTAGATAAAGGTGGAGAAAACTTTAAAAAGCTATACGAAGCTTCGGATGTCAACAAAAGAAACCGCAACGGTCAGACTAGCTCAGGACTATATAGTATGTTCGTACCTATGGAATGGAATTACGAAGGATACATCGATTCTTATGGATTACCTGTATTCGACACTCCAAAAAAACCAATCAAAGGTATTGACGGTGAAGACATCGACATCGGTGTAATATCACATTGGGAAAATGAAGTTGATGGCTTAAAAGATGATCAAGATAGTTTAAATGAATATTATCGTCAGTTTCCAAGAACAGAGAAACACGCTTTTAGAGACGAAGCTAAAGAATCTTTGTTTAATTTGACTAAAATATACGAGCAAATAGATTATAATGAAGATCTTCGTAACACAAACGTAGTTACTCAGGGTAATTTTCAGTGGGAAGGTGGGATTAAAGATACTAGAGTAATGTTTATGCCAAGTAAAAATGGCAGATTTTTTGTTAGTTGGGTTCCTCCAATTGGATTACAGAATAGATACAATATAAAAAATAATATAAAATACCCAGGAAATGAACACTGTGGAGCATTTGGATGCGATAGTTATGATATATCTGGTACTGTTGACGGTAAGGGTTCTAAAGGAGCTTTACACGGTTTAACTAAGTTTTCAATGGAAGACGTACCGCCTAATTTGTTCTTTTTAGAATACATATCTAGACCACAGACTGCTGATATATTCTTTGAAGATGTTCTTATGGCTTTAGTATTTTATGGCATGCCTATATTGGCAGAGAATAACAAGCCTAGACTTTTATATTATATGAAAAGAAGAGGTTACAGAGGTTATTCTATGAATAGACCTGACAAGGTTATGCATAAATTATCAGTAACAGAAAGAGAAATAGGTGGAATACCTAATTCAAGTGAAGATATAAAGCAAGCTCACGCCGCTGCTATTGAAGATTATATTGAAAACCACGTTGGTCTTGGACAAGACGGATATGGAAATACATATTTTCAAAGAACATTAGAAGACTGGGCTAAGTTTAATATAAACAATAGAACAAAACACGATGCTTCTATTAGTTCTGGTTTAGCTATAATGGCATGTAATAAACATAGATACACACCTGTTGCAAAAAGAGTAATATCTCAAGTATCATTAGGTTTTAGAAAATATAACAATACAGGTGAAAATTCAAAAATAATATAATAAATGGTCTATACTAATAATAACAGCATCTTTCCAGATCAGGTGGTACCTGAAGAAGAAAAGAAATCATTTGAATATGGTTTAGCTGTTGGAAACGCTATTGAACAAGAGTGGTTTAGAAACAACAGTGGACAGAATAGGTTTTCCTATAATTTCCAGAACTTTAATAGACTAAGATTATATGCTAGAGGCGAACAGCCTGTGCAAAAATATAAAGATGAATTATCAAATAATGGTGATTTATCTTATTTGAATTTAGACTGGAAACCAATACCTGTTTTATCTAAGTTTGTAGATATAGTTGTAAACGGAATGACAGATAAAGGTTATGAGATAAAATCTTTTGCTTCAGATCCTTTTGCTACACAACAAAGAACTGATTTTGCTTTTAAAGCATTAAGAGATATACAACAAAAAGCTAATATAGAAGAATTAGCTGGACTTACTGGTAAAAACTTTTATGCGTCTGCAGACCCAGAAAGTTTACCTAAAGATCCGGGTGAACTTGACTTATATATGCAACTTAATTACAAGCAAAGCGTAGAAATAGCTGAAGAAGAATTAATAAATAATGTTCTTGATTTTAACAAATACAGTGAAACTAAAAAAAGATTAGCTTACGATTTAACCGTATTAGGTATTGCGGCTAGTAAAACTAGTTTTAATTTAGCGGAAGGAGTAAAAGTAGATTATGTTAATCCAGCTAATTTAGTTTACTCTGCTACAGATGATCCTAATTTTGAAGACATATACTATGTTGGTGAAATAAAAAGCTTAACACTTCCTGAGATTAAAAAAATGTTTCCTTATTTGAGTAACGATGAGTTAGAAAAAATACAAAAATATCCAGGTCGCCAAAACTACGCTCAAAGCGATTGGCAAGTTAACAGCGACGTTAATCAACATCAGGTATTGTTTTTTGAATACAAAACGTACCATGATCAAGTATTTAAAATAAAACAAACAGAGCAAGGATTAGAGAAAGTTTTAGAAAAACAAGATACTTTTAATCCTCCTCCAAACGATAACTTTGAAAGAGTAGCAAGATCTATAGAGGTTTTATATACAGGAGCAAAAATATTAGGCATGGCTGACACTATGCTAGAATGGAAATTGTCTGAAAATATGACAAGACCATCAGCTGATATCACAAAAGTTAATATGAATTATTGTATATCTGCTCCTAGAATGTATCAAGGACGTATAGAGTCTTTAATTAGTAGAACTACTGGTTTTGCTGATATGATACAATTAACGCATCTTAAATTGCAGCAAGTATTGGCTAGAATGGTGCCAGACGGTGTTTATGTTGATGTTGACGGTTTAGCAGAAGTTGATTTAGGTAATGGAACGAACTACAATCCAGCAGAAGCATTAAACATGTATTTCCAGACTGGTACTATAGTTGGTAGATCGCTTACTCAAGATGGCGAAATGAATCGAGGTAAAGTGCCAATTCAAGAACTTCAAAGTTCTTCAGGTATATCTAAGATTCAAGCTATGATACAAACGTATCAATATTATCTTCAAATGATTCGCGATGTAACCGGACTAAATGAAGCTAGAGACGGAAGCACCCCTGATAAAAACGCATTAGTTGGACTGCAGAAGCTAGCAGCAGCAAACTCTAATACAGCAACAAGACACATATTACAGTCTTTAATGTACATAACTATAAGAACTTGTGAAAACATAAGTTTAAGAGTTGGTGATATGCTTCAATTTCCATTAACTAGACAGTCTTTGATAGGCAGTATAAATAGCTTTAACGTAGCTACGCTTAATGAAATTGACAATTTACACATGCATGACTTTGGTATCTTTTTAGAATTAGAGCCTGAAGAAGAAGAAAAAGCTCAATTAGAAAAAAGTATACAAATTGCACTTCAAACTCAAAGTATTAGTCTAGGAGATGCTATAGATATACGTCAAATCCAAAATACTAAACTAGCTAACGAGGTAATAAAGTCTAGACAGACAAAAAAAGCGGAGCAAGAACAGGCTGCTCAAATGGCTAACATACAAGCTCAAGCTCAAGCTAATGCAGAGTCTGCAGAAAAAGCAGCTGTATCTGAAGTTCAAAAACAACAAGCTTTAGCTCAAACAGAAATTCAAATTCAACAAGCTAAATCTCAATTTGAAATACAGCGCATGGAGCAAGAAGCATTAATTAAAAAACAATTAATGGCAGAAGAGTTTCAATATCAACTGCAATTAGCACAAATGAATATGGACGCTCAAAAACAAAAAGAAGCTGAAATTGAAAACAGAAAAGATCAAAGAGTAAAGATACAAGGTACTCAACAGAGTGAACTTATAGATCAAAGACAAAATGATTTATTACCTAAGAATTTTGAATCAGGTAATGATGGTTTAGGTGGATTTGATTTAGAGCAATTTACCCCAAGATAGGGATTATTAATTTTTATTATATTATATTATGTCAGAAGAAGTAAAAGAAGTAAAACAAGAAGGTGAATTTAAAGTAAAGCACACTATGCCTAAATATAAGGACATGGGAGCTATTCCAGAAATTACTAAAGTAGATTTAACTAAAAAACCAACAGACGATGCCATTCAAATCGGAGAAACAGAAGCAGTGGTTGATGATAAACAAACCGGAGATATACCAAAAGTGGAAGAACAAGTACGGGAGTCCGGCGAGATTACTAAAGTTCAAATTAAAAGCGAAGAAGTAGAATCTCCATTAGAATTAATAGAAGATGAAAACGATAACGCTGAAGAGATCACAATGGTTGGAGGCACTGAAAGTCCCAACACCTCACAGGAACAAAAAGAAGTACTACCGCAAACTGAAGCACAAAACGTACCAGAAAATTTAGAAAAATTAGTTTCTTTTATGGAAGAGACTGGTGGAACTATAGATGACTATGCTAGATTAAACGCAGACTACAGTGGTGTAGATGGAGAAGCATTGTTAAAAGAATACTACAAACAAGCTAAACCACATTTAGATTCAGAAGAAATTCAATTTGTAATTGAAGACTCTTTTAGTTTTGATGAGGATTTAGACGAAGCAAGAGATATTCGAAAGAAAAAACTTGCATATAAAGAAGAGGTTGCAAAAGCTAAAAGCTATTTGGATTCGCTTAAGGATAAATATTACGCAGAGATCAAGTTGAGACCTGGGATTAATCCTGAGCAACAAAAAGCTACAGACTTTTTTAACCGATACAACGAAGAGCAAGAGCTCAGTAAAGTTAACCAAGAAAGGTTCCGTAGCCAGACAGACGAACTTCTTAACAACGAATTCAAAGGTTTTGATTTCAAAGTTGGAGAGAAAAAGTTTAGATATGGCGTTAAAGATCCAGTTAAGGTTGCAGATAACCAAAAAGACATTTCTACATTCATTAAGACGTTCTTAAACGATAAAGGAGAAGTTGTTGATACAAAAGGTTATCATAAGGCTTTATACGCAGCGCGCAACGCTGACACTATAGCACAACATTTTTATGAGCAAGGTAAAACTGATGCAATTAAAAGTCAATTAGCTAAATCTAAAAACATAACTACAGAACCTCGAGCTACGCAAGATGGTAATGTATTTGTTAATGGATTAAAAGTAAAAGCAATTAGCGGTCTTGATTCTTCAAAGCTTAAGATTAAAACAAGAAAATTTAACAATTAAAATTAAACTATTATGGCTTCATTAAGTCCACAATTTGGTTCGATAGTACCTTCGCAAGCACAACAATTGCTAGCGACAAACTATTTAGCGTTTAACACAGGCGCTGGTAATGATTTTGCACAACAGTATCTACCTGAAATCTACGAACAAGAAGTAGAGCGTTACGGAAACAGAACTCTTTCTGGATTCTTACGTATGGTTGGAGCTGAAATGCCAATGACATCAGATCAAGTTATTTGGTCAGAACAGAACAGATTACACATAGCTTACGACAATTGCGCAAATGCGGCTGGAGCTAATACTATTACTATTCCAGTAAGAGCGGCTGCTGCTGGTCTTCCTGCTATTACCAACGTAGTATCTCCGGGGCAAACTATAGTTGCTATGGACGGTGCTGGAAACGAACTTAAATGTATCGTAACTAGCAGCGTTACAAACACTGGCGTTCTTACCGTTGCTCCTTATACTGCTCAGACTACAGCTAGTCTAGGCGCCGTAGTTAAGATATTTGTATATGGTTCTGAATTTAATAAAGGATCACAAACAAACAACTGGAATGGTGTAGCTGGAGCACAAGTTGGTACTACTAATATTAGTATTGATCCTGCTTTTACTCAATTCTCTAACTCTCCTATCATTATTCGTAACACTTATACTATCAATGGTTCTGACATGGCTCAGATTGGTTGGGTAGAAGTTGCTACTGAAGACGGAACTTCTGGATACTTATGGTATTTAAAAGCTGAATCTGAAACTCGTTTACGTTTTGAAGACTATTTAGAGATGAGCGTTATTGAAGGCGAGCTTGCTAGTGCTGCTGGTGCTGGATCTGCTGCAAATGCAGGATTCAAAGGTACTGAAGGTATGTTTGCTGCTATACAGTCTAGAGGTAATGTTGAGGTTGGATTTAGCGGCGCAAGCGGTTTAGATGACTTTGATGAGATTTTAAAGAACTTAGATACTCAAGGAGCTATTGAAGAAAACATGCTATTTTTACAGCGTCAAACTTCACTAGAATTTGATAACATGCTAAGTGCTGTGTCTCAAGGATCTCAAGGAGGTACTGCTTATGGACTGTTTGAAAACTCTGAAGAAATGGCATTAAACCTAGGGTTTAGCGGTTTCCGTAGAGGATCTTACGATTTCTATAAGACTGATTGGAAATACTTAAATGATGCTTCAACTCGTGGTGCTCAAACAGGACCATCTTCTATCGAAGGTGTACTAGTACCAGCTGGAACTTCTACAGTATACGATCAAATTTTAGGAACTAACATTCGTAGACCATTCTTACACGTGCGATACAGAGCTTCTCAAACAGAAGATCGTCGTATGAAGTCTTGGTTAACTGGATCAGCAGGTGGCGCTTTCACAAGTACTCTTGATGCAATGGAGGTTAACTTCCTATCTGAAAGATGTTTAGTAGTACAAGCTGCTAATAACTTTGTACTCTTTAAAGGAGTGTAATTACTACAGTAAGATTTACCCTCGTTGAACTGACGGGGGTAATACTTACTTTTATTAAATATCAAATTATATTATATTATGGCTAAAAAACAAGCAACTCAAGATACGTCTTGGGAAATTAAAGACAGAACGTATTTCCTAAAAGGACCTCACAATCCTTTAACATTAAAAATACCTTCAAAACATACAGCAAGGCATCCACTATTGTGGTATGACACTGAAAAAAATGAACAAAGAGAAGTAAGATATGCTACTAATCAAAACTCTCCATTTAAAGATGAACAAGCTGGCGAAGCTACACTTGGCCATATTAGATTTAAAGAAGGAAGTTTATTAGTTCAAAAGAAAAATCAAGCTCTTCAAAAAATATTATCTATATATCATCCTCTTTTAGGAGTGCTATATAATGAGCAAGATGTTGTAGAAGAAGCTAAAGACGATTTATTTGAATTAGAAATGGAATTAGAGGCTATGAACATTGCTAAAAACATTGACATTGATCAATGTGAAGCTATACTACGTGTAGAATTAGGATCTAAAGTATCAGACATGAGTTCTAAGGAGCTTAAAAGAGATTTATTCTTATTCGCTAAGCATAATCCTAAGTTGTTCTTAGATCTAGCTAATGACGATAATGTTCAACTTAGAAACTTTGCTATTAGAGCAACCGAGGCTAACATTATTAAATTAGCTGATGACCAAAGAACATTTACTTGGGCTTCTAATGGTAGAAAATTAATGACAGTACCCTTTGACGAAAATCCATACTCAGCTATGGCATCTTTCTTCAAGACAGACGAAGGAATACAAGTATTCCAGTCTATAGAGAAAAAGTTCTCTTAACATGTAATATTATAAGGGAGGCGCGAGCCTCCTTTATTTTAATAATAATAACAAATGGCTATAAACGTAAATACAGTATATCAAACTGTTTTAATGATACTGAATAAAGAGCAGCGTGGTTATATGACCCCAACTGAATTTAACACAGTAGCAACACAAGTACAGTTAGAAATATTTGAAAAATACTTTGATGATCTTAATCAGCAACTACGTGTACCTCAAGCAGATACAGATTATGCAGATAGACAAGAAAATCTAGATGAAAAATTAGCTATTTTTAAAACATTCGGCGACGCAATATATACTACTGTTGGTGGCCTATCATATTTTGTATTACCTACGACTGATACCTACGGTAATTCAGTTTCTTTCTATAGATTAGGTAACGTACTTTATAATGATGAAAAAGTTGTTCAAAGACTTGATAGGCATGAGTTCTATTATGCTAACCAGTCTAGACTTACAAAACCTAGCACTATAAATCCAGCTTATCTTTATGAAAATCAAAAATTATTTGTAAAACCTACAAGTATAATTGATAAAATAAAAGTTGATTACATTAGAAAACCTAACAATGTAGTTTGGGGATTTGTTGTAGGAAATTTAGGACAATATATAAGCGATCCTGATACTACAGTTAATTTTGAATTACACGAATCTGAGCAAACGGAAGTTATATTAAAAATTTTATTATATTCTGGTATAATTATAAGAGATAACGAAGTAGTACAAACAGCTGCCGCTCTAGTACAAGCTGATGAAACTAATAAAAAAAGTTAACAAATGGCTACACCTAACAACGGTTTAATAACCGAAACTAACGCACAATACTACGCTGGTTCTCAAACTTTTGAAGCACCAATAGTTAACTCTACCATAGCGGCTACCTTTGACACTGATTTAATATTCGGTAGCTTTGATCCAACGGCTGCTGGATACAATTTAAACAACTTTAGACTATATGTTAGCCCGTTAGGAGTTCCTGGAACTTTTGTAGAGTATACATTAGCATACACAGTGCTAAACAACGTAATAACTCTAAATACATCTCCTCAGGCTAACGAATGGTTTGTAATTCAACTACTTAATCAGTATGGTGGTGAATATGGAGATAGAGATGCTTACGGTGATGTAGTTGAAAATAATTACGGTGGTTATGCTTACACTACATTAGAAGATGTTATAACTAATTTTATGGTTGGTTACGTTGGCGCCGGAAAATTAATACCAAGTGTAAAAACAACAGATGTAATGTTCTTTGCTAAAAGAGGATTACAAGAGTTTAGCTATGACACTTTAAAAAGTATACGATCTCAAGAACTAAATATTCCGGTTAATCTTAGTATACCACTTCCTCAAGATTACGTTAACTACGTAAACGTATCCTGGATAGATGGTCAAGGAATAAAACACATTATATACCCTACAACTTTAACTACAAATCCTTACGAAATACCAGGTCAAGACGCGCAAGGTGTAGCAATACAGGATAATTTAAGTGAAAACATAGACACTACTTCCATAACAGAAGAGCGATGGGCTACTAATAATTTAGAACAAATTAACGCAGCTCAAAGCAATTTAACAGGTATGTTGTTGTCAGATGGCTTAGGTTATGGTGGCATGTATGGAGATAATTACTTTGGTCAAAGATATGGTTTACAACCAGAAACAGCTCAAGTTAACGGATGGTTCACTATAAACGAAAGAAACGGTAAAATGTCTTTTTCTAGTGATCTTGCTGACAAGCTTATAGTGTTAGAATATATATCAGATGGCTTAGGCTATGACGCTGATATGAAAATACCTAAACTAGCTGAAGAGGCACTATATGCTCACATTAGCCATGCTATACTAGCAACTAGAATTAATCAGCCTGAATATGTTATACAAAGATTAAGACGAGAAAAAAGTGCTAAACTTAGAAATGCTAAGATTAGATTATCAAATATAAAATTAAATGAGTTTGTTCAGATTGCTCGAGGTAAATCTAAATGGATTAAATACTAAATTGAATGGCTGAAGTTAAAAATGCTTTTATAAAGTCTAAAATGAATAAAGACCTGGATAGTAGATTACTACCTTCAGGTGAATATCGTGATGGACAAAATATACAAGTTAGTAAATCAGAAGGCGAAGACGTAGGTGCTTTAGAAAATGCAGTTGGTAATGTTCCAGCTACAACTTCAGCTGGAAATGTAGATTTCAGCGTTTTATCTGGATGCGAATGTAATTTAAAATCTATAGGTATATATGCCGACACTAACTCATCTAATATATATATATTTTTAACAAACTACGGGCCAGAAACTGCAGCAGAAAATGCTGAGTATTCACCTTCTGCAAAAAACTATATATATTCTTATAATACATTAACAAGCGCTACGGTTAAACTTGTTGAAGGCCCTTTTTTAAATTTTTCTCAAAAAAATCCTATATACGGAATAAACGTATTAGAAAATTTATTGTTTTGGACTGATAATAGAAATCAACCAAGAAAAATAAACTTAAATTTAGCAAATCCTACTGGAAGTCAAACGCCTACTTATTACACTACTGAAGATAAAATATCAGTAGCTAAGTATAATCCTTACGAGGTTATTGATTTATATTATCTTGATGGACCTCCTAGTCAAGCTTCTAATGTTTACGTTAGTTCTTTACAAGATGTTACTTCTCCAAAATTACCAAATGACGTTGACAATCCATATTATAACTCGCAATGGCCTGGTGATCCTGATTACTTAGAAGACAAATTTGTAACTTTTAGCTATAGATTTATATTTACTGACGGAGAACAATCTATAATGGCTCCATTTACTCAAGAAGCTTTTATACCAAAACAAGATGGTTACTTTTTAGGTGACAACGAAGCAGATGCGTATAGAAGTACTATAGTCCGGTTCATGGAAAATAAAGTAAATAGCGTTGGAATATATGTTCCTCTTCCTTTTGCAGCAAACACTTTAAATCAAACATTAGATATTTCTGAAATTGAAATACTTTATAAAGAATCTGATTCTTTAACTGTCAAGGTGCTAGATTCAGTTCCTTTTAGCACGTTTAGCAAATTAACCGATGGAACGGCTAATACCAGTTTACAATATCTTTATGATTATCAATCAAGAAAGCCATATAAGACTATTCCTGAAAGTGAAATAATAAGAGTGTACGATAAAGTTCCTGTTAAGGCTTTTGGTCAAGAAGTAATAGGCAATAGAATTGTTTATAGTAATTTTCAAGACAAACACACTCCTCCTCCTACAATAGATTACGATGTAGCTGTGACACCTAAAGAGTCTTTTGATGTAACTTCAACAAATAAATCAAAATGGACAACAAGCGAAAGAGAATATCCAGAGCATACAATTAAACAGAACAGAAATTATCAAGTAGGTTTTGTTCTTTCTGATAGATACGGTAGACAGTCTACAGTTATACTTTCTCCAGTTAATTCCACACTTAAAGAAGATCCGTCTACAGGTATAATATTTGGAGGATCAACGTATTATCATCCGTACACAGTCGAACCTATTGCTCCTGCTACTAATGATGTTAATTCATGGCCTGGAGATTCTTTAAAAGTTTTAGTAAATAGCGAAATTCCAACTTCTCTTGAAGACGCAAGTACAAAGGGTTATCCTGGTTTATATAATTCAAACACTGCTAGTGCAAATTATAATCCACTTGGCTGGTATTCTTATAAGATTGTTGTAAAGCAGACAGAGCAAGAATATTATAATGTGTATTTACCTGGTATTTTAGACGGTTATCCTGACTTTACAGCAAATGCTACAAACCCACCACCTCCTGATCCAATAGATACAATAGCACATATAACTTTATTAGGTGATAATATAAATAAAGTTCCTAGGAATTTAACAGAAGTAGGTCCTGAGCAAAAGCAATACGGAAGTGAAGTTCAATTGTTTGGTAGAGTTTCTCCAAATAGAACCGCTCCACCTACGTTCACTTCACCTTATTATCCACAAGTAAATTCTCAAACTGTTGTAACTATATCAGAACAAGATAATTTATTTGCTGATGCTAACGCGACTGCTCCCTATGCTAGTGTATATCAATCAGATTCTAATCCTTACATAGCTAGACTATCTCAAGGTAACGTATCTTCTGTTGTAGGTTCAACTTTGCCTAAGCCAATAGGATCATTACAAGTAAATAATTTATCTTCAGAATATGAGATATTATTAGGCGTTTTTGAAACGCAACCAGTAGAGTCTTTGCTTGATATATTTTGGGAAACATCAACATCTGGTTTAATATCAGACTTAAATAGCGCTGCAGGAGCTTCTACAACCGTAAGCGGATGGATTAACTTTAATTTTGTTCAAACTGAAGCTAGTCAAAACGGCTCTTCTATAACAAGCTTGCCTTTTGCTCCCGCTATAGATAATGGCCTTGGAGACGAAGCTATGATAGACAGTGAAGTTGTTCTTAATGGAGTTTCTGACGGAACAAATGATTTAACTCTTGATTTTTCTGATATAATAATTGCTCAAAATACTGGATTAGGTTATAAGTCTTATATAATAAATGTTGTTAATCCAAAAAGATTTCAAGACGACGGAACTCTTAATACTTTCAACTTCTCTTTTCAAGTAACAAACTTAGATGTTGCGGGTTCTCTTCCTGTTACTAATACTGTGTCGGTTACTTTAGGTAATGAACAACCAACTATTGATCCTATAACTTTACCTATAATAGCGCTATCAGACAGAATTCCTTCTGTTCCTTTGTATACTTTTACAGGTAAAAACGGAGCCACAGCAATGCCTTCAGCTGATCAATTAGTAGGTTTAGTGTGGAGCATACAGCAAGGATCACAAGTCCCTGCTCCTAATGGCACAATTGTTCCTTCGTTGATTTTATCATCAGACGGTATACTTACAGAACCAACAGGAACCGCTATGGGTGGCTACAGTTTTAATTTAGTTTTAAAAGACACTAATGGTGGGACTGGTAGCATGCAAGTAATTCAAAACATACCAATTTCATTTGGGCAAACTCAAATTAATCCAGAATTTGGTTCAACAACAGAATCTAAGCTTTTAGCTACAGGACTTCAATCTTCTGGTTTGTTTTGGGGATCTAACTACAGCGTAGGATCTTTAATACAGACTACAGCGAGCGATGCTCCAGGTATGATTTCAACCGGAATAGGTGAAGGGTCTAGAAATGCGTATTCTTCCTTACCTCTTAGCAATACTGGATTGGAAAGTCAAAATATAGAACAGAAATTTTATGAATCACCTAATCTCGCAACAGATGATGGTGAGCGTTATACTTGGAAAAACGAAAACTATAAACCTTCATTTTTCTCAGACGGATTAATTGCTAGTGACGAGAATAGCTCTTTAACTCAAGGAACTGCATATATAAAAGTAGATTTTAGATTTTTAGGTTGGCCAAATTATACGCAACCAAATCCAGGACTAGTAGGATCTGATATTATTCCAACAGAAACTAATCAATTAGGCGTGAGTTGGCTTGCTTTTTTGCAATACAGACCAGATAATAGTAGTTCTTGGGTAACAGCTACAGATGTAGAAGGTCAAGATATAAGATTTGGAAGTGTTCAACAAAATCAATTAGGCTTAGCGGGGATAGGAAATAGTTTTATAGAAAACTTTCAAAGTCAAGGACTTTTAGCAAATTCATCAACCTCAGACGGTATAGCTCGAGAATATGGAAACACTTCTCCTGAAGATATTGCAGTATCTAGTGCTCCGTGGGTTGGTTCTCAAACACCTGCACAGCGTAATACTCCTGGATCTATAACGTCAAAAGTTTTTGCATTTGGAAAAGATCAAGGTTACGAAACAACTGCAGATAAATTTGGAGAATATAGACTTTTAGTTAAGTATCCAGAAAGTATTTTTACCTCTGGTTCTATGAAATTCTACATGGTTCCAGCTCCAACCACGGGACCAGCAGTTCTTCCTGATTTTGTAGTTGAAACTGCTCGCGGCGGACCCAATACAACAAATGAAAATATAGATGTTAAAGTTTCTTTTGGAGATTTTTATTATAACCAACCTAACACTCCAATGTCTTTTGGATATAGAATTTCCACAAGAGGAATTCCTAGTCCAGGAGATAGTGCTGCGGCATTGCAAACGCCAACTGTAGAAGTTTTTGCTAGAGAGTGGTCATTTAAGTATGTTACTCAATTTTATACAAATCCAGAGTTAACAACATTATACACGGCAACTGAAAATAACTATTGGTATAGTTACTCCGCTTTAACCACAGGCGATACAAATACAAACAT
>Ga0209713_10000408_pt1 | contig 23973 bp, 22 predicted proteins | sample ArcOceMetagenome_3_FD_187444 | JGI IMG/M metagenome (GOLD analysis project Ga0209713, IMG submission 187444) | Marine eukaryotic phytoplankton communities from Arctic Ocean - Arctic Ocean- Svalbard ARC20M Metagenome (SPAdes) (version 2) | ecosystem: Environmental > Aquatic > Marine > Oceanic... | reverse complement strand
CTCCAAGTATTAATCCGATTATTATAAATACTAGTTCCATTATAATTAAGTTTTCTATTTTTTAATGTACGGCAAGATTAGTTTATACTTAACTCTACACAAAATGGGATTCTGTTTTCGCTATCTACCTGCTTATGAAAAGTCCGATAACTCATTGAAGTTTGAACTGAACCAAATAATCAAAAATCATACAGAATTCACATATACTTCATCATCGACAGATATATGGAATATCCTAAACAGAGGTAATTGGGCAATTGCTTCTGCGAGGGATTATATGTATCAAGTATGTATCATATAATGTGGTATTCCCAGTTAATTTTGCACAAGTAATATATAGAATGAAAATATCTCATCTAAAAATTCTTCTAACAGTTATTGCTATCAACACTGTTTTTTTAATCCTTTTAATCTTCTCGCATCTTGTGTAATTTTAAATCTCTCTAGTCCATTGGTAATAGTCTAGATTCAATAATATCTTTATCTCGTGAAATTCATTTTATTCTCTTTACTCCTTATCTCAAACCTACTTTCTGCACAGGACAGTACTTACTATCTGCCTGCTCATAAAAAGTCCGATGACTCATTGAAGTTTGAACTGAACCAAATAATCAAAAATCATACAGAATTTACGTATACCTCATCATCGACAGATGTTTGGGATATCCTAAAGCATGCCGACAGAGATACAGCAAATGCAAATAATGTAATCCTACTATATTCAGGGAGAAGTGTAGATGCAGCACAAGAATACAACAGTGCTGCTGGATGGAGTCGGGAACACGTTTGGGCAAAATCTAGAGGAGACTTTGGCACAAGCAACGGTGCTGGAACAGATGTGCATCATTTAAGACCTTGCGATGTTGGTGTCAACTCCACAAGGAATAATAGAAATTTTGATACGTGCATTACCTGTGTAGATGTAATAGATAATGGCTTCAATACAGGATCTAAGCGTGATGCTGATTTATGGACATTTGAACCGCCTGACGCAGTTAAAGGAGATGTAGCTAGAATGATATTCTATATGGCTGTCAGATACGAAGGAGAAGGCTCAGAGCCTGATTTAGAGTTGACTAATACATTACTTAACAATACTGACCAAAGCCCCTTACAAGCTTGCTTAAATACACTTCTTCATTGGAATAGGATTGATACAGTTAGCAACTGGGAACGTAATAGGAATAACATCATCGATAGCTTTTACCAGCATAACCGAAATCCTTTTATTGATCATCCTGAATTAGCTGAATATCTGTGGGGTGATAGTATTGGCTTTACTTGGATGCCAACCTTGGTGGATACAAGTAATAGTGCCCGTATTTATAAGTATCCTAATATTGAGTTTACGATTTATCCTAACCCTACTACAAGTACAATACGTATTAAGGCAACAACTAACTTAGTAGGACAAAACATTACAATATACACTAGCCCAGGAGTAGAAGTATTGTCTGATGTGATTGAAGGAGAAGACACAGAAATAAATCTAGAAGGTCTGCAAGATGGAATGTATTTCATCAGCATCGGAGATGAGTTTAAACAGCACTTTAGAGTGCTCAAAATATAAAGTAGAAATAATATAATTAATCCGAGTTTCAATGCCTTCTGAGGATTATTTTCTGCCACTTTATCGAAGAGTTTTTGCACTCTTCCATATTACCCTCTAAAAGCTCTGCAAAAGTATCTCTAATCCTTGCTGTTGCTTTGTTAGCTGTGCCTTCCTGTCTACCTCCGTATTTTATCCATGTGTTATTTGCCATAACTATTATTACCTTCTATAGATATATACCTAAAGAGAGGAAATTGGGCCATTGGTTCTTACCCATTCCGATCTGCTAGCCAGAGCAGCCATTTGGGATCTCTGCGAGTAGCTTATGGGGTATATTCTGCAAAGCAAAAAATAAAGTGAGTGGTTTTATTGGTTCCGTAGACAGTAAAGTTAATTTTATACCATGAAGTCGAAACTACCTCATGCTACCGATTCCATATTTGCTATAATGAGCAAAATGGCAGCGGATTACAGGGCTATAAATCTCTCGCAAGGGTTCCCTAATTTTGAAAGTGACCCCATACTCATAGAGCTGGTGTGTAAGGCCATGAAGGATGGACATAATCAGTATGCACCCATGCCAGGTGATGTAAAACTGCGAGAAACGATATCTCAGAAGACACAGCGACTGCACCAAGTAGTATTTGACCCGGCCACAGAGATTACCATAACGGCAGGTGCTACTCAAGCTATTTTTACGGCAATAGCCGCTATTATACATAAAGAAGATGAGGTGATTATCTTCACACCTGCTTATGATTGTTACGAGCCTACCATAAAACTATTTGGTGGTAAGACTATCCCCGTACAACTAGTAGCACCCAGTTATAAAGTAGATTGGGAGGCAGTAGAGGCTAAAATTACATCTAAGACAAAACTCATTATCATCAATACGCCTCATAATCCAAGTGGCGTTATTTTTTCTGAAGAGGATATGTTGCAGCTGCAAAACATAGCAGAAAAGCATAATTTATTTGTGCTAAGTGATGAGGTATATGAGCACATTATTTTTGATGGGAATACGCATTATAGTGTTGCTAGGTTTCCAGGATTAGCCGCTAGAAGTTTTATTACAGCATCCTTTGGAAAAACTTTTCATAATACAGGCTGGAAAATGGGCTATTGTATGGCTCCTAAGGCACTCATGACTGAGTTTAGGAAAGTACACCAGCATAATGTCTTTAGTGTGAATAGCCCTATGCAAACAGCGTTAGCAGCGTATCTGCAAACGCCAGAACACTATCTCGGGTTATCTGTGCTTTATCAGCAAAAAAGAGATCTGTTTTTAGACTTGATTTCAGATTCTAGGTTCAAAGCAATTCCTTCCGCAGGCACATACTTTCAGATGTTAGATTTTTCGGATATCTCTCAAGAAAGTGATGTTACTTTTGCAGAACGGCTGACCAAAGAGAATAAGATAGCGACTATACCTACTTCTTTATTCAATGCTCATAGAGAAGATTTCAAACAAATAAGAGTCTGTTTTGCAAAGACGGATGATACGCTGCAGAAAGCTGCAGCTATCCTAAATGCTATCTAGTTTTAAGATGTTTTTTTTGATTTTGGGATAGCGTTTGGTATATGATTTGTTGCTTGGGTTAACACTCAACTTTACAATTATATTTCAAAATAAAAAACCGCTCGGATATATCTAACTAGGTTTTTACTAGCTGTTAATTTTATGCGATGCTAGGTGAATTGTTTTTTTCATATTTGTTATGGATTATTATGATGGTCAAACCAAAAAGAACAGCTGCTACAATTAGAATTGTACTTATTAATCCGCTTACTCCGAATGACATACGGATTAAAATCGTGGAAACGACAAATCCAGAATTTCTTATAATTTTATGAAATTTATCTGTGTAAAAGAAGGATATTAAGAGTAGAACAACATCCACTAAAATCAGAACGGTAAAAAATTCGTCAAAGAATAGATTATTAATTGTTTCAAGACTAGGGTAATTATTGGAAGTAAAAGAAACACCTGATGTCCAATTAAAGAGTGTAACTAAAGCCATTGTAAAAAATATGGGGACTAACACAACGGCAATTATTTTTTTTCTATCAATGAATCTTGCAATTTTCGGTTCATTAGAGTTTTGTCGCTGTGCTTTGAGCATTCCGTGTTTTTGAAACTGAAAAATCAGATAGAAAAGAATGACTGATGCCAAAATATCATACGTAAATTGTAAGTCTCCTTTAATTTCAAACCAATTAGACGACAGTTCAATTGTAGACAAATCCTTAAATAGCTTTCTAATAATAATAAGTGTTATTATTTCATACTGTTTGGTTATGTAGGTGGTAAAAGATTTGGGTAAGTAATATATTAGTAGGTAAACTTCATAGATAAGTATAAAAGAGAATGGGGTGTATACTGCAGATATCGGATTATTAAATAATTCTAATTCTGGAAGAGCAGTAATGATGCTGAATTTTGATAGGTAAATTAAAGTTAAGTGAATGAAAAATCCAAATAAAGCAACGTAAAGGGTTATTTTTTCAATCTGTTTTTTGGCGTACTCAGATAGAAAAAATTGATAAAGTCTTGTTAATAAATTCATATACTATTCATTCTGATATATTTTGACTGACATGCATAATTGCCACTCCTCAAAAATAAGCTATTCTCTTAATACTGAACCATTAATTGTTAGCGATACTTTATTTATCATTAACTGGTATAAACGGTTAACTGAAAAACTTGGTCAGCATTTAAATTAAGAGGATTCTAATCGAAGAGATTCATCACACTACGTTCACTTCCATGTCCAAGTCTATCTGATACGTGTCGAGTATACTTTTTTGGATGGCTTTGGCTAGGTCGTATACTTCCTGTCCTTGGGCATTGCCATAGTTTACTAGTACTAGTGCTTGCTTGGCGTGGCTGCCTGTGTTGCCTACTCGCTTGCCTTTCCAGCCTAGGCTTTCTATGAGCCAGCCTGCAGGTACTTTTACCATACCATCTGCCGCGGGGTAGCTTTTTATTTCGGGAAACTTCTCCTGTAGCCTATCAAAATGGGCTTTTTCTATAACGGGGTTTTTGAAGAAGCTGCCACTGTTGCCTAGTTCTGCTGGGTCGGGTAGTTTACTTTGGCGTATGGCTATCACAGCATTGCTCACATCGCGTATGGTAGGGTAGGTGAAGCACCGCTCTTGCAGGTAGTTTTCTATATCGCCATAGCTCGTGTTGAGCTTGTGATCTCTTTTGGTAAGTCGTATACCTATACTGCTAATGAAGTATTGGCCTTTGGCCGCTTTTTTGAAAATACTCTCCCGATATCCAAACTCGCATTCTTCATTAGTAAAACGCTTTAGCTCACGTGTGTCTAAGTCTACAGCTTCTAAGTAGGTCAGCATATCTTTTACCTCTGTACCGTAGGCTCCTATGTTTTGCATAGGTGCTGCACCTACCGAGCCAGGGATTAGGCTCATATTCTCTAAACCTCCATATCCTTTTTCTATGCAGTACAGTACGAGATCGTGCCAGTTTTCTCCGCTAGCTACTGCGAGTTCTATGTAGTTATCATCCTCAGTCACGGTACATATGCCATGCGTCTGGTTCACTAGTACGGTTTTGTTGACGTCTTTAGTAAGTAAGATGTTACTGCCTCCACCTATGAACATTGCCTCTTTTAGGTTTGGTATCTCTTCCAGTTGTTTTAGGTCTTTTAAAAAGACAACTTCTTTGGCTAGTACATCTAGCCCGAAGGTATTGTAATCTTTGAGTGATATATAGGTGTTTGGCGTGCTCACAATGCAATATTAGGATGGTGTTCTAATATTAATCCTTATTTTTCCCCACAAATAAACACATTATGAAAAAAATAGTCATCTTATTGTTCGCTTTTGGAGTCTTAATCACTGCTTGTCAAGATGACGATGCAGAAGTAGTAATCACGGTACCTCAGGAAGTGTGCGATAGCTTGGATATTCTCTATACCAATGATGTAGCACCTATACTAGCAGATGCAGGATGCTCTGGATCGTACTGCCATGGCAGTGGAGCTGGTGGAGTAACCTTGAGTGATTATTATAATACTAAAACTGCTGCAGAAAGTCCTAAATTTCTAAAAGCGATAAAACACGAATCAGGAGCTAGCTCTATGCCAAAAGGTGGTAATAAGCTGAGCGATCAGCAGATAGAAACTATCGAGTGCTGGGTGAAGAGTGGAAGTAGGGAGTAAGTAAGATCAAGTTTAAAGAGGGCTATAGAGGTTTAAGATTAAGTCTAAGCTTAAGTTTAAAAAAGGCTATAGAAATCTAAGATTCAACTTGCTATTATTTAATAGCTACCGTCATTTCACGTTTACCATTGGCTCCGGGAGGGTTTTCTATAGTATACCCTGCGGCTATCAGGTCTCGTTTTAGCTGGCCTGCTGCGGAGTAGGTAGTTAGTACCCCGCCAGTTTTGGTAGCCTGGTATAGCTTTCTGAAAATCTCTGAACTCCATAACTCAGGTTGTTTTTTAGGAGCAAACGCATCAAAGAAAATACAGTCGTACTTATTATTTTCTAGGCGTACGTATTCTAGTTTTTGTGTGGTTTTGTGTAAAGTGAAGTTTTCTGAAATTTTCACATTCGTTTCCCATTCGGCAGCGTGCAGTTTGCTGAACAGTTCTTCATCGTCTAACAATTGGCCATAGCCTATTTTCTCTACTAAGTCAAAGGGTACCTGAAACGGTTCTAGGGTATGGAAGTAAATTTTTGTTTTCTTTTCTTTGGTATACATAGCTGCTAGAAAGGCGTTTAGTCCTGTGCCGAAACCAACTTCTAGTACTTGTGTATTGCCCTCCATACGATATAAGCCTTCTTGCAAAAAGACGTGGCGAGACTCCGATATAGCTCCATTACGACTATGATATGTTTCATCCATACTCGGTACGTAGAGTGTGTATTCACCTGTTTTTGTTTCTTGCAGTTCCATAAGGGGTCAAAGAAATAATTTTAAATTAATATTGCAGCCATCATGCAACCAAAAGTACTATCAATAATTATTCCCGTATACAACGAGGAAAAAACTATTCACTTCATACTTGATAAAATAAAACAAGTAGAGCTGATAGGAGGACTAGGAATAGAGATAGTAATGGTGAATGATAAGTCGAGTGACAACTCTTGGGAGAGATTACAAACTTACAAAGCAGAAAATCCAGATATTAAGATTTCTCTTTTTAACCATGAGGTGAATAAAGGAAAAGGTGCAGCCTTGCACACGGGCATTAAAGAAGCCGTGGGTGATTTGATACTCATACAAGATGCAGATTTAGAGTACGATCCATTTGAATACAATGAATTGCTCAAACCTCTAATGGAAGGACACGCAGACGTAGTCTATGGTTCTCGTTTTATGGGAGGAAAGCCACATAGAATACTTTTCTTTTGGCACAGCCTAGGAAATGGCATGCTCACGTTTATGAGTAATGCTATGACTAATCTAAACCTTACGGATATGGAAACCTGCTATAAGCTCTTCAAGGCAGACATTATAAAAGGATTAAGCCTAAAAGAAAACCGTTTTGGTTTTGAACCAGAGGTGACGGCTAAGATTTCTCGTATACCTAATATCAGAATCTATGAAATAGGAATCTCATACTACGGTAGAACCTACGAAGACGGCAAGAAAATAGGATGGAAAGACGGTTTGCGTGCTATCTATTGCATCTTGAAGTACAATCTTTGGGCTAAGAATTAGTAGTTCGATAATTGATTTTTTGAAGAATAGAAAAGGACTTTTATATTTCTAGTATTCCCTATTCTATAGTTTCAATAATCTTACACTATCTCCTTCTCTTTCTGGGCATTCACGAATAGCACATTGCCTATCTTATCATATCCAAGGAAGGTTTCATGTCCATCGTGTTTCACTTTTTCATAACGGAAACCTACTATAGTTAAGTCTGCATCTCTAGACTTTTCATTGATCACCTCTTTATTGGTAACTCCTATAGCTTTGGGTATTATCTGTATGTTATTGGCAGATATAGGTAGTCGTCCGGTGCTTATCATCTCTAGCATCTTATCTCGTTGTTCTTTGAGCTCTTCTTCTGGATATACCGCAAATAGTTTTATCTGACCGCCTTTGCTCCAGTCTGGGTGACCTAGTATGATGTAAGCTATGTAGATCATTAGGTTAGCATTTTGATAGTCGCTACTCGTTATCCAGAGATGTATTTCATTATTAAATCCGAAATCTTTGTCACTACTAGAGAGCACACAGATATCGTAATTTACGGCTTTGGCCAGCCCAAGGTACTCTACTATTTCTTTGCATCCCGCTTCTTGATGTTTGTTAAACTCAAAAAGAATCATGTTGTTCTCTTGCCCACTTATACCCGGTAGTTGTAGCGTTTGCGAGATGGTATTCATATAACTAGGATTTACCATAGTATCTACAAAAACACTACTATCAGATATTTGAGCCATTTTAACTAATCGGGCATGGTCTCCCTCAGCTTTTTTTATAGTCTCAGTACTCAAGTACCCGTCTATATGGTGTATGTAGGTGCCAAAACCTATTTTATGAGAGATCCATCTCACTAAATCAAAAGCAGCAAAACGATCAAAAGAATCTTTTGAAATAGCAACTACTGATGGTCGCCAAGCGTCGTCAGTATTGGCTTTTCTTTTTTGTAAAAATACTTGTAAATTTCTACTTACCTGAAAAATAACACCGCTGAATATAGCTGCCATATCGCCCTTTTTATTGTAAGAACTTAGCAACAGATAGATTACTGTCATCAGAATAATAGCCGCTATAGCATAGACGGTATTTATTTTGAACATTAGCCCAATACACATCACAGCACCCAATAAAGATATATACCACTTACTTTTAAATGAGGGTCTGTAGCCTGGGTTAGAAGCGAAGTTTTCGAAAAGTGAGATTAAACAAATAGAACCATAGGTCACCATAAAAAACATAGAGATAACCTCAGCTACGGCATTCACATCTCCCATAAGCACAAAGAAAAATGCGATAACACAGGTAACTAGAGAAGCATTCACCGGCTCGCGATTACTTGGTTTTACTTTACCTAACCATCTATTAAGTCTTGGAATAGGCACTATCTTATCTAGGGAAATAGCATTAAGAGTACGTGGAGCCACCATCACACTACCCAATGCAGATGATATAGTAGCAGCTGCAAGACCTATAGGTATAATAGGCCACCATATAGCTATATCTGCCATTATCAATTGATTGTCTAGGTTTCCAAGTTCTGCGGCATTGGCACTACTACCTAGTTTAAAAGCGATGAAAATATAAATAACCATGCCAATAGTGGTGGCCGCTAATGTCCCTATAGGTATAGATTTTTTAGGATCTTTGAGATCGCCAGAGAGTCCTACACCAGCAGTCATACCTGTAAAGGCAGGGAACACAATTGCAAATATTTTAAAGAAATCTCCTTGGTCATTTATCCATCTAAAGGTGTCAGGAGCTTTAAATCCTTCTACCGGGCCACCTGCAAAAAACATAACCAGCGAAACAGCTAGAATAGATACAACGATGTACAAAACGGCCATACCGCTGCTAGCACCTTTAGTTAGCATAAGCCAAGAAAGCAGTAGTACGGAGATGATACCTATTGCCATTTTGTTAATGGCAAAGGGAAGATTTTCATTGATATACGGTAACATGGGCTCAAATGCCTCGGTAAATGCAATGAGGTAAAAAGCTACACTAATAGCTTGAGAGAGGTAGAGTGCTATTCCTATGGCTGCACCTATTGTTAACCCAAATGATCGGGAAATAATGAAGTACTCGCCACCACCTTCTACCTTTTGATTAGTAGCGATCTCCGCTAGGGCCATAGCTGTAGGTATAGTAACCATGTGGCCTATAATCACGATGGCTATGGTTCCATAAACTCCTACTTGACCTACCGAGTAGCCAAATCGAAGAAACATAATGGCTCCTAGTATAGTAGAAATAGCCGTTAGAAAAACTGGAGCTGTTCCAAATTTTCCCTTCGGATTTAGTGCGGTTGAAGCCATAATTAGAATATTCTTTCTTGAAACAAATGTGGTTAAAAAAGTCGCATGTTGTTAGAATATCAATAATAATATTTTAATTTTTAGAGTATTAATATCGCTTCTGTAAGCTTTTTGTAAATGAAAGGAAGTAACTAAAATGAGAATTTAAAAATTTGAATCTAGAAGCGACTTTAGAAGGAAGTTAATAATTATACTGCCTAGGAACTATCTGCTAACCTAGCTCAAGGCTTCTTTATAGGTAGCTAAGCATAGTTCCCTTGCGGCCTTATGCTCTACTATTTCCTTTGGGTATGCAGGAGTTCCCCATTCAGGAATCCACTTCTTTATATACTCGTGCTGCTTATCAAATTTCTCTATCTGCGTATACGGATTGAAAATTCTGAAATACGGTGCTGCGTCTACTCCGCTGCCCGCTGCCCATTGCCAGCCACCGTTATTGCTTGCTAGGTCAAAGTCTAGTAATTTGAGAGCAAAGTATGCCTCTCCCCATCGCCAGTCTAGTAGCAAGTGCTTGGTAAGGAAACTGGATACTACCATGCGTACTCTGTTGTGCATAAAACCAGTGGTGTTTAGCTCTCGCATGCCTGCATCTACCATGCCATAGCCTGTTTTACCTTTGCACCAAGCTTTGAAATGCTCCTCGTTATTAGACCATTTTATCGCATCGTACCTAGGGCGGAAACTACCCTCTACTACATGAGGAAAGTGATGTAGAATCTGGATATAGAAGTCACGCCAAATTAGCTCATTCAGCCATTTTTCGCTGGATTTATTCCCCTTGCTAGCCTTGTCTCGTATGCTTATAGTGCCAAATCTAAAGTGTACCGAAAGTCTCGAAGTGCCTTCTATAGCAGGAAAGTTTCTTTGGTCTTCGTAGTTTTTTATAATGCCAAGTGTTGTGCTCTTCTTCGGAAAGGGCATGGAGTTTTTCTCAAATCCCATTTCTTCTAAAGAGATGATAGGAGATGGGTCTAGTTTTTCAAAGTTTTGGAAATATGCTGAGTTAGGGTAGGGCTTGAGATAGTAAGAACTGAGCTTCTGTTTCCATTTTCGGCTGTAGGGTGTATATACCACATATGGAGTTTCATCGTCTTTTAGTATTTCATCCATCTCAAAAATCACGTGGTCTTTGAAGGTACGAAAACCTATATTCTGAGATTCTAATAGTTGCTCTATGGCAGTATCACGCTTCTTCGCATACGGTTCATAGTCCCTATTGGCATATACTGCAGTGGGTTGTATCTCTTTTATTATTTGCGGCCATAGTTTAGCAGGATCACCGTAATATACTTTTAGGCTGCTGCCCAGCTCTTTTAGTTCGGTATTTATTCGTTGCAGTTCTGTATGTATAAAAGTAACTCTAGCATCTTTTTTGTCAGCTAGCTTATCCAAGATATTAGTATCGAAAATAAAAATGGTTTGCACGCTAGAACCACTTTTTAGGGCTTCATAAAGTGCTGCATTATCGTCTAGTCTTAGGTCTCTACGGTGCCAATGGATTACAGTACTCATAGTTCTTTTAAGGCCTCTTTAGTCGTTTTGTAGATATGAAATTTTGCTGCTTTTAGTTTAGGGGAAGTCACTCTGTAGCTATTGAGCAGTGTTGCAGACATTTCGCCTAGAGCTAGTTTTAGAAGGAATGCAGGTATGTTAGGTAGCCAAGCTTTAGCTCCTACGTTTTGTGCTATATCGGCTATGAAATCATTCATTTGAAAAGGATTTTCACCCACGATATTATATACTCCAGGATTCATCTTATTGGCAAAAAGTTGCTCTACTAGCTTAGCAAATTCCTCCTTGTGCGTATAGTTGGCATACATTTTTCCATTGCCAAAGGCTGAGGCAATATAGAATTTAGCCACTTTGCTAAGTGTGGTATATACGCCACCTTTTTTACTGAGGTATAGACCGATACGTAGTATGCTCAGCTTAGCATTTTGGCCTATTGGCTTAGCTGCATTTTCCCAGTCCACACATAGTTTGGCCATAAAATCGTTTCCGGCTGGCGAATCTTCCGTTAATTCTTGGTCACCACTATCTCCATAATATCCCATAGCACTTGCTTGGATGAAATGTTGGATGGGGATATTGTTCTGCTGAATTGTTTTTACTAGTAAATTAGTGGCATCTACTCGCGAGCTTATAAGTTCTTTCTTACGCTTATTCGTCCATCGTCCGCCTATGATAGAGCTTCCGGCTAGATTGATAACGTACTCAGTTCCTTCCCATGCTTTCGGGTCTATCTCTCCTTTGGTAAGGTTCCAGTTATACTGGTTTTGTGCAATATCCGTAGGTCTACGGGTGAGAACCTTTATCGTATATCCTAACTGAGTAAGATGTGCAGCTACTTCTGAGCCTATAAGGCCAGTGCCACCTGAAATGAGGATACTAGACATAGTATGCAAACATACGGTTTAACCATTTGTTTTTAATCCTGACACTTTTAAATTACTGATTTTTACACACCTTTGCAATGTGAATGGAACAACCTTGCAGATACGTGGATACCATTGTGACGCATATGGTCATGTGAATAATGCTCGCTACTTGGAGCTACTAGAAGAAGCCAGATGGAGCTTCTTGGAACCTGCGGTGAAAGAGAAGTTCTTTGAAATACGAGACCTACTCTTTATTGTGGTGAATATTAATATTTCATACAAAAAACCTCTGGTACCTACTCAGGTGGTCGACATAGAAATTACAGATGTAACCTATAATAATAAAAGTATGATTGTACGTCAAACTATTGTAGATAAAAGTACCCGTGAATTGGCATCTGAAGCACTTGTAACCTTTGTTTTACTCAATAGTAAGACCGGTAAGCCTGAGACGATCACCACAGAAATTATTGCTAAGTTAGATGAACTAACAGATATGAGAAATGATTAAACTGATAACAAAGTGGCTTTTTGAAGATGTATGGGGCTGGAAGGTAGTTGGGCCAGTGCCTGCCATTCCAAAGTACCTTATAGTAGTAGCTCCGCACACGAGTAATTGGGATTTTTTAGTAGGTGTACTTTTTAGAAATTACATGGATGGGTTTGATCCCAAGTATCTTGCTAAAAAAGAATTGTTCGTTTGGCCTTTGGGCTACTTTTTTAGAGCCCTTGGCGGTTTTCCTGTAGAGCGTAGTAAAAATACCAACTTCGTAGACTCTCTAGTGAATGTGTATAATACAGAAGAGAAATTTGCAACTACCATTACACCAGAAGGTACGCGTAGTTATAGTAAAAAATGGAAGAGTGGATTTTACCATGTGGCCAAAAATGCCAATGTGCCTATAGTTAAAGTTGCATTTGACTATGGAGGTCAGCAGGTTGTTTTTAGTGAGCCGTCTTTCATCAATAAGGGTGTAGATGAAACTATAACAGAGTTTAAAGAATACTTTAGCCAATATACAGGTAAGAACCCAAAAGACGGAGTAAAATGGCCAGAATGAAAATAGAAATGCCTGATAAGTGGGCATTTAGCACAGAAATAGAAGTGAGAGTGACAGATCTGAACTATGGTAATCACTTGGCCAACCAGCAGTTTTTAGCCTATGCACAAGAAGCAAGAGTTCGTTTTTTTGCTACCTATGGTTTTACAGAATTAGACTTTGGTGGAGTATCTCTAATACAAGCAGATGCTGCTATCACTTTTAAAGGTGAGGGACACTTAGGTGATGTAGTTCAAATAGAACTAGCAATAGAGAAATCTGGAAATTCAACTTTTAATCTGTTCTATAAATTTACGAATAGTACAAAAGGGAAGGAAATGGCAGAAATCAGAACGGCCTTGGTTTGTTTCGATTATGCAGAAGGTAGACCTATTGCGTTACCCGAAAAAGCTTTAAATTCAGGACTATTTACCTAGTTTATAAGCTGGCAAGAGAGAGTAGTTGAGATTTAGAAGATAACCTATCTCCTTACGAACTAGCTCCCCTGTAGGCTCAATGAAGAGTAACGTAGGCTAGAAATTGACACTATATCCTCTGCCTACTAGCATTCCTTCAGTCTCCTCCATATCCATCTTTACATTGATGAAATCTGAATTAAAATACTCGCCTACATCAGCATCAGTAAATACTTGAGTTGTCATCTTTTTGCAAGGTCCACACCATTGGATATAGCTATCTATAAATATTATTTTATTGGTTTCTTTAGCTAGTTTTTTAGCGTCAGAAAATTTACCGTGTTCAAAAGAAATGCCCTTTTGTGCTCAGGAGCAATAGACTTAGTATGAGTAGAAAGTAGTTTTTCATTAACTCGTACGAAGATAAATAATTGTAGTGACTGTTTTAACACAAAAATATATCCAAAGCATTATTATTGTGGGCTAATGATTTGGTTTTATTTTGGTACAAATTTCTTTATTCTCCTGACAGGTATATTTTTATACGTTACTTGGTGTAAAAGTACTAATCAAAGTATTTATAATCAGTTCGTTATATTGACAGCTGTGTCTGCAGGTATAGCTGCTTTCGGACATTTGGAGATTTTGCCGATTCTGTGGCAAAAGGGATTGCTGGTGCTGTCTCGAATAGTAAACATTTTGGCTATTTATTCCTTCGCCGCTCATAGTATTATACATTTTGGGTATGATAAATATAGCGGGATAAAGAAAGCAAACGTTCTGTTATTCTTAGCTGGTCTTTCTTGGTTGCTAGTTTTAAACTATGCTAATCCTGGAAGTAAAACAGCTTTTTTACCTGTGATAGTATATGGTGCAGTGGGTATGGTGGGCATAGGAATGTTGAGTTATATTATAAATTTAAAAGAGGACTTCAAGAACTATTTGAACGTAGTATTGGGAGTACTACTCATAATTTTTTCGGCGGTTATATTTAAATTAATTCCTGAGGTTGGTGGGATTAAACCTTCAGATATTAGTCATATACTAATAGCGTTTGCATTGATATTAATGACCTACGGGGTAAAGAGACACGATCAAAATGAGAGTAAGAAATAAATTAGTTTACATCCTGTGCCTACTGTCTTTGGTTTTACGAGCCCAGGAAAAGTCATACGATACAAGTGATTCTTTGCTGGTGCGGGCCATTTTTGATGAAGCATTGCTCCATGGCAAAAGCTATAACCAGCTAAACTACCTATGCAAAGCAATAGGACATAGAATTACCGGAAGTCCGCAAGCGGAGCAAGCTCTAGAATGGGCTCAGTCTGAGGTAAGTCGCTATAATATAGATAGGCTAATGATGCAAAACGTGCAAGCAGAACATTGGGTACGTGGAGATAAAGAATGGGTAGCCATAAGTGAGGACGTAGATCTGCTGCTTAATGCATGTGCACTTGGAGGCTCTGTAAGTACAGATGGGCCACTGCAAGCACAAGTAGTAGAGGTAAGCGGCATGGAAGAGTTGTCTCGCTACAGTACAGGAGAACTCAAAGGTAAAATAGTGTTTTTAAACGAGCCGATGGACAAGTCATTGATCAATACCTTTGATGCTTACGGAGCTTGTGTATCTCAGCGATATAATGGAGCAGCAGAAGCAGCAAAATACGGAGCTGTGGCTGTGCTAGTAAGGTCTATGACTACTCTTACAGATGTGAAAGCACATACAGGCAGTATGGGATATAAAGAAGGCATAGCTAGAATACCTGCGGCTGCCATCAGTACACAAGATGCAGATATTTTGCACTCCTATATAGAAGATTTAGGCACTGCTACTGTTACTATGAACCTAAGCTGCTATACCGCAGCCAATAAAGTAAACACAAGTAATCTGATAGCAGAAATAAGAGGTTCTGAAAATCCTGAAAAAGTAATTGTTTTCGGAGCACATATAGATAGCTGGGATAAGGGAGAGGGAGCACACGATGATGGAGCCGGAGTAGTACAGTGTATGGAAGTATTACGCCTTTTTAAAGCGATAGGTATACGACCTAAAAATACGATTAGAATGGTGCTCTATATGAATGAAGAGAATGGCAATATGGGCGGTAAAACCTATGCTGCTAATGCCAAGGCAGATGGAGAGAATCATATTTGTGCTATAGAAAGCGATAGAGGTGGTTTTTCGCCAAGAGGTTTTAGTATAGATGCTAAGGATAGTCAAATAATGACTATTGCTAAATGGGAAGAGCTCCTAGAAGAGTATGGCCTTCACTACTTTAAAAAAGGATATAGTGGAGTAGATATAGGTCCACTCAAGAGCAAGGAGAATAGAGTGAATGATAACCTCATTTTAATGGGACTATTCCCAGATTCTCAGCGTTACTTTGATTATCACCATTCTAAGGATGATATCTTCGAAAATGTAAATCAACGTGAGCTAGAGCTTGGTGGAGCCAGTATGGCTACTATGGTGTACCTTATGGATAAATATTGGTATCTGTTTTAATAAATTTTTACTGATATTCGTTTTAGTAAACAACACATATGAAATTACTAATTACAGCATTGTTACTTTGTTTTTGTTCGGTTTCTTTTGGTCAGTTGACCCTTAGTAATGCTGGAGTTGGTTTCAATTTTAACAATGGGCAGCGAGTGCCTAATGAGGCCATGAGTAAGTTCTTTCCAGAGCAAAATCTTGCTATCACGGGGAGTTATGGCACTAGTTTAAATAGGGTTTCTAGCGAGTATAAATTAGGGTTTAAGTTCGAAAATCGTAAGGCGGTATACCTAGAGACTAGTCTACTGCAAGGGACTGATTATTATGATTCGTACTACTCTAATTCTGGAATAGTACAAGATTCATTACTAAGACTTTCTACAAATATAAATGTGAATAGCTCGCTACTAGGGCTAAGACTGATGGCACGGTTTAGTACACCGATGGATCGTAGAGTATTTGTAAGTGCGTGTATCGGGACTGAGTTTCTAGGAGCTTATGATGTAGATGCCAATGGTGAGACAAACGCTTATGGCTCAAATTTTCAGAATAGAATCACTTCGGTTTTTACTTCGGATGCAGTATCTAACTACAGCAGCATAAATCTAATACAGGAAATAGGCCTTTCGTTTAAACTAGGTAAAAAAGATAAAAACTACCCGCTAGATCACGTGTATGTCCAATCTCATTTTCAGGCATTGAGTAACTTTACCATTATAGATGGAAGTACTCAGCGGTATAGAACCTTCGGTCTTATACTGGCTATGGCTTACGATTTTTAAGCTTCATATCTAGCTGATACTAAAAGCAGCAATGCTATAAGTGATAATATTAATGAAGTTGTGTCGTTTTTAGTTTTTTCACCTTCATTCATTTTAAGATATCGAATAATAAGTTGAATTGAGGTGATTAAACACCATAGGAGTAAAATCACACCCACTATAGCAAGTAAGATAGCAAGTATTTTAGGACTTAAATTATCAGTATAAATAAAAAAGTAGGACTCTGAAAAGAATAGCAAAAGATGTCCAAGAATTGATGAAATAATAGTTAATCGGGCTCTTTGAGTAATGCTTAGGTTATTAAACATGTTACCTAATCGTCTGTCTCTAGCTTATTCAAGAAGTTGGCCACAGTACGTGGACTTGCAGTACGTATTCTGAACTTACCACCACTCATCTTAGGTCCTTTTTCCTTGATTATGTCATTGAACTCCTTATCCGTACTAGCTACTGTTACGGAGCCCATATAGTAATCTATATAGAACCAATCGTACTTACTTACTTCAAAATAGAAAGTATAGCGAGTAGTACTTCTACGTTTAGATATAGCAATGCGAGATTCTATCACCTTATTGACTTGCTTACCATCTATAGTAGCTATATGCACAGGCTCTAGGCATAAGAATTGTCTCTTGATAGGTGAGTAGTGTATATTAACCTGACTTAAAAACAAGTTTCTATCTAGAGCACCACTTGGGTTTATCTGTCCCGTAGATGGGGTCATTTCTAGTGCTTTTTTAAGATCCTTATCGTTTAGATATTCTGCCATAGCACTAGTGACATAGTCACTATTATTATCTGCTAGCTCATTGCTTTCGTCACCTACTATCACTTCTGCCATACGAGCATATGCTTCTTCTGGTAGTTTCAGATTAAGAGCTAAGATGCTTTTTATTACGAAACTTGAGTCTTCTGGCATTTTAGAAATGTTACCTGCCATTACGCCATTAAAGTTGTTGTCTATATCCACCCCAAAGTTAATCTTACCCTCAGAGTAGATTTGCCCATTGGCGTCATTAAAGGATAGGTAGCTTCCTCTTATAGCACCTTCTAGTAGTTTCGTGCTATCTCCTACAAAGAAGGTCTGTGCCGTTTCATCATAAAAAAGAACTCCTGTGTCTGTGGTAAGTTCAAGATCGGCATAGCTTCTTTTGAAATTGGCCATAGACGGGTATATATGGATAGAGTCATTTGCTATACTTAGAGCAGCATACATCTTTCGTTGTTCTTCGTTTTTGATCTCATAGGCTGGCACTATCACGTCATTAGGATCTGGCTGTTGGTTATATCTAAACCAAGCACTTGCAAATGAATTAAAGCTGTGTAGCGGCTTCACATATCCATTAAACACGAGGTCTTCTTCGGTACTACAGAGCTCAGTTTTACCCTTAAAGGCTATTTTTGGACTTACTTTAAAGTCTAATGTGTCTCTTACAAAACCACTTGCGATCACTGTACTATCCGTTTTACTCTTAACTCGCATTTTATCAAAATAGATAACCTGACCAGTATTATGCTTGTCTTTATAGGTGTAATATGCAGCACCGTCAAGAGCGTATCTGCCTGTTATCTTTATTTCAGCATCATATAATTCGTGATTCTTATTGGTTCTGGCAGCTAACATTTTAGACTGTTTAAGAGTCTGCATATCTGCATCTTTTCGTATCACTACTTTCCCTTTATTAGGGAATACTCTACTATCTGCTACATCTATATATGGCACTTTCTCGGCATATATTATACCTGTTTTCATATTGAATAGGGCATTTGTGCTTTCAAATTTTAAACCTTGCTGTGCAGGTTCTGTACTTATAAAATAAGACTTCTCTTTGGCCAGTAGTGGTCCTTTATTTAACTCAATAGTCTCTGCATTCATATTCCAAGTATACTCGTCCATAGAACTTGCGTATGCATTATACGGGAGCTTAGTAAGGTTGCCTTTTTCATTGGCTTTAAACTTGGCTATTCTAGTAGTAAAGTCTACGTGAGACTCTACATTATAAGAAGCGAAAGCAATTTTATCATCAGATATAGAGCCTATTTCTATTTCAGATTTCATCGCATCTACCTTATTAGGTTTGAATTTCAGATCTTCAGATGTAAGTTTGGCTTTATCCCAAGTCAAAATTCCGTTGCCTGATATTTGACTGCTAGTCTGTACCAGATTACCTATGAAATCTTGATTATCTCTAAGCACTTTTACATTATGCCCATTGGTATTTACATACATAGAATCTCTATCTGGCACCCATTTAGTCAGTACATCTGCTGCAAATACATTTGGATATTTTCCATTTTCGTTTACGTTATAGGTTTCTGCCTTGGCTAGCGTGTAGTCTGGAGTTAGAAGAATGTCTTGACTCGATATTTTGGCTCCTTGGAAGTCTATTTCTCCTTTGGCCGTAAATCCTTCTTCACTCAGTTTAATCGTCATATCTGCAGACCCTTTTCCACCATACATAGGGTAAGATGTCATTGGCTTTTCGAAACCAAGAGAGTAGTCATCCATAATTTTAGCCTCGTATTTAAAGTTTGGTATAATGCCTCCAGTAACAAACGTTCCTGGGAAACTTAGCTCTGCCGTAGTGAAATTATCAATATTTTCTACTGTAAATGGATCCACTTCAAAACGGAACTTATCTTTATCATAAACACCATTGTGTATGCTTTTTTTATCATAGGCTATAATAGCTCCTTTTTTACTTGTAAATCGAGGGTATTCAGGGAAACTCTCAAGACCGGATTTATTGTTTGACTTATCTATTTCCAATGTCCCGTTGATGTCCCTTAACACAGATTTCACAGCTATAAGCCCAGGTTTGCCGCTCAGGTCCTTTGTGAAAATGACCATTTCATCAATTTTGTCTGAGCTTATTTCAAAGTTGAAATAGTCGAAATTAAAATCTTTGGCATAGAAATCAAACTTACCTGCTGTTACCTTACCTCCGAAGGACATTCTACGCTTGTTTTTTAGTATGACTTGCTGCTCGTGGGGGAAGGCATATACACTCTGACTATCGCTAAATCGAAATGCACGTACGCCTTCTATTACGAAAGTGTTGTTAATTAAGTTTAAAAATGCATTAGACCTAGCACTTATTACGGATGAGAAACGGATGACATCATAGTCTGCTAGTTTCATATGTGATAATACTGCGTGGTCCAGTTTTTTTCTCACCTTTATAGTGTCTGTATCTGGGTTGAAAAATACATATCCTTGGTCTGCTAAATCTACTATCTGAGGCTTTAGGTATATCTGCTTGCTGCCCATCCAGTCTGCATATTCGGTAAAGGTGAACTCCCGCTTACGATGCTTTATTACATAGTCTCTCATTTTGGAGAGCGGGTGATATTTTAACATACCCCGAGTTATTTTCTCATAGCGTAGCTCCTTATAAAAATCTACCGATTCTATAATTGCCTTAGACTCTTCTCCTGTCATGTCAAACTCTATCTGAGGAAGATCTAGTTTCCAAACTACTTGATCTACATATATTTCTACTTCGTGATCATCATCAAAAAAGGGTGCTTGTTCCATACCATTTTTCCCCCTTGACATCACCAAAACCTTGTTTTCTAGGTTCAGGTTATAAGAAAGCTTTGGATGGAAAATAGTGCCACTATCCGTATAGATAGTAACCTCACTTGCTTGTGCCAGTATCTTTCCGTTTTTTAAACTAAAATATTGAGACTTAGCTACTACTCTCCGTTTACCTTTGTACTCTATGGTGACAGAAGACGGATTTTCAGCACTACCATTGGCTATTATCTCTGCCCCGTTCATCGTATATCCACCTCTGAATTTCACGGTATTATCTAAGTAGCTGCCTAGTTCTAAGTCCTTTATAAAAGAAGTGAACTGAGGAAACTTTGATGTTTGCAACCTTTCTTTCTCTATATTGTCTGCACTAGATGCTCTATCCATAAAACTTCCATAAAGCGAGTTATTTAGGAAGTCTTTATTGGTGAAAAGTACAGTATCCACCACAAGCTCAGCTCTATCAAATTGTATTTTGTAGCTACCTTGTATCTCTGCATATATATTGTCAGCACCAAAACCAACACGTTCCCAAGTTACTTTTCCCTTCTCACCTTCCCATTCATCTGTGTCTAGAAAGTATGCTCCGCTCGTGTTGTATATCACTATTTGGTCCACATCTGCTTGGCATACAAGATCTATATCTCTAAAGGCTATTTGAACTCTATTCTCATCAAAAATAAATCTGTAGTTATCCCTTGAACTATACCATTTTTTAGTGTCTGATAGGTAGAGAATATTATCTTTAAATAGATTTCGAGATGCTCGTAGTAGAGTTAGAAAGGTCTTGTTACCATTAGTGATGGCAGGCATTAAAGCCTTAGACCAACTTATGTATTTGGCTGTACCTATAGAATCCTTTGCATAGAGCATAGTTTCTGTAAAGAGAACAAAAGACGGAATTCGTAAATCATTATTGAGCATCGCATTAGCTACATTTATAATGTTGCGTTGCTCTGGTTCTACAAACTTGGCAGAGTCCCACTTGGTCGTAAATGATTTCATAATCACCTGACCTTCTTTGGTGTTATCGCTATTGATATATGCATTAAATTCCTCTATGAATACTTCGGGCTTTTGCGAGAAGGAGCGTGGTTGTGCCACTGCTAAAAAAGCTAAAAGTAAAAATGATAACGCGATGTAGTATTTTTTCTTGAGCATAGTTATGCTAGTATATATTCTGTTTGTAACCAATTGTTATCTATGTGCTTACCCACTAAGGTCAATCCGTGTGTCGAAGCTGCAGTCTGCTGCTCATCAAAGTCTTGATCTAGAAAACCGCAGAGTATAAGATGCCCACCACTATTGAGTTTAGCTACGAACTCTGGCAGTAATCTTAAATTTATGTTCTTCACGATGTTGCTTACTATGATGTCGAATTTTTCGGTCAGATGCTTTAAACTATCTGCCTGCTGTACTTCAACGTTTTTAGCCTTATTTAATTGTATGTTTTCGTGCGTGTTGTCCACGCAGTTTGTATCATAGTCTATTGCTAGTACTCGTCTTGCTCCTTTTTGCGAAGCTAATATAGCGAGTAAACCACTGCCGCAGCCCATGTCTAGTACAGCCTTATCTTCACAGTCTAATTGTTCTAGGGCTATGCCACTCAAGCGAGTAGTCTCGTGATGTCCCGTCCCGAATGCCATTTTTGGGGTGATGATGATATCGTGCTTATAGCCGCTACTTGGGTGAAAAGGTGCACGAGCCTGAATATGCTCGCCGATTATGGCTTCTTTGAAGTTTTCTTCCCACATCGCATTCCAGTTTTCATTGACTACATCTGCTATCTGTTCTGGTGACAGGCCGAAATTAGCGAGTAAGGCTATGGTCTCATCTTCTTTGTAATTCTCTGCTTTGCAATAGGCAATAAGCCTTCCCTTTTCGTAAGACGTACCTTCATAACCAGACTCTTGGAGTAAGAAACTTATAGTTTCTTCTAGGTCTTGATCACAGATAATATGTAGTGCTTTGTAGCTCATTTGTTTAAGTTACAATATTACGTTCTGTGAATGCTCGTTTTGTTGGATTGGTTAATTTGTTGGTAATTGTTGGAGGTAGAGTAAAATATAATAGGCTTAATATTAAATACTATTTAATTCAAACAAAAAAAAGCAATTTGAGCTCATACCCAAACCGCTTTTGTTTTACTGTTAATGTAATTAATATTACCTCAACTCTTTTAATAATGTATTTGCTGCTAGCTTACCCAGCTCATTAGAAGCCAATGGACTTGCTCCAGTTATGAGTTTTCTATCTATACAGACAGTTTCATCTCCTTCTGTATTTACAATATTAGCTCCGAAGCTTTTTAATCTTTCACTTACACCTAAAATCATATGCCCAGGCAAATAACCAATCATCGGAGTCATTTCATCAACTGCGTCAGGGAATACCGCCATTCTGTATCCTGCATAGATAAACTTCTGACTGTCGAGTGTAGTCGTTAAAAATGATCCTGGTCCGTGGCAAAGACTGATTGTAAATACATCATTTTGATGAGCCCAATTTAATACTTTAGCAACGTTTTTATCTTCTGGAATATTGATCATAGCTCCGTGGCCACCAGGCACAAAAACTGCTGCATAAGATGCTGCATCAATAATTGAAGTATCTGTGAATTCTGCTATTTTTTTTGGACTTTTAAAACTTGATTTAAATTCATCATATATTGCTTTTACCGCTTCGTCTTTTTGAGGAAATGCCCACATTTCGAAGACTACGGGTTTCCCAGTTGGAGTAACTATCTCAAAATCAAAACCAGCGTTTTTTAGATGTAGCATTGGCAATAAAGCTTCTACAGGATGATTTCCTGTAGAAAACATTTTGCCATTTTTCATTTCCAAGTTTTTTTGTTCAGTGAAAATTACCAATATTTTGGATTTTTTTCCTTGGTATTTTTCATACGAAATAGCTTCGTAATCTGTTTTGGAAACTGTACCTAACATTATTGCAAGTTTGGATGGACTGTAAGACCCATCTAATTCTAGTTTAGGTCTGCTGGTTACGTATAACGTAATACAAGCAAGAGTAAGGAAACTTACGAACCCAATTATTATTTTTTTCTTCATGATTAGCTTAATTTATTTTTATTACTATTTTACCTTTTGCTCTACCTGTAGCTAGGTGCGTGAATGCGTTTATACTCTCAGCGAAGGGATAAATGGTATCCACTATTGGTCTTATTTTTTCATCCTCTATCATTGTTTTAATCTCAGCCAAATGAGCACCATTAGGGTGCATAAAAATGAATTTATAAGATGCGTCTTTCTCTGCACTTAGAGTAGCTAATTCTTCTGGCAATTTGTAATCCGCCATTCCAAACATAGTTGCAGTCTCCTCATCCAAAGGACCTGCCACGCTTATTACCTGACCACCCTTTCTTACTACTTCAAAAGCTTCTGCAGTATACTTTTGACCAAGTGTATCATATATTACATCTACGTCTTTTACGATAGTTTTATAATCCTCTGTCTTGTAATCTATTACTCTGTCTGCTCCTAGCTCTTTTACCCATTGTACATTTTCTGTACTTGTGGTAGTATATACATATGCTCCTTTTGCTTTGGCATACTGTATAGCTAAGCTACCTACACCACCAGATCCTGCGTGAATAAGGATTCTGTCATTTGCCTTAATACCCGCAAACTCCAAAGATTGTAATGCCGTAAGTCCTGCTAATGGTATACCTGCAGCTTCTTCAAAAGAAATATTTCCTGGCTTTTTGGATACTGCTTCGCTAGTTACCGCTACATATTCTGCGATAGTAC
>Ga0209713_10000406_pt1 | contig 24003 bp, 22 predicted proteins | sample ArcOceMetagenome_3_FD_187444 | JGI IMG/M metagenome (GOLD analysis project Ga0209713, IMG submission 187444) | Marine eukaryotic phytoplankton communities from Arctic Ocean - Arctic Ocean- Svalbard ARC20M Metagenome (SPAdes) (version 2) | ecosystem: Environmental > Aquatic > Marine > Oceanic... | reverse complement strand
TAAGTATCCAAAGCTAACTCTCTCGTTCTATAGTGCACTTTTCTTCAAAACTATGGAAATCTAACGTTATAGTTTTTACTCAAAGAATTGAATCATTTATGTAAAGGAAGGATTCGAACCCTCAAAAATTAACTGATGAGATTAATAAGCAACCAATTGCTAAACTTTACTATCTAAATAGAGTTACTAGATGCTAAATTCTTTTCTAATCTTCCCAAAATAGGAATTAAAACTATAAAAAAACCAAAATAGTATACCGTAGCCAATTGACCAACTTCTATATAAGGTGATTCTGCAGGAGCTTGACCCAAATAACTTAACAGAACAAAATCAGCTACGAGAAACCAAAAAAACTTCTTATATAAAGGTCTATATAGAGAAGATCTTACTGAAGAAGTATTTATTAAGGGTAATATTAATAAAACTAAAAGCGAAGCAAATAACGCTAAAACACCCGCTAATTTGTTAGGGATTGATCGCAAGATAGCATAAGCAAATAAAAAATATCATTCTGGAACTATATGTTCTGGGGTCGACATTGGGTTTGCAGGGATATAGTTATCTGGATGCCCCAAACTATTAGGTGAATAATAAACAAAGAATGAAAAAAATACTAAGAATCCAACCAAACCTAAAGTATCTTTAATAAAAAAGTAGGGAAAGAATGCAATTTTATCAGAGTGTGAAGAGATTCCTAAAGGGTTATTTGATCCGTCATTGTGGACAACAGCCATATGAATTACAACCACTCCAGCTATTAAAAAAGGAAGCAAATAATGTAAGCTAAAGAATCGATTTAAAGTTGCATTATCAACTGAGAATCCTCCTCAAAGTAAAGTCACGATTTTATCCCCAATGATAGGAAAAGCTGTAAAAAAATTTGTTATAACAGTGGCTGCTCAAAAGCTCATCTGTCCTCAAACAAGTACATATCCCATAAAAGCTGTAGCCATCATCAAAATTAATATAACGACCCCTAAAGTTCAGACTAAACCGCGAGGTTGAATATAAGATCCATAATATAAACCTCTTGCGATATGAATATAAACTGCAATAAAAAACATTGAGGCTCCGTTAGCATGAATATAACGTATTAATCATCCCGAGTTAACGTCTCTCATAATATGTTCAACGCTTAAAAAAGCTAAATCAACGTGTGGAGTAAAATGCATTGCTAAAGCTATTCCAGATAAAATTTGAATAACTAAACACATAGCGGCTAAAAAACCATAGTTTCAAAATAAACTAAGGTTTGAAGGTGTAGGATACTCAATAAGATGAGCATTTATAAGCTGAAACAAAGAATGTTGTTTTATTGATAGAACCATCTATATATAACGTAAATTAAAAAATAAACAACAAAGTAACGTAAGAAACAAAATTATTCATGCTTTCTGGTTTCACTAAAAAAAAAGTTACAAATAAAAAAGAAATAGTTAAAGGGAACTCAAAACCTCTTAAACAGCTACGATCAAACAATGTAGTATTAGATGGAAGATTAAAAAACAATATTTTAATCAATCGAATATAAAAAAAGCATGAAACGCAACTAAATAAAACCAATATTAACGCTACAACTGATCTCTCTTGTAAAAGTAGAACCATTAAAACATTTAGTTTACTGTAGAAACCGGCTAAAGGCGGAATTCCGGCTATAGAGAACAAAAGAACAGCTAGCGATAAAGCTAACGTAATATTCCACCTTTTAAGAAAGGATCAATTTATTAGAAATTTAAATAAGAATCCTCTAGTACTAAATGCCATTAGTAACGAAAATAAACCCAAACTCATGATCATATAAATTATTAAATAGATGATCGAAGATTTGACTGAATCGAGTTTCCCAGAACTAAAGGCTATTAATATAAATCCTACGTGACCTATAGCTGAGTAAGCTAAAAGCCTTTTCATTTTTTTTTGGTATAAAGCAACGATGGATGAAATAGCAACTGAAGCTAGTCCGGCTAAAGTTAATAAAGGTGAAAAAACAATGTTAAAGTTTAAGAATGCAATTAGAACGAATTTAAAAAGTAAACAAAATATTATAGTTTTTGGAACGATTGAAAAGAAAGCGGATATACAAATTAAAGCACCCTCATAAACATCGCAAATTCACATATGTGATGGCGCTGCACCGACTTTAAAAAAAATTGCTATTAAAAACAGAACAATACCAAAAAAAGTTAAGTTTATTTTAATGGGTTCTTCTGAGCTTATAGCTCCGATAATATCAAAAGAAGTTGATCCCAAAGAAAGATAAATAAAAGAAAAAGAAAGGATTAGTAAGCATGAACTAAAAGCACCGATAACGAAATATTTTAATCCTGCTTCATTACTATACTCAGAATTCTTTCAAAAACTCGCTAAAATATAAAAAGATAAACTTTGCAATTCTAAAATAACATAAACGATTAGAAAGTCATTAGAATAACAAAGAATTGTTAAAGCTAAAAATGAAAACATCAAGAGCAAATCGAATTCATATTGAAAAAGACCTCTAGTTGAATAATAGCTTCTGTTTAAAAAAAGAATAAAGAATCCTGAAATAAATAAAAGTGTTTGAAAAAAATTATTGAAAGGTGAAGCGATTGACAAGCCGTTCAAGATACTAAAGCTAGGATCTGTTACATCAATTAGTTGAACTAAAACCATAAGAAAAACAAAAATTGAAGATGAAGTTATTACAGAAAGTAACTGGGGGAATGAATACGATTTAAAGTTACTAAAAATAATAGAAAAAAGAATAGCTAATGAAATATAGGTAGCTAACGAAAGTTCAACAAAACATAAAAATAAACAATTCATCGTATCTATTTACTTATTTTTCTTTAGCCAGATTCGAACTGGCACCTTCAAGTTATGAGCTTGAAACACTAACCTTTATGCTATAAAGAAATTAATGTAAGCTGATAGCGTCGTTTAAATAAATACAAAGCAACACGGAAAAAACATAAGCTTGAAGAAATGCAATAGCTAACTCTAAACCAACAATAGCAAAAATTACGATTAGAGGAAGTATATGTATAATTGATAATATACCTCCAGCAGATAGCATTGTTCAAGCAAAACCAGCAAGAATTTTAAGTAAACAATGGCCACTCATCATATTAGCAAATAAACGAAGTGCTAAACTCACTACTCGGAAACTATAACTAACTAATTCAATTGGGATTAAGAGAGGAGCTAAAGCTAAAGGGGCACCGGCTGGAAGAAATAAACTAAAAAAATGAAATCCGTGAATTCCTAAGCCAATTACATTAATTCCTGTAAAAGCGACTGTAGCTAAACCAAGCGTAATAACGATATGACTTGTTACAGTAAAACTATACGGGATCATTCCTAAAAGATTACAGAATAAGATATATATAAAAATTGTAAAGATAAAAGGGAAATAATAGTTTCCATTTTTTTTAATGTTTTCTGATAGAAGATTGTAAAAAACAAATTCAAAAAGAGCTTCAGCTAGCGATTGTCACGCGCTAGGGATTAACTTAGCATTAGAAGTAATAAGATTAAAAAATAGAAAAGCCAAAGAACAAGCTATAAAAGCAAATAGAGTTGAATTTGTTAGAGAAAAATCGAAACCTAAAAGAGATAAAGGAATAAGTTTAAATATTGTAAATTGTTCAAGAGGTGAAATAAACATCGGAAATAAAGGTTACAACGAGATTCGAACTCATATAATTCAAGTTTGCAACTTGATGCATTACATTATGCTATATAACCTAAATTTTTTAGAAAGTAAATAAGATAAGGAAAGCCATCATTAAAGCAAATAAAGCAATTGCTTCCGTTAAGGCGAAACCTAAAATAGCGTAACCAAAAAGTTGTTTCATTAAATGAGGATTTCTAGCTACACTAGTTATTAAAGCAGCAAATACAGTCCCAATACCTGCACCAACTCCAGCTAAAGCAATTGTAGAAAGACCAGCTCCGATAAGCTTAGCAGCCATTAACACCATCCTAATTTAAAAATTAAAAACCTAAAGAAAAAAAGCTGTTTAAGCCAAAAAGGAATTGAACCTTTATTTTTAGCTTATCAAGCTAACACTTTAACCATTAAGTTATTAGCTTTTGGGATAGTGAGAGATTTGAACTCTCGACGCCTGTTGCGTTTGGATTTTCAAAATCCATGCTTTAAACCAACTCAACCAACTATCCAAACTTCTTATTTTATTGTTAATAATACTTCGCCGAAATTTTTATTGAATATATTGCTTAGAGCAGAATTATTTTTTATAATCAACCCCAAATTCCCTTTACTTCTAACAGTTAATATTTCGTTATTTTTTATAAATGTTTTAAATTTAGTTGAAGAAATTATCTTTAAATTTGAAGCTTTTAGTGAACTCGATAAATAAATGTTAATAAAAGTTTTACGATCTTTTGAAAAAGACGTTTCACAATATCGTATATATCCTTCTTTTTGTAACTTTTTTAAGAATATTCAAGATGTAAAAGAATACTTTATTGTAAGCTTTTTGTAAATATTCTTACTTGAAGAGATCCTAGTAAGTAATTTTTGTAGTTGTTGACTAAGCATCTTTGCGTTTTTAGTTTATTAGGATTTGAACCTAAATCAATAACTTCGTAAATTATCATTTTATCCATTAAAATATAAACTAGAATTAGTTGCTTAAAATTATTTTGTTAAACTAAAGGCAAATTTATATTAAATTATACTTTAAATAAACAAAATTCAAAGAAATTATAAAGACGTTTAGTTTTAAAATCATTAAAAGTAATATAGTGCGCAGTGAAATTTCATAAAGTACTGTTAAAACTCATTGAATTAACTGATTTTAAAGATGTTTTGAAAGAATTATCAACGGAAACCACAAAAGAAGGTTTAATAAAACATCTTTCCAAAGCTAAATCCAATAGATCAGAAGATAGGTTAGAAACTTCACTAGTAGATGAGCTTTCTTGAAGTTTTAATCTTCGTTTTCTAACTTTTAAAGTTGCTGCCATAGAAGGTAATAAATAATAAGTAAAACTTAGATAGAGTAATGTAAATAAAAATAAAGCTCAAAAAATTTGAGATGTAAAAGTAAATAAATCAAATTGAGGCATCAAATAAAGTGGTATTAGCTTGAAAGGAATTGAACCTTTAATTGTAAAGTTATGAGCTTCAAGTTTTAACCATTAAACTACAAGCTTTGGTTTTTATTACAGGTAACAATAATTTATCAATCTAAAGCTCCTTTCTGTCACTCATAAACAAAACCTATCGTTAAAACAAATAAAAAGGTTAGCATTGAATATAAACCTACAGAATTTATAGTTGAAAATGAAACAACGAAGGGAAAAAGAAAACTGATTTCTAAATCAAATATTAGGAATAGTATAGCTACCAGATAAAAACGAACATCAAATTCACTTTTTGAATCTTCGAAAGGATTAAAACCACATTCATATGCTGTTAATTTCTCTCGATCGTCAGCTTTTTGAGAAACTAAAAAAGAAAGAGTAAATATTACTAGAGAAAGTATTAAACTAGCAGTTAAAAAAATTAAAATAGAAGAATAGTTTTTAAGAAACATCTTGAACAAATATATTAGCTAAATAACGGAATCGAACCATTTACTTTAGATTACAAAACTAATACTTTACCTTTTAAGCTAATTTAGCGCGGTGAAAAACTGAATAAATGAGATTTGAACTCATACCTTTAGCTCGACAAGCTAATGCTCTAACCGTTAAACTATAATTCAAATTTGAGATTTACATATAAGGAATTGAACCTTAATACATCGATTAAAAGTCGAGTGCTTTATCCATTAAGCTATACATAAATTAAAAATTATCATTTTTTAACCACCTTTTTTAGGTTAAACTAGTTGATTGAAAAACAATTTTTCAACAAGTAGTTTTTATGATCAGTTTGGAGATGATCGGGATTGAACCAATAACCTTTTGTTTGCAAAACAAATGCTCGACCAATTGAGCTACACCCCAATTATAAAGCTATTTTATAGAAAAAATACTATAAGAAAATATTAAAAGGATAATTAAGGAATTTATAGATCAATTTAAGTTAAAAATTATAAATCAACTTAACAAGCAAAGAATAGAAAAAAGCATAACAAACGAATAATGAAAAATCATTCCTGAATGGATCTTACTCAAACTTTTCGAAATATCCCAAAATTTTAACGACGATCCGAAAGCACCGAAAACTTCAATGCTACCTTTATCTAATGTTTGAAAACTTACATTATACCCAAAATTCATTAGCTTGTGAATAACAAATTCATTTCCTATTTGATCAAAATGCCATTTCTTAATCAAGAAACTATACAAGGTTCTGTAAAAAAATCCAATTTTATAATCAAAAATAACAGATTTGGATGTAATCGAACAATTTATTAAAAAGAAAGATAATAAAGCTCCAAGTAAGGTTAAAATAAAAGGAATATTTTTTAATAAGCTTGGAGCAAATTCAGCTTCAAGAAGAACCAGGTTCTCAAAACTAGTTGTTATAGATGTCAAAAACAATGGAGTTCCAACACCTATGAATAAATCTTTTGAAAAAAACCCCCAAAAAATACTACCGAAAGCTAAAAACATCAAAGGCAAAACCATAGCGATTGGAGCTTCGTGCGCGTTCTCAACATAAACTTTATTACTATTGGAATTGTTTATAAAAGTTAAAAAAATAAGTCGAAATGAGTAAAACGAAGTGCAAAAAGCGGCAATACAACCAAGTCAATGTGCAAAACTCCCTACGAAAGAAGGTGAAGATAATGCAACTTCCAATACAACATCTTTTGAATAAAAACCTGTTAAAAAAGGAAAACCAACTAAAGCCAATGAACCTATTAGAACCATTGTATAACTAATAGGTAACAATCGGATCATACCTCCCATCTTTCTCAGATCTTGTTCATCCAATAATCCGTGGATAATACAACCAGCACTTAAGAAAAGAAGCGCTTTAAATAATGCGTGATTAGCTAGATGAAATAGAGCTATAGAGTAATGAGAAAGGCCGCAAGCAAACATCATAAAACCTAACTGGCTGCAGGTAGAATAAGCTATAACTTTTTTTAAATCATTTTGAACCAAACCAACGCTAGCAGCGAAAAAAGCTGTCAACGAACCCATAATAGTTATAATAGATAAGACTGTTGGGCATTCTTCAAATAATGCTGAACATCTTATAATCAAAAAAATTCCGGCTGTAACTAAAGTAGCCGCATGAATTAAGGCTGAAACGGGGGTTGGTCCTTCCATGGCATCAGGTAATCAAATATGTAAGCCAATTTGAGCTGATTTACCTAGAGCACCTCAAAAAATAAAAAAAGTAATGATGCTTAAACGATCGGCATTAAAAGATAAAAATGAAAAATTACTTTCGCTCGCGAAGCTTGCTAGAGAAAAAACTATAGAATAATCTAATGTTTTAAAAGTTAAAAAAGTAGCGCAGATACTTAGAGCTAAACCTAAATCGCCAACTCGATTTACAAGCATAGCTTTAATAGCGGACTTACCTGCTTGAATTCGAGTGTGTCAAAAACTAATTAACAGATAGGAAGCTAATCCAATACCTTCTCAACCAAAAAACATAACTAAAAAATTATCTGATGTAACTAAAACTAACATAAAACCGGTAAACAAAGATAAATAGCCCATAAAACGTGAGGCATGCGGATCTGCTAACATATATTCAGTTGAGTATAAATGCACAAGCGATGATACGCTACAAACAACAAGCAACATTGTTGTACTTATAGAATCAAAGCAAAAAGCTCAAGGCGTTACAAGAAGCTCAATATTAATTCAAGATAGTAAGATAAAGGAACAAACTGAACCAGAAATAGCTGATTCATAGAAAGCAAGAAGAGATAACATAAAGGATAGGATTATCGATAGAGTTGAAAGTATTCTTGACCCATAGACACCTATAAATCTCCCAAATAAATTAGTTGAGATAAAGCTTAAAAATGGAAAAAGCAATATAAGTAAATACATCGAAGAATAAAATGTTAAATATTTTTGTTTTAATATTTCAGAACAGCAAGATTTGAACTTACAACCTTTAGCTCCCAAAGCTAACGCGATACCATTTCGCTATATTCTCAAATCTTTTCTAAAGGGATTGAACCTTTATCTGAGTGTTGAAAGAACTCTATCCTAACCATTAGACGAAGAAAAGGGGCAAAGTAATTAACCTTGCATTAAATTAATAGTTTCTATAGCGATAGAACCTTGAGTTCTATAGTAAACAACTAAGATCCCTAAACCAATTGAAGATTCTGCTGCTGCAACGGTTAAAACCAATAAAGCAAAAATTTGACCTATTCGATCATCTAAATATACAGAACTAACTAAAAAAATAAAATTAATGGCTAAAAGCATTAGTTCAACGGAGATCAGTATTAAAATAACATTTTTTTTATTAAGTATAATACCTGATAAACCTATAAAAAACATAATAATCGGAATAATAATAAAAGTTAAAAGATCCATCTGAATATAAAAAATTTGTATTTTTTGCTCTAAGTAGTTTTGTTTACGAAAAGAAAAACTTTAATAGAAAGTTTGTTTTGTATATAACCAACAACTTTCTTAGCATGATTTCAGGAACAACCATTAATCTCAGCTAAAATATTTCCTTTCGAAACAGTAGCGAACCAAAATTTAATATTTCCTTTACCTTTCCCCATTCTAACACCTTCGGATTTTTTAGTCGCTGGGGTAGTTGGAAAAATATTTAATCAAAATTTACCGTAACCTTTTAAAGAACGCTTTAAAACTTTACGAACAGATTCTATTTGTTTGTTATTAATTTTTCCAGCTTCACAAGATACGATCCCAAAGCATTTCAAAGAAGAACTAAAGAAAAGAGAGCTAGCAAAACATTTAATTCTTTTTCTACTGAATACGGCTTTAAACTTAGTTTTTTTTGGATAAAGTAACATCTTTTTGTGATAATAAAAGGATTTGAACCTTCATTCTTTTATTAGAACTTGTTCCTAAAACAAGCATGTCTACCAATTCCATCATACTACCTCCAGAGATAATTGGATTTGAACCAACAAATGGCGGTATCAAAAACCGACGCTTTAACCTTTTAGCTATATCTCTTTAGTTACTGTATTTAATAACGACAGAAGTTGAATCTTTTAAAACTTGCCTGAAGACTTCTTGCGATCTGGTTATAAATTTTTTTTGAAGAGTTAAAACGATTGCGCCGATCATAGCGAGTAATAAAACAAAACCTAAAACTATAAACAAATAGGCGAAAGATGTAAAAAATAATTCACCTAAATATAACGTATTCGAAGGTTTAAAGCATCAGACTGAGAAGTCAAAACAAAAGTTAAAAGTCAATAACGAATCTTGTATTATCGTTTGAGGGCTACCGGAAAAATTTAAAGAAACAAATTTAATGTTAAAGATAGTTAAGGCTTCAAATATAAAAATTAACCCAAAGATAAGAGAAATTAAAACATATTGTTTCATCCCTTCTTTTAACTCCGATAATTTGATATTTAACATAATCAAAACGAATAAAAATAAAACGGCTATTGCACCAACGTAAACAATTAAAAAAAGAATTGGTAAAAATTCTATGTTTAAAAGAAATAACAAACAAGATAAATTAAAAAAAGTTAAAATTAAAAATAATACCGAATAAATCGGATTTCTGGATGCTATTACCATGACACCAGAAATAAGAGCTAAACTTGAAAATATATGGAATATAAAAGTGCTACTAGTTAAAAACATCAAAGAAACTTAATTTTAAAGAAGCAAGATTTGAACTTGCAATTCTATCGAACTAAATTTACAATCTAGCGGTTTAACCATTCACCCATTCTTTAACAAATTTTTTAGGGTAAATAAAAGGATTTGAACCTTCAAACTGTAATACCACAAACTACTATTTAAACCATTAAACTATACTTACCTTTTTATTTAGTTTTTTTAACGCCATAAATACTTCTGGAAGTTGATCTATTCGCAACAGCATTTAAATCATATTTACCTCGAATAGCAATATTTCTCACTCCAATTAAATCTCGACTTCTTCCGCATCGAATCAAAACTGTAGAGTGTTGCTGTAAACTATGACCTTCACCGGGAATCTTTACAGTAAGATTTTGCTTGGATTTAATAAGCCTAACTTTACAAACTCTTCGATTTGCTGAATTAGGTTTTTTAGGTGAAATAGTTAAAATTTTAGTACATACTGCACTTCTTTGGGGAAATTCTGTTTCAAAATTATAATTCTTTTTTGATTTTTTAAGAAGCTTTAAAATTCGACTCATCAATAAGTAAAAAGGATTTTCGAAACTGGATTTGAACCAATAACATCTTAGGTGTAAACTAAGCATTCTACCATTGAATTATTCGAAAAAAAATAGAAAAAATATTTATTGAAAGTTAAACTTTACTATTTAATCAAAGTAAGAATCTTTCGGAATCAACAGATTCTACAGCTATAGGCATCGCGCCATGAGCTGAACCGCAAATTTCACTACACTGACCAAAAAAAACTCCATTTCTAAGCATGTATAAACTAGTTTGATTTAATCTTCCAGGGCAAGCATCTAGTTTAACACCTAAAGAAGGAATAGCCCAACTATGTAAAACATCTGCTGCTGTAATTAAAACTCTAATATGAGTTTTTAAAGGCAGTACAACTCGATTATCAACTTCAAGTAACCTCAAAGTTCCAAATTCTAAATCATCCTCTGGAACGATATAACTATCAAAACGAACAGCGCATGATTGGGTTTCAAAATCGCTGTACTCATAGCTCCAAAACCATTGATTACCTATGCACTTTAAAGTTAAAGCCGGATCAACGATCTCATCAATAGAGTATAGAAGCGCGAAAGATGGTAACGCTACAACAATTAAAATCAAAGAAGGTATTACAGTTCAAATTATTTCAATAGCAGTCCCATGAACTACGAACCTAGAAGTTGAATTAGCATTTTCTTCTGAGTTATTAAAAAAATATAGAGTTCGAATCATTACAACAAGAACGAAAAAGAAGATAAAAGTAATAAAAAACATTAAATCGTGATGAAGGTTTATTATACCTTCCATAACTGGAGTAGCCGCATCTTGAAAATATAGTTGTCAAGATACTGAAGAATCTAAAAGAAAAAAATGTTTCATCAAATAAAAAAATAAGAGTTGTAAGGAGTTGAACCTCATCATTTCACTTTTTAATTTAGCACTCAGTTAAAAAAGTTAGGCTAAATTTTAACTTTTCAACAAGGGCTTGAACCTTGAAACTTTCGATTAACAGTCGAATGCTTAACCAGTTAAGCTATTGAAAATTATCACATACTACGCCTCAAACCAGGAATAAAATTAAAAGCTAAATAATTTCTAAAGCTTATTCTGGATAACCGAAACTTTTTTATAATGGAATATTTTTGATTTGTAATAAGACATTGGTTTTGATTAACGTTTAAATTTTTAAAATTTTTCAATATTAACTTTTCTTTTAAAATCTTTTTTGAAAAGTTTGAATCAATCAATAAAGATAGAGAAACGAACAATACTTCATTTTTAAGATATATATTGCGACTGCTGTTTGAAAAATTCATCAAAATTACATAACTCCGTTAAAAGACCATAAAATACTAAAGGTAATCAAAACAAAAGCTAAAGCAATTGGTAAAAAAACTTTTCAACACAACCTCATAAGTTGGTCAATCCTATAACGAGGAAATGAAGCCCTAACCCAAATGAAAAAAAATAAGATAAGCGAAAGTTTAAGTGCTATAATGAATGAATCCAAAACGAAAGGCTTAGAAAAAATTGAAATTCAACCACCAAGAAACATTATAGTGGTTAAAGAACTCATAAGTATCATGGAACTATATTCAGCTAGAAAGAAAAGGGCGAAACCCATACTAGCATATTCGACATTATAACCACTTACAAGCTCACTTTCAGCTTCAGGTAAATCAAAAGGAGCTCGATTAGTCTCAGCTAGGATACTAACTAAAAACATAAAAAAAATAGGAAAAAGTGGTATTAAGAAAAATAAAAATTCTTGAAATAAAACAATAGAAAAAAAATTTAGTGAACCAACGCAAACTAAAACAGTTACCAAAATTAAACCTATTGCTACCTCATAACTAACCATCTGAGCAGCACTTCTTAAAGCCCCAAAGAAGGCGTATCTTGAGTTACTTGATCAACCCGATAAAATAATACCATAAACACCTAAAGACGAAACAGCGAAAATAAAAAGTAAACTTACGTTAAGATCAACGTAAAATCCGGTGAAGGACAATGGAATAACGGATCAACCGAAAAGACTTAAAAAAAGAGTTAAAACCGGTGCAAAAACAAAACTAAATGTGCTAGCATTTGTAGGAATAACTGTTTCTTTCAAAAGCAGTTTTAGACCGTCTGCTAAAGGCTGCAATAAGCCTAAAAAACCTACAACATTGGGCCCTTTTCGTTGCTGCATGGATCCCATAACTTTTCTTTCAGCTAATGTAAGGTAAGCTACAGATATTAAAACAGGAACAACTAAAACTAAAAAACAAATAAGCTTTTCTAAAACAAACATCAAAAAATTCTTTCAAAAGTTAAGGGAATCGAACCTTTAATCCTTGAATTTGAAATTCAATGTTTTAACCTTTAAACTAAACTTTTAATTGAAGCAAATAATTATCTAAAAAAGTATTGTATTAAAGTTTTTAAAAAGCTTGATAAAAAAAATTCGTAATCAGTTATCATTTTAAATAAATAATTATTTGATTCTGACCGATCAAAGTTTTCGTATAAAACTTATTTTTAAGTTTATTTGGGCAATGTTTCAAAAATTAATGCTTTCATTTTTTAAAATTATAAAGCGTAGTTAAAGAACTAAAATTTAAATTATTCATAACAATAGGCTTTTTCTACATCGATCTTCTCATACTAGCGTAAAAAGCCCTCAAACTTAATAAATCAAGCAGATAGAAACTAAACTGATTCGCATCGTTTTAAACCCAGTTCATGGAAAGCCTTAGTTAGCGAACAGCTAAACCTTTGATAGCTTCTTCACCATCAGGTTGCTTTAAACCGACATCGATATAACAATCAAAAACGTCGCTTTGATCGCTTGGTTTTTATTATCTTGTTATCCCTACAGTATCTTTTATCTGTTAAGCGATAACTTTTTCGTTCAACATTATCGGATCAATAAAACCTATTTAACATACCTGCTCAAACAATCTTAGCTTCGCAGTCAAATAAGCATTTGCTTTTTCGCTTAAATATTTAAGAAATCTTAAATAAACTTATCTTTGTATTCCTTTATTACTATTTCAAAGGGGTCTATCCCAGACAAACTGACAGATCAAACGCTGTTTTAACAAAAAATAAAAAAGCTTTAATAAATTATTGGATAGTCTTTCATTTCTGTTGAGTAAAAACCACTATCTATTACTAAACAAATGAATTTAAAAAAGCAACGTTTGAATTCAGTAAAGATTGATAGGGTCTTTTCGTCTTGCTTTAATAAGAAGGAATCTTCACCCTCATTTCAAATTCACAAGAATAGAAAACAAGAAAGTCAATGAGTTGTTACTGGATTCATGCAGGACTACAATCAATAGTCAAGGAATTTCGCTACATTATCATTCTCAAAATAAAACGCCTATTCACCTCTCTTTATTAAAAAGCTTATACGACTTTTTGTTTCAGTTTGAAGCATTGAGAACCAGTCAAATAACATACGTTGTTACTTAAATTAGCGTTATTTTAATTTTTTATTAAAAAGTCACTCATTGTTTTATCATATAAGATCAACAGTTTCTGTTTAATCAAACCTTCTTATCCCAAAGTTACGAAGTTAATTGCCGAGTTCCTTATCTTCTATTTTTCTTTGCGCTTTAATATCTCTTATTAATCTACCGGAGGCGGAATAAGCTACGACATATACATCTTACTTTTTCCTGAAAAAGAAATAATGTTAAGAAATCAATGAAACTTTTATTAACATATTTTATTTTTAAAGTATTATCATGATGTTATCACTTATCGTCAAAAACTTTCATTTATAAACTTAAAGTTCGATTAAACTTAAAATAAAAATAAGAAAGCTTAGATTAAATACGAATTAATATTAATTTTAAATGTTACTAATTTTCACAGCAACATTTTTGATTATGCCATACTTCACAGAGAATCAAAAACCTATAATTTTATACAAAATGCTCTACTACCGAAAATAAAAATCCCGCTGCTTCGAATAGCTTAAAATCTTAAATTTTAAGAATTTTTGAGCTTATTGTTAGAACTATTACGTTTTCATTAAACGGTGGCTGTTTCTAAGCCAACTATAACTTAATTTTAGCTAATTTGCTTTATTTAAAGCTAAAAACCTTCATAAAATTAACGCTTTATTTAAATACCTTAGCAAGCGATCTGAGTTGTTTCTCTCTTGACTATAAACTTTATAGCTTATAGTCTAACTCACCGTTCTAGAACAATATGTATTCAAAGTTTAAAAGCGTTTGAAAAAGCATTAAGCAACCCAAAACGAAATCAGAGCTTTACCCCATATTCAAAAACGATGGCATTACTAAAATAATTTTCGTAGAGTTCAAGCTATAACTAAGCTTGATTAGCCTTTCACTCCTATTCAAACATCATTCTAGTTTATTGCAACAAACACAGATTAAGCCTTCCATATAACTATTAAATTATTTTCAGCTAGTATTTGAATAGATCGCTTAGCTTCGTGTTTAAAGAAAAAGATTAAATAATAAATCAAAATTACAAACCAATAGCTTTTTACTTTAATAAAAGCTCACCTTATTCTTTAAATAATGAAACCGTTATGCAAAAAGTAAAAAGTTTAAAACAATAGAATAATTAAGATTTCAAATTTATTATAAACTTCTTTCCTTATCTTACGAAGTGCTTTCCTTCTCAATACTTATCCACTATCGATCTTATATTTTAAAAGCTAGAAAACGAAGTTCCTATATAAATAACAAAACATTATTTAAAGCTATAAATTACATTGGGTTTTTACCCATAAATTATAATTAAAATATTTTTTGATTTCACTCACCGTTACTTTCTATTTCTCTTTTGATTTTTTTAAAAGCTATTTAGATGTATCAATTCGCTAAGATTTAAAGCAAATCATTAAAATTTGCGTTATAATGAACAAAAACAATATGTTTTTGAAATAAAAGTTTTCTTATGCAGGAATTTTAATTTTTAAGTCTTCTGAAAAATTAAACATTTCGTTTTGAAAGTAACGCCTAAAATATAAATCAAGCATTCCATTTGAAATCCATTAAACATTTTAAATAAAGCCGAGCCATATAAAAAAATAAATTATTTAAAAGTCTGTTTAAGAAAGACTGATTTATGAAAAAACAGTGAACTTTCTAAAACATTAGATTTTTTAATGAAACATTTAAGATTTAAATCAAAAACTAAACTTGAAAAAGAACTACTAAAAAGAAGAGGCATTAAGCTGATACTATTCAATTTGTCCTGAATAGGTTTTAACACTTGACTTTTTAATCTTAAAACATTATTTAGTTTTGATAGAAATAAAGAATTTATTAAAAAATTTAATTCAAATAGTGAGGTAGATCAATCTGAACGAAGACGACTAAGCAGCAACGCTAAAATAAATTGAAATCTTATAACCAAACCTCTAAAGAAAAAAAACTCGTTAAAGTTCGAAATAAGAGCCCTAAATCTAGAAAAAACAACCAGCAGTAATTGATCTTCTAAAGAAGCGGCCGTTTTTTTGATATAATCAGAAGCTTCTACAGAACCGAAACTATAAGCAAAAAAAATAAAAGCAATAAAACATAAGACCAATAAAGATTCCTCATTATGAACTATAAACTCAAAGCTTTCACTTAAACTACTTAGAAATATAACAAATGAAATTAAAAAAAGAATAGAATTGCTCATCTAATCAAAAACTTCCCAACACTTAAAAAAAATTAATTTCCTCCTCAAAAATAAACAGCAACATATAAAAATAATCAAACTATATCTACAAAATGCCAATAAAAAGCTGCAGCCTCAAACCCAAAATGATGTTCATCCGAAAAATGATTTAATAACATTCTAACTAAGCAAACACAAAGAAATAAAGTTCCGACAAAAACATGAAATCCATGAAATCCGGTTGCCATAAAAAAAGTAGACCCAAAGATACCATCGGAAATACTAAACGCTGCAGTAACGTATTCGAAAGCTTGAAAAAATGTAAAAATAATTGCTAAAACTATAGTTAAAACTAAACCCCAAACAGCACCCTTCTTATCACCCGCTGTAATAGCATGGTGAGAGTAGGTTATAGTAGCCCCAGAACACAATAAAATTAACGTATTTACTAAAGGAACCTCAAAAGGGTTAAAAGCTTCAATTCCTTTTGGAGGTCAAACATTACCGATTTCAATCGTCGGAGCAATACTCGCGGCGAAGAAAGCCCAGAAAAAAGCGAAAAAAAACATTACTTCGGAAACAATAAATAGAATCATCCCATAACGAAGCCCTAACTGAACTATGTTTGTATGGCAACCTTCTAAAGTACCTTCTCTAACAACATCTCTTCATCAAAAAAACATACAAGCGATAACAGAAAATAAACCAAACATTTGAATTTGAAAACCAGCGACGTAACCGTGAAAATATAAAACTGCACCTAAAGCAGTGACTAAACAACTTAAAGAAGATAATAAAGGCATGACACTAGGATCAACCAAATGAAAAGCGTGGCGTTGCATAAAAAAAAACATCCAATAAAATATTAAAATACTCTTACTTGAAACTTTAAATATTCAAGTAAATCTCACTTTTATTAAAAAAATATAAAAAAAGCGTAAAAGCATTAACTATCAAACGCGAATGAGTTTGGGTTTAAGCATAAAACGTTATAGATCTTTATTGAAATTGAAATAACGAAAAAAACGAACGAAATTTTTTAAGATCTTATTCCAACTGCAGATTCATCTACAGTTACTTTGTTACGACTTATTCATAATTTCAAACCTTAACGAATATAAAAAATTTCTAAACTTTTAAGAGGATTTAAAGAATAGTTTTTCTTATAGTTTATTAGAATCTAATTTCAAGAAGCGACGGGCGAAAAGTATAGAAAAAAATTAAAGTTTCATGATTGCTGACTAACCAATCATTACTGTTTATTCCTTCTTGATGTATTTGAGTTTCAAAAAACAATCCGAACAAAGTAAGATTTTAATTTTAATTTTCAATAGTTAATAGATTTTAACTTTTTGTTTTCTTACATTGTATTGCATTAAAAGCCCAAAATATAAGCATCATAAAGATTTAGAAGTCATTTCTTTTTGTATTTTTTATCAAAATATCTTCTTAGAATCATTTTAAAATCTTAAGAAAGAAGTTTCGCCCTTTAACTGAATTAACAGAACATTATAAAATAAGGACTGACGACAACCATGCAACAACTGTTTAAATGAAAAATATAAGAATAACCAATACTATTTAAATTCAAATTTTGGTAAGTTTAGCGTGTTTTATCGAATTAAATAGCACAATCCACAAACGATCTTTTTTCTCGTCTTATTCTTTAAATTTCAATCTTGCGAAAGTACTTTTTAGATCGATCGATTTATTTTAATTTTTTATTAAAAACGTTTTTAATAAAAACGACCTTTATTGATAGCTTAAACTACAGGAGTCTCTAATTCCTTTTGCTACTTAAGCTTTCGTAACCAAAGAAACAATACTTCGTCAAGAAACCTGCTTTAACCATAGAAATTCTAAAAGCAATAGTAACATATTATCGCTACCTCTTTTATTCTAGTTTCTTAGACGGTATTATAGAACTTTAGTTTCTTCTCATAAAATCAAATAAACTGATATTTTTTTTAAAGCTTGAAGTTCCTCCCTTTTACGATTTAAATCTAATAATTAATATAATGCTCATGCCTTAAGCATTACCGAGATTTCTGGCACTTAATTTTATCAGCATTAATTTTTTGGAAATCATTGTTTTCTTTATTAAGCTCTGCCCACAAACACGCAAAAACAGCTAATCTTAATCACTGAATCAAAAGTTTTTTCATTGTTCAATATTCCTAACTGCTGATTTCTAAAAGAAATATAGCGATTTACTATTGAGGCGGGTTAATCGTTAAATACCGCTAAAGATCATAGACTTGAAAAATTGTAGAAAATCAACTATCTAATCTTATAAAAGCCCAACGTAAATTAAATTTAATCTATTTATTTATTTTAACGTTTGATCGTTTTTTTTTACGCTAGTTTTCTTTTATCTTACTCTCCGATCACAACATAAAAATTTATGTTTATTAGCATGTTTTAAGTATTAAGAAAGCATTCATATTGCGCTAGAATAAAACGCAAAAGTATTTAAAAAAACCTACAATAAAATAGCCAATTCTCTCAAAAAATCATAATTTAATATACTCTTATAGTCTCGTTTTAAAGGAATCGAACCTTTATAAATGACGTAGAAAATCAAGACTTTATCCGTTAAGCTAAAAACGATGTTTAATTTTTTGATAGGATAGAGTGACTTTAATGCTACAAACACCAAATTTTGTCACGATAGTTGATAGTGAGTAATCCATAAAAGAATTAGCTGATTGATTGTTCAATCTTCCTAGATTAAAATTAATTTTTTGAGTTCTACCAGTATTTGTTTTAATTCATTTGCCTTTGCAAGAAACCTTAATCCCAGATACGAAGAACTTGGATTTTTTATTAAAATAATAGCGAAGCATAGATTGAATTCCGCTTTGAATCCCTAATCTAAAAGCTTCGTTTCTTCTTCTGGAGGATAACCTGATTTGAGAGGCTATGTAATCAGAAAAAAACTGAGCGGGTAGATATCAAAATAATAACTTACTTTCCCATAAACTTACTTTTTTTTTATATTTCAAAGAATTATCGGATCTATTTGAAACATTTAAAACGAAATCTTTAAAAAAGACCAATTGTTTTAAAACTGCTGGATCTTTTTTGGTTGATTGAGCGACTCGCTTTAAATGTAAATTTATAGACCCATTTTGAGGTTTAATTAACGTGTGGTTTGCTTTAACACCTAAAAATGAAGCTAGAATTTTTATAGAGTTCTTTATTTCTATATCTTTAAAAAGGAAATGAGAATAAGATTTATTATATTCGCTTCAGATAGAATTTCAAACAATTTTATTTGAAATTCGTAATGATATTGGGCTTACTTTTTGAGCCATCGTTTTTTATATTTAAATCTATCAATAGTTTAACAAAGTGAATAACGAGATTCGAACTCGTACCATTAACTTGGAAGGTTATCGATCTACCATTAATCTATACTCACAATTAATTTAAAAAATTTATTAAACAAACTTACAAGCTTTAATTCAAGGATTAAACGAAACTCGCTGGTTACCTGTAATAGTTATATAAACGACGTAAACAAAAAAAGCGCTAGACATCATCGTAATACAACTTCCTAGACTTGCAATGTTATTTCATGCGTTATAACTATCTGGAAAATCAGGAATTCTTCGAGGCATCCCAGCTAGACCTAAAAAATGCATTGGAAAAAAACATAAATTTACGCCTATAAAAGTAGTCCAAAAATGAACTTTACCTAAAACTTCTGGATATTCTACGCCTAAAATCTTAGCTATTCAATAGTATCAACCCGCAAATATAGCAAAAACGGCCCCCATGCTTAAAACATAATGGAAATGAGCAACAACATAATACGTATCATGAAGTGCGATATCAATCCCAGAATTAGATAAAACGATACCAGTTAAACCCCCAAAAGTAAATAGAAAGATAAAACCATTAGCGAAAAGCATCGGAGTGTTTAAAACAATATTTCCTCCGAACATAGTAGCAATTCAACTAAATATTTTGATACCCGTTGGAACAGCTATTATCATAGTAGCGCTAGTAAAGTAAGCTCTTGTATCGACGTCTAACCCTACAGTATACATATGGTGAGCTCAAACGATAAACCCTAAAAAACCAATAGAAAGCATAGCGTAAATCATACCTAAATTACCGAAAACAGCCTTTGAACTAAAATTGGATACGATATGAGATACTATACCGAAAGCAGGTAAAATTAAGATATAAACTTCCGGGTGCCCGAAAAATCAAAAAAGGTGCTGATATAGAACAGGATCTCCTCCACCATTCGGATCGAAGAAAGAAGTATTAAAATTTCTATCTGTTAGAAGCATTGTAATAGCACCCGCTAAAACAGGTAAAGAAAGTAATAATAAAAAAGCTGTAATGAAAACAGCTCAAACGAATAATGGAGTTCTATGAGCTGTCATTCCAGGGCATCGCATGTTTAAAATTGTAACAATAAAGTTTATAGCACCTAAAATCGATGAAATTCCAGCTAAATGTAAACTAAAGATAGCTAGATCTACAGCCCCTCCAGAGTGAGCTAAAATTCCAGAAAGCGGCGGATAAACAGTTCAACCAGTTCCAACTCCGGCTTCAACTAAAGATGAAGAAAGTAATAAAATTAAAGCTGGAGGAAGTAATCAAAAACTGATGTTATTTAAACGAGGGAAAGCCATATCGCAAGCGCCAATCATTATAGGAACAAACCAGTTTCCGAAACCACCTATTGCAGTAGGCATAACAAAGAAAAAAATCATTAAAAATGCGTGAGCAGTAACTAAAACATTATAAAGTTGATAGTTACCGGCTAAAAAAGCATCTCCGGACTGCGATAATTCGAAACGCATAACCATAGAAACAACAAAACCTAAAACGCCGGAAATAGCTCCGAAGATAAAATATAGTGTTCCTATATTCTTATGATTCGTAGAAAATAATCATCTGTTAACTCAAGGATTAAGAAAGAACGACATCAAAACTTAAGAAAGAAATATTGAAAGAATTTTTAAAAACAAAAAAAGCTTAAACGACAAGATTCGAACTTGCGAAATATAAAAATATTTAATAGATTAGCAATCTATCGCTATAAACCGCTCAGCAACGTTTAAAGAAAACCGTAAAATATTATTCTTCCTTGGAGATTCGAACTCCAAACTCAATAAGAGATAAGTTTTTAAAACTTAAACGTTTACCAATTCCGTCAAGAAAGAAAAAAAATTAAAGGACAATTATGGAAGCTTTTAAATAATTTACAATTATATCTGGATATAAACCAAAAAGAAAAGTTAAGAAAATAAAAGGAAAAAGCAAGTAGAATTCTCGCCTATTTAGATCTCTAAACTCTAAGATTGAAAATTGTTTATTATTACCGAAAGCGATACGATTGCATAATCACAAACTGTAACCTATCCCTAAAACCATACCAGATCCTGATAATAAAGCAGTTCAACTATTAGCTTCGAAACAACCTATAAAGATTAAAATCTCACCAATAAAACTACTTGTTGCCGGCAAGCCAATGTTCCCTAAAGTAAAAATTATAAAACAGACTGTAAAAATAGGCATAGAGTGAACTAACCCGCTGTAATATTTAACAATCCTCGTTTGATGTCTTTCGTATAAAATACCAATACAAAGAAACAAAGCCCCAGAAACAATTCCATGACTAATCATTAATAAAATACTCCCTAAAATACCCTGAAAGTTATTTGAGAAAATACCGATAGTAACCAAACCCATATGAGCCACTGACGAATAAGCTATTATTTTTTTTAAATCGATTTGCTGAATCGTAGTTAAAGAAGCATAAATAACCCCAAAAATACTAATAGAAAAAATTAACGGAGTAAAAAAAGCCGAAGCCTCTGAAAATAAACCAAGCGAGAAACGAATAAATCCGAATCCACCCAACTTTAATAAAATTCCAGCTAAAATAACCGATCCGGATGTCGGGGCCTCGGCGTGAGCTTCTGGTAACCAAACGTGAAAGGGAACCAAGGGCATTTTAACAGCGAAAGATAGAAAAAAAGCTATTCAAACAAATTTTATGATTAGCGGATCAAACTGTATTGTTTGAAGCTTTAGATAGTCCGTTGTCCCTGCCCAAAAATATAAAGCTAAAATAGCTATAAGCATAAAAACCGAACTTATAAGAGTGTATAAAAACAAAAGATATGAAGCCCTAATTTTACGATCTCTGGAACCATAAACGCCAACAATAAAGAACATCGGTATTAAAACCGCTTCAAACAAAACATAAAACATTAACAAATCTAAACTACAAAAAACGCCAAAAAGAATTGATTCTAAGATAAAAAAAGCTATATTATATTCTTTTATATTGGATTTAACAGTAGGACTTCAAGAAAGTAAAACACAAACAGGAATTAAAAAAGCTGTTAAAATGATCATAAAAAGCGCTATTCCGTCAATGCCTAGAATAGCGTTAGAATTAGCTAAAACAAGTCAATTTATACTACAAAATAATTGAAAATTTGAAGAAGTGGGATCAAACATAAAAAGGAGTAAGATCGAAAAGTTAAAGATAAGTAAAGATCAAAATAATGCAAAATTTCGATGAAATCACAAATTAGTTTTTTCAACGAACAACAAAACTATAACAGCAAAAAAAGGTAGCGTAATAAGTAAGGATAACATCAAAAATAAATTTAAAGATAAACAGGGATTTAACTTGTTTATTTGAAAAAAAAGAAAAGAAAAATCTTTTCTACAGAAAGGAAAAAAGGTAGAGAAAAAAGGGAAAAAAGAAAAGAAAAAGAAAAAGAACCAAAAAGAAAAAGAAAAGAAAGGTTACTTTCTAGAGAAAAGAAAAATCTTTTCTTTCTCCCTAAAGGACGACCCCGAGGCGGGCTGTCCCTTGGGACCAAGCGTGGCTTCCTCCAATTTTTAACTCTAATTAAAATTAAATAAAGTAAGATTTTACTCAAACTTCACTCTTTTTTAGTGTAAAGAGAAAGAACAATTAATATGATTTAAAAATCACTGAATTAACATTTTTCTTTAACTTTAACTAGAGTTAAACGGAATATTACAAATAGAGTAGTGAGTGTAAAAGATGGTAACGCTACAAAATTTAAAACTAATTAAAACATTAAAGTTTTTTTTAGAATTAAAACTACAAGTAATATCGAATCTACTTACAGAATCGATGTTCTCTTAAACCTAATAAAAACATTAAAGTTTTACTTAGCCTTTTATGAAACTTCTATCCCCCATTTAAGGTAAGAAGCCGAAAACAAAGCATTGACTGCAAGCAGACTCGTAAAAGCCTCGCCCGCCAGTTTTTACTCGTAAAAATCCCGGAAAAAAATATTATCTTAATACTCTGAATTAAGCGTTATATTATCGCTTAAAACTAAGTTACCTGTAAAGCCTAGGTAAAATCAAAGAAGTACTAAAACAAAAGTTAAAGACTTCAAAAAATTTCCTTATGATACCTTTCACCAACGTTTTGAAATTAAAAATATGTAGATTTTTGATATTTTTAAACAGAAAACGTCTTTGTTTAAATATCCACCGCATTAAACTGGGCCGAGTTTTCTAATAATTGTTTTTTCCAAGATACTACACCCAAAAAGATTCTTGGTAGTATCCTGTTTCTTCAAGAACTTAAATTAATCTTAAACCTTGACATTGCTACTTAAAAACTTGTTAATTTAAGCTTTCGCACTCTAAATAAGCGGCCAGAAGATAGCTTCTCCACTTTCACGTATGTCGGTTTTAATGCTGTGTCATCAGCACGTTTAATTACAGGTTAGCACTACACTAAATTTGTAATTTTATAAAACCTAACGTTTGGCACATTCCGGGTTTTCTGTTAGATATTATCTTTATTAAGCGTTTAAAACACTTTTCCAGAACCGTATTTTTATAAATAGTTTAATGACAAACTATTCTAGGAATAATATTTAATATTTAAAGTTTAACTCGCTCCTTGTAGCAGGGTTTAAAATTATTTTAGAACAACTCCCAATATGTTAATACAAATCGGGCTAAACACTCATAAACGAAATGGAGGATTACCGCGGGTTGTCCGCTCGGCTTTTGGTACCCTCTTCCACCCACAGACTAGAAATTTTTCTTTGGGTCTCCCCAGCAAAATTTCAACGCAAGAAT
>Ga0209713_10000405_pt1 | contig 24009 bp, 28 predicted proteins | sample ArcOceMetagenome_3_FD_187444 | JGI IMG/M metagenome (GOLD analysis project Ga0209713, IMG submission 187444) | Marine eukaryotic phytoplankton communities from Arctic Ocean - Arctic Ocean- Svalbard ARC20M Metagenome (SPAdes) (version 2) | ecosystem: Environmental > Aquatic > Marine > Oceanic... | reverse complement strand
TTTGGATGGAAACCAAAAAAAGAGTTTGTGACCGATATTGGAGAAAAGTTTTACAAATCGATAATGGAAACGATGGACACATCGAGTGTTTGTAAGAAAAGTACGGAAGATACGGACGTGTATGTAAACAAAACCACGCGAGTGATAACGAAAGGCGACACGAAAGAAATAATAAAGGTGGAGCAAAAGAAAAAGATAAAGTTTATGGACTTCGCGTTGGACGGAACTCCGTTCGATTTACGACTGTCCGTATGTCAAGAGATAAAAAAACCCAAAAAAATCAACTTGCAAAAATACGAAAGAATTCGCAACAAACTCAGGACTTCGTACGTTTACAAAATGTGGAGCTACGACGTTACAAGGGTGACCCGATACGAACATGACAATATTATTGATACGGTGTACGAATGTGAATTAGAACTGTTGTTGGGAGAACTATCGGACGAACATACAAATGAATATCTTGCGGAGTCATGTTCCCTAAAGTTGAACGATATTATACAAATGAGCGTGGGCGATTTTGAGAAAATACACTTAAAGACGTGTCGACTCACTTAGTATAACAACCACCAACCAGTAAATAAATACTCAATCAAAATGGCAAACAACAACATTCTCATGTACAAAGATATTGACGCAACCAAATTGAACAATCAAACATCGGTGAAAAACAAATCGGGAGGGTTATCTATCCCATTGGATTATGACGGGATGAAAAATGTAAAATTCCAAACTCCGGTAGTAACGGTCCCGTTCGGTCTATCCGAGTATACACCGGATACAGGCCCAGTAAAATACAGCATGGATTTATCTTTCAAGAATCATGAAAATGACAAAAGAATTCAAGTGTTCATGGAAAAAATGAAAAGTATCGACGAATATTTGGTAGAGATGGCGGTGACAAACTCACCAGAATGGTTCGGTAAAAAAATGTCGAAGGAGGTGGTCGAGGAACTATATCGTCCATTGATTAAGCTATCGAAACAACCGGAAAAATATGCACCAACTATTAAAATGAAAGTTCGCTCAACCAACAATGAACCGGCAATCGTCGCATTCGATTGCAATAAGCAGATTTTCGACATGACTCAATTCACAGGAGGAACGGAGGTGAAAGCTATCGTTGACATCTCCCCTATTTGGTTTGTGAATAAGCAATTTGGCATTACGCTGAGCTTGCTGGCGTTGGAAGTACATCATGTGCCATCGAACCGATTGACTGCATTTGCCTTTCAAGATGAAGATGAACCAACGTCGGAAAATGACGAATAATTTTTCTAGAATATAATACTAATAGTTATGTCTTTGAGTATGAAAAGTTTTGAAAAAATGATAAATCGTTCAATGGAGTTTTTCAATGAACCGCATGAAAAGTTTATAAGCAATGTTGTTTTGATGCTAATTTTTTGGGTAATCTATTATGTAATCTACATCAGTGACACGAATGCGATGATTATCAATAAGGACGTCATTGTAAACAAAAAAACAAATAAGTTAGATATATTTGATTTTGCTTGGTTTTCAACATTAACCCAATTTGGTATTACATTCGGGGACATCACCCCTAAAAGTAAGTTGTGTAAAGTGTGTGTGATATCTCACGCGATTGCGTCATGGTACATGGTACTTAGTTAATGGAGAGGTTTTGGATGTACTTATCGTATAAATGTCGTAAGGATGTTTATAATGAGTAACTTTAGGAATAAACTCGCCTAAAGCATGATTTCGTGGCTTAGCCGTTTTTTTAATTATAGGATGAGAGAATCTAGACTCATTGAATATTGGGAAGAATCGAAGATGTTTCTTCATGATGCGATTATAACCAATCGGATTTCTGGATGTGACACCTATTGTTTTGATAATCGTATCTTCATCTGACATGGAGAAAGGGTGACATATGACAACATCCTTTTTTTGAATGCGATTATTGAAATGTTGAGGGATATAAAAGTATTCAACAGGTATCCAGTAAAACCGGGTCCATGTAGAGGCGTTGGTTATCACGAATACAATTGAAAGCAATCGATCATCGGCTTTTTTCAATTGTTTGGATATAAATCCGATCCAAACGGATAGGATTCGTAATGCCGCCTTGGTTTTATTAAAATACATCACACCCCCGCTTGTTTCCAACGTGCGCCAATCGAATTTTTGATTGATCCTAGGTTCAGCGTTCCAGTTGAACAACATGATGTCATAAAATCCCTTTGTATCAATAAATAACGACGGTCTTTTGAGAAAGATCATATCACAATCCACGTAAATGATCGGTCTATTAAATTTTAGAATACACTTTTGGATGAAGACTGGTTTGTATGAAATCATATTTTGATACATCGACGGATCATTTTCGGGGTTTATGTGTTCAGCATAGAATTCAAGTTTACATATCTTATGGACATTCGTTCGCAGATCATCGACCAATTGTTTGTACGTCTTTCGAGGTGAACTTTTCTTCGTCCAAAAGTTGTACGTGGTGTTCTTACACGTCGTATTATCCCCTCCCCACCAATATGTCACCACAATAGGTGAAATGGGCATTTATCATAATAAATTATTTAATTTAATTCGGTTTATATCATTGCAAGTCGGTAACATGAACCAAAGTTTGCAACGTTTGGAAACATTATAAATACGTTTTTTATGAGTTAGTAATGTCACAGTATATCGATTGTCGTTCACGATATATCCGCCTAATTTTAACTTCATCGTCAATGGACTTGTCATGTCGATATATCTACAATATCGACCGACCCACATCGCGACATTAGATGGTACATACACATAGTCGTGTAACACATCTTCCGCGTAATCAAAGGTGTTGTGATTGCATTCGGATTTAAATTTTTTTAGTAACGTGTTGGACAACATCCCTTGCACTCGTTGGTGTTCTTTTTCGATGTCATCAAAATGGTATTCGTTGACAAAAATTGTCTTCGTTTCATTCATTTAGTATATACTTAGTATTTGTTTAACAAACCCACTTCTCTTAATATCATTAACATCCAGTGTTGATATATCATAATAACCTGATGATAATGATGTTATACGATTCAATAAATCCGAGAAACCATCTTCTTCGATGGTCGTGTCTTTTTGCGCATTGTCCCCAATTAACACGAGCATCGAGTTCTCCCCGACGCGGGTTAAAAGAGTCTTCATTTGATTGACGGAAGAGTTTTGCATTTCATCGGCAATGATGATCGAATTATTCCAAGTTTTACCTCGCATATGACCTAACGGGACGAATTCCACGTGAACCCGGTTAATATATTCTTGCATCGTGGATGACCAAGGTGATACTTTATGATCCATTTCTCCCGGGAGAAATCCAATTTGTTCATTGGAAACCGTAGTCAACGGTTGCGTCAAAATAAGCCTCTCATATTTATTATCGTCGGATAAAATCAAACTCTCTGCCGTTTCACATGCAATCATTGTTTTCCCGGTACCGGCGACACCTTGAACGACATGTAATGGTTTGTAGTTGTTGAGGTGCGTTTTATATTCACGTTGATTTGAAGTAAGTTTATTTAAACATAAAAGCCGTGAATGCATATATCGCATCTTAAAGGTGCACATTTTTAAGTGAGTTAACATTCACTTTAAGGATATCATTATAATTGATAATAGGAGGTATGATAGGTACACGAAAATATATCACTCGACATAAAGTGCTCGTCGTCCCATATGTAATCCATCCATCGACAAATGAAATCTATTACATCATGGTAAAGGACCGTAAAACAGGCGAATGGGGGTTCGTCTCTGGTGGAGTGAAGAAGGGAGAATATGCGGTGGATGCCGCCGATAGGGAACTGCAAGAGGAATCATCGAATTTGTTACATTTACCATCGAAATATAACAAATACATGTTCACGTCCTCCTATCGTCCAAGTGAACTAGCCAAAATCGACGAACGCCGTCAAGAAGTCGTTCGAAGCTCGTATACGATGTTCATGTACCGAATGAATGATGACATCCGTGCAATACGTGAAATAGTAAAAGATTTCATTCCGAATACGGAATGTACGAACATCGACATTCGAAAATATAGAGATTTTGAAAAGAGATGGGTGTTTACAGACGAAGTTTACAATAAGTGTCAGTTATTTAATCGAGTATCGTGCGTCAAAAGCCGATACACTTTCGAGAGATTTAAGGATAAACCAACATTCAATAAAGTATATACCACATAATGTTTTGCAAGGAGTCAAGGAGCTTGCGTGTGTTTCATAATAAAATCAAGTCGATGCTGATCGACAAATGTGCAAGAAATGAAGAATTGCTTATCGATATCGGAGTGGGTCGGGGAGGGGATATGTATAAGTGGAGTAAGAGTAACATACGTAAGGTGATCGGATACGACATCGACCAGGATGCAATCGACGACGCAAATAAACGGTATGTGACTTGCCAAATTGATAAAGCGCTTTATGATTATGAATTTGTGCGATATCCCAATTTGGATGCGTTCATTGAAACATTACCAACCATAAACGTCAAAGTCGTATCATGTCAGTTTGCGATTCATTATTTCTTTAGAGATGAAGCGTATGTCAATAGTCTATTTCAATTTTTAAGTCAAAAGATTGTCAATCATGGATTTTTTTTTGGGACGTTTATGTGCGGTAACAGATTGGAAGAACTCACAAACGGGTTCAAATCCCCATTTGAAAACACATCCTTCCTCGTGAATCCGGGCGAGTACGATCGAAACAAAGATTATGGTAATCAGGTAGATGTGCACCTAACGAATACATTATACTTCGGCGAATCAAGTGTAAGTGTCGAATATGTGGTGTTCAAACACGTTCTACAATCGAAAGCGGAAGAATACGGATTCAAGTTGGTCGAGTTCAAAGATTTTGAAGATTATTACGACGAGACGACGAATCTTAGAAGAAACACCATTGCGTTATCAAATGCAAATAAATTATGCAGTTTTGCATATTCAAGTTTCATTTTCAAAAAGAAATCCTCTTAAAGAGTACATAACTTTACTATTAATTATCATGTTTCCGTCAACATTGCGAACCGGGTTGTTGGATAACACAACACGTATGGAAACGGACGATTTGTTGTTGGAAAAGAAAATTGAAGGAATTTTGTTCACGTTCCTTGAAAAAGCGGTCGTATTGGGCGCAACCTATGCCATCCAGGCGGGTCGACATAACATCACCGGGACGGACATCATCTACGCGTTACAATATTTTGCACATGAGTTCATGAACGATCCAAATCTCGAGGAGCAATTCGAAGACACTTGTTCGGCATTGCGTGACGAGGACGAATCGTACGAAAGTGACGATTCCTCGATGGATAGTGACGATTCCGTTATGGAAAGCGACGACGAAGAATTTACAAGAGTAACAAACTCTACAGACGCCAAGATGATATTAATGAATACATATCACGATGAATGGCACACATGGGAACCCATTGACCCCTTTCAAAAAAGCATAAAAGGTGCCGTGGATAGTTGCATTGCTCAATTCGATATCACATTTGATTAGTTTAAATAAAATATAATTATAAGTATTAATATGAATAATATTTTCAATTTGTTTAACAACCTTCAACGACGAGAACGGAATCGAGTGGAACAACTTCCGAATAACGCACTTACAAGACAACGAGTCAATGACTTGGTATTTGGAGAAGAAACGCAACCATTTTTCTTCAACAATCGAGGTGAAAAAATTCATAATTCTCAATTCGGTGCAGTGAAGACGCTTGCTCAAGATATAACATTACAATTTTATGGCGAACAAAAATTTGTTCAAATGGTTACAAGTGTGTATGGCGAATTGTTCAAGTCGAGAGTCGCGCAAGGGTTTACGGGAATGAAAGGGATGAACATGAAGACAATTATTTGTGCCATCTTGTATTTAATCATGATGTACGAGGAAAAAACGAAAATAAATGTCGACAAACTCCTACGTTGTGCAAATAACGTCAAATCCTCCACACGAACGAAAATTAACGATAAAATGTTTTATCGGTCGGTGGACACCGTGCTCTCGCATCTGTCGACGTATCGTGATGATGTCAATGCACACGAGAGATTCGGTGATGTCGACTTTAATATCGACCAAGATATACGTAGATTTGCCATAAGTTTGGGTTATCAGACGAAAGATGTAAACAAAATAAGACAACTGTTAAAAGATGTACCGCAACCTGTAAAGAATAGCCATTCCTCATCTGTGATTGCGTCATGTATAATATACAAATATGTACATATGCACGAATCGAAAAACCGTATTATGGAAGCCGAAAAAATACTAAAGCTAACAAGCTACGTTAGACAGAACGTGTTGCCGAAATTTATGAAAACAAGGACCAATATATCTTTGAAAATGAATTAAAGTCGACGAGCTTGTTTTTCAAAATATTGATCACACACGATCCATCTATTTTTAAACTTTTCATATGGCCCGACTTTGATAGCAACGATCTCTTTGTTTGGTTTGAACGATCGATGAAGGACATTCACGAATGAATGATTTATTGGAATCCAATATACTTTGTATTTACTAACGACCACTTCTCCTCGAAGTTTGTCGATCTGTTTCAACTTATCTGGACGGTAATTGGTTTCAAAATCATATGGATGTATGTCGGATGGCATATATGGCATCAATCCCGTGGTTTCTTCCATCAACTCTCGTTGTGCGGCGTGGAAAAAACTCTCGTTTTTTTTCACCCCTCCAGAAATGAAGCCCCATTCTCCCGTTTCTCTATCTTGGACACACATGACTTTGTCGTCAACATATGGGATAACAAATACCTTTTTGCGTGTTATTTCTTTCATTTAAGATTAATAACGGTATGATAACATAACACAATATGTTTTTTATATCTATAGATGTGGGAACCAAAAATCTGGCGTACGTTGTTGTGAATTCAGAAACAAATGAAATATGCGAATGGGAAGTGGTCTCTGTTCCGTTAACATCGCTTTCCAAAACGGTTTCGTTTTTGGATGAATTATTCAAAAATAAAAATAAAATATTCAACGAATCAAACACGTCCACTGTTCTTGTCGAAAAACAGCCCTCTCGTAATGTGAAAATGAGAATTATGGAAAACACATTGTTAATGTATTTTGAAATGTCGAAAATTTCACGAGTGATATCATATAGTGCAAAATATAAGCTGGGTGAAATTGGGAAAACAGTGAAAGGACGGCATAATTATTCGTTGAGAAAAAAATACAGTATTCTAATGACCAAGCAATATTTGGCATCGAACGTGTTTTTGCTGGACTTTTTCGAAAAACATAAGAAAAAGGATGATTTGGCCGATTGTTTGCTTCAGTACATTTCGCATACGGATATGGTTCGAATAGACGAACTTTCCAAAATCATTTGCTCTTTGTAGTATCCACCTATAATCCAATTAAATTCCCCATTTTGAACAAATCGCGAGACGAAGCAAACATCCCTTGTTGTTTGACGTCACGGTCATTATCATCCTTCATCGTCAACATCGTCGTTCTACATACAGGACACGTGGGGGTGTCCTGTAATTCTTTTAAACGACAAACACAGGTTTTGCAAAACATGTGAGCACAGTTTGGTAATTGGATGCGGGTATCTTTACGTAAGTAAGAGTAACATATTGGACACTCGTCCTTTTGTTGATGGACAGTCATTATTTTTCTGTCAATTTGATTTTTTAAAGTTGTTTACAATCACTTAAACGACATGACACTTTTAATTAACAATGAAACAAAAGGAAGACCGACAGAAACTGCCAACCATGGACACACACTCGTCGCAAATCGATCCAGTTCATTCATTTATGCATAAATCGGTCTACGACGAATGGGACACCACCGTGGCAAAAACGACAAACAAAAAACAACAAAAATATATGAACTTATGTACAAAATTAGCAGAAAAATCGCCGTTGACACACAAACATGGGTGTGTCATTGTCAACAACGGTAAGATTATCGGTCAGGGGTTCAACTCATTCTTTTCATCAAGTAGTATTCATGCCGAAATCGCAGCTCTCCGTAATGCCAAAAAAGGAATCGGAATGAATTCGGAATTATATGTGGTCCGAATTGGTTCACCTAGACATTACCGATACAAGTACAGTAAACCATGCACGCATTGTGAATTTCAAATCATCAAAAGTAACATCAAACGGGTGTATTACAGTACCAACGAATTATTAAATGCTTGACGTTGAAACTCGTCCGCGTTCGTGGATGATTGCGTGTGCTCGGTATCATCTACAATATGTATCGTCCGTTTCGAGTAATCCATTATCTTTTCATGGGATAAGACGTACTTCCAATCGTCCTCGTTCTTTCTTATCAAAAATGAATAATAAATGTCGTATGTTATATTAGCATTCACGTCATGGAGAATGAATTCCTCCTCGTTATCGTTAATTGTCATTTCGTAAGTGTGTAAACATATGCTTGTTGTCGAAAGTGGAGATTCAGCGTAAAAATCAAACTTAACGCTGAAATCTTCCAGAATTTGCATACTCGTATCACTTAGAGAATGATTTACCTGAATTCGTATTTGTTCCTCTTCTTGGATAGCCACGAAATCCCATAGTTTAGTGTGCTCGTTGGTAAACTCAAGATGGTCTATATTAGATGTGAACCACATATATTCCAAATTTGATTCCGGATTATATTCGGTTGATGTGGAGGTGTATCGGTTGAATACGGTGGTGTTGAGTTGATACGGTATCCCTGGTTCGAATCCGGTGATTTTGTATGTGGTATCATACACGGATTGTTTCGTGATATCCCGTATGTTTCCTAACATAAATGTTTGAGTATCTGCACCCGATATGTCCCAATTAAAATTTCGAGTTGTTTCTTGTGGTTCCATACGGTATTAGCATATTATTTTTCTTACACATATACGTGCACATTGTGTTGTGTGAATCAATACGTGATTATTCATCTTAACGATCTTAAGGTCGGGTTTAGGAACATGGACGTGTGTGTAATGTGTGTGTTTTTTTATTGCACTTAATCTTGTTATGACGTATTTCGTCTTCAAATCATGAACCCGAATCATGCACTCGTCGAACCTTGAAATCGAGTTCATTCGGTACGGTACACCACGTACACTTGTTTGATGGGTATACGTATTCTCCATGTGTGTCACATGACCGATGATATCATAGATATGTTTCGTTTTGATGTATGTGGTGTATGATGGATAATAGATCACGTCACTCACATGAAGAATCCGCAAAAGAACCGTGTTCAACATCAAAAGAGGTTTGATATTCACTGATAATCGGTTCACTATGAAACTTGAAAACGAACGATCCGTCGCATTCGTTTTTCTTGAAACAATCATCATATCGTTTGTCTTATTCACCAACAACTCACCGGTATCATAGTTTTTCGAATTTCTGTAAAAGAAATCAGTAATGGTTAAGGTATCGTATGTGGCAACCATGTTCAAATTAAGTTGAATTGGATCCAGATCTAATCGTCGGGTGGTATTTTGATTGTAAATGATATGAAAGTTTAGAGAAATTGGAGTGTTTAATGACACACTCGTTAAGTTTTCAAACAATGAGGATTCCCTCAAATCTACATTGACATACATCGGATCCACGGGATTTATCCATATGACGGGGTTAGCATTCTTATACGAGTTATCGATATACACATACCCCTCCCCATGGGAACTCTCCATGTATCGCTCGCTTTCAAATGGTAGTACGATTTTAATTATGGTTTCGTCAACAGAAGGATTTCGTTTTATCCACAATTCCACATTATAAATTACATCCACACGATGTTGAAGAAACGTCCATCGGGATTTTCCATAATAAAATTCGTAAATTGATGCCATTTTGAAATCCGTTGGTAATAAGACGCGTTCGTTCATCATATCGAATCGAAACGGACTCATATAATTTAGATTAAACGAGTACACATCCGTTTTGTATCTCGCGTTGATATGAAACTCACAGAAACTGCATCCGCCAATCTTGTCGTGGGTGATTCGAATAAGATTGGTGTTGGTGACCGTCTCTATGTGCGATATGCGAGGTTTGATATTAAACATTTCGAGGTTTCCAAAACGGTTCAATGTTTCGTAAAGTACAAAGGATCTGACCGGTATCGTGTGTCCAATCTCCTGTTCTGATAAAGTGGTCAACACCGGATATGGTAATTCCACAGTCAAATCTTTAGGGATCAACAAACCGCTCCCTTGACCGTCGAAACGAAAACGAACGAACCAATTGACAATGTTATCATCGATCGCGACATGTTGTTCAAAGCGATATGGGATGAAGGTTTCTTGTATTGCTGGTTCGAGAACTTGTATGGCGGGTGTAACTTCGCTTGGAGTGGGGATGTACGTAAATTGATGATTTACGACACCCATATACACATCGAGCGAATCTACCAATGCGTTTATCTGCGATTGACTGGACGATATTAGCGATCGTATATCATGAACTCGATTGACGGTTTCTTGTAAAGACGCATCCAAATACACCCCCTTCAGTTTTAGTTCATTGTGTACGTTCAAATCTCCATTCACGTACACGTTTGAAAACTTGGACTCGTCGCCCCCCGTTTTGGCATATAGGTGAGATTGCGAGGCATCAATGAACTCGTTATCGTGTACGCCGCGTTGTTGTATGCACCGAAAGGTGGACGTGTGCGAAAAGTCGGTGGTGTGAGAAGAACTTCGTGCAAAAGAAGATGGTTTCGTGTCTCTACGGGGCTTGTCGGGAACATACCCGTTGTCTTGTAAATAATTCAAACACTCTTTTCTAGTTTTTAACCGTTGACCATGTTCACCAATCAAATCACGCAATTTCCTCGTCGTACACGATTGAATATTCATGATATATTATCGTATAACATTATTTATGAAGACGACGTACAACGAAGATAGAGTGTTAGACCGGATCTTCCAAATTATAAGTACCCACGAGGGAAGTCGTGCGAATGAAACCACGAAGAAACGGACGTTCGTAAATTTTGTTGATTACGCGGCATACGATAGCCGACGAAACCCGTTGTTAAACATGATAACGAATCGCCAATTCGTATCCGCGATATCGTGTGAAGGCGTACAAAAACTACACACACCTAATATAAGTCAATTACGAAACATCATACAACACCACCTATTGTATGACCATGTGGATATTATGCACATCTCACATGGTTACAATGATTTTTGGTATTTAAAAACCTTTTTCGAAACATGCGATGTTAAACCGAACATTGTTGTTATTCGTTATAATCGGTACATTCCGAATGAAAAAGCAATTACGGTCCCATTTTCTAAGCATTCACGTAACATAAATAACTACCATACGTGTTCGTTGCTGGCGATTTCGAAAATTTTACATTCGTATCGATATATCGGCGATAGTGCATCCGTATTAAGTTATTGGATCAGAAAAGAATTACCAAACGCCGAACGGTTTACAACAACCCTTCCCGTAAATGTGGTGGATCGTAAACAATGGGATATCATGAAGGGCGCGTTTTGGGTGAATGTGCAGTAGTAATTATATAAAAAAGCTTAATGTCTTTTGCGTTGTAGTCGTCACGTGTTGTTTCGGATTGGTCGATTTCTTTTTCAAAGCGGTCGGTGGTTGTGGAGAACCGTTTCCATTTGTTGTTTCCCAAAAGTCACATAATTGTTTTTGACCCGTCTCTTTGCGTAAATGTTTGCTTATGATCTCCCCAAATATTTCATTCTTTGGGTTATCCGTAAACAATTCAAACAATGACGCAAGTGGACTGATGAGCGAATGCTCCAAGTAATAGAGGGTGTCGAGTTTCAAATTATTTTCGATCACATATGTCGGGTCTTCCGCCTTTTCCCATTGTAACTGTTTTTTAATCTTTGTGTCCATAAACACATAGGGTACTCGGTCTCCTGATTTAGGTTGACTTCCTGGATTCCGTTCTCCAATCTTTCTGGCGACGTTAACATGAGATATCGCACATCGATGATTTGTAAAAATGTGGTGATTTCTTTTTTCATCCGCTTCATCTTTCGCTTTTTTACAGCAAGCGTAATCTTTGCGAAGCGACTTACTCAGAATGAGGTCTTGAACTGGTATCTTGCCGTCGAGCAGTTGTTGTCCACATTCTTGTGCATACTCCATCGCCTCGAACACTTTCCGCTCATACATAATCATGTGTAACACCGTTTTACAAACGTTTTTGACAAAATCCGGATTATCTCGTCGTACTAACTGAATTCCTTTAGCGTCAATATAATCAGGTTTTTCAGGATTCGTATACATCAAACCCGCATACCGTTTCTTGCTGAACAACAAGTACGGATAGTAACATTTTTCAAACTCTAACTCGATTGGAAATTTGAATGTCGCAGAGATTCGTTTTGCGGCTTCTTGACCCAATTCAAAGGACTCTTTCAACTTGTTATCCGTGGTGGTGTCAAAGATGACCATGACGGAATCGGTGTCTCCGTATATCACTCTCGACCCGGGATACCATGTTTCGACAAGTGTTTTTGTATGGGTAATCATATTGCGACCTATCGTGGTGACGGTTGCCGAAATAGGTTGACAAGGTAGCATGTATGCCGCACAAAAACCATAAATACTGTTCATACTCACCTTGAACGCCAACTGTTTTCCGTTGTACACACTTTTTAAGGATGCACTTGTCGCATTTGCCATATCTTTTTTGGCTTGTTTACGATTTTTCGCTAAATTTTCAAGAATTTTTGGAAGAATACCTTGCTTCGTTTGAGCAAATCTGTATTTGAAGGTTTTGTCATCCGACGTCCATTCAAAATCTTCGTATTCGGTCCCATCGATATGTGCATATTTTTCATTTTGAACAATGGTGCTGTAGCATAAATTGTGCGCTCTCATGATGGTCGGATACAATGATGCGAAATCTAACCCGGTAACCACTTCGTCCATATACGCATCTTTTTCCGCATTCAATACTGTAGCTCCGATGAATGATTCTTTGTTTGCCGAGTCACATGGCGTAATCACCAACATATTTTCAAGTCGTGTTTGTTTCGTAATTTGACTAAACACTTTGATTTGTTGTCCTCTTTCTAACAGAAAATTCATTGGTACATATGTAGCCTTCGCCATCTCCATCAAATTTGGAACATCGTTCAGTGTCCTCATCAGTCTCAAAGGGAGCTCCGTGTCTTTCACACAGTATTTTCCGATTTCATACATATCTTGAGAGGAACCCGTTTTGAATCGGGCGAACAACTCTTTGATTGGCATATCGAGTTTTTTATCTTTCAGAAAATGTTCGGCGACGAAATTGAGTGAATATTTAATCAATTTGTGTTCGCGTTTGTACAACTCGAGCAAATCCAATTGGATTCTACCAGTAGACGTCACCATCTTATATTCATTGTCACCGTATGCGCTGCTGCTGAATTTTGCATCGTAGGTGACCGAGGGTTCACCTCTTTCCCGGTTCAAATTGATGAACGACGTCAGATTCAAAACGGCGGCTCGTTGCATTATGTAATGCAAGTCAAATTTCCATATATTGTAACCGATCAGAATGTCAGGATTATGAATTTGTATTCCCTTGACCCACTTTTTTATGAGTTCGTTTTCACTTTTACACTCATGTATGTGTACATCTTCGATCACATCACACGTGTTCAATGTAAACAGTTCCTTCAAAAATGGTTTTTCATCTCCATATCTTTCATAGGTACATGCGATTTGAATTATAGGACAATAGTTTGAACTCGATAATGGGTCCGGAAACGAACCATCTTCGCTATGTACTTCTATATCGAACGAACACAAGACCACAGGTGATATGGAATGGATGTCGATGCGTTGAATTGCACTTGGGTGTTTAATGAAAATTTCGATATCCGAAAATGTCTCCTTGAAATCTTTTTCATAATAATCCTTATTTTCAATTGTGATCCACCCTGTAGACTCAATATCACACTCATGTATGAACCGAAGCACGGGGTCAATATTTGCTTCGTATATTTTATTTTTAAACTTCGGATTTCTTTTACACCACCAAAACGCAGATTTCCAAGAGGCCTTACTCGAAAATGTCAATTTCAAGAACTTGCTTTGTCGGTTGTTCGAAAACCCGACGAATCGTTCCCGCCAAACAAATTGTGTGGCGATCGGATTGAATTGGTTAAAAGACCCTTTGGAGTTTTGCGCGTTGAGCGAAATTAAACTTTGAGATTTTGTTTGACTGTCTGGCACTTCAATGTAAAAAGATGGATTGTACACGCAACTCGCGACGACCGATTTTCCTTGTGCCGTTCGTCCATACATGGTTATCACGTGAGAAATGGTGGCGTCTTCACGTTCCGTATCTCTCGAATCCCATGAAATGATTTGAAACTCCATCTTGGTTATTAGAATACCACAAAGCACTTTAAGTGATTTAAAAGTTACATTCGTGTCTCATACAAATGAAAATACGTATTTGCCACCATATATCCATTGGTTTACAAAACGATGCCTTGCTTCTTAAAACCATCATTCAAGAGACCACGCACCATACGTGTCAGATCGTTTCGTACGACGAATCGGGTTTGTACTCCCAAACGGAATCGTCACAACACAACGTGGATGTGCAATTCTTTTTGGAACACATACACCCATCCTTCATCAATTGGGCAACCTTCAACATTTTCATTCCTAATATCGAATTTGCGAATCGTGTAGATGTTCAAAACATTCCACGTATGGATCGTATCGTCGCAAAAACGGAACACGCAAAACAAACCTTAACCGTATGTTTCCCGCAATCTGAAATCTTATATTGGGGATGGTCATCGACGGATCGATACGACCCGAACGTGACAAAGAAAATCAACGAGTTTGTGCATATTAAGGGTGTTTCACGATTCAAAAACTCACAAACCGTAGTGGATTTATGGTTAAAACATCCCGAGTGGCCTCTCTTGCATCTGTTTTGTTACGGGAATGAATCGCAAAATGGCTATTTGAACATGCACGTACCGTTCGTACTATTGGCACCCAATATCAAATGGACTCAACGGAAAATAAACGAGGACGAACTTAAAGACGTCATGAATCGTTTCGGTGTCCACATATGTTGTAGCGTACAAGAAGGCTTCGGACATTACATCAATGAGGCGAAAGCTTGTAAAGCAGCGGTCATTTCGACGGACGGTCGTCCAATGAACGAGCTCATACATCATCACGAAAACGGCTTGTTGGTTAAAACAATAAGCGAACAAACCACATCATTGGGAAAAAAATATCATGTGTGTGAAGTCGATATGGAAGCCAAAATTCAAATGATGATCAATCTTGACGAAAATACGAAACGAAAATTCGGGGAACGTAATCGACATTCGTTTACGAAAATGCGGAATGAATTAAAAGAAAATGTAATTGAAACGTTTAAACAAATGAAATTATAATTAATAATACATGAGGAAGCAACATTTCACGCGTTTTGTTGAAAGAACAAAACATATAGTGAACGCATACCCGGTGCGACATATTCATCCTTCTCCCAAATATTACGCCGTCATCGTTGAACCGAGACGGCATCCGTGCATGGAATATGTTTGCAAGAACATTTTGCGTTTTTTAAACGATGATTGGGGGTTACACATCTTTCATGGAACGGATAATGAGGAATGGATAAAAGATATGTTTGAAGGGGTTGAAAACATAAGATACACCAATCTAGGTGTCGCTAATCTTTCAATCGAAGATTATAACAACTTGTTAACGAACAATGTCAAATTTCATGACGCGATTGAATCGGAAGTTTTTCTAGTTTTTCAAACCGATTCCATCTTGTTCCAATCCATACCCGAACGATATGTCCAATATGACTATGTGGGAGCCCCATGGCCTCATCATGGCAATTTGGTGGGTAATGGGGGGTTATCGATCAGACGAAAGACGGTGATGAAATTGATTTGTGATTGCTATAATCGACCGACCGGATGTCCAGAAGATTTGTTTTATGCAATCTGTTTACGGAAAGAGGGGTCCAATGTCGCTCCGTATGAAGACGCGAAACAATTCTCATGTGAATTGATACCGACCACCATACTGCCCATTGGATGTCACGAACATATACAAAACATAAACGTTAAGGATTTTGAAAACATATACAGTTCATATTTTATATATTAAAGATAATTGTCTTTACATGTTCATATTATGAGTCTCAAGGGAAAAGAACCGATGGACTCGATGGTTGTGGACCATCTTGAAGAGGATTTTGTCCAAATACCTAGTCAACAATATGCACTTATCTCCATTGTATCGCCAACGTCTACACAACAACATAAGGCGTGCGCACTTAAAATAAGGGGCGTATTTAGCACCAAAGAAGATGCACAACATCATGTTAAACGGTTGCAACAAGCCGACAATACCTTTGACATATATCTAGTAGATATGTATAAATGGTTACCCATTCCACCGAACGATGATGCAATTCAAGATAAAGAATATCAAGAAACCATGCTTAATGACATCATTCAAGGACATAAAGAACAACAACTTAGGGCCAAACAACACTTTGAAGAACGTAAGAGAGAATCATTAGAACCAATGACCGAAGACGATTAGCTCGTTTTCTTAATCTTATAAAGAGGTTTTTTCGGGTCAGAAGGTTTCGAAACAACAAGCTCTTTTTCATCGTACTTAGGATCATACATCGTTTTGTGCATCTTCCAGATGTTAGGATGTCCAACACGGAAATTATCACATCCATCGCGGACTTTAGCTTTGTACCAAAAAACCACATCTTCTATTTTATTACTCTTTATCGTATTGTCTAACACAATGCACTCATAATTCTCTGTGCATACATTCATTACCTGATTGAACATATCAAAAGTGGGGAAAATACCAAAAAAGTTTTTGTAAATTTTTTCACGATTTTGTAAAATATTTTCACGAAACACAAATATATAATCGATGTTCGACCTTAAGTCGGGTGTCAAGTCCATACAATATTGCATCGTGAGCATGAAGAATATGTTCCAATGTCTACCATTGTAAAATATTTGTCTCATTATTTTTTCTCTCAAGAACTTTTTATCATACATACAGTCATCACATATCATGAACACGCTATCACCGTTTCCCTTCTTTACCAATTGTTTTTGTCTCGTGACAACTTTTTCAACCACATCCGATTTATACTCATGATACACGAATAAGTCGGGTATAAAATCTTTATAAAAACCGTTACCTTCTTCCGTACCAGACATAACGATACCGGCCGATATATGTCTCTTGTGATACATGATGTCTTTTACGCATGTTGACTTCCCACTCATTCGTTTTGCGATGAAAACAACTATCGAATTATCTCTCATTTTTGAAGGGTTAAACTTTTTCAAGTGTAGGTTCATCGGTTCCTTACTATGTCTGAACATATTCATTTTGAAGGTGCTACGCACATTTATTTTTTACGTTAGAATAAATTTTTTTTCTGTGCATATACTACTAAACTCTTTATACTTATCTCATTTTAAAATGGGAGGAGGACTCATGCAACTTGTAGCGTACGGTGCCCAAGACGTGTTCTTGACAGGTAACCCCCAAATCAGTTTCTTTAAAGTACTTTTCCGTCGCCATACAAACTTTGCGATGGAATCCATCGAACAAACCTTTAATGGTAATCCCGAATTGGGGAATCGCGTCACATGCACCATCTCTCGTAATGGTGATCTTGTCACCAACATGTGGTTGGAGGTTAAATTCGCGGACACCGCGAATGTCGTGAACTCTTTAGGTCATGCTCTCATCGAATATGTCGAACTCGAAATTGGCGGTCAACGTATCGACAAACATTACGGTGAATGGTTAGAAATTTGGTCCGAATTGACACTCCCGGAAGAGAAACGTAATGGTTTCAAGGAGATGATCGGTCGCCGTGATGCGGGTGTCGATTACGCACCCGAATCCAACAAATTGTACATTCCCTTCCAATTCTTCTTCTGCCGCAACCCCGGTCTTGCGCTTCCCCTTATCGCGCTCCAATACCACGAAGTGAAACTTAACATCAAGTTCCGTTCCGCCTCAGAACTTATCAAGTCGGGTGCCGTCAACGGTGCTTTCAAATTCGAAGGCAACCCCCGTCTTTTCGTGGATTACGTATATCTCGATACCGACGAACGTCGTCGCTTTGCCCAATCCCAACACGAATATCTTATCGAACAACTCCAACATACCGGTCCCGAATCCACCAAAGACGACAACCATCGTCTCAACTTCAATCACCCCGTGAAAGAACTCGTGTGGGTGGCTCGTCGCGACAACGCGGACCCTCTCGAGTTCGCCGGTAAATCCAACAGCACTCTCGGTGCCGGTTCCACGTACAACGCGGATTACGCTTGGTCCACGCCTGACGGCGAAGCGTTCAACACCGCCAAACTCCAACTTAATGGCCATGACCGTTTCACCGAACGCGATTCCTCCTACTTCCGTCTCGTGCAACCCTACCAACATCACACTCGCGTGCCCTCTAAATACATCTACCTTTACTCCTTCGCGCTTAACCCCGAATCCAACCAACCTTCCGGTACTTGCAACTTCTCTCGTCTCGACAACGTGACCCTCTCTCTCGGTGGCCTCAAAAACAAAGTGGGTGATAACGGTCAACTCCTTGTGTACGCCGTGTCCAATAACGTTCTCCGTATCATGTCTGGTATGGGAGGTCTTGCCTATAGCAATTAAAAATCTTACTTAACCACCCGAATAACTCACTTAAGGATTATAATTTCATATATGTAAATAAGTATGAACTTCGAACACGAAAACATTCACGAAATGCATCATTATCATTACATCCATAAAAATGGACTCGACAACACTTTTGTCAAATCACCCGAAAATCCCAACATTACTTTTTTAAAAATAAAAAATAAAAAACATGATATTACAACACTCGTGGATTCATGCATTGTCGATAAATTGACCGACATTTCATGGTGCCCACATAAGTCAGACAAATCTAAAAAATATTATGTAAAAACAAATCATCACGATTTTCATTATCTTCACGAATATGTACTACGTTTGAACAATGTCGCAAAACCTGACGACAATTATTCCGTCGACCATATCAATCGTGACACATTGGACAATCGATTGGTCAATTTACGATGGGCTACACAAACGGAACAAAATATCAACACCGACAAACGAAGTAGAAAATATAACGCTCGAGAATTACCGGAGGAGATTCTTGAGGAGTATATGCCAAAATTTGTCACATACAACAAAGAAGTGTATGATAAAACGAGTGGAAATACACGCGAGTTCTTTCGTATTGAAAAACACCCAACGATTCCAAATTGGTCAAGTTCAAAGTCAAACAAGTACACCGCTTTAGAAAAGTTGGCACAAGCGTACGAAAAACTAAACATGGATTTACCCACACAGATGGGACACATCGAATTACCGGACCCGGATTTGCTAGAAAAATGCACACTTGATGAGTTTGTGTTAAAAAAAGAGATGCTTCCACAATACGTAAGTTTTGTTAGGGAAACGGTCAAGCGGGGGTGTAAATTTGAAATCGCCATACCTAACCAAAAACGAGTTTCGACATCCGGGTCCAAAAAAGTGTCATTGAAATGCAAATATAACGAAATGTTACAAATGTTGAGGGGGTGATAAACATACTAGTTCAATTTGTATTTCTCTATTGAATGATGATTTAGGAACGCCACCACACCGATGAGAAGATCGAGAAGCAACGGAAGATATGCGAGATGTGGTTGATAAAATGCTAAAAGTGCGAAACATAGGTAGGTGCATGCATGTATTAACCGCAACGAATGCCACCAAATGGGAGCACCGAACGCTCTGAGGCCGGTATCAGGCGCACAGATACCCAACACCAAAAAACCGATCATCGGTATCATGGCAAATAACGCCAATGTATGCATGATCGTCGGATCGTTTGCGTATTTGCGAGAGATATGGACCAACAATACACGAAAAGGGACGCATCCGGCAAAAAACAAAAACCAACGTTTTTGGATGTTATTCATATGGATTGTGTATACGTAACGTGTTTATTTTTTAAAAAAAAATACAACACATGTTCGGATGTAGCGAAACTTAATTCAACGTGAGCATGTATCAATAGCTAGGAATAATCCGCGCCACCTTTTTAACCTTATCTCCGATCTTTCCGTTTGCGCTAATCGCGACGAACGCGAATATTATATTTGCGGATGGGTTGTCTATGAACGCGGGAGTTAAGATGGTGAACATTTTGTGGCCATAGCCTAATATGGCTAACGCCACGAGTATTTCGCCCAATGTAACGATAAGGGGTGTTTCCTTCTTCGTCATGAACATTGACGAAACGACACCAATCAAGAACGCGGCAAAGAAATACACAATGATGGAGATGGGCATTGTCGATAATGATGCTAGACTAGGTTTGCATTTCGGACCGGAGCATGATACGGGCGGGGTCGATACTCGAGAGGGTTGGAATTTTTTTGTATAAACTGGAGAGGCGCGACTCAGACGACGTACCATGAAAAAATAAGAGTATGTGATAATAACATATATTTTTTCAAAAATTCAGTAACCTTGTTTTTTGAATCAACACAGTGCGGTGAACATGTGTTTGATGTGAATGTGTTCATACATTTCATGCAAAAGCACGTCCATCTCATGCAAAATATCGTGCGCTCGAGAATGTGCTTGTAATCGTTCTTGAATGTATGGTGAAAAATGTTGGTGTACATAAAGTCGCTCCGAAACGTGATCGTCAACGTAAAATAGAAAGTACGCCGAACTGTTGCAATTCGAATGCATTGTAGTACTCGATAACGCGGACCACCATTCCTGATAATTCGACCATTCGTTAAGTTTGATTATGAAATCGGATGGGTCTCGAAAAACATCACATCTATCGACACCTATCTTGTCAAAAACAGTGGAGTAAATAACATCCAAATTATCTTCATCCACAATGAGCAGTGAGTAGTTCATGGCACGATACTTCATGCATTGGTGTTGTTTAAGTGTACATGTATTAAGGAATTGATTCATAACGATGTTAATGATTCAACGACCGTTAGCACTCGTGCTTATCGCGCGCACCTATTTTGCGAATCAAAAGACACCTATTCATAGCAACACTTTCGCCCGAAAAATGAATTTAACCCCCAAGGACGCCAGGTACATGCTACGCGTGTATTTCAAAGAGTATAAATTGGACACGATAAAACGGTCTTCTTCTAGAGAATATTACATGACACCCTCGAAACGGTATTGTTGAGCGAACGTAATTCATTATATTGATTCACTCGAAATGCGTCAAGTTTGTCGGATATGGTATTATCGAAAATACTCAACATTTGAGCGACGTACATTCCCGCGTTCGTCGAGTTGTCGATCGCAACGACACCGACGGGCACACCGACCGACATTTTTAAAAACAACTCCACATGGCCGTCGCTCGTTGGGACCCCAATCACCGGTAACGTGGTATTGGACGCGATCACGCTCGCCATGTGCGCCTCACAACAAAGGATTGCGGACACATGATTACTTCTGGCGTTTTGAGCAAACAAGGTGACGTCGTGTGGCTGTACATGTGCGTTCAATATATGAATGTTCGTGTCGATACCCAATCGGGTTAACAATTCAATGGCGCCTTGCATGAATTGTACGTCATTCAGCGAATTGACTACGACACCCACCTTGCGAACTACCGAAGGCGGAGCACGTGATGTCGCTTTGAGGGGGCGTCGATTGATCATAAAATTTCGCATGTTTACTATACATGTATTAAATAATATGAGTCAATATAATAAGACAATGGGAATATATTTCGAGACGTTAACATGTATATTTGTTTGTTTATTCATAAGCTTCATGATTAGTATATTGTACCGCGTCGCACCCACATCGTTGCATGCTTTACGGGCATATGTCGGTCCAATTCGTGAAGACGATTCCATTTTTGTAAGTGTGGCATCGTATCGAGATACGAATTGTCATAAAACAATCCAAAGTATGTATGAAACCGCGAACAATCCATCGAAGGTTTTCGTGGGGATTTGTCAACAAAATCATAGGAGAGATATTGACTGCATAAAATCCTTACCAAAAAACAGAAACATCCGCATTATTCGACTGAAGTATACACGAGCCCGTGGGCCATGCTTTGCCCGATATTTATGTTCATGTTTATATAACGGGGAAACGTATTATATACAGATTGATAGTCATACCGTTTTCACCACGAATTGGGATGTCAAACTGGTGAACATGATGAAGAGTTTACCGGATAACGCGATCATATCTCATTACCCACTCCCTGTACACGTGGACACGTTCGGTCCTCCGAGCGACGTACCATCTGCATATATACCCGTTACATGCGGTGTGAGCAAGGATGGCGATGTGTTACGGTTTAAGAGTATAACGATTCCGACATCGGATATACACCCAGTCGTACCTAACCGACAGACAATCGGGACTGCCGCGGGATTCTTGTGTATGACAGGACACGCCGTTCAAAAGGTTCCGTTTGACAAAAATCTAGATATGATATTCAATGCAGAAGAATTATTATATTCTGCTCGATTGTTCACGCACGGGTTCGATTTCTATCCTCCTACGGAAAATCTGGTATATCACTATTACGAACGAAAAGGTGAACCTAAATTCTGGGACGATGTTAAGGTTAAACCGATCTATAATGATTCTGAAACAATCCATAACATTTTAGAGTATCACAACACAGGTTCGAATTTGGGACTAGGAACCGAAAGACATATGGACGAATATTGGAAGCTGATTGGGTATGACAAACACACTAAAGAGTTGTCCAGAAACACCTGCGAAACGAATTAGGAACGAACACCCATTCCATAACATCGTGGCCACAATAACACGTTACGATCATACACCTATTTTGGTCACGTATATCAAATGTCAACGAACCCTTTGATCGGTCATCCTCATGTTTTATTAGACTTCGACGGTATCGTATACAAAAATAAACGAATGCATGGTCACATTGTTAATAAATCGGTAGCATTCGTGCAAGATCGATTGAAAATCGAACCGATCGACGCGTATACGGTCAATGACACCGCCTATCGGCAAAAAGGACACACCTCCCTCGCTGTTGGTGGAGACAAACGCGTCTTACAAGATTACAATGAGTTCGTTTTTCATGATATTGATTATACTCAATTTGTGAATCACGAAGACATTGAACATATTCGTGGTCTTTTTGCCATTAAAAAGGAACGTGACTTGTCTTTTTATGTTTGCACGAACGCACCGTTACATTATTGTGAAGGGGTCATGAGCGCCCTCGGGCTCCCGTTCGATGAATTGTTTTCTACGAATCACATTTTCACCTCCGATCGATTGCAATTGGTCAAACCTCAACCCTCCTTTTACGAAAACGTCGAAGAACAAATGAAGGAGATTATCGATTTTAAAAGTCGTCAAAAACTACATTTCATCGACGACTCGTTTCTAAACATCGCAAACCGATTCACATGTGACAAATGGAGCGCGTATCATATCACGGATTTGGACAACCTAAACCAACATCTTCGATTTTTCGAATGTTAACTCATTTAAAGAATCTCCGACATATATAAGTATAAGTAAAAAACAAAAACATAGCAGGTATCATGCCCGAGCTGGTCTAAGGGGGTGGACTTAAGATCCACTGTATTATTTACTCGCAGGTTCGAATCCTGCTGATACCACGCCGTTTTACGGTAATGCTTCACTAGTTCAATGGATAGAACATTGGACTTCTAATCCAAAGGTTGTGGGTTCGAGACCCACGTGGAGCTATTTTCGCAGGAGGATTTCATCTTTGGAATTTCGTGTCTTACGCACACGCGGACTCTAGTTATTCATCGGTATCATGCCCGAGCTGGTCTAAGGGGGTGGACTTAAGATCCACTGTATTATTTACTCGCAGGTTCGAATCCTGCTGATACTACATCTATTTATATAATTTGAACGCATTCATTGTATATA
>Ga0209713_10000404_pt1 | contig 24020 bp, 11 predicted proteins | sample ArcOceMetagenome_3_FD_187444 | JGI IMG/M metagenome (GOLD analysis project Ga0209713, IMG submission 187444) | Marine eukaryotic phytoplankton communities from Arctic Ocean - Arctic Ocean- Svalbard ARC20M Metagenome (SPAdes) (version 2) | ecosystem: Environmental > Aquatic > Marine > Oceanic... | reverse complement strand
CGCACCAAGCTCTCCGAGCTGGAGGGCCGCGTCGAGGCGCTGTCCGCGCAGCTCAATGAGCTCAAGATGGAGAAGTGGGTACGCCGCCCCATGCCAAAGCCACGCAGGCGACCTGCGGCTCCTGCATGTCGGTGTGCCAGAAGCACATTTCTAAGCTGTTCGCGGAAAAGCACGCTGCTGGGCAGTGGACCCGCTTCGCAGTGGACGGCGCCGCGCAGCAGGACGCCTGCGGCTGCCTCTTCTGCCCCGAGCAGTGCGAGATCGACCCGGACAGTGATTCGCGCAAGGTTTGGTGACCAAAACGCAGATTTGACGCCCCCGCCCCTGGCAGGAAGAAGCAGAAGTGGAACGACGGGACCCTTGAGAAGCCTGTCGACAGCGAAGACGACTGAGGGCCGAGTTCCGGGGGGTCCCGGGGAATGCTGGAGGCTCGTCGGGCTTGTGTGTTAGGTGTTTGGAACGTATGAAAACGGTCTGTACGAGTGGATAATGTTGAAACTCGCGTGGCCCCATTAAAGTAGGTGGCTCTTCCTCCAGGGACCGATACGGCTCTGGAGCTTGCGTGTTCTCGCGATCGCGTCTTCTTCTTCTGACCTTCTTCGTTCCATCAGGGCTCTCTAGCTGGAGCGCTGGGACCTCTCTGCAGTACTTTACTAGGCTACGTACGGTACTTTACCAGGGTCCTTCACGCTTCAGTACTTTAGTACCGTAAAGTCGTAGCGTACTAGCGATACTAGCGTCCTGTACGACCTCACGATCCATCTCGAGTGGCAGTTGCGTAGCGACTGTGTGTGCGTCCTCATCTTCGATGCCAGGTGCGCTGCACAGCCTTTCCGAGTCAGCCAGGAGTGCAGCTAGAAGGATCATCACAAGACACAAGTACAAATATTAGTAAGACGATATCCAGGCCTCACTCCCAGTACCGCGCCCCATACCGACAACCAAGCTCCATCGGCACCGTGTTCGCAAACGTGATGCTGTGCGCGAGCGTCGTGATGGGCCGGCTGGGCACAAGGATGCTCGGCGCATCCGCGTCGCGCTCAAGGCGGTAGACGAGCACCAGCAGGTTGGCCTCGGCCGACAAATCGGCGTAGTCGTCCGTCGCGGCTTCCGCGGCTGCTGCGGTGGCGGCCGCGGGTGGCGCGTCGCCATCGGGCGGCAGGCGGACCGCTAGGTCGTTGGCGAACTGGCCGGCGTTGAGGATGGAGACCTCGTCGGGCTGCGCCGCGTCCGGGATGAAGTAGCGCGCGCCCGCATACTCGGCGTCGAGCTCGATTGCCTCGAGCTCGCCCGACGCGGCGCGAATCACCTCGTGCCCGACAATCGCGTCCACGTCCGGCAGCTCGAGCACGTCCCTGACCGAGAGCAGCTGCTTCTCGAACCAGCACGATGCGTCGAGCGAGTCAAGCGCGAAGCCGACCGCCTTGCCGCCGAGGTCGGGCTCGACTTGCATCGAGCCGGTGGCGTACCCGCAGACCGCAGTGCCGATGCTGAGCGAGACCTCGCGCTCTTCGTCGGTGCATCGTACGAAGAGGCCGCGGCCGTCGGGCGCCACCACGGACCTGCCCACCTCGAGCACCAGCCCGGCTTCCTGCAGCTCGAGCGACGCCGCAAGCTCGCTCACCACGCCGTCCTCCGGAGAGGTACCCTTGTAGACCGGAGCCGCCTCGTCGGCAGCCTGGTACCACCGATTCCAGAGCTCCATCTCGACCTCGAGCGACGTCTCGGGATCAAGGCCGTGCTTCTCGCTGAGCTCCTCCGCCGCCTCGACGATGGACTCTTCAGACGTCAGTGAGACCACCTCGCTGAGGCCGCCCTCAAACGACAGCTCCACCCTGACCGGGTCCATGCACAGCCGCGCCGCGGCGCGCTCTGCAGAGCGCGTGTGGCGCAGGGCGCGGAGCGATGGCAGTAGCGCGTGCGCGAAGCTGGGTAGTAGGAAGAGCATGCTAGGCTGCGCACAACCGCTACGCACAGCGCAACAGTTGAGATCTGATCACGATGATCCGCATGGCCACAAGTTGCGTGCATTCGAGGGATAAAACCACCTAACGAGCAGTGCTCTAAAGTAAAGGATAGGCAAAGATAGATACATAGATAGATAGATAGTGGCAAGCGATTCATTCAGTTTAGTGAAGCACAAAAAAACTAGCTGAGGCACGCCAGGTAAAGTCAGTGTCTCGCTTCACTTCGCGCGGCTGCTGCGCTTCCCTCGCGTCACCGTCGGCTTCTCCTCCGCCTCCGCGACCTCGGCCTCTTTCTTGGCCCGCTTGGGCTTGGGCTTCGCCACCGGCTTCGTCCTCGCTTCCTCGTCCTCGTCGTCCAAGGTCAGATCGACCTCCACCTTGCTGCGCGTGGCCGCCTCCTCGGCCGCGGGCGCCACCTTCTCGTCGTCGGCCTCCTCCGCCTTGGCCTTCCTCTTCTTGGGCTTGGCGGGCTTCGCAGCCGCAGCGGTCTCCACCAGCGGTGCGTTGTTCGACGCGCCCTGCGCCTTCTTCTGCTTGGCCGGCACGAAGGCCGTCGTGCGGCCGCCGACGGTGTCAAAGTGGATTCGACCGAGCGGCGAGTCCATCGAGCCACTCGTCTGGTTCTGCCAGCGCTGGTGAAACATCCATCCAGGCGGAAAGCGCTCCGAGTCGGCGTTGGCCGCGCACGCCGCCTTGCACACGGCGAGCACCTGCGCATGCACCGCCGCCGTCTGCTCGTCCGACAGCTCGTTGCACGGCGCCGACGGCAGCACCGCCGCCTGGTAGCACACCTCGTCCGCGACCCAGTTGCCGACGCCGCAGAAGACCTTGGACTGGTCGAGCAGCACCGCCTTGACCGGCGCCTTCGACCTGCTCATCCGCACGCGGAACTCGTCGAGCGGCAGCGGGTCGGCGATCGGGTCGGCCGCCAGCGCGTTCAGCGGCGGCGACGTGAACGGGTCGGCGCCGCGCAGCAGGATGCGCCCGAAGCGGCGTGGGTCGGTGAAGGCCATGAAGACCTCGGCGCCGCCCTTGCCGTCGTCGAGCACCAGCTCCAGCTTGGTGAACCTGGGCGGCCACACGCTGGTGTCGATGGAGAAGCTCTTGTACTGCGGAGCGTCCATGCCGCGCACGATCACCGCGCCGGTCATGCCGAAATGCAGCAGCAGGCAGGCCTGGCAGGCACCACCCTTGGTGTCGCCGAGCTCGACCCACAGCTGCTTGCCACGCCGCTTGACGGCCAGCACCCACCGACCCTGCACAGACGTGGCCAGGTCGCCTGGCGTGAGGCCGGCCATGATCTTGTCGTCGAACTCGCCGTCACGCGGGCCGCCGCCCTGCTCGTTAGCCACAAGGAGCGCGATGCGCGTGTTGAGTGCGACCGCCTCGAGCGTGCAGCGCTGCGCCTCGACCTCTGGGAGCTCTGGCATCCTTGCGTTGGGCGGTGGTGGCGCGTGCGTCGATCGGTGGTGGCGCGAAGGTGGCGGTGGTGGCGGCCGACGAGCGATGCGGGTTGGCAGTCGGAAACTTCGCTACAAGTAGTCGGCGCTGAGGTGGGTAAGCACCGCACGGTTCGGCAGGACGCGAATGCGCCGTGCAGGAGAAGGAATGCCATAATTGGCCACGCGCAGCTCAGAAAGAATAAAGAAAGAACGCGACGCGAAACTTACCGGGGGGTAAACGTTCGCTGCTTCAAAGCCTTGTCCATCAGCATCAATTTCTAGTGCTTAATGGATTTGGCGAACACCTCGGCTTGCTGTTTCTTCTTTCCTTTGTTTCTTTGCCGAGGTGATTGTTTTCTCATTCCTTCTGCACGCAAGAGCTTGGAGTTGCGACTTGCGTGGACCGGTCCTCGCTCCGGCGCCTCCTTGGGTGGGCAGCAGCTTCTCGTCAGAGATACTCTAAGCCGTCTCCGCAAAAATCTGTCCACGCAGGCGCTCACGCGCGCATGCAGACAAGCTTGATGAAGTTGCTTCGACTTCTTGTGTTCTTGATCAGGCATTTGCAGGGCCTACGCCACCTCTACAGAATGTCGAGAAGCTCCGATGCACTCACAGCCGCTGCCAGACCACTGCCCCTCTGCCAAGCCTGCATCAATCTGTGCCAGCTAGCTTCCTTCAATCTGAATCTCTCTGTCGATCTCCGACGAAAGCGGGGCCGCATTGTAGCATGTGACGCACTCAAGACGAACCTCCCTCGCCCACCGCTGCTTTGCCGTCTCTCCTGCGTGGGTTGTCCCGCAGCTTGACGTCATGCCGGCCACCCTGAACTGATTGTATTCCATCCAGCCCGTCTGCAGAGGTTTGCCGGTGACTGCGTCTGTCAGCGAGTCGTCCTCATAGAGTTTCTGCAACGCGTGCCTTCAGCCCGTCGCTTGTGTACTCGTACGTGCCACCACCAGTTGACTGCCTGTTGTTGGGGGTGATGCGCACACGCCGAGGTGCTGCGTGACGCCGAGCTCGTCTGCCAGGTTCGTCGTTCCACGTCGCCATTTGCCGTCACGAGAAAACCACCGCACGCACGGCATGCGGCATGCGCGGAAGCTGAATCGAGGTTGCACCTGGACGACCCGACTTCACGCGCCGGACACACCCCCGACATAGCCTCTTGACGATGTGGAGTTCCCCCAGCACCCCGACGGGCGCCAGCACGCAGCTTGTCATCACGATCCCGCCGATTCCCGTCACCGAGGTACTGCTTGCGATAATCGCTGTGCTGCTCTTCAGGATGTGCCGGCTGCTCAAGGACATCGCCCACTCCAATCGTGTGCTGGCGGGCCTTGAGCCAGCAGTTCATCGCGCCCCGCAGCTGGCCCTGCCCGGCAGCCTGACGACCGACGACGGCGCGCCATCCCCACGCGCCTCCTTCGGACCCGGAGACACTCCTCAGATGGCCATCTCCGAGCGGCAGCGGCCGCTGCAGCTCTCGGCTCAGCTCTTCGAGCAGGCCCTGCACGGTGAGGAGGACGTGCTCGTCCCGGCGTTCATCGCGGCGTGCCGCAACTACTGCAACGTGCTGAACATCATCGGCCCGTTCACGATGCTCACGGTAAAAGAGGTCCACTCGAACATGGCCAAGATCGAGACGTCGCTCGAGCTCGACTCGAAGTCCTACCGCTCGATGAAGGCGCTGCTCAAGGCGGAGAAGGCCACCGGCATGCACCAGGCGGGCGGCGTGCTCACCGACCCCAGCGCCGCGATGGGGCTGCTCTGGTCGCGGCGCGGCCTCGGCTTCTGGCTCGAGATCTACAGGCAGATCGTCGACCCGACTGGCGCGCGCGTCCTGTCGTCGACGCGCACCAAGTCGAAGAGCGCGAGCTTTTCGAAGACCGGCAGCTCGCCGCCGCTCGTCTCGACGCCTGGCTCGTCGACGCCGCCGGACCAAAGCCGCCCCACGACCCCGCCGCTCGCGCCGCTCTCACCCGGCATCAGCAGCAGCACCGCGATCACGAGCCCCGCGCCGGCGTCGGCGGGCGGCGCGGCGGGCTCGTCGTCGGTCTCGCTGTCGGCGGTGTCGTCGCCGTCGGGCGAGCACACGACGGTCAACTTCCGCGAGGTGGTCAACCGCGCGTACGAGATCTCGTGCCAGCCGTACAACGGCTTCGTGACGCGCCACTCCTTCAAGCTGACGCTCGGCGTCGTGCCCGACTGGGCGACCATCATCCCCAAGCTCGCGCCGTCGGAGGCGGAGGCGCGCGAGGACCTCCTGCGATGGGTCGTCGCGCTCGACCAGGTGCTGCCGCGCATGGAGGCTCTGCACAAGGCGCTCGACCTCGAGGACATGCGCAAGAGCATCTAGCAGCGTCGGGGCTCCTGAGCGCGCGGGCTTGTCTTGTCCCGCGGGGAGCCAGATTTGGGTGCCCCTGCAATCAAATTGTCGCATGTCGAATATAGTCGAGTCCGCCATTATAGTTTCAGACTATTTCGCTTTATAACCAGAGCACGACAAAGAACAGACAGCAAAGAGACGGACGCCTTTATACGGGGTAACGTGCGCGTGGCGAGCAACTTCGAGCAATTGTGGCGTCGCGCGCGCGCGCGCGCGCTCAGCACCACGGCATCCACCAGATGAACATCTGGCAGAGGTTGTTGACGTCGGTCGCCTCGTTGATCAGCTGCTGCACCTGCCCCGAGACGGAGAGCGCGCCCGGCCCGCGCGACTCCATGACGCCGCGCAGCTTGGCGTCGATCTTCTCGAGCTCCTTGTTGGCCTCGACCGAGTCGTCGCGGCCGGAGGCGTCCTCGTGCGTGTTGCGCTTGGCCCACTCGACGAGCGGGTCGTGGCGCATCGTCGAGAGCACGTTGAGCAGCGCCTCGCGGTTGTGGCGCAGCTGCTCGAGCGTCAGCTCGCACACGCGGCGGAAGACGCCGTCGACGCCGCCGCACGGCCCCATCGTCTGCAGCAGGTTCTGCGTGAGGCGGAACGGCACCTTCTCGGGCGTCTCGAGGTTGAGGCCGTGGTCGAAGAGGCAGCCGAAGTCGACGTGCATCACCGAGCCGGTCGTCGCGTTGACAAGGATGTTCTCGAGGTGGCGGTCGCCCAGCCCGACGGCCATCCCGATCATCGACATGACGCCGCACGAGCGCGTGAAGGCGAGCCGCGCGTCGAACCACTGCGACGGCGCGCGGAAGGTGTCGGCGAGCCACAGCTGCAGCACCGGCGGGAACTCGACCATCAGCTCGCGGATGACGTTCGCGAGGGCGTCGACGCGCTTCTGCTCGCCGGGGCGGCCGACCTTCATCGCCTCGCCGTGCTTGCTCTTGACGGGGCGCGTGTCGAAGGGGATCTGCAGCATCTCCCAGTACTGCTTGACCAGGTTGCGGATCGGCATCACGTTGGGCACCCACTCGATCAGCCCGCACTCCTGGTCGAGCGGCGTCACCGCGTAGCACTGCACCGCCAGCTGGCGGCGGCGGCAGTTGGGGTTCTTGTGCAGCAGCCGGTTGACGGCGGTCATGAACTCCATCATCCGCGCGTCCTTGCGCAGGTCGTCCTTCGGCTTGCACAGGAAGATGTACCGCTGGCCGTCGGAGCCGCGCATCACGATCTTCTTCGGCCGCTGCAGCGACTTGACGATGTCGACCTGGTCCTCCCACCCGTCGATGGTCGGCGCGTCGGCCGCAAACGGCCGCAGCGGCCCCGCGCCCCCCGCCTCGGCGCCGCCGCCCGTCTCGGCGACGTGGCGCTCGCCGTTTGCGGCCACCGTCAGCGCCATGTACGACGGCACGACGATGCGCAGCCCCTGCAGCCGGAAGAGCGAGCCCCAGCGCGCGCGCATCGAGATGCAGGAGTCGTTCTTGTGCTGGTCGCCCACCGGGTCGTTGCAGACGCGCTTGAGCTGCTCGACGAGCCGCGAGCCGTTGGAGAGCAGGTCGGCGTAGTTGGTGTCGTTGGCGCCCATCATCCGCTGCTTGGCGGCCGCTAGCACCTGCATGCCGTGCCGCTTGCGGTCGGCGACGGCCGACGACGCCGCCGGCACGACCGACCAGACGAGCTGCTGCGGGTACTCGGCGAGGAGGCGCGAGAGCAGGTGCGTGATCAGCTCGCGCGCGCGCGGGTTGCGGTGGCAGATGCGCGAGACGAGCTGCGGCGTCGCGGCGAGCCACTGCGCCGTCGGCACCGTCTCGGCCATCAGCTTGTGCATCGTCTCGTGGATCGGCGTCGCCGCCGTCGGGTTGGCGTCCTGCCCCTGCTTCGAGAGCAGGTCGGCGCCGTCGAGCCACAGCGTGAGCATCCGCGGCAGCGCCTGCGGCGCGTGCTTGCCGCCGCGGCGGAGCGCCTGCCCGTAGTGGCGCAGCACGCCCGGCAGGTGGTGCCGGTACGCCTCGAGCGCCTTGCGCTGCCGCTCGACCATCGGCACGCGCCGCTTGTCGGGGCACGAGCGGTTGCCGGCGTGCTTGCCGACGAGCGACGCCTCCTCCTCGCGCATCGCCGACGCGAGCGCCTTGCGCAGGTGGCTGTCGTGCAAGTGGCCGAGCCGGAAGTGCGCCTTCTCCCACTCGGGGCACAGCCGCGACGCCTCGTCGTACATCGCCACCACCTCGCGCGGCTCGCCCTCGCCGCTCTCCTCGAGGTAGCGCGCCAGCCGCAGCAGCGTGCGCGCCAGCACCTGCCGGCCGTGCTCGGTCGGCGGGCGCACGCCCTCCGCCGGCCGCAGCGTGCGCAGCTGCTGCTGCAGCCGCGTCACGGCGCGCTGGTCGGTCTCGCCGCGCCCCGCCGCCTCCCAGTCCATCTTGGCGCCGAGCAGCGCGCCGCTCGCCGCGTCGTGCAGGCTGGCCTGCATCAGCGCGTGCGCGGCCGACTCGCGGTGGCCCGCCGCGCGCGCCGACTTGGCGGAGCACAGCCAGCTCTCGCTCAGCGCGCGGCGCGCCTCGTCGTGCAGCGGCCCCGCGTGCGCGCCCTCGGCGCCGAGGCCGCCGGCGAGGCCGCCGGCGAGGCCGCCGGCGAGGCCGTCGGCGAGGCCGTCGGCGAGGCCGCCCGGCGCGTGCACCTGGCCGAGCAGCTCGCGCAGCGCGCCGCACCGCACCGCCAGGACCGGCTCGAGCGCCTGCGGCGCGCTCGTCATCAGCGGCAGCCGCCGCCGCCAGTGCGACGTGAGCTCGCGCAGCGCGCGCAGCATCTCGTCGGGCGCCGCGCGCGCCAGCGAGGTCACGTCGGCGGTGGCGCGCAGCTCCTGCAGCAGCTGCAGCTTGGTGACGTGCGCGTGCGCGCCCGTCGCGCCGACGTACGCCTGCGTGCTCGCCGCCACCAGCAGCGGCGCGAGCGCGCGGCGCGCCGCCGAGCAGCACGCCTCGACGGCGCGCGCGTCGCGACGGTGCAGCGCGTGCAGCGCACCCGCGAGGTGCGCCTCGAACTGCGCCTCGCCACCACCCGCGCTGCCGTCGGTGGCTGTGGCTGTGGCTGCGGCCGCCGCCGTCGTCGCCGCCGACGCCTCCGCGGCCGCGTCGCCGCCAGGGGCGAGGGCGGCGGCAGGGGCGGCGATGCCGCCATCGACCATGCAGTCGCGCCGCTGCAGCTGCACGTCGTCCCAGCGGCCGAGCCGCCACGCCGCCTGCAGCGCGCACGACTGCAGCGGCAGCCGCGCCGCGTCGCCGCGCGCGTGGCTCTGGCGCAGCGCGCCCTCGGCGCTGTCCTTCATCTGGCCGAAGAGGCCGAGGTGGCGCAGGCAGCGGCACAGCCCGAGCTGGAACCGCAGCAGCGGCGCCTCCTCGGCCTGCTCGGCGCCGGCGGCCGCGGGCGCTGCGGCCGGCGCGGCCGCCGGTGCCCTCGCCGGCGCCTGCTGCCGCTGCAGCTGCTGCTGCTGGAGCACCTGGTAGCAGCCGAGGGCCGACGAGTAGCGGCCGTGCCGCTCGTGCTCGAGCGCCTCCTCCTCGAGCGACTGGTCGCGCACCTTGCGCATCAGCCCGTCGGGCTCGTCGGTGCGCCGGTACGCCGTGTACAGCGCCGCCGCCACCTGCGGCGCGAGCTCGCGCGCCTTGATGCCGGGGCCGACGACGTTCCTCGACTGGTGGGGGCACTCGCGGTCGGCGAGCTGCTCGGCGTACAGCAGCGCGCGGCACGGCGCGCCGCAGCGCAGCGCCGCCGTCACGAGCTGCGCGCGCGACGCCGCGTCGAGCAGCTCGTTGATGGCGGCGGCGGTCGTCGACGCGGGGCTGCGCTTCTGGTGCTGCATGCGCCACTCGGACATCACGTCGAGCACCTCGAAGACCGCCTGCGCGCACAGCAGCTGCTCCCCCAGCGCCGCGTCGCCGACGCCGTCGCCCGCCAGCCCGATGCCGCTGCCGACGGCGCCGCTGCCCGCCGCCTCGTCGGCGATGCCGGTCGCGGCAAAGGCACCGAGGACGGCGTCGAGCTCGCAGCGCCACTGCGCGATCAGCGCCGCCTTGTTGCCGTCGGCCATCAGGAGCAGCTGCAGCATGTACGGCAGCAGGCAGCGCGCCAGCCCGAGGTTGTACCGCAGGCACGGCTTGCACGCCAGCAGCAGCTGCGCGCGCGTGGCGCTGCGCGGGAAGCGGCCGGCCGCGCGCGCCGCCGACGCGTGCTGCAGCAGCTGGTGGCACCAGCGCGTGAGCCAGCCGCTGTAGCTGAGGCCGACGCGGAAGATGGGCGACGGCTCCGGCTCGGCGGGCCCCGCCTCGGGCGGCAGCTCGGCCGAGAGCGTCAGGTACGGCTTGACGGCCTCCTGCGTCTTCTGGGTGAGGCCCGCCCACAGCCGCACGCCCTCCTTGTCCTCGGAGCGCAGCTTGCGCCACTCGGAGTCGTCGCCGCTGCCGCGCTTCAGCACGTCGCGGTGGTGCTTCCACGCGCGCACGTGCCCCGGCGTCGACGCCGAGCAGTTGCACACGCGCTGCAGGAGCACCATCAGCGCGTACGCCGTCGCCTGCACCTCGGCGCCCTCGCCCGCGCCCTGCAGCGCGCGCACGAGGAAGCGCTCGACGATGCGCGCGCTCAGCTCGACCTCGGTCAGCTGCGCCGTGAACTCGGAGGCGCCGGCGCCGCCCTCCTCGCGCGGCGCCTGCGTGCGGCGGTCGCCGGCGCCGCCGGGCAGGAAGTTGGAGTCGTCGAGGAAGCGCTTCTGCACGACGACGAGCCGCGACGGGTCGATGGCGCCCAGCTCGCCCAGGCACTGCGACGCGAGGTCGACGGTGCTCGCGTGCTCCGCCAGCAGCGCGCGCGACGGGTCGGAGACGCCGGGGCGCTGGCACGCGCGCAGCAGCGCGTTGAAGAGCTCGGAGGTCGTCTCGCGGTCCTTCTCGTGCGGCGAGAGCAGCGTGCCGTGCAGCTTGGCCGACGACGCCGCGCGCAGGTCGCCGAGCAGCTGCTGCACCGCCATCAGCCGCACGGCGCCGCTCTCGTGCGCGAGCAGCCGCGCGCAGCCGCGCAGCTGCCGCTCGAGCGAGAAGTCGGGCGCGTGGCTGCGCAGCTTGGCGTGCACGCGCACGAGCGCCGGGTGGTCGGGCAGGAAGCTGATCTCGCCGAGCGCGCGCGGCAGCGGGTCCGACCGCTCGCCGTCGGCCTCCTCGCGGCCGACGATCGCCTCGAGGACCGCGACGACCTGCTTGGTGTGCGCGCGCAGGCACGGCAGCAGCATCAGCACGAGCTGCTGCAGGCCGTGCGCGAGCTGCTCGGCGTGGATCTGCTGCACGAACGTGTGCATCACGCGCAGCGCCGGCACGCGGTGCGTCTCCTGCTCGAGCAGCGTCTTGAGCGTCGCGACGAGCTCGGGCCACCACGACGCGTCGAGCGCGCCGCCGTCCTTGACGAGGCGCAGCACCTCGTGGATGGCGCGCACCGCCGCCGCGCTCTCGCACGGCAGCCCGCGGCCTGCCTTCTCGCGCAGAAACTGCATCAGCATGAAGAAGTTCTGCTGGATGAAGCCGCGCAGCACCGCGTTGGCCTCGTTGACGCCCTGCGAGAGCCCCTCCGAGCCGAGCATCCCCGACGGCATCTGGCTCGCGTTGCCCTCCATCTCGGCGTCGTCGGCGATGAACGTGACCGCCACCGGGATGAGCGTGTTGAGCGCGCGCAGCACGTCGCCGAACGCCGAGCCGCCCTGGTTGGCCGCGGCGCCGAGGCGGAGCACGAGCTCCTGCATCAGCTCGCCGCAGTTGATCTTGATCATCTCGGGCAGCGTCAGCTGCTGGAACGCCTCGTTGGCCATCTCATACATGAACGTGATGCCGTTCTTGACCGCCGCGCCGTCGTCGTCGTCGCCCGCGGCCACCTCGCCGTGCGACACGAAGAGCTCGATCAGGATCAGGTGCATGTGGTCGAGGAGCAGCTGCGTCGGGCTGCCCTTGAGCATGCCCGCCAGCTTCGCCAGCACCGCGCCCGCCGCGGCGCCGCGGGCGGCCGCGCGCACCGCCCCGCGCGGCGTGGCACTGCCCGCTGACTGCGAGTGGGTGGGCGCGGCGGCCTGGCGGGCGGTGCCGGCGGCGAGCACGAGCTGTGGCAGCGCGTGGCGCGCGGCGGCGTGGAGCAGCTCCGCCTCGGTCGTGTCGAGCAGCTTGGTGGCGACGTGCGCGAGCAGCCGCGGCTGCTCGTGCAGCCACCACACCCACTCGGGGTGCAGCTGCGCCGAGAGCTGCCGGCACAGCCACGAGAGGCACGCCGCCGTGCCGCCCGACGGCGCGCCCGGCGCGCCGCGCGCGCAGCTGAGCGCAAGGCGCGAGAGCTGCGCCATCGCCGCGCCGTACTCGACCGACAGCTCGTCGGCGGTGAGGTGCTCGCACAGCGCGAGCAGCACCTGGCCGCGGCACTCGGGCGCCGCGTACAGCGGGTGGCAGCCGAGCCCCGTGATCGTGCGCATCATCGTGAGCATCCGGCGCGACGCGCGCGGCTCGGACGCGGTGCGGTGGCGCTCGCGGTGCGACGTGAGCTGGCTGATCATCGGCCGCAGCACGCTGTTGCGCAGCGTCGTCGGGCAGAGCGGCGTGCTCTCGCCAATCGTGTGGCAGAGCGCGCGCACAAACTCGGGTCTGCCGAGCAGCCGCGGCAGCACCTGCTCGCACGCGGCGGCGACGTCCTGATGCTCGTCGTCGAGCATCCGCACCAGGCTGGTCAGCACGGGCCGCGCGCGCATCATCATCGCGAGCGGCGCGTGCTGCGCGAGGCGCGCCATCGCGCGCAGCAGCGCCACCCGCGGCCAGACGTCGTCGGTCGGCAGCGCCGCCTGCACCTTCCACAGCGTCGGCAGCCAGCTCTGCAGCCACCCGCCGCCGCCACTCTCCGCGCCGGGCAGCGCCGGCGGTGCGACCTTGCCGCCGCCTCCGCCGTCCTCCACGTCCGCGCTCGGCTCGCACACCATGCAGCGCAGCGTGCCCTGCGCGTTCTGCGGCGCGTCGCCGCACGTCCCGGCGTGCATGCACACGAGCACGCCGATGGTCGTCGCAAGCGGCTCGCACAGCCGCACCGCCGGTGCCGCGCGCGGGCGAGAGGCACCCGGGCCAGCCGACGCACCGGCCGACGGCGCGGGCTGCATCGCGGTGAGCATGCAGTTGGCCAGCGCGTGCAACTCGCCGCTCGGGCCGCCAAACTCAGCAAACGCGGAGGAGGCGTGGCCTCGCCCGAGCCGTCGAAGCAGCGGAGGAAGGGCTTCGAGCGTCGCCGCCGCCACTGACTCCTCGCCACCACTGCCGTCGGCGCGCTGAGCCGCTTCCGCTTCGTCGACCTGGCCCAGCCCGACCAAGGCGCCCTTCATCGCGCGCTTCAGCGTCGGGAGAGCGGCCGTGGGAGGCAGCACCGCGAGGACGCGCACCGCCTGGCAGCGCAGCGCGACGCTGTGGCGCGCTGCCGCAGCCTCGGCGGGCGTCGCCGCCCAAGGCAGCGAGGCGAGCTGCGCGGCGGTGTCTGCAAACTCCGAACTGAGAAGCGCAGACTCCTGCCCCAGCGACTGCGCATCGAGCGCTGCCAGGTCCTCGACCAGGTCGAAGCCCGCGTGCAGCAGGCTCTCCATCCAGCTGGTACCGTCTGGCGGTGGGTCGGCAGCCGCCGCCGCAGACACAGTGCCCTCGCCGTCGCGCTGGGCCATCACGACCAGCGCGCGCAGCCAGGCGAGCGCCTTGCCGAGCAGCGACGCGGGAACCTGCGCCTCGGGCCCTGCGCCGCCCAGCTCCATCCGCGCGCGCGCCACCCGCGCAAAGATGGACACGATGGAGCCGAGCGCCTGGAGCTGCGCCGCCTGCTGCTGCAGACGGCCGTCGTGCTGCGACGACGAGGCCGCCGCCTCGTCCGCGTCGGCCATCGCCGCGTCCAACGAAGGGCGCTGCTGATGCAGCGCGTCCGGCTCGGCGGGCAGCAGCGCCACGGCGCGTGCCATCAGGAACTGCTGCAGCGACATCGCCCCCTCGGCGCTTGCAGATGCCCCGTCGTCGACGGCCATTGCGTCGACGCTGCTCAGCTGCGCGTAGACACCGCCGAACATCAGGCTCGCGCCGGCCTCCGCCGTGCCAGGCCTGCGCTGCCGCTTGGCCTGCGGCGCGCCTCCGTCGCTGGGCCCCGCCTCTGCGGGGATCGGCGGCGCGGTGGCAAGGTCTTGGTTGCCGAGCGTGACGGTACTCGGCTGGCTGCACATGCCGACCGCGGCCGCGTCGGCGGCATTGGCGGGGCGCGACGGCGTGGCGAGCAGGGCGCGCTCAAAGCACGGGTGCAGCAGCGCGCGCGACCCGCGCATGCCGAGGAGGTGGACGAGCGGGTGCAACTGCCGCTCGAGCACCAGACCGGGCAGCGCGCACAGCAGCCCCGAGAGGGCCTGCTGCAGGGTGGTGCTCTTCGAGCTGCAGAGCGCCCACGGCACGGCGCGCAGCAGCAGGCGCAGCGCCGGGTATGGCGGCAGCACCCGCGGCGTCAGCGCGCGCAGGCACTCTCCGAGCCGATCGTCGTCCGCCCGCGTCGCGTCGCCGTCGTCGCACTGGGCGCCCATCGGCTGGCCGTCTGCGCTTGGCGCTTGCTCTGCGCGCGCACAGAGGAGCGTCAGGAGGCGGTGGAGCAGCAGCGTGCACAGCGCCGTCGGTGGCTCGTGCGTGCGCAACAGCGCGCAGAGCGCGCCGACGGCCACGGGCCGGCCAAGGTTGCCGAGGTCGTCGAGCTCGTGGTCGAGCCTCCGAAGCACCGTCGTCCACAGCAGCGCGGCCGCCGAGCCGCCGAGGAGGTGAGGCGCGCTTGCGTGCATGTCGGCGCAGAGCTGCAGCAGGCCGCCCTCCAACCACGCCAGCCTGTCGACGCTGCCGAGCCGCAGCTCCACCGCGCCGCCCTTCAGCGTGCCAAAGGCCTGCAGCCGCGCGGGCACGGCGTCCGCATGCGGGCTAGGCAGCCCCGCCAGCAGCTGCGCCGCGGCCCGGAGCGCAGTCGCGCATGCACCGGCCTCGCTCAGGTGCAGCAGCCCGAGCAGCAGGCGCAGCAGCTGCAGCACCGCGTCCTGCCACTCTGCAGCCGGCTCGGCCAGAAGAGGCAGCACGGCCAGAAGGATCGGGTCGGTGCGCGCGCGCTCGCCGTAGCCGAAGCAGCCGGGCTGGACCTCGGCCAGCTTGCTCAGGATGCCGAGGACGCGCAGCTGCTCCGCCGGCGAGCCCTGGCGCTGCCGCAGGTACTTGGCGCTCAGCTCCGCCGCCGTCTTGCCGATGGCGGTGTTGCGCTCCTCCGGGTCGCGGATGCTCTTGATGTGCTTGAGACCGGACATGTGCGCCGCGAGCGAGCTGGTGGGCGCGGCTGCGGTGGTGGCGGCCATCGTCCACGTACACAGCGGTAGCGGCTTGGTGGCGCCAAAGCTGGCGGGACGCTCCAAGTCTCGCGTGATGCAGCGCATGCTCACCGGCTCTTCGCAACGCCTACTGATCTTCGGCACAGCCACGATGCTCGCGCTCCTTCCCCTGGCCGCGGCCAAGATCCCGTGCTCGTCGCCGGGCTGCGCCGGGTGCGACGGCAGCGACTGTGAGAAGTGCCGCCTCGGCACGGTCATGACGGCGCGCGGCTGCGAGGAGTGCGGAGACCCCAAGTGCGCCAGCTGCCTGAACGCGGGGCCCGGCGGCTGCGACAAGTGCCGCTCTGGCTTCACGTTCGAGAAGATACCACCGGGCGAGTTCCGGAAGCGAAAGGAGCATCAGAAGAAAGTGGCCGCTGCGACGCGGATGCCGGCGTTCGACAAGGAGCCCACCTTTGACAAGGACGGGTGGGAGGTGGAGGAGGAGGTCAGCAAGGACGACTGGCCAAAGGTGTGCTCGGCCTGTACGACGGGCTGCAAGCTGTGCTCCGACCCGAGCCCCGGAAGCTGCAGGGAGTGCTTCCCGATGCACGAGCTCGGCCCGGACGGCTGCTCGCCCACGATCATGGCCACCGTGTCGCTCGCGCTCGGCATGGTGTTCATCTTTGGCATCGCCATCTGGGTGACACGGCGCAACTTCAGAAAGTACAAGCAGGTCCGCGCGTCGCACAAGGCCAACAAATTGGCCAGCAAGGCTGCGGCCGCTCCAGGCAAGAAGAAGAAATTGATGTGACACGCTCTGGAGCAACTGTAGGGTATGATTACAAAAATGAACACCGAGCCCTCACCCCGCGAGCTTGAGCGCATCCAAGACGGCGCCGAAGAGAAAGCCCACCTTGAGGGCGTTTAGTCTGCCAGAAAGTGCAGCAAGCAGCGATGTGATCAGAGCGGGCTGTGTATGCGGGCTGTGGCACGCGTGGGCAGCGGCGCACAGCTCGAGCGTCGTGCTTCGCTCGCGGGAGCCGCGCATGTAGTACTCCCTTGAGATGCGCTCGCACACGAGCGCGGGGAGCAGGGCGCTGATGGGTTCCCAGAACCCCGCGGCGCCAAAGATGGTCGACAGCGAGCCGGCCAAATAGTGACCGAGGAGCAGCGCCAGCGCGCCAAGCAGCAGCCTCTGACCGGGGCGGTTCAGGAAGTCGTCGTACAGCCGCCCAATCGTCTTGGGCAGCTCAAATAGCCGGGTGTCCTCTCGGGTCAGCTCGCCGAGCGGATCTACGGCGTCGCGATCACGCCGAGGCGGTGGCTCGGAGTTCGCTCGACGATCGAAGAGGGATAGCCGCTGCGGCGCGCGGCCATCGGCGGCGCGAGCCAACTGCGCGTGCACGACGGGGATCGTGAGGCACTGAACTTGGCGTGGGGCGTGCGGGCGCGAGAGCTCACCTCCGCCTCGAGCCCGCCGAACAACTCGGCGTCGGGCGCCTCGTCGGAGAGCTGTGCCCGCGGGACCGATCGTCTCAATCGTGGTCCAGTCGGCGCGGATGCGAAGGGACGAACGGGGCTGAAGCTCAGCGCGAGCAGAGTAGCTGCTGGTAACATGAATTTCGCGTGCATGCAAGCTGCCTGCCTCGAACTCTTATGCATGCTTTTTTGTTGTTTTCCCGAGGCGAAGACTTAGTCTTTTTTTTCATACCATGGTATCGTCCGACCACCGACCCCCGTGCTTGCAAGAAGATAATTACTCGGAGCACACCACTCGCAAGGCTCGGCAGAGAAGAACAGAAGAATCCTTGCCCCGCACCACTCCAGTGTACTCCTTCCTTCGTTCCTTCCTTCGCGTAGCCGTGTCCGCTGGGTAACCCCTCCCCCCCTTCCTTCGTTCCACCTTCCCCGAACCTTGTCGAAGCCAACCTGCCGCCAAGCTCGGGGAAACGCGCGAAATATCCGCGATCCCGGGTTTGTCGCACGAGAGGTCGCTTCTCGCCTCGCGCCCGTTCTGCAGCCTCCGGCCGCCCCGCATGCCGGCGCGCTCGGCCTCGTGGAGGTCACCTCTCGGCCAATCGGACACGATACCGATGCCGGAGGCCACGCCTTCAGTAGCCAGCATGATGTCGGATCGGGGCCTGCGTGCCGGAGGATGGGACGCATCGCTCTGCATTGACACCCTTCACGACGGCGATGCGTCCATGCCCATGGACGACCAGTCGTCGTCGTCGTCAATGTCTCCCCGCTCACCGCGCAGCCCCTGCTTCGTCAGGACACCGCCGGCCTCGCGCGCTTCCGGACTCGCGGCTGCAAACTGCCAGGCGCCCAAGCGGGTGCACAGCCTGGCGCGCGAGCAGCCTCCTCAGACCTCGGCATTGAGTAGCAGGTTTGCCCGCCGACGCGACTGGGGTGGCACGCTGAGCCGCCCGTCTTTCGTGGTGACGGAATTGGAGCGAGGCGAGTTGGCCGCGCCGGCCACCGTCGATTTCGTGCCATGGATTTGTCGAGAGCGTGCATAGGGGACTGAGCTCGGTATCGCGGAGGCTTTCGATTTGTGTTGCTCCGTGAGATGTTGAGTTTAGAGTGAGTCAAGAGATAAAGGGTGCTCGAATTGATACGTGATTCTCATACTCTACGCACGCCTCTTCATTACTCTACGCACGCCTCGTCATTTACTCTCGAGCACCTCGTACCAAGTCGGGACCCCGGCCGACTCGGCTGACTCCTCGACACCTTCCTCAACTCTTGTCCACGCCCTCGGCCACATTGTGCTGCCCTCTGACGCGCGTCTTGGGGTCGACTGGGGACGCGACAGCTGAGGCGTGTGGTTCAGCTCGACGCAGTCGGTGCCATGTCTGTGTGTTGTGCTTTGGCACCTCCTGGCCTCGGCAGCCTGGCGCTCGGCCGCGAGAGCCGCCGCTCTGGCCGCCTCCGCGACGACCTTGGCGGGCGAGCCGTTGGCGACGGCTTGGAAGGCCTCCAGAGCCCTGACGAGCGCGGGCGAAGGGTGGCGTGTCAGCGCAGAGCTGCTGGCAGCAGGGCCGCAGGGAGCTGGCGATGGGGTGCCTCACCGATCAGAGTTGTCGGTCAGCGGCTCCAGCTGGTGGACGGTGGCCAGCGCGAGCATCTCTCGTCGATTAGGTGGTGCAGGCGTAGCGACGAGGCCGCCCGGCCACGGAGATACCAGCGGCGAAGTCGCAGCATCCGCGGCTACCTCCTCGGCCAGCTGGCGGGCGTGCTCCTCCGCGGTGCGCCAGAAGAGGGCTTGCTGCGCGTGTAGCGCAGCCATTGCCTGCCAGTCGACCTTGACGCCGCTGTCCGCAGCGCCGACAGCAGCGGCGCCGTAATCGACGTCGCGTGAGACGGCCATGTGCAGCGTACTCGTCTCGCGGAGAGCAAATCAGCGTGTAGGCCACGGACGCGTGCATGCATGCATGCATGCGTGCGGTGATTAATGCTATGCTCCGGCATGCGAACTGACCAGCAGCTCTAGTGAATTTACGCTACGCACTCGCAAGGGGACCCCGTTGCTTGGTGGTTACGTGGTTCAGCTCCTCCACTGTCACGACTGGACTTTTGTGGCCCCGCGAACGCGATCGCCGTGGAGCTCGCCGTGTCCGTGTCCAAGGCCTCGCGCTGCGCAGCCTATACTAACATGGGCCGCCCAGCCGCCCAGCAGCAGCGGCGTGGACGATCCAAGGTCAACCACGCCCGTGCGGCTGCGTCGAAGTGGATGCCAGCACCTCAGCCAGAGGACGACACACCGCACGGCCGCAAGCGCGGCGGCAAGCTGCGAAGGAGCAAGACGCAGCAGCGCGAGCAGCTGTCTCATGGCGCAATCGCCAAGATGAAGCGTCGAGAGCAGCTGGCTGCGAAGCTGCGCGACCTCGTCGCCAACCAGTTTCCATCCTCATGGGCCGAGAGCCCAACGCCGCGGCAGCTCGAGCAGGCCTTTCGCTCAACCTACGGCCAGGTGCTGAAGCCTCAGCAGCACGGCTTCAAGTCGACGCAGGGCCTCATCGAGAATCTGCTGCCAGAGCTGGGAGAGGCACCAAAGCAGCAGCGGAGGCAGCAGCCGTCGCAGGGTGGCGCAGAAGCATCCGGCAAGGACAGCGGGCTCATCGTGAACTTTTCGTCGGGCGCTGGCAACGGCAGCCGCACAGCAGCGCGTCCTGCGTCGAGCGGCGGGGCCGCAGCCGGGCTGCTGCACGCCGTCAATTGGCGCGCGCCCTCCGTTGCGCTCGGCGAGCGCCACTCGCTGCTCCACGCGCAGATGGTGCGCTTCAGCCAGCTGATGCTGCCGGCCGGCCCGGCGCTGCAGGCGCAGCGTGCCGCGCTGCGCCGCGTCGCGACGGTGGCGCGCGCCACGTTCCCCGGCTGCACGCTCGAGCTGTTCGGCTCGAACGCGACGGGCCTCGCGCTGCCGTCGTCCGACTTTGACGTGGCGCTCTCGCTCGAGGGGCTCGAGCCGCGCCGCGCGCTGCAGCGGCTGCAGCGGCGCGCGCGCGCGACGGGCGTGGCGCGGGCGGGGCGGAGCTGCGAGGTGGTCAAGCACGCGCGCGTGCCGATCTTCAAGTTTGTCGAGGCGCAGAGCGGCGCGCACTTTGACGTCTGCGTCAACTCGACGAGCGGCGCGCGCAACTCGAGCTACATGCGCCGCCAGATGGTGCGCTACCCGCAGCTGCGCCCGCTGCTGCTCGTGCTCAAGAGCCTGCTCCGGCAGCAGCGGCTGCAGGAGACCTACACCGGCGGCGTCGGCTCGTACCTGCTGTTCGCGATGGCGCTGCAGCTCGTGAGGGCGGAGCGCGGGGGTGGGGGTGACGAGGAGGAGGAGGAGGAGGAGGACAGCGACGACTTTGACGACGATGGCGAGGCAGTGACGCAGTACGTTGCCGAGTCGGACGACGACGGCGACGGCGAGGAGGCGGCGGCGGCGGCGGCGGCGGCGAAGAGAGGAGCGGCGGCAACGCGCCGCCGCCGTGAGGGCGACGGCGAGGAGGACGCGTGGCTGCAGAGCGTGTTTGACGAGGAGGCCGACGAGGAGCGGAGCGGCGAGGCGGCGCGCGCGGCGCGCCGGGCGGGCGAGACGGCGGCGGCGGGCGGTGGTGGTGAGGAGCACGCGTCGCGCGGAGGGCTCGGTAGCTGGAAGGGCAGGCGTGTCGAGCGTTGGTCGGACGACGAGGGTGAGGACGACGACGACGAGGACGACGACGACGAGGACGACGACGAGGACGCGGGAGAGGAAGAGGAGGAGGACGGTGAAGAGGAGGAGGACGACGACGACGACGAGGTGGAGGACGACGACGACGACGACGACGACGATGGTGAGGACAACGACGTGAGGGAGGCGGAGGCAACCGCGGCGGTCGAGTGCGGCGACCTGGGCGAGCTGCTGCATCGGTTCGTGGCGCACTACGCGCGCGCGTCGGGCCCAAACAGCGGCGGACCGGCGGCACTCAGCGTCGACGACCCGATGTCTTCGGGCGTCGACATTGGCGCCAAGGCCTTCCGCTTTGCGGAGGCGGCCAAGCTCTTCGCCCGGCACGGCCGGAAGATTGCGCAGCACGGCGACGCGGCGTGCCTCTCGTCGGTGCTGGAGGGATGGCCGGCGGGCCAGCTTCCGGAGAGCGTCGAGGACCTTGGTGACAGCCTGCTTGCTCCCGAGGAGGAGGAAGAGGACGACGACGACTACGGTGGTCGGCAGCAGCACTGGCAGCGGCAGCAGCCGCGGCAGCAGCACGCGTTCCCGCGCCGGTGGGTGGGCGGCTTCAACTTCCAGGGCGCCAAGGAGGTGAAGAAGCGGCGCCAGGGGCCGCAGCTGGCTTGGAAGCGGGAGGGCGGGCCTCGTCGGCCGCCGTCACGGCCTTCCGTCAAGGCTGACGCCCCACCAAAGTGGAGCAAGGGCAAGGGCAAGGGCAAGGCCCGCGGGCAGCAGGCCTGGTCGTCCTGGGCCGGCGACGGCATAGGCAAGCCCAAGAGAGGCCGTCCCGACCACAAGCGCAAGCGACGCTGACGGCGAAAAGTACTGTATACGCGGTTCCAGGTTAATTAACTACACTTCATTCAGTTATCGACACGTCGGATACTTTCCTCGGGCCCATTTGCGTTCCACTGCCACCACCGTCATCGAACCTCGTGTGACTCCGCTTGCCTGGAGCGAGGCCAGCACGCCGCCCCCATTTCCTGCACGCTCCTGCGCACACGAGGCTCGCGCAGCAGCAGAGAGCAACGACCGCGAGGACGAGTGCCATCAGCAGCCGCGCTTCACCGCCAGCGCCACATCCACTCCACTCGGAGACGAAGATCTGCTCGCATGCGGCGCACGAGTCCGATGCGCCGAGGTCGACGCCGGTACTACCCAGGTCGACGAAGCCATCGGACGCGCGCTTCGCCAGCCCAATCCAGACCTCCTCGAGGCCACAGGCGGGGGAGCAGCGCAGCGCAGGCGCGGTGCCGGTGTGGGCGGCGAACGCCTCGGCCAGCGTGGCGTGCGGAACGATCGCGCCCGCACGCACCAGCGACGCGCCACGGCGCGCCATGACGTTGTAGTACGCCGCCGCCGCCGCATCGAAGTAGGCCACATCGTCGTCGTGCCAAGCGCTGCAAGTGCCGTGCTTCGACCACTCGTGCGCGGCCGCTCCAGCCCAGGCATAGATGGGCGCGTACCGTTGCCACCGTTCGCTGGTGTTGAAGGCGGCCGTAACCGCTGGCGACGGCAGGCACTGTGGCGCCTGCTCATCGTGCTCGCAGTGGCTGTAGTCGTGGCAGGCGGCGCTGCCGTTGGCCAAGCACGTGTCGCACCATTGAGGCCAGCCGTAGCCCTGCGCTGCAAACGAGCCGTGCATGTCGTAGTCGGGCCACAGGCCGTGCAGAGTCAGGCGAGTCCGGGCGTAGTAGCCGCCGCCGGCCGACAGCTGCTGCACCAGCAGCGGGTTGGCCCATCTCCCTCCTGGGCAGGCGCGGCGGAGGAGCTCGGGCTGCCACTCCAGCGCGATGACAAAGTAGCCGTAGTCGAGAGGCGAGGCGCCGCTCTGACCGCGTCTGGACATGATGCTAGCAGCCGATTATGCGAGTCTCAACGCGGTGAATGCGCTGCACGCCAACACGGCGCTTGCGATTATACTTCGCTTTTCGTCATCCGACTTCTACATTCATACATCTCAGCGATTCTAACTCATATTATATGCCGCTCTTATCCAAGCGGCCGCACCGCGGCCTCGCCAAGACGCGCTACAGCTTCGTGGTCACCGTCGAGCGGCTCGACTTCGGCAGCTCCGACAAGCTGCGACACAACTCGGAGCTATCCGTGCAGTGGGTGCGCGGCAGCAAGATGGCATCGACGTCCTCGCGACCGCCCTTCAACACGGCCGCCACCTTCCAGCGCGAGCAGCTCACCCTCATATGCACGCTCTTCAGCGCGACGGACAGCCCCAGTGCCTTCGAGCGCAAGTCGTGCACCTTTGAGGCCGTCGAGAAGATTGGCGGCAGGCCGCGCACCCGCGGCAAGTCGCCGAAGCTCGACCTCGCGAGCTACGCAAACGCGCCGCCGGGGGAGGGCAAGCCGTTCGTGGTGCAGCTGTCCAAGCGGGGCAAGCCAACCGCGTGGCTCAAGCTCACCATCGAGGGCAGCCCGCTCGCCGGCGGCGCCGGCGGCAGCGACGCCTCGTCCGACTCTGCGGGGACGCTCGACGACCTCGACAGCAACTACGACTCGGCGAGCTCGGTGGGCGGCTCCGACGTGGCGAGGCTCAGCGACCTGATTGGCGCGAGCGGCCTCGACGAGACGCCGTCGTCCGCCGACGGATCCTCGCCGTCGCGACCGCTGCAAGCGCTGATGCCGCCCGCTGCGCCCAACCCGTTTGCGGAGGACACCGACGACGGCGGTGGCGGCGCCAAGGAGCAGCCGAGCACCAATCCGTTCGAGGCACCGCCCGCCGTGGCGGTGGGCGTGGCCGTGCCCGCCGCCGCCGCCGCGCGCGCGCCGCCCCCCTCGCCTGGTTGCAGCAACCCGTTTGGTCGGCCGACGGCGGCGGAGGCGCAGCGGCAGTGCGAGGCACTGCGCGCGCAGCTGCAGCAGGCGCGGGCGACGGTGGAGGAGCAGGCGCGCACAATCGAGGCGATGCGGCAGCGCGAGCGGCAGCGCTCGGCGCTCGTGCCGCAGGGCGCGGCCGAGCTCGCCGAGGAGCTCGCGATCTGCAAGGAGGTGCAGCGCGAGACGGCGCTCGAGGCGAGCGCGCGCGCGGCCGAGGCGGAGGCGCTCAAGGCGCAGCTCGAGACGGAGCGGCGCGAGGCGCGCGAGGCGCGCGAGCGGCTGGCGCGCGCGACCGAGAAGCAGCGCTCGGTCGCGGCGCGCATGACCGACCGCGAGGTCAAGGCCGAGGCGCGCGTCGAGGCGCGTGAGGAGGAGCTCTCCAACGCGTACCGGAGCGCGATGGAGGCGCAGGAGAGGCGCATCGCCGAGCTCGAGACCGAGCTCGAGGCGAGTCGGACGAGTAAGTAGCTCGTGAACGCTTAGCATAGAATGGACATTGAGGCTATTGAGGCTATTGGGGCTATTGAGGCTATTGAGGCTATTGAGGCTATTGAGGCTATTGAGGCGACGCGTTTGCCACTGTTACGGGGGATTCACGCCATTCCCAACCGAAGTCCGCGCGTGTCATGAGCCGGTAGGATGCGCGCGGCCAGCGGCGCGGGATGCGCCCTAGGCTGGTACTGACCCAGTGCTGGTGTAACGCAGTCAATCGAGGCTATTGAGGCTATTGAGGCGACGCGTTTGCCAGCTTCTACCCCAGGGCCCTGCACTAGGGCGCCCGCGGGTCGTTTCAAAGCGTTTGCATGCAGAAAGTATCCCCCAGTGGGCCAATGCTACG
>Ga0209713_10000402_pt1 | contig 24036 bp, 22 predicted proteins | sample ArcOceMetagenome_3_FD_187444 | JGI IMG/M metagenome (GOLD analysis project Ga0209713, IMG submission 187444) | Marine eukaryotic phytoplankton communities from Arctic Ocean - Arctic Ocean- Svalbard ARC20M Metagenome (SPAdes) (version 2) | ecosystem: Environmental > Aquatic > Marine > Oceanic... | reverse complement strand
GCAGCAAGGGCTACAAATACTCAAACGCACCTCTGGATGCCCTCTGTAAACGCTATGTGCAGTGACAAATCAGTGACAAACATTGTCAAAACAGCTAAAACAAAGGCAAGTACGTGATGACAATGTTTTGAGATTTATGTTATATATCAATGCGTTGACAACGTTACAAATAAAGTTAGGCTTTTCACCGAGGCACTTGTAATGTCTTTTTTGTCACCGCACGTTATTAAATGACTGTAAAGTAAGCATTTTATAACAATCACTTATCCGTTTTGCTTTCAATCTATTTATTGCCTCGGTGACAAATCACTGACAAACTTTTCCTATGAACACATTAAACCAGAGCGAACTTAACGAAGACATGACCACCCTTGGTGCTGGTAGATACCGCGCTAAGGTTGAGTCAGCAAAGTCACGTGAAGCGGAACTCCAGACACCTTACGGTCAGCGTTTAATGCGAGCAGGACTCCCCGCCCTTAACAAAGCAATCATCGACTGGCAAAAGAGTCTTACCAAGATTTGCAACAAAGCCCGATTCCAGATTGATTCGCAAGACCTAGACCCGAAGGTACTGAGCTACATTAGTATCAAAGCTTTGTTGGACTGCATCACGCAGCGTAAAGCACTATCATCAATCACCGTCTTCCTTGGTGCTCGGGTTGAAGATGAACTGCGGTGCAGGTTCCTCGTGGCTAACAATGAAGCCAAGGGTAAGGGCATCATACTCGGTGCTATCCGTCGTAAAGGCACAGCCGCCAAGGTGCGCCACGTCCGTTCCTCAATGAAGAACGAAACTGAAAAAGGTTTGATGGATGCTTGGGAGCCGTGGTCTCACAGAGATAAGCTAAACCTTGGCCTCCAGATGACGGAGTTGGTTCGTGTCTCCACCAATCTAATTGAGTACACATACATCCTCGAAAAGAGGCGTAAGCGTCCTACTCGTTACGTCAACGCTACCGCTGCAACCCTACAATGGATTGAGGAGTTTAATGACCACCGCGAATTTATCGAGCCATTCTGGCTGCCCACCGTTGAGTTACCTGCTAACTGGACAAATATATGGGATGGCGGTTACGACCGAGAGCAGACCTATCTCCCCAAGGTTCCGTTCATCAAAACAAATAACATGGATTACCTGCGGACTATCGAGGGTTCTCTACCTGAACCAATGGAGGCTACAAACCTCGTTCAGCAAACTCCGTGGACTATTAATCCTGTAGTCCTCGAAGTGATGGAGTGGTGTTGGGAAAATAATGTCATTGTAGACGGGTTACCATCCCGTGAACAGGAATCACTCCCTCCTGTACCCATTGACTTTAAAGAAAACAAAGAATCCAACACTCTCTGGCGGCGGATGGCGGCTAAGGTTTATAACAATAGGTTATCGAACACTAGTCGCCGTCTGCTTGTAAGCAAGATACTCTACGTTGCTAAGAAGCTGTCGGGTAAACGCTTCTTTTATCCGTCACACGTGGACTTCCGTGGTCGCCTATACAACATCCCTGCCTTCCTCTCTATTCAAGGACCAGACATTAGCCGTGGTCTACTCCAGTTCCACCGTGGTGAGCGCATCAAGACTGAAACAGATGCAGGTTGGTTGGCTATCCAAGGCGCTAACACTTACGGCAAAGATAAGCTCACACTCAAAGACCGTGTACAATGGGCTCAGGACTTCACTGAGAGGGCTATAGCAATCCACGAGAGTCCTACTACCAATCTCGACTGGATGGATGCTGACAAGCCCTTCCAGTTCCTTGCTTGGTGTAATGAGTGGGGTCAGTATAAGAAGACAGGCAAGCTCATTAGTCACCTCCCTGTAAACTTGGATGCCAGCAACAACGGCCTTCAAATTCTTTCCATGCTAATGAGAGATGAATACGGGGCAAAAGCTACTAATGTAATGCACAGCTCTGTGCCTCAAGATATTTACAAAGTTGTTTCTGACCTCATCCTTGAGAAGCTGGAAGCAGACAAGTTAGACAATCACCCCTACGCAGATAAGTGGATACAATTCGGTATCGACCGTAAGCTTGCAAAGCGTCCTACAATGGTGTGGCCTTATGGCGGCACGTTCTACAGTTGTAGGGATTACGTCGATGAATGGTATCAAGATACACTGCGTAAAACCCGATGCGCCAACCCGTTCACAGAAGATGAACGCTATAAAGTCACTGGTTACCTCAGTAAGCTAACGTGGTCTTCTATTAATGAAGTCCTCGAAAAGCCCAAGGACTGTATGAACTGGTTACAGTCCTGTGCGAAAGCACTAGCAGAACACGGGGAGCCTGTAAGTTGGACTTCTCCTTCAGGTTTCCCTGTTCTTCAATCTTATAAGAAAACAACAGCACAGAATGTTCGTACCAACATCAACGGAGCAGGTACTCACATCAAGTGGTACAAAGATACAGACGATATTTCACCTCGACGTCAGAAGCAGGGAATAAGTCCTAACTATGTACACAGCCTCGATGCAGCGTGTCTCACCAAGACAGTCGTAGAGTGCAACAAACAGGGCATCTACGATTTCGCAATGATTCACGACAGTTACGGCACTCACGCAACTAACTGTGACAAGCTAAGCAGGATTCTCAGAGAACAATATTATTCTGTTTTTAAAGTTGACCAGCTTGGACTCCTGCTCCAGAACTTAAAGGAGACACACCCCCGCATACAATTTCCAGACACACCCGAATACGGTAACGCCCACCTCAGCGAGGTGCTCGAAAGCCCATATTTCTTCTCCTAACCGAGAGCTAACAAAAACCAAAAACATAAAGATAAAATAATGAGCAAAATACTGACAACACCAACAGGTACAGCAGTGTACCCCCGCATTGACACACCTGACACCAAGTTTAACGACGACGGTGTGTACTCCTGTAAACTTCACGTCAGTGAAGAAGACTTCAACGCTTTCACCACAACGGTGACAACGATTGTTGAGCGAGAGTACCAAGCGGAATGCACCACCAAAGGTAAGAAGCTGAAGAAGTCAGCCTCTAATCCTATCCGCATCACACCAGACGGAGATTTTGAAATCTACGCAAAGCAGGTGGCACAGCGGCAAACCAAGAAAGGTCTGCTTACCTTCACCATCCCTGTCTTTGACTCGAAAGGTTCAAAGCTCCCTGCGTCCCCTGCTATTGGCAGCGGCTCTACCCTAAAACTAAGCGTCGAGGTTTATACTTGGTACACCGATTTGCAGGGGTTTGGATATACCCTGCGTCTGAAGGCTGTCCAACTCCTCGAACTAATCGAATACAACAACGGAAGCAGTTCTTCCTTTGGCTTCAGTGCTGAAGAAGACGGCTATATTAATGATGGCGAATCCTTGGATACAGCGTTCCAAGAAGAAGACTCGACGCCCACAGCGTCAATCAACTTCTAACCCCTATCGTTCTCGTTTCGAGGCTACACTCGCTCTCACCCTGAAAGGGGTGGGGGCAACCTTCGAGTACGAAACGCTTAAACTCAAGTACACACGAGAGTGTGTATACAACCCTGACTTCATCCTCCCCAACGGAGTGATTATTGAGGCTAAGGGTTATTGGCTTCCCGCCGACCGCACCAAACACTTACGGGTGCGTGAATGCAACCCAGAGATGGATGTAAGATTTTGCTTTCAGAACGCACACAACACACTAAACAAAAAGAGCAAGACCACTTATGCGGACTGGTGCGACAAGCACGGGTTCCTGTGGTCGCACAAAACAATACCAAAAGAATGGACAACTTAACACCCGCACAAACACACCAACCTTGCCCAGATTGCAGCAGCACAGACGCACTTACTATCAACACCGACGGAAGCACCAAGTGCTACTCCTGTGGTGTATTTAACCCAAAGGGAGGCGACACTAGCTTCGCTCCTCCTGCCCCACGCTCCGCTTCAGGATTTGTATCTGGAGAGGTTTCAGACATCCCAGCGCGAGGTTTAACCAATGCCATCTGTAAAAAGTATGGCTATCATGTCGCAAAGGTAGACGGTGAGGCTTGCCACGTAGCCAACTACCGTAACCTAAAGGGCGAGCTAATCGCTCAAAAGCTCCGCTTCAAAGATAAGAGGTTTACCTGCAAGGGTAAGCCAAATGTCTTCTTTGGTCAGCACCTCTGGCCTAATGGTGGTCGTAAGCTTGTTGTTACAGAAGGCGAAGTAGACTGCCTCTCCGTAGCTATGGTTAACGGTGAAGGTAAATGGCCTGTAGTTTCTTTGCCCACTGGAGCACAGTCAGCAAAGACCATCTTCAAAGCTCAGTTTGAGTGGTTGGATTCCTTTGAGGAAGTCATCCTTATGTTTGATGAAGATGAGCAAGGACACAAAGCCGCCGAAGAAGTAAGCCATCTCTTACCAGCAGGTAAGACTAAGATTGCCCGTCTACCTATGAAAGACGCTAATGAGCTTCTTCTAGCTAAGAAGGGTTCGGAGATTGTTAGTGCTATGTGGGCTGCAAAGCCTTGGAAGCCTGACGACATCATTGACGGTAGCGAACTCTACGAACGCCTCACCACACCTAAGAACTTCACAGCAATTGACTACCCCTTCGCAGGACTCAACCGTCTCACACACGGTATCCGTAAAGGGGAGATTGTTACGTTCTGTGCTGGTAGTGGTATTGGTAAGAGTCACGTCTGTAAGGTTATTGCCCACGACATCCTCAAGAACTCTGACCACAGGGTTGGCTATGTTGCTCTTGAGGAATCCCTTGAAAGGACGGCGAACTCCATCATTGGACTGGAAATGGGTGAACTCCTACATCTCCAACCTAACTTCACAGCAAATGACGCCTACGACAAAGCCTTTAAAGCTACGGTCGGCTCAGGTTCTTGCTTCCTATATGACCATTGGGGCTCGCTAGACAGTGACAACCTCATCAGCCACATCCGCTATATGGCTAAGGTTTTAGACGTGGACTACCTCGTCCTCGACCACCTCAGCATCGTTGTTAGTGGGCAAGGTGATGGTGACGAACGCCGTATGATTGACAACACTATGACTAAGTTACGGGCTCTTGTTGAAGAGACTAAGCTTGGCCTTATTCTTGTCAGCCACCTCAAGCGTCCAGAAGGTAAGGGACACGAGGAAGGCGCTGCCACCTCCCTAGCTCAACTACGTGGCTCAGCCGCCATCGCCCAACTCAGTGACATGGTGGTTGGCTTAGAGCGAAATCAGCAAGAACTAGAAGACCGCAACAAGACGGTTGTTCGTGTGCTGAAAAATAGATTCTCTGGAGAAACAGGCATCGCCTGTGCTCTTAACTACAACCCAAATACAGGCGCAATGTCTGAAGAACACTACAGCGAGAACCCCTTCTAAATATGAAATACTGCTCAAACTTCCGCCACGACTTAGAACTAGGCCAAGTAGCCGAAAAGGAAATTGGAAAATTGCTTTCTGAGAAAAAGATTGAAATTAAAAAAGATATGCTTGCTAAGAAGACGGGCAATGTCTTTGTTGAGTATATGTCCAGAGGTAAAGTCTCTGGCGTAGACCGTTCCGAAGCGGATTATTACTGCTTCGTCGTTGAATCCTTAATCATCTTTCTTCCCCTTGAGGAGCTTAAAGCTCTCATTGAACCCTTCAAGAAAACGAAGCGTGACGTGCGAGGGGGAGACAACAACACTTCAAGGGGCATCTTACTACCCTTGACCACACTTATACCAAGCACACAAAAATGAACAAAATAGCATTCTTTGATATCGAGACCAATGGCATAACAGATTGGACTAACCTGTCCGACCTTGAGACTGTCCATTGTCTTGCTATTTATAGCGAGGGAACCAGCGAGGTCTATGCGGGGGATACACTCCAAGCAGGACTAGAGAAGCTGGCTTCCTTCGACGCCATTGTAGGGCATAACTCCATCGGCTTTGACTACCCCGCACTTCGCAAGATGTATGGCTTCAGTCATCACACCGTATTGGACACTGCTATAATGGCTCGTTGTATCTACCCAGATATACGCAACAAAGATTTGCTACGTTCAGAATTCGATAAGTCTCTCATTGGTTCCCATAGCCTCAAAGCTTGGGGACACCGCATTGGTGCTCTTAAAGACTCCCACGGTGAAACGGAAGACTGGTCAACCTACACGCCCGCTATGGCGGAATATTGCAAGCAGGACTGTGTAGTTACCTCCGCTATATATGAGCACCTGATAAGTAAGAACCCTGATGCACGGATGCTTAACCTTGAGCACCGCTTCGCCACTATCATCAGACAACAAGAAAGCAACGGCTTCCCATTTGACTTAGAGGCTGCTGAGAAGCTCACCTCTGGTCTTATGGTTCGTCGTGCTGAGATTGGCGAAGAGCTATCCAAGGTCTTCGGTCCTGCTGTCATTGAGATGAAAAGTCATTGGTGGTTAGCCCCCGATGGTACAACAGGAAAGACCAAGAAAGAACTGGTTGCTTCTGGGTGGAAGGCTAAGGAAATTACCAAAGGTCCACAACGTACTAAGGAGATTCCATTCAACCCCAACAGCCGTGACCAAATCTGTGAACGTCTTATGGCACAGGGATGGAAGCCAGCAGCCTTTGAAGGTAAGCGCCCTAAGATTGATGAGCCTGTGCTGAAAAGTATTGGCACACCATCAGCTCTTAAACTTCTTGAGTACCTCCTCGTGAGCAAGCGTCTCGGTCAAGTGGCTGAGGGCAAGCAAGCGTGGTTAAAGCTAGAGAAGAATGGACGCATCTACGGACGGGTAAATACCAACGGAGCTGTTAGCGGTCGCTGTACTCACTCCAACCCAAACGTAGCTCAGACTCCAGCGGGACGTGCTCCCTATGGTGAAGAGTGCCGCTCTTGCTGGACTGCTCCAGAAGGTAAGGTACTTGTTGGTGCGGATGCTTCTGGATTGGAACTACGCTGCCTTGCTCACTACCTCGCTATGTTTGGCGATAAAGAGTATGGCAGAACAATCCTCGAAGGTGACATTCATACAGCCAATCAAAAGGCTGCTGGGTTACCTACACGGGACGATGCCAAGACATTCATCTACGCCTTTCTGTATGGTGCTGGTGATGCTAAGATTGGTTCTATTGTTGGTGGTTCCTCCAAACAAGGTAAAGCTCTCAAGGCTTCCTTTATGAAGAAGACACCATCCATCAAGAAACTATACGATGCTGTTAAGACACGTGTGGAAGCTACAGGAATCCTCCGAGGTCTTGATGGTCGTGAGCTACCTTGCCGTAGTCCTCACAGTGCAGTGAACCTTCTCCTTCAATCCGCTGGTGCGGTAGTAATGAAACAAGCTCTGGTTGAGTTTGTGGCTTCCGCTACTCGCCCCTACGAACTCCACGGCAACATCCACGATGAAGTCCAATTCAGTTGTGATGCTTCTGATGCTGACAACCTCGGTCGTTGCTTTGTAAACGCTCTTGCTAAGGCTGGTACAGTCCTTGGCTTCAACTGCCCCTTGGATGGTGAATTCAAGGTAGGCTCCAACTGGTCACAAACACACTAACATGAAAACACTATATATAGATGGCGATATGCTCGCCTACCGTGCCGCCTTCAGTAACGAGGTGGAAACTAAATGGGATGATAACGTCTGGACACTACATACTGATGTAAACTCTGCACTCGCTTACTTTGATGACTTCATTTCGTCTCTCTGTAAGAAGTTTAAAACAGAAGCTTACCAGATAGTTTTCAGCCCACGTCGTAACTTCAGGTATGAGATATTCCCTGCATACAAAGCGAACCGAAGCGGTACTCGAAAGCCCTTGGGACTCTCTGGTATTATTGAGCAGACACGGGCTCGTCACCCTTCAATGCTAGAAGAAGGTATTGAGGCGGATGACTTGATTGGCATCCTCTGCACAAAAGACCCAGAGAATACGATTGCTGTCTCTGGGGACAAGGACTTCGCTACGCTCCCCATCACTTGGTATAACTTCCTTCGTGATGAGCTGAAGACGTTCACCGAAGAAGAGGCCAACCGTAATCATTTGACACAGACCCTCATGGGGGACACCGTTGATGGATACGCAGGGCTCAAAGGAGTTGGACCAAAGACAGCCTTAAAGCTTTTAGAGAAGCACGGTTGGAATTGGGATGGCGTCGTAAAGATATATGAAAGCAAAGGTCAAACCGAAGACGATGCGTTGCTCACTGCTCGCCTCGCCTACATCCTACGTAACAAAGACTACACAAACAATACAGTAACATTATGGACACCAACAAAATGACACAACCTCAAATAAACTTAGGCGACCAAGTTGTCTACATTGCAGGACCTATGACAGGATTCGAGGAGTTTAACTTCCCCGCATTTGATGAGGCCGCGCATAGCTACAAGGAGCAAGGTTACTTAGTAATTAACCCTGCCGATTTAAGCCGCACGGCAGCTACGGTTGAGGGTATCACTGTAGGCGAACTTACTCCCCGTGAGTGTGCTCAGAAAGACCTATCGCATCTTGTAGGCCGTGCTACTCATATTCATATGCTGAATGGCTGGCAGTATTCTAAAGGTGCTAAAGCTGAACACTCTGTAGCTGAGTGGTTGGGTATGACAATTACCTACCAATCTAAGGAAGACCTCAAGACTGCTCGTCATCACGACAAGGAATGGTGGTTCAACTTCCAGTCAGAAACCTTCTCAGATATCGTCACCCTCACTCGAAAGAAGAATGATGATTACACTGGCGGTGCTGACACTCCTAATCCCTTCGCTAACTTCGATGAGTCCAATGAGTTTGGTGTAGACCCGCTCATCGGTTTGTCGGTTCGCATGGGAGATAAGATGCAAAGGCTCAAGTCCTTCTGTAATGCTGGGCTATCCCTTGAGACTAAGGGTGACACCGTTGCTGACATCTTCAAAGACCTTATTGGTTACTCCGCTATCGCTCTCGGGATGCTTGAGCGTAGAAAGGAGAGGGACTAATATGAAGGTCGAAAACGATTCTCCTCCTATTTCTTCCTCTATTATCAATAAGTTAGACGAGGTATTTCCTCTACGGGATGACTTTGATATTACAACAGGGCAGAACGCTTTGATGTATTATTACGGTCAACGTTCCGTCATCCGCTATCTTAAAAACCAACATAAACTACAGAACGAAAATATTCTAACCAAGAGTTAATCATGTGTACATCAGCCCCCAAGATTCCAGACCCAGTACCACCACCAGCTCCTCCTCCACCTCCAACGAAGACAGCTCAGAAGGTGGAAAACAAGTCACTAAAGAAACGTAAGCGCTCTAAAAAGAGTGGCACTTCAGCATTAACAGTACGTCGCTCGACCGTGAACACAGGTTCATCGGGTTCTGGCGCAAACATCAGCTACTAAAGTATGAATAAAACAATTGATGTTAGTCACGGTGACGGAACAACAAGTTCACTCGTAGTTCCCTCTACCCCCTTTGGGAATACTTACTCCACAGAAGTCGATGAGCTTTTAGGTCAGACAACTGATGCAGGTATTCTTCAATCCTTCGGGCTAAATGAACACGGAGGAAAATCGGGGGACACAACAGCTTTTTTTGCTTCTGGATTATATCAGTCAAATAAATCAAGCATTATTACTAATTCATCTGGATTTTACCAGAACACCACTCTAACTAGCGTTGAGATTGGAAGTAATGTTACTAGCATCGGGACTGGCGCATTCTTTAATTGCCAAAACCTTACGAGTGTAACCCTCGGCAACAACGTTACTAGCCTCGGACAATACTGCTTAAGAACCACTGGTATAACAAGCATTAATATTCCCGATAGTGTTACTAGTATAGGTTACGGCGTATTCGATAGCACACCTCTTACAAGCGTAACATTTGGGGTTAATAGTGGGCTTACTACTATCAGTGCCAGCGCCTTCTATCAGTCGCCGCTGACTAGCGTTACGATTCCTGCTAGCGTTACCAGTATTGGGTATTATGCATTCGCCTATAATAGTTCCCTATCCAGAGTTGAGTGTCTTGCCCTAACTCCTCCAACTGTGTCGTCTGATGCATTTTACTATGTTGCAGCTACTGAAATCCACGTTCCAGCGGCGGCAACAGGATACGGCTCTACTCTTGCGGGTTTGACAGTTGTCGCAGACTTGTAATGATTGTAGACCTATATGAGTAAACAACTACATTTCGTATCTGGTCTTCCCCGAGCTTGCTCTACGCTGCTCTGCAATCTACTTGCACAGAACCCAAGGGTTCACGCTACCCCTACTAGTGCCCTGCACGAAATAGGGTACATAGCTCGCCAAGTGTTTCAGACTGAAGAAGCAAAAGCGGTGGATATGAAAAATGTCCTTGAGCCTATGTATCTGGACTACGTCAAAGCTGGCTGTGAGAATGCTTTCAATAGCATCACAGACCGCCCTGTAGTTGTAGACAAGTGCCGCTCTTGGGTTGGTCACCTCGACCAGCTCTTTAAAGTATGGCCAGATGCTAAGGTTCTTGTCCCCGTCCGTGATATTCGTGGCATCCTCTCAAGTATGGAGAAGAAGCGCATACAGCATCCAGAGGTGTTTAACAGTGCAGAGCAACAGAACCCTCAGAATTGGACAACGATTGATAAGCGTGTAAGCGGCTGGCTACAAAGCCCTCCTATCGGGATTGCTATCGAACGTTTGCACGAAGCCAAGGAACGCTTTGGCGACAGGCTTATGTTCGTCCACGCAGAGGACTTAACAGAGAACCCTCAGGACGTAATGAACAAAGTCTGGGAGTATCTAGGCGAAGAACCGTTCATCCACAATACATCTAATGTAGAGCAGTACACGCAAGAACACGACATAGGTTTTCCTTATGGAGACCACATCATTCGACAAGAAGTAAAACCCCTAAAGAAAGACTGGCACGAGATACTCGGTCGCCCGCTTTCAGAACAACTCAACCAGAAATTTAGCTGGATAAACAACTTATGAAATACGCACTAATTAACCCAAGAGGACGCATCCTACGAACATCGGAGGAAGCATTTAAGAAATTAAATCTACTACAACGTAAAGTCGTTGGAATCACCGATGAACAAGCAGAGCAGTTTGAAGCTTCAACTGAACCAATGTTCTTAATTGAAGGAGAGCTAGTTTCTCTGAAAGCAAAGCAGTTTAAATCATTACTACGTCCAGAGCGTAACCGTATGCTCGCTGCATCCGATTGGACACAGCTCAACGATGCACCATTATCTGAAGACAAGCGCGCTGCTTGGTGTGCATATCGTCAAGACCTGCGTGACCTGACAGATAATATTGATGAGAACGGTGAAGTAGAATTTCCTGTAGCACCTTAATTAAAAATACACCTTATGAACAAGACAGCTGAAGCCTTATACACCTCCCTTGAGGGGAAGCGGTATCAATACCTAGACCGTGCTCGTTCGGCTTCTAAACTTACAATTCCATACATCATGCCAGACGAAGGGTTCGGAGCCCATAGTCGTCTGGATACACCTTTTCAGGGCATTGGGGCTCGCGGAGTAAATAACCTCGCCTCCAAATTACTGTTAGCACTCCTACCACCCAATGCCCCGTTCTTTCGCCTACAAGTAGATGAACACGGACTACGCTCAGAAGGAGCACCCGAAGAACTCATCTCTGAGATTGAAGCCTCACTCCAGCAAGTAGAAGAGACCTTCATGGAGGAGGTCAGCCGTGGGTCTTATCGCACAGCCATTCACGAAGCTGTAAAGCACCTCGTCATCACAGGTAACTCTTTGTTGTATGTTCCTGAAGATGGCGGTGTCCGTGTGTTCCACCTCGACCGCTACTGTGTTGAGCGTGACCCTATGGGTAATGCACTCTACATATGCACCAAGGAAACCCTTAGCTACATGAGCCTCTCTGAGGAAATGCGTGAGGTTGCTGGTGCTAATGAAGGTGGAGCAGAGGACGAAGTAAACCTCTACACTGCTGTATGCCGTAAGCCTCAAGGCTGGAAGGTCTGGCAGGAAATCAACGGTACGGTAATCCCTAAGTCTGAAGGCTTCTACGCCCTCGACAAGAATCCCTTTATCCCCCTCCGCTTCTCCCGTATTGACGGTGAGGACTATGGACGTGGTTACGTAGAAGAATACCTCGGTGACCTACAGTCCCTTGAGAGCTTGTCTCGTTCCCTCGTTGAAGGTTCGGCTGCTGCTGCCAAGGTTCTCTTCCTAGTGAACCCCAACGGTACAACCCGTGCTCGTACACTCGCTGAGTCTGCCAACGGAGCTATCGTTCAAGGTAATGCTGCTGACATCTCTGTGCTTCAACTTGAGAAGTTTAATGACTTCCGAGTTGTTCAAGAGAGTGTAGCTAAGATTGAGGAACGCCTCGGTCACTCCTTCCTACTTACCAGTGGTTCTGTTCGTAACGCTGAGCGTGTTACTGCTGAAGAAATCCGTATGCTTGGACAGGAACTAGAGACAGCCCTTGGTGGACTCTACTCCTTACTTTCAATGGAGCTACAGCTTCCCCTTGTTAATCGTCTGATGGACGTGATGAACAAGAAGAACAAGCTACCTAAGCTACCCAAGGACATCGTTAAGCCAGTCATCATCACAGGTGTTGAGGCTCTCGGTCGGGGTAATGACCTACAGAAACTTGACCTGTTCCTTGCTGGAGCTGCTCAGGTTATCGGTCCCGATGCTGTAGCAAGTCACATTACAGTAGCTGAGTATTTCAAACGCAGGGCTATCGCTCTTGGTATTAAAACCGAGGGTTTGATTAAGTCCAGCGAAGAGATGGGCGCAGAGATGCAACAAGCCCAGCAACAACAAATGGCAGAGAAGCTCGGACCAGCTGGTATCAAAGCTATGTCTGACCAAGCTTCAGCTGCTCAACAACAACCAAGCGAGGCATAATGAGTAATTACCAATCAACACAAGTAAATGAAACCAGCGAGGAAGAAAACGTCTCGCTAGATAAACAAGCGGCTATGCAGGAAGAAGCGGCTAATGCACGTAACCAGACAATCGTCACAGACGCAGAAAAAGCTACAGAGGCTCCAGAGGAACCTCAAGAAGAAGAGCGTCCTGAGTGGTTGGATGATAAGTTTAAATCCCCCGAAGACCTAGCGAAGGCTTATACTGAACTTCAAAAGAAGCAGTCAGCCACCAAAGAGGAAGCCCCTGAACAAGAAGAGTCAGCTCCTAGCAGCAAGACATCTGAAGTTGTCTCTAAGGCTTCCGAAGACTTTGCCACGAACGGCGAGCTGTCTGACAAGTCCTTCATTGAACTTGAGAAGGCTGGTATCTCCCGTGATATGGTTGAAGCTTATATCCGTGGTCAGGAGTCCTTGGTGACTTCACAGGCTATGGATATTCAAGGTGAAGTTGGTGGTAATGCTAACTACAGCGCTATGTCCGAATGGGCTGCTGACAACCTTAGTGACGGTGACCTCGACGGCTTTAACTCTATTGTTGAGGGTGGCTCAGTTGCTCAGGCTAAGATGGCTGTCAAAGGTCTCTATTCTCAATTCATCTCTGCTGGAGGTAATCCCCCAGAACTATCACAAGGCGGCACAAGCGGTTCGTCTACTCAACCCTACGGGTCTGCTGCTCAGGTTACTGAAGCTATGCGTGACCCTCGTTACTCTACTGACCCTGCATACCGCAGCAATGTAGAGAAGCGTCTCTCTGTCTCCAACGTACTGTAATATTATGACTGATATCATCTCCTACCTCGTCTCGAATGCAGACAACTTCCTTGTGGTTGCAACGGCTATCGTAGCTGCTGCTTCTGCTATTGCTGCTCTCACTCCCACCCCAAAGGACAATGCTGTGGCAGCCAAGGCTTATAAAGTCCTAGACTGGCTAGCTTTCAACGTCGGCAAAGCTAAAGATAAGTGATTAGTCTTATTGTTCAGTTACTGATTGCGTTCCCTAAGATGGGAGCCATGTTTCTACAATTAAGAACAGCCTATGTTAAAGAACTTGCTACTCGGCGTCACACTAAGCACAGCACTCGTATTTCTGAGTGGGTGCGTGACGCTAAGAGAAAGCAGGATTCCTGAGTTCATCGAGGAGCTAGACCAACATGAGTTTAGCTCCTCTGAACGGGAAACCATCGGGGGCATCCTCGACTACGTGAATGATTTAGAAAATGATTAAATATATCCTAGCATCGCTAGCACTGCTCGGCTGTTGCCCAGCGGAAACCAGTATCACCCTTAAAGATTTCGTTAAGCTTATCCCTCAGTGGGAAGTGTATCCTAATAGCCCTCACGATGTTGTGGGCGACGATGGAGCAGCTTACGGACACTACCAGATACACAAAGTAATGGTAGATGATTACAACCGTATAACAGGACTTAAAGCCACTCATACGGACGCCTTTGACCCAGTGGTCGGGGAGCGTATCGCCTATGCTGTTCTGAAGCATTATACGAAGCACATTAATTCCCAAGGTGTTACACCCACAGTAGACCATCTCCTCTTTATATGGAATGGCGGTGGTGGTGCTTGGAAGCGTGTTGAGTCCCCTGTGAACGACACTAAACAAGACAACCTTAATACCTACAAAAGTAGGGCAACCCCCATTATCCTAAAGTATCTAGGCTGATAACTTTCCGTCCCTAAGCAAGAAGTAGCGTAAGACCCTCTGAGGAGGATAATCTTAGACAAGCAAAACAAGCCAAGGACAAACAAACCCCAACAATAACCTCAATATAGAAGAATAATATGTCAAACGGCAACACAAGTCCGTCCCGCTTGGGACAAGTAAACGCAGCAGGAGGAACTAATGAGCTCTTCCTCAAAGTATTCTCGGGAGAAATCCTGACTACTTTCGAGGAGCAGAACGTTATGAAAGACCTGCACATGGTTCGCACGATTCAGAGTGGTAAGTCCGCTCAGTTCCCTGCAACTGGTATTGCAACAGCAGCTTACCACACAGCTGGCGAGAATATCGCTGACAGTGGTAATGGTTACCTGTCTGCAATCAAGCACGCTGAGCGTGTCATCTCGATTGATGACGTCCTCATCTCGTCTACATTCATTGCTAATATCGATGAATTGAAGAACCACTACGATGTCCGTAGCATCTACGCTAAGGAGCTTGGAAAAGCCCTAGCTAAACGCTTCGACATTGCCACAATGAAGACACTTGCTGCTGCTGCTCGCACTGGCGCAACTGTTTCTGGTGGTCAAGCTGGTTCTATCCTTGGCTCTGGCTCCTCGCTCTTCGCAGGTGCTAATGCTACCGCTGCTGAACTTATCGATGCCCTCTATGGTATCGCTGAGACTCTCGACGGTAAGGATGTAACCGATGATGGTCGCTTCGCTCTCCTCAGCCCTGCTGATTACTACACCCTGATTACAGCGGACAACAGTGCGATTTCTCTCGCTGCTAACCGTGATGCTGGTGGTGTTGGTAACATCGCAACTGGTAAGATTGCTCAAGTCGCAGGTATCAACCTCGTCAAGAGTAACCACCTGAGCACCATTGCTGTTGATAGCTCTGGTGTAGCGACTGGTGATGGCAGCGCTGCTGTGGTCAATGACCCATTCGGTGCTGGTAACGGCTACAATGGTGACCTCTCTGCTACCCGCATCCTTGCAGGTACTAAGGAAGCTATTGGTACTGTTAAGCTGCTCGACCTCGCTACTGAGTCCGAGTACCAAATCGAACGCCAAGGAACACTATTCGTTGCTAAGTATGCAATGGGTCACGGTGTCCTTCGTTCTGAGTGTGCTGTAGAAGTACGCTAGATTAATTCTGAGCCCCCATTGGTTAATTCCTTTGGGGGCTCTTTTTTACCCACACACCCACACACTACTTTTTTAAACCCAACCCCTTAATAAATAATGAGCATTAAAGATGATATGGAAGACGTCCAAGAGGCGGTTATTAACCAATTGATTACAGAGAATGGTATCACCAATACTCTAGCAGACGGACAAGTTACGGAGACTAAAATCCTTAACGGAGCAGTCACAGCCGCAAAGCTCGGAAGCGATGTAGCCCTCGGTCAGGTAAACGACGGAGCAGTTACTCCTGCTAAACTTTCTCAAGCATACCTGCCGTTAACTGGTGGGGGTGTTACAGGCAACGTGGGAATAGGTACGAGTTCGCCTAGTGGTTCTGATTGGAACGCAAGTTCTACTTTATTGCACCTTTATCAAAACTCAACTAACGGTTCGCTTTTAAAGTTACAGTCATCAAATACAACCGGTGTTCTAGCAGCAGGTAATAATCAACTGCAACTTGGAACAGTCTACGCACACCCTTTTAACTTTTACACTAACGGCTCAACCCGTATGCGCATCGACGCGTCAGGCAACGTGGTGGTGGGTAAGACTTCTACTAGTTTTGGTACTGCTGGTATTGGACTACTAGCAAATGACGAACTAACCGCAACCAAAGCTGGGCAACCTGCTTCCTTCAACCGACTTTATTCTGATGGTAACTTAATCGGATTATATAAAGATAGCTCTCTTGTGGGGAGTATTGGCTCAGTAAGTGGGACAGATTTATATATAGCTGGCAATCGTGGCACAAATAGTTGCGGGATTAAGTTTACGGATGCAGAGCTTTTTCCAGTAACTAAAGCAGGTGCAACTCAAGATAATGTTGTTGATATTGGGCATCCTTCTGCCAGATTCGACGATATTAACGCCACAAACGGCACTATCCAAACCTCTGACCGTAACGAGAAGCAAGACATCGAGGAACTCTCAGAAGCAGAACAGCGTGTTGCTGTCGCTTGCAAGGGACTCCTTCGTAAGTTCCGTTGGAAATCCTCTGTTGAAGAAAATGGTGAAGAAGCCCGTATTCACTTTGGTATCATCGCACAAGACCTACAAGCCGCCTTCGAAGCTGAAGGGCTGGACGCAGGACGTTACGCTATGTTCATCTCATCCACTTGGACGGACGAAGAGACTGAGGAAGAAAAGACCCGTCTTGGTGTCCGTTACTCTGAACTCTTAGCCTTTATTATATCAGCAATTTAAAAAGTAAAATTATATGTCGGACGTAAATACAACCCCCATCCCCACTACACTCTTAGATGCCATAAACATCTCGTTGAGTTGCCTCGGTGAAACACCTGTAGAGGCTCCAAATAACCCCTCTACCAACGTTATCTTAGCGAAGCAGATTATTGAGGAAGTTAGTAGGGACACCCAAAGTAAAGGGTGGTGGTTTAACACCTCTGGCTCTAATATCTCTATCTACACCAACGATGGCCTATTAATATCCGAAAACTTCAGTTCCTCTATCCCAGAGGAGGCTCGACGGTATATCTCTATTCGTGCTGCTCGTGTTTTACAAAGCCGCTTCGTAGGCTCCGAGGAACTCTATAAGTTCTCATTCCAAGAAGAGCAGGTTAGCCTAGCTGTCTTGACTCAAGCTCACGTCCGTAATGGCGGTAACTCCACAAGCTTCACAGCGTTCCCAGCTGAGCTGAAGAATATGGGGATTGAGGAGGTTATGTTCCTTCAGCAATCCGCTGAGGAGAAGCTACTATCACTACGCCTCAAGACAGAACTAAAGACCGCTGATAAGTTAGGTGCTGAGAAAGACCTCATTGATGCTCAGAAGTCTCAAGTGCAAACAGAGACAGTTCTTAAATCACAACAAGCACTCACAGAATTACAAGAGACTACTAAACGTACTCGTGAAGCTGAGCTGATTGACGCACAAGAAGCACTTCTTCAAAAGCAAATCCTTACCGAAGCGGAGCAAGTTGCTAAGGTAAGGGAAGAGGTAGACCTACTACAGACGCAAGACATACTTACTGCTGCCCAAGCTACAGACGTAGCTGCGGACATTAACCTCAAAGGACTCCAAGGTTCTCTTGTTGAAGCCCAAGCTACTGATGTAGCTGCTGACACGGCCCTTAAAGGACTACAAGGTTCTCTTGTTGGAGCACAAACAACAGACGTTGCTGCTGATACTGCGCTTAAAGGACTCCAAGGTTCATTAGTAGGCGCTCAGACTACAGACGTAGCCGCTGATACAGCACTGAAGGGCAAACAAGGCTCTCTCGTTGACGCTCAAGCTACAGACGTAGGGGCTGATACTACCCTCAAAGGTAAACAAGGAGAGCTTACGGACGCTCAGACATCAGGAGTTCTCACGGACTCTGTACTGAAGTCCCAGCAAGCGCTCACAGAACTAGAGAATACAGGCTTGATTGCTAACCAACGTGCAATGCTGGTGTCTCAAAAGACCCAGCTAGATGCCCAGACTGCTATCGAAGTCACAGCCGAGAAAGCTTTCTATGACGGTGTTGTAGCAGGCACTCAAGACACCTATCGAGACTTTGCTGCTGAACTACGTATAATGGCAGTACAGGAATCAACCTTTCAATCCACTCCTGCCTACAAGAAGGTAGAGATGCTGAAGGATGCCGCAAAGCTACGCCTAGTGACCGCTACGGAGATAGGCACAGATGCCGCAGAACTCCTAGAGGTAAACAAGGTGATGCGTTTCATCGGTGAGTCTCCAGTGACAGCCCTTAACTCCAACTCTCTAGCCTCTGAATGTGTTCGCCTACTACGTGATACCAACACAGAGCTACAAGGCCGTGGCTGGGATTTTAACATCACGAAGGATACCGATAATAAAGATGTCATCACACAGAAGGCACTCGGGGACACCCCACAGAAGTACCGTGAGTACCTTAGTGTTCGTGTGGCTATCCTACTGACCGAGCTATACCCACAGAGCGGTGTAGACATCCAACGTCTCCCTAAGATGGAGCTGGAGCTACGCGCTTACTTCAAAGACCGTGAGTTCGATAACGCCAACTATAGTGTGTTTGACAACTATGACACTGCCTCCAGAATTGGCATCAACCGTAACTACGACCTTATCTAAATGCCCTTAATTAACACGTCGGTTCCCAACCTTATCCAAGGTGTCTCTCAACAACCTGATGCTACACGCTTTGATGGACAGTGTGAGGAGCAAGTAAACGCTCTTAGCTCTGTTGCAGAAGGCTTGAAGAAACGCCCCAACACTAGGCACATCGCTAAGTTGTTAGATACGGCTATTGATGCGAATAGCTTTGTTCACTTCATTAATCGAGATGCTAATGAGAAGTATGTCCTTATTAACAATGGGACACATCTATACGCACATAGTATGATTACAGGCGCTGAGTCTGAAATAAAGGTAGGAAATAACTGCTATAAATCCACTTGGACAGCCGCAGAGGTTGCCGCAAATCCTACTTATGTTGCTACTGGTTATCCTGTAGCTGGGACTTATTTAGCCTCAAATACCGCTCGTGCATCTCTAAAGGCTCTTACACTTTCAGACAGCACATATATCATAAACTCCGATATTTCTGTGGCTAGAGGGTCAATAACCTCCCCTACCATTTCTAATGATTCCTTAGTGTTTGTTAAGCAAGGGGATTATGAAAAGAAGTATGGCTTTGATATAACATTAAATGCAACCAGTGGGAGTAATGCCGACATAACGCTGCTTTCTCGTTATTTAGGTTATGGTGGTAAATATGCTATGGATACAATCACAGTGCCGAGCGGAGGCACTGGAAGTGGGTTCTCGGTTGGTGATATTATAAACGTGCCTCTGCCTCTCAGTAAGACTATTGAATATACAGACAACAACGATGAGGATATTGATGACCTCACAACGACTGCGCCTCTAATTCTGTATACACAGCCAACTATTAAAGTGTTATCTACAGACACTGATGGAAAGATAATTACAGCAGCAATAGAAAATTCTGGTGTTTTTCGCTATGTAACATACACGAACGATGGTGGTTACGTATATTGTGGCACAGGCAATAGGCATAACAGCTACGCCACCTCCAATTTTCCTGAAGTATATGGCTTCCTCTCAACTAACACCACAGTAACTGAAAATTCAGGAGCGGGCATCACAATCACTAAGCAATTTAAATCGGGTGATGATGCTGAAGACGCTGACACGACAAACATACTTACTGGTATTTCGGCCTTAGGCAGTACGAGCAGCTCGCATGCTGGAACAAGTAGTACATGGTCACAATACTTTGAAACTGATACTACAAAATTATCAAGCAACTTATTAATCCTAAAAAGCAAGAAGAATGCAAACGGGGATGACGTTGTTGTAACCTACGGGATTACAGCGAGAGATGGTCTAGGTGGAGATGGCATAGGAATCGTATACAAGGAGGTAAGCTCTATCTCAGATTTGCCTATAATCGCTCCAAACGGCTTTACAGTAAAAGTAGCTGGTGATGCCGAACTAAACCAAGATGATTATTATGTTGAGTTTAAAACAACAGGAAATGAAGACATAGGCAAAGGAGCGTGGGTAGAGTGCGTCGCTCCCAACCTTCCGCTAGGTTACGATTCAAGCACGCTACCAATTGAAATACTAAGTGATGGTTTGGGGTTCACCCTCAGACCTATGAAATTAGCTAACCGAGTGTCTGGTGACGATAAATCAAACCCTCTTAGTTCTTTCGTGGCTCAGTCTATCACAAACCTGTTCTTCTTTAAGAACCGATTAGGATTCTTGAGTGGCGAGAACATTAGTATGTCCGAGAGCGGTCTAGGTGTAGCTGATACCACAGGCCAACTTGAGTTTAACTTTGGCAGGAACACTGTAACCGCATTACTGGACTCTGACCCTATCGACGTGTCCGTAGCTAGTAGCCGTGTGACTAACCTTAAAGCAGCCAAAGGTTTCCAAGAGAACCTTGTGTTGTTCTCGGAGACTGGTCAGTTTGTTATGAAAGGTGGTGATGTTTTAACCCCAAGTACAGTAAGCATCACACCAATTACTAACTTCAGTTTTGAAGACCAAGTAGACCCTCTTCCATTAGGTTCTTACATTTACTTTCCCTTCACTCGTGGAGCATTTACGGGTATGCGAGAGTTCACTGTAAATGCTTCTACAGACGTCTATGAATCGGCTGAAATTACCGAACACGTCCCCGCTTACATCCCTAAAAACATTATCGACATGGCTGGGACTACCTCAGAGGACATGATTGTGTTACTCAGTGGTGACGAAAAAGGTTCTCTATATATCTACAATTACTTCTGGAACAACAATCAGAAAGTCTTGAGTGCTTGGTCGAAGTTTACCTTCACAGGTGAGATACGAGGCATAGAGTTCATTGAGTCCGACTTGTTCCTTGTAGTAGCATCGGAGGGAAAGACACAGCTCTTAAATATGCCTTTGAACTCAGGACAAGTATCAGCGGATGCCTTCGTGTCAGAGTCCTCAGTGGACTTTGGTAAACTTAATGTTCTCTTAGATGAACGCATCGAAGTCCGTCGCTTAGCTCACACAGATACCCTACAAGTTAAAAAAGCAGATGGTTCTTGGTCGTCCTCTGCTGCTGACTTTCCTTACAGCACATCAGATGCAACTAAGTACAAGTTTGTGTCGGCGGTTGGTGAAACTCATGTAGTGGGTTATAACGCTAATGGCTTCTTTCTAAATGATGCAGGTATCACTTCTTTTTATCAGATTAATATCTACGGCTACCTTGGTCGAACCTATGATATGGAGTATAAGTTCAGCACCCAGCTGTTCAAAGCTTCATCAGGAAAAAGCGCTTCTCCTTCAGCAGCCTCAGCGATGACTATTCGTAATGGAGCTGTGTTCTTTGATGAGACCAGTGAGTTCACCGTTAAGGTAACACCTGAAGGACGCCCAATGGCTTCCAATGTGTTCCTAGCGTCCTCACGTCCCGATGCGGAGACCTACAACGGTGTTAAGTTCTCTGAGGGATTCTTCAGGTTCCCTGTTTACAGTAAAGCAAAGCACGCTAACATCACCCTTCAGAACTCTAGTCCCTTTGACTGTAAGTTCTCTAGTGCTGAGTTTGAATCCTTTGTTCACCCACGTTCTAACCGATATGGATAAAGTCCTCAGTAGACACGGGAAGTGTTCCGTAGTGGTAGCGACCCACGACCACGCAGCTATGATATATCCGTATATGCGTAAAGCTGACCAGATAGAGATAGCTTGTATGGGTCACGAGCCCCGTCAGGCGCTCTTGAGTGCCTTAGAGGACGATGATGTCACCCTTACAGCCCTCGATGGTGAAGGTGTTCCCTTCGCTATGTTTGGTGTTGGGCAGGTAGGCGCACAGGCGTACATCTGGTGTCTTGGCACAGATAGCGTCAACGACAACGCCTACGACTTCCTCAAAGCGTCCCGTGAGTGGACTCAACGACTAACCAAGCCTTATGGCGCAACCTTTAACTTCGTACACGAATCCAACCCAATAGCCATTAAGTGGCTCAAATTCTGTGGAGCAATCTTCATTCGTAAACTTACCTTCAGTAATCAACCTTTCTTTGAATTCCTAATCCCCTCTAAATAATATGTGTGACCCATTAACGATAACGGCAGTCGCCCTTGGCGCAGCCCAAGCAGGGATGTCTATCCAAGGGCAAAAACAGCAAGCCAAAGCCCAAGAGAAGATGCAAAAGAATGCATCGGCAGCGGAGCAACAGCGTCACCTTGCACAGATGTCAGCCTCTCGTATTAGAGAGAGACAAGAAATGACGTCAGCAGCTCAAGCTATCCAAGAGTCCACTAAGAAAGCCCGTGAAGCTCGTGCTACAGGACGTGTTAGTGCAGGTGAAGCAGGTGTATCTGGACTCAGTGTTGATGCTCTTCTTAATGATATGACACGTAAGGAAGCTGAATATAGTTTCTCTGTTCAACAACAACAGCAGTTCAACCAAACCAACCGTGACCTCGGCTTCCAAGATGGAGCGATGCAGTCACGTATGAACCTTCTTTCTATCAACAAACCCATTGCCCAACCTAACTACCTTGGTGCGGTTCTTGACGGAGCCCAGACAGGGATGAGTGCCTACTCATTCGGTTCGGATGCTGGGTTTGGACAAGGAGCCGCTAAAACAACTACCACGGCATCAGGAATGGGTGCTGGAGCAACTGACCTCGCTAAAACCCCTAAATTCAACCAAGCATACAGTTAATGGCTAAAAGACAAATTACAATCGACGACGGTTCCAAAGGACGGGAGCAAGTAGCACTTAACCTGAACCCTGTTGCCTTAACGCCTACCGTGAATAGCAATGGCGGTAACTACCGTGTAGCTGTTCAACAAACCCCTCTAACCAACTCAGCAATGGAGTTGAGTAAAAGCCTTAAACAAGGTGTTGCTGCCTATGGTCAAGCGGTAGAAATTGGCACGAAGAAAGGTGCAGAAGATGCAGCAAATATGTCGGATGAGGACTATGACAAGTTCCTTCAGAAGGGTTTAGACCCCGAAGCAAAGAGCTTGTTTGGTCACACCAAGGCATACAACCGCAAACTCTCGGAACGGTACTATGCCACAGAGATTCCAACCAAACTTGCAGCACTATCTTCGGATATGTTCAAGAACTACTATGACTACAAAGACCCAGCGGCTTTTGAAGCTGCTTTAGAGGCTCGCACAGGGGAGGTATACGCCGAAGCTGATGAGCTACTTGGTGGAAATGTATTTGGGGAGCAAGCAAACAATGTTCTCAAAGCTGCCACACGTGCTAGCTTCATCGGTAACGAAGTAGAAAAGTTCAACCGTGAGCTTCCTCGACGTAATCAAGAGATGGCTACAGAAACCATTGGTCGTCAACTAGCGGATGTAGACGACACCAATATTGATTCCCTTTTTACTATAGCTACTAAGGCGTTTGACGGTAACGTAGGTATCTTGGGGAAAAAAGCAGCAGCAGGAGCGGTGTTCTCGTCTATGCAAACCCGACTAGAGACACTTATTGCGAGTGATTCCTCTTCAGACCACGACATAGCTGACGCCATCTTCGATGAAATTGGTGGAGGCAAAGACGAAGAAAAACTCGTTGCAGGTCAGGAGTTATTTGCAACACCAGAGCGCCAACTGAAACTAGCGGAATTAGAGAAAAAGCTGGAGACACGTGTAGAAGGTTCCTTTCGAGATGCCCAAAAGGATGCAGCAGTTTACTCAAACGCAATCCAAGCTGACCTTATTGGCATAGACGATGAAGGTAAGGCAGCAATAATGTTGGATACCAAGATTAAAGAACTAACTCGAAGTGGTTCTATAGATGGAGAAAAGCTTGAGAACGGAAAGTCCGTTGATATGCTTATCATTGACCTTAACAAACTAAAGAGTAACCCGTACCTTTTCAGACAGCAACAC
>Ga0209713_10000400_pt1 | contig 24045 bp, 26 predicted proteins | sample ArcOceMetagenome_3_FD_187444 | JGI IMG/M metagenome (GOLD analysis project Ga0209713, IMG submission 187444) | Marine eukaryotic phytoplankton communities from Arctic Ocean - Arctic Ocean- Svalbard ARC20M Metagenome (SPAdes) (version 2) | ecosystem: Environmental > Aquatic > Marine > Oceanic... | reverse complement strand
ACGAAGAAACTTTAGCAAAAGAAAACCCCTCTATTTTAACATAATTGATCAATACACCAGTTATAGTTTAATATTTTTTTTATCTTTATTAAATTAAAAAATGGATACATTAAAGTTTTTTGTTGAAAAAGGATCGCAATCCTTAATGCCCCCGTTGAATATTGCAAAACAAATCAGACCTTTACTCACAAAAGAAACATTCGGTGGATACCATGAAGAAGATAAACATGTTGAACATTTTTCAACAAAATCAAACCAAGGTAATATGGCAGGTATTGTTATGAGCATCATTAATATGGTCATCTGCTTCACCGCCTTCTATTTTGTTTTCAAATGTGGTGGTCATTTCTTAGACTTCCTTGGTGCTTGCTGTTGTAGCATTTGCTATATCGCATACAGATTGGCGGTTCCTTGTGTTAAACCGGTTGTTCAAACTGTTCAATATGTTCAACAAGTCCCAGTTGTTTAAATAATAGTGTGATTAATATAAAATGAATCAATTTATCGAATTATTTAAATCTTTTGAATTTATTTACCCCCTTATTATCTCCTATTTGGTTTTTGGTTCAACTTGTATTATACTTGATTTACAATTTCCAAATTGGTTCTTCGCATTTACCTTGTTTTTCGGTTTTAAATGGTTGTTTAATTACAGAAAATGTACAATCAGTTACATAGAAATAAAACTAAGAGGTGTTAAGAAGGAAGAAGGTTATCTATATAGACTGTTAAACTACATAATCGATTTCCGTTATGATTCAAACATCTATTTAGTATACCCATTCATGCTTATTTTCATCTTTTATCATGGTATGAAAACAAACGGTTTTCAAGACATTATTTAAAAAAATTGATAAAAATCAATGCGAGTTTTTATCATATTACTTTACATATACACAACAACAAACAATATGGTATCCATTGACTTCAAGACTATTGTGACTCCCATGATCAACCGTTACGATTATCTTATCGATAACGGTATCATCTGTGATCGTCTACCTACCAATCTTTCCTTCGGGGATATGATTGACTATGTGAACAATCGTATGTATAGTGAACTTGAAACAAAGATGCGTGATGTTTCGTATTTAAACGAATACGAACTTCATCGTATTGTTCTCAATACAGCATTCAACATCTTGGACGAGAACGAGTTCATCAACGGTGATATGCGAACCGTGTTCGAAAGAGAGTTCAACTAAATATAAACTATTAACAACCAGAGTAATAAAAAACAAAAAAAAGGGATGTTCCCTTTTTTTTTCATATTCATAAATATAAATATTAATAAATATGATAACCAAAGAAGAAAAACGACTAGATGTTTTGAATGGTTCTCTTGACAGATCAATTAACAATAAAACAATATTACAAAAAAAGAAAATCGAATTTACAAAAAAATACGGATCAAAGTCATTATCAGAATCACAATTGAAAATTAAAAACACTCTTGAAGAGAAATTAAAAAAGAATAGTGTGGATCTTATTATGTTAAAAGCAGAACTAAAACAATTTTTGAAAAAGAAGGGTGGTACTCTACCCGGACATGTAGATACTGTTGATGATATACTATCCAATATTATTCAAGAAAAACAGAATTATAATGATACAGTTCTTTTAAATTTATATAGAATCCTTAAAAACAAATTATATTTCGTTAATTATTTCTCTATCGATGATATAGAAAAATTAACGAAACAAGTATATAATGAACCAACAAATTCTAAAAAATATGATGAATGTCATTTATCAATTGATAGCATAAAACAACACCACAAGCAAGATAATAGCAAGTTGGAACTATATACAAAAGACATTCAAAATTGTTTGATTGTTGATGGAACTAATGAACCCGTTGTGCTTGGTAGATACAACACCACCTTAGAATATTTGATGCGAAATCTGGAATCAGATAACTCTGCAAACATTTTTGGTTACAAGCACACTGTCTTCGGAGACGAGTTCGTTACAGCTAATGCGTATGAAGTTTTTCTTTTGAACTGTGTTGCTTATTTAAAAATCAAAAACAAAAAAAAACCGCAATATGATTTTGAAAATACAACCGTTTTCACAACATATAATAAACTATACAACTTAATAGAAGAGCATCATTCTGATAAATTAAAACAATACAACTACGATCTTAGGAAATTAGTCAATAATGTTTACAATGATGACGAAAACTTCGAATTTCATAATTTTATATATCAGTTCGAAGATGTTGAAATGATAATCCATTCTTATAACTTCCTTAAGAAACGAATGGAAAATATAGAACGATTCGAATTAAAAAGAAGATTTTTCATATTTCCCGGCAATTTTAATTTAATGTATATGATTAACAACAAAGACAGTTATTTTTATTACGACGAACCCAAACCTAGAATTGACCCCAAGTGCTTATCACAATCTAAAGTAAATACATTTTTCAATGCAATAAAAACCGAAAGAATCAATGTGAAGAAAGTATTAGATTCATTTGATTCAAGGCAAGGTATCGCTTTCAAAGATGTGCATATTTTTTTAAAAGAAAAACTAGAACTTGGTGATAAACATCCATTCACAGAAACAGGTAATATTATTGATTTCGAATATGCTGATATTATGAACTATTTCAACTTTTTGATCAAACAAACATATACAGATTATGATACGAAACTAACACCCTACGCTAAGGATTATATTGAAAAAGTATACCAAAGCTTCAAAAACCAAATATTGAATTCTATTTCTACTGTATTAGGAAATGTCATTGACATACATACTACCATAACCGTTATATCTCAATTACAAAATATTAATCGTGCAGAAATAGTAAATGAATATTTCAACAATTTTGAAAACTTCGTGTTTAAAGGTGATTCTTTGGCGTTGGGAATGGGCGCGTATTTGATTAGTTTGATTGTAATAATCGTATCTCCTCCGTATAACTTAATAGACGCATTCGTTCTAATGGAAGAAGATATAACTTTACCTTTATTTACTAATTACACCCAAATAAAATCGAACATTGATAATAAAACAGAGGGTAATACAGTATTACAATATTTTCACCAATCTCCTTTCTTGTTAGGGTTGTTAAGTTTCATTCTCCCCGATAAATCAGTCGGATCGTGTCAAGACAACACTTTGATCAATATGATTGCTGCTGATAAACAAAATAATTTGAATGGTTTCAGTCTTTATGGTAGTGAAAATAAGGATATTTCACACTGGAATACCAATCAAGAATTTCAATGTCATGGTGGTGTGTTACGATTCAAAGTAGGTAGTTTTGGTATACGACCAGGCGAGTCTTTGGGTAAAAGACCTCCAATGAAAGCTAATACCGAAACACCAAAAATAACCGATAGTCTTTTTAAAGCTGATGTGAACACGAGTATCGAAAAAGATAATTATGAAATAAGAGCACTCGTTTTCCTTGCGATGACTTTAAGTCATGTGTATAGACATATCCAATACGAAACAAATAAATCTATTAATGCTGTAAACGGAACTGCATTCACCAAAGACTTCGCAACATCTATTATAACCAAGGTCATGAATACAGAATGGAAGGTGAATAAAAACCTCTTACAAAACAAGTCCGCTAATTCGAACTCTCCAATTGAAAACATATCGTTTAAAGATGACGCTAATCTAACATTGTTAATCACATTATTAAACAGAAATGTTGAAGACACTAAAGAAATATTTGATGAAAACATAAATATGTTTGTAAAAAAACAGGAAACTTGTTCGATTAATAAAGATCGTAATAAGAAGAATAAAATTTGAAAGTTTTTACAAGCAATAAACATACTAAAAATAAAGAAATCTACTAACAGAATAATGGTTATCTCATCCACATGTTCCGTGTGCGTCGAGTTGTTCAATAAGGCACGCAAACAGGTCGTGTGTATACACTGTAACATGGAGTGCTGCACGGACTGTATCGCGAGGTATCTAGAGACTTCTGGTATAACGCCCCAATGTATGCAGTGTCATCACATGTGGAGTCACCAGCACGTACGCGAGAACTTCGGTTCGTCCTTCGTGAAGAAGATGGCGGATGCGCGTAAGAGAGTTTTGTTTAACGAACAACAAGCACTCTTCCCCCATACACAGGAGTATATTAAACTAACCAACCGGTCTATACAACTGTATGACGATGAGATAGCTTTGGGTCGCGTTATAGCAACAACTCCATTCAGTGATTTTATGAAACGTTCGCTCCAGTTCCGCACCGATCGAATGCATCTTCGGACTCGTATCAATATGATAGAGAATCCTGTTCGCGTTCGGACTACCGAATTCTCATCTACCACTACTACAACAAACACTACTCCTACAAAGGTGTATATCAAGCCTTGTGGGCATGGTGATTGCAAGGGTTACGTGAACGCGGATGACTTCGTATGCGAACTATGTGAAATGGAGCACTGTCCCGAGTGTATGGAGACGAAGGAGGAGAACCACCGGTGCAAACCGGCAGATATCGCTACTGCGAATATGATGCGAAAGGACACCAAAGGTTGTCCAAAGTGCACTGCTCCTATCCATCGGATCAGCGGATGCCCCGACATGTTCTGTGTCCAATGTAAAACAGCGTTCAATTGGCACACACTGTGTATTAACGAACGGGGTAACTCCAACCCACACTATTACCAATGGCTTCGTTCTCGTACAGTCAACGGATCGTCGTTGATCACTCCAACATGCGGTGATACCCGGTTGGAACACGTGCACAGGTCGGACAATTTCATAAGTTTGAACGAACTCCATAAGGATAATCACTCCAACATGCGGTGATACCCGGTTGGAACACGTGCACAGGTCGGACAATTTCATAAGTTTGAACGAACTCCATAAGGATAACCTCTCTGCCGTAATTTTTAGACTACATCATTACACGGATCCTAGGAACCTTACCAATTTCTATAAGGAGTTCCGCAAAACGAGAGAGTTCCGACACGACTTCCGAACAATCACTCTGAAGAGTCGTGCTGATTACATGCAAAACAAGATAACAAAGGAGAAGTTCATGCAATACCTCCTGAAAACGAACAAAGCGATGGAGTACAACAACAACCTTGATGACATCGTTCATACCATAAGAATGTTTCATCAACAACTGATCCAGTATGTGGTGCACTCGACCGAGTTCGATTACGAGAAGTTCATGACAGAGTCTAATAACTTTACGATATACATCAACAAGTGCGTATCGCATCTAGAGGAGGTCTACTACACCAAAAAAGAAAAGAAGTTTATTAGATAAATGAATGGGAAAAATAAAAATTGAAAAATAATACAAGGATAAAAGCATAGACAACAAAGATGATGATCCAACAAGTTATCCAAGGCAAGGTTTGTGATATTCATACCCGTGTTATCATTTCACCAACCAATCGTAAATTCAACAACAAACCAATGAAACATATAGCTTCAAAATCATCCAAAAGTATTGCTGATATTGATGATGATTATTACTGTGGTGAATGTGCTGAAGATGATCTGAAGAAGTTAATAACATGAAGTTAATGTTATATAAAAACAAAAACACACAAAAAATATTAGATTGCTTGTTTTCTGTATCTAATATCTTTTTTTTACTAAAAATCACTAACAATATCTGAGTGGATCTGTATATATTAAAAATTTGATGTAAATCGAGGTGATATTCTCATCATAAAGAACTCTAAAACATGTCAACAAATTCTTCTTCTAAAAACAACGACTCGCTTGTAGTCCAACTTCAGTCAGAGTTGGACACTATGAAGGAGGATCTCACCGACCAGGTGTACAAGACACTGTGTGACAAACTGATGGAGATCAACAATAAGGAGAACTCCGAACGGGTTTTCTATGAGTTCACTGTGTGTGTGCCACGGCTTGTACCAGAGGGTTCTGAAGAGCGTTCGTTCGAATTTACCCTTGAACCGGAGAAGCGGATTACCGGCATTGTTCGAGGCGATGGAGAGAAGTGGATACAAGAGATCAAAGAACACGGGTATAAAGAAGTGTCCAATTATTTCTTCTCCAAACAAGTACGCAACAAGGACGATATACATGTCCACGACATGTGTGGGGACTGTGAAGAAGTCAGTCACATTAGCATAGAGGTCTCATACCCCACACTGATAGTGGTTGCGATGAGACCAGCAGTCGTTTGAAAAAAGAAATGATTTTGATATAACACAAAAAAAAGAAAAATACATCATCTTCCTTTTTATTCGTCTCCGTAACATTAGTGAATGTGTATTATAGATTCACTCTCGTCTCACATACAACCCATTCTCTCTCTTGTAGTTTATCACGGTTCTGTCGTGTAAATTTCGCATTGTTGACTTATCAAACTTTCTCGTCTTCTTCTTCAGTTCCTCCTCGTCCTCCTCCACCTCGTCCTCGTCCATCTCCAACTCTTCGAATAATTCGCGTGGTATCGATCCCTCGAACGCCATCATTTCATATGCAATGTTTCTTATGATATTTCTCTCCTTCTTATCCACCAGTTTAATTGCATTTTTCTTCTTCACTATGTTGTATGCCTGAAAATACTCTATTATGGTGTCGATCAGGTTATCTCGTATATCCTCAAACTCCCTGTATTCCCACTCTCCATCGTCGTTCATTATCAATACCCCTTGCCCAAACTCCTCCGGTTTTATCAATGTGCTGTTCTCGGGTTTATCTTTGTTAAAATGCACATCATCTATTATCTTCGACAAACCATAGACACCCTTTTTTCCACACATTTTCAGTTTATCTATTATTTTACTGTCCTCCAACAAATACCGCAAATCCTCCTTTCCAAACACATTGATCTGGATGTTGTTCGTGGTATTGTTCGTTATATTATTCGTTGTGTTATTATTGTTCGTTATTGATATGTTTTGTTGGGAGGAAGTTGATGGAAATGCGGATAGAGTCGTTTCTTCGGGGGGTGGGGGGTGACACCCAACTTTCTTTTTGTGACGATATTTTTGCATTCTATTTCTAAATCTTTCAAAACAAATATGACATGTTAAACTATCAACACCTTTACAAATTTTTATATGATTATTCAATTTGGTTTTATTACAAAACTTTAATCTACATTTTCCACATGTATTCTTATCTACATTTGATACATTTGGTCGTATATTCGTTACATTTGGTATGTTTTGTAAAAAAACTGTACTTTTTGTAACCAAATTGTCTACATTTGGTTCTGCTTCGTTCATAATATTATTATCTGAAATATTCTCATTTATGGTGTTATAACATACGTTCTTTCTATTTTTGTGTCTTATAAGATTTAACTGTCTGTTTGTAGTGTATCCACAATGTTCACATTCATATATCATTTTACATATGTACTTTATATATTTTTAAATTAAATTGTATATACTCATTCATTATTACTCGATTTTAACAAATTATATATATATACCATGAATCATAATAAACACATTATAAAATTAATATTTGGGAACATACTCAATAAATTTAAATTGAGTATGGTCAGGAAGTAGAAAATATATAAATTGAAAAAATAAATTGAAAAATGGCGAATGCCTAAGTATATTAAAAATAAAAAATATCAAATCCTTGTCATATAGAAACAACGGTTGAATGTTGAGGATACCTCTTACAATAGATACCATCTCTCAAAATATTCCTTTCCGTAAGTGGATTTGTTCTTGAATTTGTAGAACTTTATTTCTTTCAACCGTCACTGAATAAAAAACAGTGTTGATCCCTTTGGATAAAACTTAAAGCGGTTGTAATCCTCCCTTACATGTTCTTCCTACCTTGGTGATAATGGTTTTTTGTTGCTTAAACTTCATCAAAGGGATGTTGATTAACCGATTGATGTTGACAATTGCCATTCTTTTTTATTATTATATTTACCATGTCTTGTAGTTAATACTTTTAAGCAAATTCCACAATTTAGTACAATTTGTCGTATTTGTTACATCTGGTAATATATTCGTTACTTTTGGTAATTATTCGTTACTTTTTGTAACTGTGTAGTTACATATGGTTATGTTTCTGACTCTCTCTCCATACACCACTAGTCGTCTTCTTACACTTATTCTTCCTATTTTCGTGTCTTGTTGGGTTCAATTGTATGTTGGTAGTGTATCCACAGTGTTTGGACTCGTATATCACTTAACACACCATAACAAATATATTTCGAATAAATTAATATATACTCACATTATTTACTCATTACATTCACTACACTATATAAACCGATATACATACCGACAATATAAAACATTCCATATGAAAATTGAACTCAATAAATTATAAATGAGCAGGCATCAGGAAGTAGAAAAAATCAAAATTGGAAATTAATTTTATGAAACAACGAATGCTTTATGAGTAATATAATATTAAAAATTGAAAAAGAATAAATAGTAATTTAATAAGTCTTCATCTATAAAAAGGTGATCAAATATGTGGAGTAACAAGATGGCTCCTAATATGTACAATCCTCCTGTGTCTAAATACATGAAGAGTATCGGTGTTATACGAGGAGCTCGGATTGGTCGGGTAATTGGAAACGAAGGAAAAGTATTCAATGCAATTACCGAAAACACAAAAGGTATCATGTACATTTGGTATAATAACGACACTGACGAAATAGAGATCTATGGAGACGATATGAAAGGAATTCTTCACGCAGCACAAAAGTTAGCTACCAGGATGAAACGCGTTGTTAATAACTGAAAGAAATCAGAAATGTTTTGAATGCTGTAAAATCAATTTGGATATAAAAAAGGAAATCTCCTTCCTTTTTTTGTTTTTAGCCTTTAACCTTAACAGTACACTTTTTTACCACTAGTAGTAGATATTATGTATCTAATTACATGTCCGGTGTCGTCAACTTCGAACTGTTGTTCAATGTCAAACAACAGTTTTAAATATTTTAGACTGTTCTCTAAAAGATCATGAAAATGAAGATGATTCAGAATCTTTCTTTCAATGACTTTAGCATACATTGTGTATTTCTCTACGAACCATTTGTTTTCAACCAGATAATCAAACATGCGATATAACTGTCTGATCAACTGAACATTCGAACTACCAACCTGTTGCATTGTCTGAAAGATGTCCATGAATGAATGGAGTTTTTTCATACAAGCGGTAGTTTTTGTTTTGAGTATTGTGTTGTTGTAATTATTTTTCTTTCCTTCTAGAAAAGCATTCAATGTGTCTTGGAACCGCACATCCTTTGTAAAAGGGGCATTTGTTATCACCATATTAAGGGCATCCTTTGCTTGCAAGTGCTGAAATATGTTTTGGAGAATCAAAGGATTTTCTAAAACATCAGTATGAAGAGCAGCGTTACACCGGTTGCGAAAAGTTGTTGTAGACATGATTATGGTGTATTAGAAGTTCTTTGTGTATGATACTATTCTTTTTCTACATATTTTTGTCAATTTCTTTTTGGAGTATGGCTAATCATAAACTATTTGAGAAGGGGTAGATGGTGGTGTGTATTTGCATTTGATCAGACATTTACAATCGTAAATCATTTCTTTGGTATCTGTAATATCATACCATTTTCTATAACAATAATTTGGACGAAACATATATCTTAAAATGTTGAATATCATTATGAATGAATTTTGTATAATTGTTTTTAGATTCAAACAACAATCAATTTTTTAATATTTCTTAAAAAAAGGAATATTGTTAAAAACTACATATACAAATACGGATCTTTGTGAGAAAACTCCTTCATTTTGTTTGTTAATTGATTGATATGGACCACAAATTTGCATATATCAGTCGATATACTCACATTAGTGTCTCCTTCATGTCTTGCTTTCTCATAATTTAACAAGTATGTTTTATAGATATGTACGGCATTCGTGTATTTGGACAGCTTCTTGTATAAAGAATCATCGTCTGGATACATAATGTTAAAACTCTTCACATCATTAAAATCATCGATCGCCTTTTTGTATTTTTCCATTTATTCATATACAATCAGTATGCTTATTTTTAATTCGATTTTATTTTAAAATTATTTATCATGTCAAGAAATGTATACAACAGCCGTCTTAACTCAAAAAATACTATTATTTCCAAGTTATGTTATAGTTGGAATATCTTGTAAAAAATAATATATTATCATTATTATCATAAATTGCAACACATCGTTTATATCTGTCTAATCCGGTTACGCACAATTTTTCCGGTTTTTCTTTTTCTTCAAATACTTCAAAAACAGGTACCTCATCAATTGAAGATTTATTCAATCCTGGTTTGATTTCGTCTCTGTTAAGATATTGATTTTTTAAAATTGAATATGCCTCTTTGGTATTTATAAGATAATCTTCAAAATCGGTTCTTACCTTCATCTGATACAACAGTTGGCGCATATATGGATTGTTTGGAGGCGTTGCTATAATCCCATTGTATATAGAGTTCTTAACAACAGATTTTACTAAATAACATCTATTAATATCATGACGAAATATTTTGCTTAAGGGACGATCTAGTTTTGTTTTAACATCCAAATATACACCACCTTGTATATATAAATAAGCATACCGAAAGAAATCCGCTTTATGTGCACCTTTTTTAAGTTCGTTAAATTTCTTTTCGTAATCGGGTCCGTAATGCTGAAGTAAAAATTGTCGACAATCTTCATCATCATAAATATATAATTCATACTCACTCGCATATTTGTCGTATTGATCCCAAACATATTGAGGAACAGTGTCTTTGTTGACAGTTGTAATCATGATTGTTTGTGGAATTACCTTTTTCGAAAAGTCTTCACGGATATTTTGTTTTTTCAAGCATATGTAATATATAATTCCGATTACTATTAAGATCAAAAATAAAAATAATACTTTCTTCATACTTTATTTATATTGAACATTTAGTTTCATCTGATAATTAAACAAATTATCAGATAATTGTTGTTTAATCGTTATTAATTTATATTTTTTATGTTTTAATTCACGGAGTATATGCTCTCTGTTCAAGTTTGCTCTAAATCTGTTGTATACGACATATCTACATATTTGTAAATTTACTATTATTATTTTTCGTTTTGTTTTCTTAATTTTATTTTTTGTTGTTATGATATTATTTGTTAATGATCTTTCAACATGTATTAACACATTTCTCTGTTTGTCTTCCAATACATTGCATACATCACTCTCATCAAATACACAACACAACATTTTAAGATATATACTCATTATATGATAATATCGTAATTTCAGAAGAAAAGTAATTTTAATACTCTTTATTAAACAATTAAAAATGAACGACATCTAATTACATCAATATACATATTGATAATACCACATTCACATAACACCCCACTGCCAAACAGATCAATGTTTGCTTGATGTGTTCCATATCATTACGAAAATCGTATTCATAATCATATTCATAATTGTATTCTCTATCTATGTCATCATCCATATTTGTGTGTATAGATAAAAAATTTGAATTAATTTAAACAAGGATATATAACACATAACAAAAGAAAAACAAATAGATGTGTTTTATGATACAACACTTAGGATTTTTATAACACAAGAACCCGAATATACATGGCACTCTTTGTATTACTTAGAAAAACTATTTGATATCCATGTTAAGGCGGACAATGACGAAAACGATGAAATGATAGAATTCATCATAACAAGTGACGGTGAAACGGTGTATGTTTAATAGATTTTAATGGACAATTAAAACCGTATTTTCGTATTTCCAAAATCACTTGAATGATTTTATAATTTAAATAGTAAACACATTGTTAATTTGTAAGAGAGTTTTCCGTCTGAAAGCATCAACTCATTCTAAATACTATGGTTTACAATGTAGTTTAAATCCTCGTCATTTATATTCGTTAATATTTAAAGATTGATACACATTATATAACAAAAATTTGAATGCTGGTTCCGTTACTGTTGAGCAGTCAACTATTTTTACCATCAATATGGTATGCGTATATAACACAACAACATGTATTGATGTTCAAATCCTCGTCATTTATATTCGTTAATATTTAAAGATTGATACACATTATATAACAAAAAATTGAATGCTGGTTCCGTTACTGTTGAGCAGTCAACTATTTTTACCATCAATATGGTATGCGTATATAACACAACAACATGTATTGATGTTCAGTTTTATCATGGTGTATTCGGGATCAACACAATATTATATAAATTACGAGGGTGATGAGATATATCATCATATTGATTTAGTAACCGCTAGAATAGGTATAATGATAAACTTCTTTTACACCCTATACTATATAAAGCCATACTATTTGTCTATCGTGTTACTACATAACATGACATTGACTTATTTGTTATCATGTATGTTGCATTACTACGAAGAATCTGTATGGTTAACAATGCATATCTATTTTCATATATGGGCAAATATTACAGCATTTTTAATCACATATGAAGGTAATCGTCAGCATGTTATTCACAGTCATCCGCATTATTCATAAGCAAAATGTTCTCTTAAGATCAAAAAATAGCTCCTTCAAATGATATAACACTTTTTTGACATGAGAGTATACATCAAAATTTACACGGGATGTTTCATTGCATTTTCTTTCATTCATGTAATAATCTCCTACATTATTTTCATTGCCGATAATCGTCGAGTCTAATTCCTCGATCTCATTATTGTAACCATCCACCATATTTAATATGTTCTTCTGATCACTATTCATTTCATTTTGATATTCTGTATCATTATCACCCACACTTATCCAATCCTCCATTAATAATTAAATAATTAAACGAATGAAACTTTTAAATTTAATTATAACACCAATTTATAATACTCTTCTTTGTTGACAACACCATTTGACAACAATTTCTGTCTGTTGAACATATGTTGTTCTTTTATATCTTCTTTCGATCCTCCAAAATAAGGAACACAATAACCCTCGTTAATTAACACATCGGTCAATATTCTTCCATCATGAATACGAAAGTCACCCAACACACGCCCAAATTTACCCTTCATATCTTCTCCTTTTTTGTTTTCGGTGGTGATTAATTTTCCACCCTCTTTCAACAACTGCAATACCCTGTTTTTTGCTGCTAAACCGAACAACTTTTCAACCTGATCAGATGTTCTAGACTCTGGAGTATCGATACCAATGATACGCACCCGCTCGTCCTTCAAACAAACACCGAAACCTAATTCAATGTCAACATCGACCGTATCACCGTCTATTACCTTAACGATAGTTATATCATATTCGTTTTTTAAAACCATTTTACTTTATATTTGAACAGATTTTAATGTATTTGGCAATTTTTGCAGTATTTCCTGTTTTGATACAGATCTTGGTCCTACTGTATTTTTATGTGTAAAAGATAAATTTTTGAAAGTTTCATATACGATCGATTTGTTTTTCACACGCGACTTGTCTCTATCTACTTTAATAAACAGATGACTCTCTGGGTTCTTCGATGTATCTTTACTTACTGTGCCAGCGTAAAAACCGATTCTTCTTATTACAAAATCAGGGGACTCGTTTTGTTTCACAAATTTAAATCCAACAGGCATTAACGATTTAGGAATAATTCGTTTTTTTGAGTTATCCTTATACCAAATTTGGAATATTGATGGAACACTAAGATCTTCCTTGTTCACTGTAAACGATTTATCATTCAATTGTTTTTGATATTTTAGATGCCAATTAAGAGGAAAGACCTTTTTCATCGAAGTCTTCTTGAAACTTTTGGGTAAGATGAATGCTATAGTATCAGCAAATTCTGTTGCTTTTGTTATGAATTTCTTTGCAAGAGACGATTGTCGACCGAATGGTGGATTGCCAATTACATGTATCTGCCCTTTATGCTTTTTTAATATCTTATTCATATCCAGTTTCAAAAAGTCTTGTTTTATAATTTTATCATGTTCTGGTTCAATATCAAAATAATAAACATTCAACGAAAGTTTTTCAATAAATGGAATAAATACACCAGAACCAGCAGACGGTTCGATAATAACATCATTTGTTTTGTTTATTCTAATGTGTTTAGTTAAAGTCCTTAAACATTCACTTGCAACATTAGGTTTAGTATAATATTTATCTAAATTTGAACGATGTAAACCAGTGGTTTGATACATTTTATTTATTATTTTCTATTTATTTTTCTTACCAAACTGTATATCTTTGTGGGTATATCATTTACCATCAACTGATGTGATATATCTTTAACTGTAATCTTATGTTTCATAAGTTTTTTAAGATTAATACTACATTGTATTCTAAAGTTATCACAAATATACGATTCATCATTGTTCGCTTTGGTTGTTTTTCGTTTTGGTGTGCTAATCTTCGTATTAATTCTCAATAGGTCTGTTGATAATTCTTTACTTATCGTTTTGCATTGCATTCTGAAATTGTCAAAATTGTTACTATCATAATTCTTACGAAAGAGATTCTTTTGGTTTTTTATGAATGATTTATACTCTTGAAGCTTTTCCAATTTATCATAAGATAGTATTTTCAAATATTCATCAATGCTCAAACTATATAATTTGACTATTTCTTTATATTCTGATTTTTGTTCATAGCATACAATAATCATATCACAAAAGTTCGATTGAATGAAATTGAACACATCACCACAACATATTATATTAGATCTTGTTGATTTAATCGATATATTTTTATGGTTTATGTTATTATCAGCAAGCTTTATATCATACTTACTTGTGCTAATGTATTTGGATACATTTATATGGAACATATACAATCCTATATGTTTTTCAAACATCTTTCCATGTCCTTGATTACCATATATAATTGACGATCCTTCGTTTGTAAACAAATTATCAGAACTGTCTGATAACTCTGGAAAAACAGATTGATTCAATAATTCAACAGAATGTTCATCTTCATCGTGAAGAGATAGTTTCTTTAAATTTGTAATAAGAGTAAGAGGATCCATCTTATGTTATCTTCAATAACAGTCCACATTGGTTGTTTTTTTCCAGATTATTTTTAGCCAAATATTTCATAAGATCCATTAATATCAGTTTGTAGACTACGCATCATAGCACCATATCCAATGCCGTCCCAACCTTCCAGAATATTTTTGGTATAAGGATATATTATTCATCTAAATTAAATATGAATACACAATTCGATATGGTTTCTCACGATCTCTATCGTTTTCTATACAATTCCAATCAAACAATTCACAAAACACCCATCGAAACAGTATCTGATAACAATGTTTCTACAAGTTACAATTCGAACTATTCGAAAACAAGTCCGTTTGGACTATCAAGAAAAATAGTTCTCAATAGCGGATATTTTTTGCTTTTTTGTTTTGTCATTAATATCTAGCACTTTGTTGTAGAATTTCTTTTTACCATAACATTCCCATAGTTCATCTGTGCATATGAAATGTGCTCCACCCATTGTGTTCAGCATACTTACTAGATATTCCAAAGAGAACTTCTTCTCTGGATATTTATTCATAACTTCAACACACGCGTCTTCAACAGTGATCATTTTTATTATTATATGTGTAAAAAAAACTCTTATTTTTATACATATCCTATATAAGGAATATGATTAAGTTTATCGACTTATTTTGTGGAATCGGAGGATTTCATGAAGCAATGCGATCAATACCTAATTCAAAGTGTGTATTAGCTTGTGATATTGACAAAGCTTGTTGTAAAACATACGAAAGGAATTTTAATATTAAACCGGTATCAAATGTTAAAGATATCGACCCGAGTCAATTAGAGGATTTTGATGTATTGTGTGCCGGTTTTCCGTGTCAGTCGTTTTCAAATGCGGGTAACAAGAACACTTTCAACGACGATAGAGGACTTCTGTTTGACGAAATCATTCGAATCGCTAGAACAAAACAACCCAAATACATGTTTTTGGAAAATGTGAAACACATATTGAAGGTGGGTAACGGTGAGGTCATTCGGTATATCAAAGACAAAATAGACGATGCTGGATATAATCTACAACTGTTCAAGTTGTCACCTCATAATTACGGAATCCCTCAACAGAGAGAACGAGTTTACCTAGTTTGTGTGAGAAAGGATACCTATAATAATGACGATATAGAATTAATTAAAAAAGAAAATAATATTATTCAACTTGATTCATTCTTGGACGAAAATGTATTGGACAAATACTATTTACAAGGAGATTTACTTGATGTCCTAAATGCCTGGAACGAGATGATCCATATCTTTCAAGAAGAAGAGAAAATATCACCCACTATACTTGTTAACGAGTTTTATAAAACATACGACGAAGCAGAATACAATAGTTTGCCTTCATGGAAACAAGATTACATCTCAAAAAACAAACCACTTTATATCAAATATAAGACTCAATGGGATCAATGGTATGATAAACATAAAGAGTTATTATCGAAAAGAGAAATTTATTCAAAACTTGAATGGCAGGTGGGGAAAATAAAACCCAATGATAATATATTCAATTACTTTATCCAAATACGACAGTCTGGTATTCGTGTAAGAAGAGCTGAGTATTTTCCAACACTCGTTGCCATATCCCAGATACCTATATACGGAAAGGAGAAACGATATATAACACCTAGAGAATGTTTTCGTTTGCAATCCTTTCCAGATACCTTTATAATGGATGACAATGATAGAGTCAGTTACAAGCAGATTGGTAACGCGGTAAATGTGTATAATGTGTATAATGTTATATCGTCTACATTGACTCACTATAATGAGCTCTAAAAGTATACATTTAGATTGTTCGTGTGAGTCATTACTTGTTTTCTAAAATGGAAATTGCGTTTGATATAGTTCGATCCAATGGTAAACCTCTAACAATATTCTTTATTTGAGTATCCTTATATGTATGCCCGATTGGAGTTAATTTACCTATTAAAAAATTATTAAGGGTAAGACTGTTAGATCCTATGTACAGATATTTTGCACTTGTGTTATTAGTGGTTGCGTCTCGCAAATGTACTGTATTTTTACCCGCATAATTATTATTAACCCAAAATCTCCACGATGACCTTGTATTATCGCCTTCATTTGTATGGTTGTATATCAATAGGAAGTCGTTGTTTGTATTTTTTAAACTATATTGTTTTGTAAGTTTTAATGATCCACCTTCGTATGTCAGATTTATGTTTAGTTCAACGGTTCCATTACTTGATATATTCAACCATACATTTTTCCCGTTTCTCCATTTTTTGGTATATTCTAAATAAAACAATCTGTGTGTTCCAGATAACGGTTTGTTGAATCTACAATAGATGAACCAAGAAGTACTTTTTACTTTAATTATATTTGAGAAAGAAGATGAATAATAGTTTAGTTGTCTCGTAAATAAATTACCCAAACGATCTGCGCGAATGTCGTTGACTCCGTTCAATACGAAAAAATTCTGGACATAGTGTTCGTCGCGGTATTTAACCGTATATGTCGCAGGGTTGTTACCACTTTCATCAAATATTGAATTATGATAATGGTAATAGAAGTCCCAATCACTTGAGTTGTATTTGGTTATAATGTAATCGTATTTGTTGTATTCTACATTCATGACGTGCCATCTTTCATTCCCGGTTTCATTATAATTGTTGAAATAATACAAATCGTGATAGTTTGTCGTTTTTTTTATGTGTTTCCATACGGTAACACCATCTGCCTTATAATAATATGTAATATCTCTGTAGTCTGTTGTTATCGTGACATCCGTGTCCAAACTCATGAAATCGTCGTTTGTGTACAGGCTGTTTGTTATAGTATATGTATCATTATTGTCTATGTTCGATATGTACATCTGCTTCCATTTGTCCGGTAACACATTTCGTGTGGTGTATTTCAGTCCATAATCTTCAATCAAGAATTTGCTATGGTTGATCACACCGGTTGGTGTCAGTTCGAACAAACAGGTTAACACTGTGAACAATATCATTTTCCCGTTTTGATTGCCCCAAGGATCATTATTACTGTTTATCACCTTTGATATTTTGTTATAGAACATATTTATCTTGGTTCTCTTTGATTGATATGTGTCCTTGTACTGCGCGACTAATGCATGCAGTCCCGCTTCGTGTATAACATTGAACTCGGTATTTGAAGAATGATTGATGAAAAAATTAATGTTATCGTCTATCATATCTGTTAGAGTGTCTTTTGGTACATCGAACAATTCATTGTAGTACGAGTTGAACAACAAATACGGTTCCACATAGTCCAATGTCTCATACGCGTAGTTATCATACGGTTTGATCATATTACGGGTATTGCTGGTTACAAACGCATTCTCTCCGTATATATGATTGAATTGTAACGCGAATGTATCTGATATATCGTTTGTGTTTGAATGCGAATATCCAATTATATTTGTTGAGTTTATCTCGTACGAGTGTTGTACAACATTGTTCCCGTTAACGGTTTGATAATCAATATGATGTACGATTGTGCTATCGCTTGTTGCTCCAAACAATATTGGATATGAGTCCAATGGATAGTCCAAGGTGAATGTGTATACGGTATTTGGTTGTAAACTCAATAAGTTACCGTCTGTGCCTCCGAACGCATATCCCAAATATTTGTTATTAGTGTTTTCATAAAAGTCGTAATGGTATATTCCGTTATTGCTACCTAGCAACACATTAATGTGGGTGTCCGTGACTTGGGTCGTATGTGATTCTGTATAATACTTGATATTGATTTTATTTAACACATCTCTGTATTTTTTCACGAAAATTTCATCTAACGCGTATACCGCTTGATTTACAAAACGGATTGCGAGAGATACAAGGTGATTTGTCATAGCGTTGTTATTTTGGGCGTTCATCTTGTTCATAGAGATGATATTATGGACAGTAAAGGTTGTTTTGTCGATGTATGTCATAATATACTCCATTGTTTCACACATTACCAAGAAACCCTTGCGTTTTAACCAACTGGTGTCGCGCGAGGTTCTGAAGTAGTTCCATATGTGTATAATTATGAGCGCTTTTTCATATACCATTGTGAAATCTGTTTGATGAATTTTGTTGTCAATGATATGATTTAGATTTTTCTTGGCAAGCTCGGGTTTTAGCAATATCAATGTCGGAAGATGGTGTAATAACATATCTTTCGAATAGGTCACATCAGAATATATATCAAACAACGCTTTCACTATATGAAAGTTGACATTATAATCGGTTATATCTGCAATATTCTTATTCACAATGTGAATGCGGGTATTCCATTTGTTAGACCAATACAATTTATTGGTTTCAATAAGTTCCGAATAACTGTGTGCTTGTATCTTCAAGGATATGTTGTCGTACGCTACTGTTTCGTTTGTTTTTTCCTGACAAGTGCAAATTATGTGAAATTCGAATGGAGATTGTGCTATTAATGATATTGTAAATATTACATTTATCAAAGAGTTATGTAATAAACACCCTTTACTAGTGACGTGTGGCGAATGCGAATACATTAAATTCATATTGATTTTATCATTCTCCAAATGGAAGAAATGTTTGTAGTATTCCTTCATATAAAACTTGGAACAAGAATGGTATTTCATATTTGTTTCATGTTTAAACTTTTGGATTAGATTCAATTCAGTGTCAGTGTCTGATAACATAGTTATTTTTTGAAGAAAACAATCTGGATATACATGCAATGGTATCTTTTCAATATTCACATTGATATGAGAGTTTAGATTGAAATTATCAACAAACTTACAATGATTCATGTCCAACGACTGATTGTGATCCGTGATGTTGTCCAAGAATGCTGAACGAAAGTTGAAGTTTGTGAAATCGAAAATGTCAAATGCAGTATTGTCATTCTTTTTTATGAAACAACTCTTTGCTTTATTGTATATGGAAGATGTTTCCAAAAACATGTACCCATTGGTTAAGGTGCATCCAGATCCGTAATCACCTACTATGTTTGATACGGTGAACACATTTGTGTCTGTGCTGAAATGTTTGTTGCATTCAAAAATGTTGTTTTTTAATTTGTATTCTTTAATAGAAAAAATATAGTTTGTAACATCTTGGATTACATCATCCACTGTAAACAGAGCAATTTCAACATCTGTGGGTGGTCTTTCAAGATGTATTAAAAATTGTAGATGTATATCGTTTGAAGTTACCATACTATTTATATATTTTCATATATTTATGGAAGAATGACAATCGTACGGATTTTAGTAAAATACTATATCAAAAGTCATTAGACAAAGACGAAAGTTCGAAATAAATCGTCATTATCTTTATACGGACGAAATGAAGATAAATTGTATATATTATACATTAAAATGAATACTTATACAAAAACAGATGAAAAGTTCTTACATTCAAACAAAAGATGTTACAAAATATACCTGAAAAACAAGAGAAAATACATACGAAAGAAAGACAACGACAAAAATGTAATGGAGTATGTACTTATTTCGTCATTGAAACCAAAAAACAAAAAGAAAAAAGGTGGAACTGATAATACCGAAGACGACACAGTAAATAAGGGTTTAACAACACTTGAAATTTATGGAAGGCATGCAAATTACTCACCATTGTTTGGACCTCAACAATTTAATACTATTAATAACTTTTATATAACCAACGTTGATAAGCACATAACATTATTTACAAAACTTTTCATTTTATTTATATTTTACATTCGTGATTTACAAGATAATAAACAGGATACTGTAGAAGATATGAAAAAATCTTTAGATTGGATAATCAATGAAATTTTAACAAACATACAGAGTTACGAACTAAACTTTGAACGATTAAATAAAACCCTAAATATTCCGGTTTTGAGTTATATTAACAACGATTTAAGAATACACTGTGTATCAGAGACAAATATTATTGATGGGGAGAGAATATCTAAATCCGTTGAAAAGCCATCAGATGTACCATCCGAAATGTTTTTGAAGATACATCATCTATATGAGGACACGAAAAACATTGATCACGCAGTGTATGCATCATACGATGAAAAGGGACAAAAACTATACATTTATGACATTAATTGTAGTGATTTGACAATCGAAGATACAAAAGTATCCACATATTTCCAAAGTTTGTTGAATACGTTTGATACAAAAAAAAAGAAATATACAGAAAAAAAATATGGTATAAATAGTGTTGTATATGTAGCTTTAAAAAATGCACAAGCAAAACAAATATCGAAACACAATGTTGTATTAGATGATTTAGAAAAAATTAGAAAAAACAATAAATATCCATCAACAAAACCCATATCTGGTATATGTGCATTTATGAGCGCATTTTACTATTTCTTTTTATCATTCGAGTCCCAAGATAATAAATTAACAATAAATAAAACTTTTGACATTTTAGCACAAAAAAGCGCAAAAAATAAAGACAATAAAGACAAAGAGAATACAGAAGAACCAAAAAAAACTAAACTACGTATTTTGCTGAATTGGACGGGTTTAGGAAACACTCCACATCGCGAAAAATTGCAAGATGAAACAATTTTACAAAACGTTAATAAAATTGAAAAATTATTACACGGAACACCCAATAAAGCCAATTTCATTCAAATCGTAAATATGTTAAGAAATAATGACTATATTACTCAACAAACATCGAAAGAAAAACTTCCAACACTAGAGTTATATTGTTTAGATGAAAACAGTATAATAGAAAACGTACAAGAAGGAGAATATAAAGAATTTAACTTTGAAAAAGAACATATTACGTGCACAACAACGATCAAACCATGTGATGGAAACTTATCAGAAAAAATAATCATGTACATAATAAGAAAATTCTATGTACAATTACTCGATTTGTTACATAGCAATATACCCGATAAGCTGAAAAACGAGTCTCTATACATAAATCACTTTATAATATTTGAAAGTGTCTTCAGTTTAAAACGTGAACGTGGTAGTGACGACGTGATAGTGGTTTCATTGAAAATAAAAGATTCGCCAAACACGTACATCGTTAGTCGTATAAAATACAAAAAAACCCGTAAAAATGAACACGGTATCATTAAGAATAATGAAATGAAACTAAACACGTACTTATCGCATCATGTTGCACCTTTTCTATTAGGTAAAATAATGAACACAGATGAACAATTCATCAAATCACAATTGAATAATAAAGAAGTAAAAGATAAGATATATTTAGAGCTAAAAACATATTTAGACAGAATGAAAGAAAAGAAGAATAAATAATGTGAAGAAGGAAAAATAAAGAAGAACGAATAATAAGATTTAACAAGTAATAAAGTAGATGTACTGTATAAAGTTCACTAGTTAATGTTGGTATGATGAAAATAATGGTAGGAGAGGACAAAGTGATAACACATTACACGTTAAGCGATGTTTTAAAGATCTGTAGGTTTTCACCGAGTAGTCTATTCTTCGTAAAAAAGTTCTGTCCAACACATCTATTTTGTTACAAGTTATTATGATGATTAATTTATTGACCTTACATATATAAATAAAAAATACTTGTTAAAAAATATCCAAGATATTAACAATTTATAATTCATAATCTAAATACAAAAAATCTTTTTTATAATCCGTCAATATAAGTATTCATATCATGATTTTTCAAAATATTATGAATTAAAAACACTTTTTTTGTAAAAAGAATATCTTGGTTTATATGTGAATATCCTAACAAACATGGTAATTTACATACAAAATCTTTCGGATTTTGATAATTATAAATATTAACATTTGGTAACTTTATTGCAAATTCTTCAGAAAAATGTTTCCCACCTGGTTTAGGAGAACCAAATAAAATTAAATAACACTCTACATTGTGTAAATACATTGCTAATTTGAATAAAATAACAGTTGCAGCTGCAGCTCCTAAGGAATGTCCACAAATATATAACGGTTTCTTGTTATTTTTTATAATATTAATTAAGTTATACTTACGTATACAGTATGTTGAATATCTGAAAAAACCTTTGTGAATATCATTTTTCTTTAATCCAATAGAAAGATTATCAATCCAATTGGATAATGTATCCGTACCTTCTATGGTTATTATTAATTCGTTTTTAGTTTCATTTATCAAAACATCTTTTGGAACATTGTATATATGTTTTGATAACCTTGCACATTGTTTAATTTTCTTTTGATGTTTTACATTGTTAGTATTTGTCATCATCGTAATTATGTGCATTGAACTCATTTTGTTATTTATTTAAGAATTGTATTTTAACAATTTTCCGTAAAACCAAATTTAAAATATATTACCCTAAATAACATGATTTTGTTTTTAAAAAGTAAGTTTCGCCTTACAAAACATAAAATGCGACAAATCGGTAAGTGTTTTTGCTCTCTTCTATAAAAAAACTTTCTCTTTGTGTCAATAATGTAATGTGTAGTGATTACTTAAAGAACTAAATATGATTTTTGTTATATGAGTATCTTTTCGGTAATGATTGTTTTTCAATTGTATCATCAACACAACGATTTACTTTAATTTCAAATTTGTATTTGATTGTGGTTCCATTAGGTAAGGTTCTTTCGATTGGTTTGTTAATCATCTCTGTAAAAATCAAATACACACTTGTTTCGGTTTGTTACATTAATTTATTACTCAATTCCCATATAATATACACAGTCGTCATATTACCTAACGTATGTACACCTATCACATGCGTAATCGCAGCTTTTCTGTAATCTCTCTGTAAATAATACTCGGTCGATACCATATAACTTATGATTATTAACATAACACCTATCATTACGGTGTCATCGAACCCAACTTTGTATACGAAATAACTTCCAAAACTGCATACCGCCGTCTTATCTAGTTTCTCACGAAACCCTTCTTTCGGTACCGACCATAACATCAAACTCGTTATATATACCATTAGTATCATCGTACTCATAACTATCTCATTACTCACATATGCGTAATAACTTGTTAGAAGAAACTGATTCGCACTCACCAACATATACCTAGAATACGGATACGGTATCATATTTATTAATAAAAATACTTGTGTCTTTTGGACTTAAATATAGTGCTTTAATTAGTTTGTGGTTATGTCCATGCTACTTTTTTT
>Ga0209713_10000399_pt1 | contig 24082 bp, 16 predicted proteins | sample ArcOceMetagenome_3_FD_187444 | JGI IMG/M metagenome (GOLD analysis project Ga0209713, IMG submission 187444) | Marine eukaryotic phytoplankton communities from Arctic Ocean - Arctic Ocean- Svalbard ARC20M Metagenome (SPAdes) (version 2) | ecosystem: Environmental > Aquatic > Marine > Oceanic... | reverse complement strand
AGCTCGAGCAGGCGGCCGCGTACATGGGCCTCGTCGCCGGCGCCATTGAGGCGTCGGGCACGTCGGCGTGGTCGCCCGCCTTCCTCGCGCACGCCAACACGCTGCGCCAGCTGCTCAAGGCGCGCGGCCTCGCGCCGAGGGCGACGCCAGGCTACGCGCCGCCGCCGCCCGCCGCCGCCGCCGCGACGCAGGAGGTGCCGTACACGCCCGCGCCGATGATGGCGTGCGGCGGCGCCAACGACGCGACGATGTCGACGCCGAGGCCGCCGCAGCAGCAGCAGCAGCCTGCCTTTTACGCGCCGCCTCAGCAGCAGCAGCAGCAGCAGCAGCAGCAGCAGCAGCAGCAGCAGCAGTACCAGCAGCCACCGCAGGACATGGGCGCCTACCAGATGCCCCAGTACCAGCAGCCGCCGATGTACGCGGCGCCGGAGCAGCCGCCAGCCCCGGAGCCGGCGCCCGAGCCGATGGCACCCGAGCCCGCGTTTGTGCCTCCGCCCGCGCCGGCGCCCGCGCCCGCGCCGGCACCCGCGCCGGCGCCCGCGCCGGCGCCCGCGCCCGCGCCGGCACCCGCGCCGGCGCCGGCGCCCGCGGCCGACAAGGACGACGGCATGTCTCTCGGCGGCAAGAAGAAGGGCGCAGGGACGCCTGGCGGCGGCTTCTTCTCGAAGCTGGGCACGTCGATCAAGTCGATTGTGAAGCGCGACACGCAGCTCGAGGACCAGGTCTCCTTCGTGTACAACGAAAAGTACGGCGCGTACATCCCCTCCGACACCGACCCCGACGAGTGGGCCAAGGAGAACATGTCGGCGCCGCCGCCGCCGCCCAAGAGCATGGGCACACCCGCGCCCGTGCCCACCGCCGACGCGCCGACGGGTGGCGGCCCGCCGGGCGGCATGGGTGGCGGCCCGTCGCAGCCGCAGACGCCATTCGCGACGCCATCGGCACCCGCGACGGGAGGCAGCAACTTCCGGCGGCCGCGCGCCGGTGCGCGCTCGCGGTACGTCGACACGTTCAACGAGGGCGGCGGCGGCGGCGACGCGGCAGCGTCGGGCATGCCTCCGCCCGCGGCGCGGTCGCGCGCGCCGCCGCCGCAAGCGATGAAGATCTTCACGCCTCAGAGGGCCGCGGGCGACGGCGACGGCGGCTACCAGATGCCGACGATGCAAGCGGGCGCCTTCGCAGAGGAGCCCGCCGGGGAGCCCGCGGCGGAGGGCCAGTGACGAGAGGCTCCTGACGCCCACCGCGCAATCTTGCACACGAGTAGGACCCGCACCAGCGGTATCTAGAGGAGAGAGACCACAGACAGACAGAACAAGAGCGTCTGGACCGCAGCCGAGATTTTGGTTTGTCGTTGCCCAGTGTCGTGGCCGTGCACTACTAGTGCACTACCAGCGTGCATGCGCTGGTGAGAGTGTGCGTTTCAATGATTTGAACATGATGAAAACAGAAAGAACACAACTCAGCACTCACGGATACGACCGGCCCTTGCCGAGCTCGTCCCTCAGCCGGAGGATCTCCTTTTGGTAGCGGCCGATGTTGGTGCCGAGGTACCTCTGGATCTCGGCGAGCTGCTCCTCGGCGTGCGTCGCGCGCTGCTTGAGCTGCGAGCGCTCGCGCTCGAGGAGGCCCTGCGACGAGACGAGCTCGCGCACCTGCACCTGCAGGTTCATCAGCTGCGGCGCGCCGCTCAGGCCGCCGGCGGTGGCCGCCTGCGACGAGAGCTGCAGCGTGAGCTCCTCGACCTGCCGCTGCAGCCGGTCGTTCTCCTCCTGGATGCGCGGCAGCTGCGCGCGCTCCTGCTCGAGGTCGTACTGGCCGCCGTCCTTGAGCTTGTGCAGCTCGTCGATCAGCTCGCCCTGCGTCTCCTTGAGCTGATCGACGGAGCGCTGCGCCGCCGCGTCGCGGTCGAGCTCGTTGATCTGCGCCTGCAGCTCGATCTCGCGCGCCCTCGCCGCCTCGAGCTCGGCGCGCAGCGCGGCGCGCTCCTTCTCGAGCTCCATCACGCCGGCGCCCTGCCCCTCGTACGTGGACGCGAGCTGCTGCAGCTGCTGCTCCGCCTGCGCGCGCGCGCGCTGCAGCTGCCGCTCGAGCGCCGCCTTCTCGCGCTCGAGCTGCTTCTCGATCTCGCTCGGCACCTCGCGCCGCCCCGTCGCCGGCTGCACGAGCGCCGCGAGCCCCAGCTCCTCGTGCGACGGCAGCGGCACCCCCTCGGCGCCCGCGCCCGCCGCCACCAGCGCCCGCAGCTGCCAGTAGGCCTCGGTCAGCGCTCGGTTGGCGCCGAGCGCCGTGTTGACTTGCCGCTGGTACTCGTGCAGCTGCGTCGCAACCGACGGCGCCGCCCCGCCGCCGCCGCCGCCGCCGCCGCCGCCGCCGCCGCCCTCGCCCTCCTCGGCGGGCGGCTGCCCCGAGAGCGTCTCGCAGTGACTCTGCAGCGCCGACAGCTGCTCCTCGTGCGCCGCGAGCGCCGCGCGCAGCGCCGCGCCCTGCGCGCCCAGCCGCTCGAGGCTCTCCTGCGCCGCCCTGTCGCGCGCCTCGGCCGCCGCCGCCGCGACGCGCGCCTCCTCCCTGGCGCCCAGCAGGTCCGACTGCAGCGCGCGCACGCGCTCGGCCGCCTGCTCGGCCGCGCGGGTCGCCTGCTTCTGCACCGCGAGCACGTCCTGCTCCGCCTGCAGCTGCGCGCGCTCCGTCTCGAGCCGCGCCGCCTGCGCCGCCTCGCGCGCCTGCTCGCCGCCGCCGCGCGCCTCCTCGAGCGCCGCCGCGTCGCGCTCGGCGCGCCGCCTCGCGCGCTCGAGCTCGGCGCGCGCGTCGGCGCTCGCCGCCTCGAGCTCGGCGACGCGCCGCTCGGCCGTCGCCTTGGCGTTGGTCGCGTTGAGCAGCTGCATGTTGCGCTCGTCCTCGGCGTCGCGCGCCTCGTCGAGCGCCGCGTTGGCCGACTGCAGCTGCGCCTGCAGCACGAGGCGCGTCTGCTCGAGCCTGCGCGCCCGCCGCTCCGCCTCCTCGTTGGAGGTCGCCTGCGCGCGCAGCTTCTCCTCTGCGGCGGCGGCCGAGCTCTCGAGCTGCGCGAGGACGTCGGCCGACGCGAGGGCCTGCTGCTCGAGCTCGAAGGTGCGCTGCGCCTGCCGCGACGACGCCTCGTTGGAGCCGAGCTGCAGCCCGAGCAGCTCCTTGGAGAGCGCCATCTTCTCGTGCTTCTCGCGCAGCAGCTCCTCCTTGAGCGCCACCAGCTCGCCCGCCGCGCCGTTGGCCCTCGAGCGCTGCTCCATCAGCTCGGCCATCAGCTTCTGCCGCTCGCCCGCGTGGCCGCTCGCGTCCTGCTGCATCTCGTCCATGATGCCCTGCAGCCGCTCCGTCGCGCCGAAGAGCTGCGACGGCAGCTGCTGCCGGTCCTGCGCCAGCTGCTCGACGCCGCGCGAGAGCCGCTGCTCCGCCACCGCCAGGTTCTCCTGCAGCTGCTGCGTGTGCCAGTAGTGGCGGCGCAGCAGCCCGCGGCACGTCGTGTCGTTCTGCATCGGGAACGTGCTCACCGACATGCCGTGCGAGAGCAGCTGCAGCGTCGCCGCCGACTCGTCGTAGTCGGCGGGCTGCACGCAGCCGAGCAGCAGCGTCCGCCCGTTGCCGCCGACGGCGTCGCGGAGGAGGAGCCCGGCGCCCGAGTGCGCGGGCGGCTGCGTCGGCGGCGCCTGCAGCGCCTGGCGCAGCGCGTTGCTCAGCCCGTCGCCGAGCACGCCCACCTCGATGTCGGCGAGCATCAGCTGCGAGACGATGACCTCGGGCGGCGCGTCGCGCCGGCCCTCGTTGCGCAGCGTCTGCTGCAGCTCGAGGAGCAGCACGTTCGACGGCGCCGGCGGCTTGTGCTGCTGGGCGAGGCGCGTCCGGCCCGTCCGCAGCAGCTCGCCGAAGCCCGACGGCTGCGCCACCGTCTTCACCGTCATGCCGGGCAGCTGCACGCCGCCGATCGCCTCGGCGTCGCGCACCACGCGCAGCTCCGTCGAGCCGGAGCCGAGCAGGTCGGACATGTGGTCGGAGCCGAGGATGACGCTGGCGTAGCGCACCGACAGCGTGAAGTTGAGGTTGGTGTTGTCGCCGCCGAGCGCCGCCTGCCGCTGCTGCATCAGGTCGAAGATCGCGTCGACGCACAGCGGCGCCAGCACGCCGAAGAGCTGGCCGTGCGCGCCGCGGTGGTTGCCCATCGTGACGATGCTGACGTTGCGGCCGTCTACGAAGCTGCCCAGCATCGGCAGCACCTCCGACTCGTACACGTCCTTGTCGGACGCATGCACGTCGAAGATCCTGGAGAAGGTGTGCTTCTCGCCGTCCGACTTGCCCGAGGGCACCAGCTCCATCGCGTTGCCGGCGATGAAGATCGAGCCATTGTCCAGCTTCTGGCTGTCCGCCGAGCCGACCACGCGCGCGCAGCAGCGCGCGGGCACGGCCGGCATGCTGCTGCGTTTGATAGTCTAACAGCCGTGCACGAGCGTTCCTCAGCGCGCGGCTGGCTGGCGACGGACGGGGTCGATCCAGCGCAGGCCACTTGACGGCGCACAAAGTGCTCATGTGCTCACGCCTTCCACCGGTCGCTCGCTCCTCAATCGCCACCCACCTCGGCGCGAGGCGCTCGAGAACGCGGCGGCCGCGACGCTGCCGCGACCGAGCGCAGCGCGGAGGTCGGACATTTGCTCAGAGTAGGGGCACAACCAGCCGCAACCTACTCATGTTTGAGGAGGTCATCGCGACGCTGAGCCATCCGTCATATGAAGGTGCCGTCGGCCGCTGCCGCTGGGTGTCGTGATGCGCGGATGCGGACCGCGCCGCCGTCCGCGTGGTCCACGTACACGACCGCGCTGGCCGCCGCCGCGATCCTCGGCGCCCACCCGTCTCTCCCGGCGTCGGCGACTACACTCGGAGGACCAGTTCAGTATGTGGACGCCACGCCCGCGGTCGTCGCGCCGATCTACTCGGAGATCATCGGGATCGACGAGCCGCCTCCGCCGTCGGTCTTCCCAGGCGAGATGCCCGTCGCGCTCACGATCACGGGACGGACCACGCAGAATGCTCTGCTCCGCGACGGCGCCTCGGCCTTTGTGGCGTCGGCGCTCGCCACCGCGATGCTGCACCCGCTCGACACGGTCAAGTGCCGGCTGCAGTCATCGGCGTACACCGTCGAGGCGCTCTGCCCTGGCGAGGGCTGCGTCCTGGGCGTGCCCGTGCCACCAGGTCTCGTCGACTTGTTCCGGCCGCGCCTGCGCCGCCGCCGGCCAGTCGCTGGCAGCCCGCGGCAGCGCCTGTACGCAGACGTGTTCACGGGCCTCGGGGCGGGCGTGCTCAAGGAGGCTCCCGACGTGCGCGACCGCTCGAACATCGACCTCCCCACCGCCCAGCGCCCACGCACCCTCTGATCCGCACCGCACCGCTGCGTCGTCGTCCCGTCTCGCAGGCGGCCGTCTACCTTGCCTTCTATGAGAGCCTGTCGCGTTCGCTGCTGGTTCAGCCGTGGTGGGCGTCGCACGTGGTCTTCGCCCTGCTGATCGCCGGTGCCCTCGGCGATGCTGCCGGCTCCGTGCTGCGGCTGCCCGCAGAGGTGCTCGCAAAGCGCCTCCAGACCGGCACCGTCGCGACCAAGCAGGACGGGCCAGCCAGTCTGTTTGCTGACACTCCGCTCGACGAGTGGCTCGACTCGTGGGGCGCCATCCTGTCTCGCGACATGCCGTTTGGAGGGCTGCAGGTCTGCTGGGCACCGGGAATCTTGTGAGTTGGCCCGCAAACCTCCACTGAGGGCGTGCCGTCCCTCCCGTGCCGCGCAGGTGGCCTTCTTTGAGGAGTCTCGCGAGTTCTTCCACGCCGTGAGTGATGCGACACCAGACGCGCTCACAGATGTGGCGGCGGGCGTCATCGCAGGCGCCCTTGCCGCTGCGTTGACGACACCTCTGGATGTGGTCGTCACGCACACCCTCACCACGAGCGGCGAGGCAGATAGTAGAGGCCGCAGTGCCTTGAGTCGCGCACGGGACCTGGTGCAGGAGCAGGGCCCAGCGACGCTGTTGCGCGGCATCGGGCTGCGCACGATGTACTACGGGCCCCAGGTCGGTCTCTTCTTTGGCTTCTACGAATTCTTCCGCACGTTGCCTGAGTGGGGCTCATGATGCAGCAACCAGAAGTCCATGTCCATGTACGTCTGTACAATGTCAGTATGCTCAAGTATAGCTAAATAAGCTTGCGCTTTCTTTTATCTCCAATGCTCATACCGTATGCCCCAGCTCTTCATTCACCCTGTCGACCATCCTTTGGACCGCACCGAACGGCCCGTTTGTGGCAACCCTTTTTCTAGCTGGAGCACGCCCCGTGGGCGCCAAAAACAGAGCACGCCGCGCTGCCAGCTCCTTTTTCGCAAGCTCGATCATCCCGGGCCCTGCGCTCAGCACTCTGGGTCCCACCACCTCGTACAGCGCTGAGATAGCCACAAACGCAGCGACCCGGCTTGGAATCTGAGCCATGGAGCTTGCGCCAGCAATCCCACCAACGCAGGCTCCACACACAGTGCACCTGCGCAACGTGGCACACGCGCGCACGATCAGTCAGTACTGGATGGCAGCTGCCTGTGAGGTGCCAGCGGCTCGGACGCACCAGGCATCGTCTCCTCGTCGCCACACCTGCCCGGCGGCTCTGCCACCGTTGAAGCCAGCGCTGACCCGGCCCCACCGCTGCGCGCTGTGAAGGCCGGCGCGAAGCCGCAGCGGCGATGTCAGCGCGACGCCCTGCAGCGCACCGTGTGATGATGTCGCCGCCCAACCAAGGCACGCCGTGCCCACGAGGAGGAAGCTAGTGGAGGCTGCGCGCAGCACGTCACCGGCCGTCTCGGCACGCGGTGGCTGCGCGAGGCTGTGGGGCCGCGAGAGAGCTGAGGTGGGGGCGATGGTGGAGAGAATGACGCATGCGACGAGCGCGATCATCGACCGACGCAAGCTTCGAGGCTCGCTCGGTCGGCGCCATCAAAGTTGAAAACCTAGGGGGAATTATAAAAGCGAGGGCAGGAGCCGGCAGCGCAAGATCAAAATCAAGTGTTTGCGTGAACAGAGCGCCCGCACACGCACTCATGGAATGTGCAATGCAAGCGGACGGTGTGGTAGTGTCACCTCGGTGAGTGGTAGTGTCGCCGCTCGCGAGACCAACCAACTCGGTGCCGCAAGACAACACACAACCCCTTTGTCTGCACGTACTTGACTCACTGTGTCGAGTCGTAGTCCGTGCCGTGCTCATCGGTGCCGCCCCAGAAGAGGATCGCCTTTCCTTTCCACGCTTGGCATTCCGGTTGCCCGACTCGAGGATAGCGTCGTAGACAGTGCCCCTCCCTCGCCAGGCGCCGCCGCTCCTGGCAAGCGGTTGATGGCGTTCATGCTCTTGCAGAGCGATGTAACTTTCCATCAATGGTATGCCTACCGGGTCCTGCAACATGAACTCCTTGTAGCTGCCGTCTCCTCGTCCTCGTCCTTGTCATCGTCCTTGTCATCGTCATCGTCATCGTCATCCTGTCATCCTCCTCCTTGTCCTCGTCATCCTCGTCGTTTTCCTCGCCTTCCTCCTCGTCAATCTCAATGTCAATTCCTGCACGCTGTCCTCCTCGTCATCCTGCTCCTCATTGTCGTCCTCATGCTCCTCCTCTTCATTGTCCTTGTCATCATCCTTGTCATCCTCTTGTCTGGCTCAGGCTCAGACTCCTCGTCCATCTCGTCCAACTCGTGAGTAGGTGAGTACGCTGGCGCTGGCGGGAGAGCAGATGGGGCGGCCCGAGCGCGGGTGCTCGAGGCAAATGGGCCGGCCGTAGCATGGGCGGGGCTGAGGCACGCTAACGCGGCGAGAGCACCCTTTTTGCGAGGGTCTGACCGCACGGCAGGCTCGGCGCACGGCCGGTTAGATGCCGCGCCACACCGCTTTCGTGGGACACGGCCAGCTGTGCGCGCTGCGGTGGTTTGGACCCGCGCACGGCCGGCGGATGACCCCTTATAAATACACGGCCGGCTTTGAGCCCTGGCCTGTCAAGCTGTCAAGGCTGTCAAGGCACTGTCAGGCGCTGTCAGGGGGACTGTCAGGCCCCTGTCAAGGCCTCTGTCAAGATCCACTGTCAACGCCTCTGTCAAACGGCTCACAATGACAAGGGGAAACGGCATCACACACCGCTAAACAAAAGTAATCAACATGGACAAAGGCTGTGGCAGAGAGTGTCCCATATCTTGTGGTGTGGTTCAAGAGCGCAGCATCTTCTCGAGCTCAACATCAAGGTCATCGGCCATTTTTGGCAACGGTGCCGCCCGGGTCTGAAAAATGAGCTCGCCCGTGAGGTTCATGTTCTCCTGCACAAGAGTCATGTTGTCAGCCTGAAGTGCCCCATTCTCCTCCGTGAGAGTTTCGACCTGAGCTTGGAGAGCCACAACTCGTGCCTTGGCCGCCTCAAGCTCCGCCACCATCATCGTCTTCATCTTCTTGGACGGGCGCTCGTTATGCTCCTCGTCGTCGGGAGAAGACACCAAGCCCGCCTTGATGGCCATCATCTTCAGGTAGGCGGTCCCATCCGGGCAAGCAATCTTGTCTGTCACGTACTCGAGGGCTTCCTTGTACTCATTGGAGTAGTCACACCGGCCGAGCTCACCTGGTTCAGAGAGGGTGGCGGGGTGAGTGTTATGGGTGCAGGTTGCGGGGAGTCGAACGGTGGGCTCGAGGGTCAAGTGACCTCCGACAGTGCTGTGGGTAGAACCAACCCTGGACAGTCTTGCCCAAGAGCAAATTGGGGCGATTGGCCGGCCAGGGGGAGATTGGCCGGCCGGGCCAGATTGGCCAATCTGCTCTTGGGCCAAACTGTCGAGGGCCGGCCAAGGGCAGATCGGGCCGGCCAACCCCAACCATCGACAGCGGCGATCCTCACCGGCTGGCTATGGTCCATAGGCAAGGGCCAAGGAGAGGGAGGGGGCGGGCAGCGGCTTACGGCCAAAAGTGCCGACCTCCACTTTGATGATGCCGAATGCCTTCTCGAACTCGGGGGTGACCGGCCGTGCGGCGTTGAGGTCGAGTTTGGGGAGCACTTCGCACATCTGCTGCCGTTGGGCCTCAGCGTTGCGCTCTTTATGTGGTGTGGAGTAGCCCAGTGGCTTCAAGAATTTCAGCTTGTTGGTCCCGACGTCCTTGCCCATCCTTACGCTTGACTGCCGGCGTGACAGAGCTTTGATGGGAAAGAATGGCGGCAAGGGGCAGATTTTTCGAGATTTGACTTGACAAGTCACACACCTCCATCCACCGCACTTGTGGTGCCGGAGCACCTGCTATCTACATTTCTTAGATCCGGCTTTTACCGCCCTTAGCTCTTCAGATTCCCTACGCACCCACTAGTTGGAGATCAGGGAGATCTTCACTAGAGATCGTCAGAGATCTCGTGTTTGCTTTTACTCGGGGTACTTGGTGTTGTCCGCCGCGCCTTGCATGGATCCACCCGCCGGCGCGCACTCGCCGATGCTCCTCTCGGCAGCATGAACGCGAGCCACGGCTGCGTGCTGCTGCCGACGCACTCGGCCCACTACGGCGAGGCGCACGCGAACCTGCTCTCGATGCTGCGCTTCGCGACGGACGCACAGCTGCCACCGGTCTACGTGGTCATCGACCGAGAGAGCGAACGCCAGCGTTTGGGTGGCAGCTTCCCGGCTGCGTGTGCGAGTTCGCGTCCGCCAGCCGAGTGCAGCCGACTCGCGACCTTCGTGCACGTCGTTAGCCTCGAGGGCCTCCTGGACACCCAAGGTGACGGCATCCGGACGCAGCAGCACGTCCTCGATGCAGTGGCTGCTGAGTTTGCTGCATGGAGCTCAGCATGCCGCCGTACTCGCAGCGCCGCAGCGTGCGCAGATCCGTCGTGGCAGCTCGGTGCGCCAGCTCTCGAATCCGAGCGCTGCTCCACTGCCCGCAAGCTTGAGCCCTCCTCCACCCGCCGCGCCCGCCGCGTGCACACTCGACCCCGTCCGTGTGTGTGTCATCCACAGATTTCTTCCGGCCTGTGCCTCGAGCAGCGTGGCTCGGGCATGGAGGTCATCCAAAGCGGTCTGTCCCAGCATGCCCAGCCGCCGACTTCTTGACCTGGAAACGAAAGTATCAGGCCCTCAAGAAACTCTACGCCGCCGAGGCGATGACCAGGCGCGGCTGCAAGCTCATCTGGGTAATGGACTCGGAGTCAATGGCACTCAGCCGGTTCTCGTTCGCCCAGATCTTCGAGGACTATGTTCGGCGGCCGCATCTGCACGTCAGCGGTGGGCCGGCACCCCCATGTGTCACCCACGCTCTACTCCAACTCTGGGGCGTACAACCAGCATCACACCGCGCCCGTGGTGGGCAGACGCAGTTCGAGGCAGTTCTCGACAGCCCAGCTGATGACTTCTGGATCTGGGAGGGCAGACACGTCAGCACAATGATGGCACAGATGCGAAGGGCGCACGCGCCACGTGCCGTCGTGGATGTGCTACTGACGGCAGAGGGTGGCACCCTCAACGAGCAGGTGCTCTACACCAACTGGCTACTGTTCCGTCGGCAGCCCATCCAACTGGTCAATGTGCTGGCTGCACTGCAACGCAGCCAGCCACGCTTGTCTGCAGGCTCGTCCCCACAGAAGAGCCAAGTGGGACAAGCCGCAGCCAAACTCATTGAGATGGCTAAGGCAGCGCGTCGCTCCCTCAGCCTCCCGCAGGCGGAGTGGGCGATGATCCGCTCCGCTCTGGTCCACGCGTTCCGTGAGCATGGATGGCAGCACGTGCGTGGATGGGGGCCATCCCCGTGGGGTGTGATTGATGAGCTGCTGCCGGACTGGCACCCCCTGTGGTGCTTGTCCAACTGTGTTCCGCCACCGGAGCGGACGCGCTGTCGGTTGCTCGAGGCTGCTGGAGACCTCCAGTTTGCGCAGCATTTGCAGGAATGGAGTGACTACTACCCCAACACGGGCCAGTGGCGCTCGTGGAACGCATCGCGTTGTCGGGTGAGGGGTCAGCGAGAGCCCCGTCAATTAGGAAAACGTAGTCGGTAGTATGTCACCTCGGGGAGTATATCTTCCTGTATGAATGTGGGTCATAGAAACGTGTTCTTGATATTGAGGTGAAAACAACTTTATTCAGAGCTATTGAGGCTATTGAGGCGACGCGTTTGCCAGCGATTACCCCCGGGCCCGGTTTAACGCTGTTAGCTTACCTCAACTACACACCTCGGACCCCTTGCCGAAGCACAGAATCCCGATTCACTATAGCCGGACCCGGTGTATGGCCCGGGTGCCGTCTCGATGGCGCCGCCGAGTGGTCATCCCGCTACCCCAGGGGCGCAGAAACATACCACCCTTGCCGTCAGCGGCCGCCGCGAGAGGCTATCCTATGTTCAGTTTTTATGCCTGCCGAGCATGCCGAATTTTGCCTTCCTGTGGTGCGTGCCTCCGGGCTCGTCGCAGCCTAATGTCGTTCTTTGGGCTTCTGACGCGAACGCAGAGCCCAGCGCCAGCTTCGCACGAGCAGGCGGTGGCAGCCTTTCTCAAGGAGCAGACGCTGCGGAAGACTCGGAAGGACGTGGCCGAGCAGCTGAACGCACCCAGCCACCAGGTTCGACGAGCCTTTCACCAGCTTCCAGCGCAGCTCATGACAAAGTCCGGCAGATCCATGGTGTGCGCGGCTTACCGCGTCTCCTGTGTGCGAGGCGCAAAGCCGCTGCGCGGCTCGATCGCTCTGGCTTCCGGCCCAGGCGGCCTCGGGCGCGGCGTGCCCGTGCAGATGTCCGATGGCACGCAGATGACAGATGGCACCTTCTGGCGCCTGCGCGCCAAGGACTTCTGCAGGTCGCCGCCTGCTGAGCTCGGGTGCGTCCGCCGCAGACCATCGCCCGTGTACGCAGGCCTGCGCTCACACGCACGCGTCGTGTGGCCCTCGCGCAGGCTGCCGATCGCCAAGGTCGGCGAGGGCACCGGCGTACCCGGGCCGGAGGACTGCTTCTGTCCGACCAACTCGCTCATGCCGCGCTTTCGGGACCCGAAGGGCTTCGGTCGTCGGGTGCGGCGCGCCTGCACCCTCTCTCTCGCTCCGCCGCCCCAGCACCCGCCTGCCGCTGAGAGCCCGCGTCGCTTCACGGTGGCAGGCGCCAGCCAACTCGCTGCCAGGCCTTCCGTACCGCGTGCGCACGTGGGCCAAGTGCCAAAACGAGTCGTACGTCACGTACCAGTGCTCACGCTTCCCGCTGCTGCCGCCGCGTATGCCCATCGGCACGGCGCCGTCGGTGGCGGCGGCGGCGGTGAGCGGCGGCATCGACGTGTACGTCGCGACGAGCGACCACTTTGGGCACGGCCTCTTTGCGCTGATGGAGCGAGTGCTCAACCAGATCCACCACGCGCGCGTGCTCGGGATGGAGCCGTACGTCCACCTCGGCGCCTACCCGTGGATGGAGCCGCAGGCGTGCGAGTACGCGCGCTCGATCTACTACACCGCCGCCCACGGAGAGAACGCGTGGGAGTACTGGTTCACGCAGCCGGGCGGCTACCGGCTAGGCGCCGCCACCGCGCAGGGGCGGTGGGTGCGGTCGCTGCAGACGAGCGCCGTCGAGATTGTCACGACGCAGGGGCCCGTGACCGCCTACGGCCGCACCGACTACTACGACCACGACCGCCTCGGCAGCTCGCGGCAGGTGGCGCACGATGTGCTGGGCGAGCTCGGAGAGAAGCTCGTGCGGCCCAAGATCCGCACCGCCGCGCTCGAGCTCTTCGCGACGTGGCGCCGGCGCAGCGCGCACGTGATGGGCGTGCACCTGCGCGGCACCGACAAGGTCGTGCGGAGGAAGGTGCCGCCGCACGCCTACTTCCCCTTTATGGAGGCCTACCTCGCCACGCACGCCGACGCGCTCTTCGTGGTGGCGACCGACGACCAAGACTACCTGCAGCGCATCCTCGCGCGCTTCGGGCCGGAGACGCGCCTCGGCGGCGCCGAGGGGCGCGTGCTGCGCCGCGTGCAGACGCAGCTCTACGTGCGCGACCCGTTTGGCGAGGGCGGCCGGCGCGGCGGCTACCTGAAGGGCGAGGACGTGCTGATCGACGCGCTGCTGCTCGCGCAGTGCGACTTCCTCCTCAAGAGCGCCTCGGCCGTCGCCGAGTTTGCGCTGTGGGTGCGGCCGTTCCTGCGCACGCGCCACCTCGACCTTCAGGTCGTCGACCGTTTCGCGACGCAGCCGCTGCCGCAGTGGCTGCGCAAGCAGCTCGGTGCAGACCGGCGCAGCGTCGCCGCCGTCTTCTGCGAGACGCTCGCGCGCGCGTGCGCCAACGAGACGGCGCCCAAGTACGGCGGCGCCAAGTACTGCAACCACTGCGAGCCCGAGAAGCCAGCGGCGGCGCTGCCAAGCCGACCGCGCGCCCGATGGGCACGCAGTGGCTGATGCTATGATAGACAGGTGAATAGATTCGAGCGTATATATTAGATTATGTGTCGTCTGTAAAGCTTAGCTCGTTATATTTTGACAGCTCGTGACACCCACCATGCGCCCCTTCGACGCCCCCCCCCCGTTTTTTCACCGCACGAGTCTCATTCGACCTGGATGTCGTGCTGCAGCCGCAGGTCACGCGAGGATGCGCCGGCATGCACGGTGAACTGACCCACGGCGAGCTGCCAGTCGCCCAACGGCGACCCGTCGGCATCGGCGACGCTCTCGTCCCAAACGGACAGGTCGCGCCTGCTGAGGCGGAAGCTGAGCTGCTCCGTCGCGCCGGGCGGCAGGAGCGCCGTCTTGGCGTACGCGCGCAGCACGAGCGCGGGCTCGCCGGCGGCGGCGGGATACGCCACGTAGATCTGCGCGACCTCGGCGCCCGCGACGCCGCCCGTGTTGCTCACGTTGAGCGAGAAGCTCATCTCGCCGCCCGCCCCCATCGCCGGCCGCGCGTCCCAGACGTAGCCAAACGACGTGTACGAGAGGCCGTGCCCAAACGGGAAGGCGACGTCGACGCCGTGGAGGCCGCGCCACCCCACCAGCAGCCGCTCGTCGTAGCTGCAGTGCGACGCACCGCACGGCGGCACCGTCCCCTCCTCGGAGAGCGGGAAGGTGACGGGCAGCTTGCCCGACGGCGCCACGTCGCCCAGCAGCACGTCGGCCCACGCGTGCCCCGCCTCCTGGCCGCCCAGGAACATGTTGGCGACGGCGCTCGCGTCGGCCGCCCACGGCGCCACCACCGCGCCCGGCGCGAGCGTCAGCACGACGAGCGGCGGCGCCGACGACGCGCCGGCGGCGCGGTCGGCGGCGAGGCGCGACGCGAGCTGCGAGATGAGCTCGTGCTGGTCGAGCCGCAGCGACGATCGGTCGCGCGATTCGGTCGTCGTGGCGCCGCCGCACACGATCGCGACGTCGGCGGCCCTGGCGGCCGCGAGCGCCACCTCCACGTCGTCGCTCGCCTCGACGCTCACCGCCACGCCGCGCGCGCGCAGCCCCGCCGCCACCGAGACGGCGTACGGGCCGACGACGCGGCCGCTGCCGCCGACGACGTAGTAGTCGCCCGCCGTCCAGTCGTCTGGCACGCGGTCAAAGTGCGCCGCGTCGCACGCCGATCCGAGCAGCGCGACCGTGCCGCCGCCCCGTCCCCGTCCCGGTTGCTGGAGCGGCAGCACGCCGCCGTCGTTCTTGAGCAGCGCGACGCTCTCGGCGCCGATCTGCCGCGCGAGCTGCGTGTGCTGCGGCCGCGTCGCGTTGACCTCCCACATGTAACGGCCGCAGTCGCACCCCGCCGTGCACTTTGGCATCCCGTCGCGCCACGCGTCGGCGGCCATCATCCCCGCGACGATCCTCCGCGCCATCGCGTCGAGGTCGAAGCCGTCGCGGCCGCGCACGATGCGGAGGTTGGCCGCGTCGAAGAAGCCGTCGGAGCCGGGCATGTTCTGGTCGACGCCGCGCGCGGCCGCGCCCGTGTCGTGCGTCGCCCACCAGTCGGACATCACCCAGCCGCGGAAGCGCATCTGCCGCTTCAGGTGCGTCTGCAGCACGTGCGCGCTGCCGCACACGTACGAGCCGTTGACCTGGTTGTACCCGCACATGAAGGCGGCGACGCCCGCGCGCACCGCCGCCTCGAACGGCGGGTAGTAGACCTCCCACAGCGTGCGGTCCGCCGCGTCGCTCGACTGCGTGTCGCGGTGCGTCTCCTGCGAGTTGAGCGCAAAGTGCTTGACGACGGCGGCGACGCCCTCGCTCTGCACGCCCTCGACGTACGCCGCCGCCAGCGGCGCGCCGAGCGCGCCGTCCTCGCCCGACAGGTACTCGGCGTTGCGGCCGTTGCGCGCGACGCGGTGCACGTTGACGCTCGGCCCGAGGATGACGTTGGCGCCCTTTTCCTTGAACTCGCGCCCGAGCGCGACGCCCCACCGCCGCGCGAGGTCGCGGTCCCACGTCGAGGCGAGCGCGAGGGCGCACGGCCACGAGGTCACCTGCCCGACGGTCTTGGAGGAGAGCGTGCGGAAGCCCTGCGCGGCGTCCTGCATGTTGATCGACTTGAGCCCGACGCGCGGCACGCCGAGGATCGAGCCGACGTAGAAGCCGGGCACCACCGACCAGCCGCTCCACCCGACGCCCTGCACGAGCCGCATCTTCTCGTCGTCCGTCATCATGCCGACCTTGCGCGCCGCCTCGTCCTCGGCGTTGTCCCACGACGGCTGCGGCAGGCCGCTCGTCTGGTACTCGGCCGAGTCCCACGACGACGACGACGGCGGCGGCGACGACGAAACCTCCTCCTCGAGCCGCCGCCGGTTGCTGATGCCCTGCGTGCCTCCACCGCCGCCGCCGCCACCGCTGTCGTCCTCCTCCGTCGCGTTCATCGACTTGCAGTACCCGGCGGGCAGGTCGACCTGCGGGTGGATCAGGCTCATCACCAGCCACGCCACGCTCACCATCTTCTCCTGCGGGAACGACGGGATGACGAGCAGCAGCACCGCGAGCGTCGCGGCGACCGACGAGACGACCACGGGCATGGGCGCCGAGGAGGGCGCGCCGTGGCGAGCGACGCGCTTTGGCGCGTGGACGCGAGCGCACGAGGAGCTGCGCCGGCGGTGGCACAGCGCGCCGGTGACCGCGCCCACTAGCGCGCCGAGCAGCCAGCAGGCAAAGAAGCCGACGAGCGTCTGGGCCAGGGTGAGCGGCATGCGCAGCGAGGCTATCACGAATATGAGCAGCGTGCCCACGCTCAGCCCCGTGATCGCACCGCCGCACGCGCGACAGCACGTCATGCGGCAGCTGCGATCGGCGTGCCGCACCTGTCGAAGGTCGTTCATCTGGTCGTTGCCGTTGGCATCCTCCATGGAGAGCGCCACGATCCGACCGACGCGGAAGCGCTCCGCCGTGCTGCTGCCGTCCTTGGGCGGGCTGCTCGCATTCGCGTCGGCAGTGGAGCTGAGCATCGGCTGGTCCAATGGCATGTAAGTGGAGCCAGCTCGGTCGGGCAGGCCGGACGCACCGGCCAAGTTTCACCTGGGTGCGGTGGTGTCACCCCTCCGGTGGTAGGCGCGTCAATACTTTGAGAGAGAGAGAGAGGGTGGGGGTCTGGAGGGGCGGGAAGCGGTCGCCGTGGCTGAACGCGAAGGCCGGCGCCGTCCGGTACATCGGGGACATAGGCGAGACCATCTGCCGGTCTGCTCCCCCGGCCATGCCCCCGGCCTCCTGTATTCCTGTGGTCGCGTCACCCACCACCCACCACCCAGAAACCTCCGCCTGCAGCCTGGAAGAGCGCAGCAGAAACTCCAAACTCCAGCAGTTTAGGCAAAGTAATGATCTAAAGTATCTGAAGAAAATGTGCAGAGTCTGATTCACCTACGCACGTTTGTGTCTCTCCTCCGCCCCGCGCAGCACCATCGGCAGCGGGGCGACGGCCATCGCAAGCGCCGCGGCGCTCACAAAGGGCAGCGCGCCGGGCGCCACCCACGGCGCCACCGCCCCTCGGCAGCTCAGCTCGAAGAGCCTGCTCGAGAGGAGTGGCGACGCGATCCTCGCCGCCGCCCTGGTCGACGTGAGCAGCGCGAGGTTGCGAGAGCGCGCCTCCCTGCCGACGGACGAGCGCGCGACCAGCGTGGCCGTCGCGGTGTCGGAGACGGCGGCGCCGACCCGATTGGCCATGTAGAGGAGCGAGTGGTACGGCTGCACGCGCAGCAGCGACTGGCCGCCGATGCCCGCCCCCGCCGCCAGAATGCCGAGCGTGCACGCGCGGTGCTCGCCGATGCGTTTGACGAGCGCCGGGAAGATTGCCTGCGTTGCGATCATCAGCGCGGCGGCGGCCGAGTAGGTCGCGCTGAGCTGCGGCTGCGCAAACCCCATGAAGCGAGGCGCGAAGAGGCCGTAGATCGAGTTGGAGAGCACCGCCGTCCAGCCGACGACGATCGTGACCGTGCGCAGCATCGGCTGCGCAAGACGCAGTGCGCCGTCGGCCTCGCCCTCGGCCGGCTCGTCGGCCGGTGGCGCCGCCGGCTCCGCCTCGTCCGACACCTTGGCGTTGGAGGCGGCGTCGGTGGTGGTGGCGAGCTGCTGCTCCTTCTCCTCCGGCGGCTCAGCTGCAGCCGCCTCGCGACGGCTGTACCGTCGCTCGAGGATCGTCATCTGCGCCAGGACGCTGAGCGCAAACGCGGCGGCGCAGACAAAGACCGCTGGCAGGCAGCGCTCGGCAGGCAGGCCGAGGGCGACAAACGCCGCCTGGAGGAGCGCCGACGCCGCAGGGCCCACCACGATGCCAAGCTGCGACGCGGCCGACACGCGGCTGAGTCCCAGCGCGGCCTGGTCGCGCGGCAGGATGTCGGTGACGCCCGACTGAGCGACGGGCACGCAGGCCGCAAATATTCCGGCGAGCGCTCTTCCGGCAACGACGCCGTAGACGCTGCCGGAGAAGGCGATCAGCAGCGACGAGGCGGCGGCGCCCGCGAGGCAGAGCCTCAGCACGAGCGAGCGGCCGATCTTCGACGACAGCCCGACCATGATGGGCGCAAAGGTCATCTGCGACACGGAGAAGCACGAGATGCCGATGCCGACCGTGATGGGCGCTGCGCCCAGCCGCGTCAGGTAGAGCGGCAGGCTGGACATGGCGATGCCCTCGCCGAGCATCTGGCTGAAGACGCCCAGGGTGATGGGCGTGAGCTCGGGCGGCAGCTTGGGCCGACTGGCTGTGTCGGCCGCCGGTAGGTCAGCCGCCGTTAGGCGTGCGGTGACTGCCGCGCTGCGCCGAGGCTCGTGCAGGCGGAGGTTTCTGGGTGACGCGACCAGCGAGGAGGCTGGTGCCGCTAGGAGGAGGGCTGCTAGCGTCGAGAGCTTCATCCGAGGCTGGCAGCGCTGCCGACGGAGGAGATCGTCGAGGCGACGTGCATGTTTGCTTCGGCGGTGCATGAAGATCGTTTCGACTTCGTCAGACCAGATGTCTCGATGTCCCCGATGCACCGGACGGCGCCGGCCTTCGCCTTCAACCACGGCGACCGCTTCCCGCCCCTCCAGACCCCCTCCCTCTCTCCCGACAAGGCGAGCAGCCTCAAGGGATGGGACCCCGCGACCACCGCGTCGCCGGCGACGAGAAAGACTCTTCTGGACCTGCAGGGCAGGGAACAGGCGGCCAAGCAGCGTTTGAACAAGCTGCAGCGGGAATTGCACAAGGTGCGCTCCGAGGATGCGTTCCGCATGCTCAGGTCCCGCAAGCGCGAGCTGAGGCCATCGGCCTCGGCCACTTCATTACCGCCCGCGGAGGGGGTGGAGGCCGCGAGCGCCGAGGTGGTGACGCAGGTGGCGAAGCAGCTGCACGCGCGGATGCTGCAGATCGAGCCGGAGCATCACCCGCGCTCGAGCCTCATGCGTCTGCTGAGCGCCGGCTTCTCCGGCCGCATCGACTATGCGGAGCTCGAGATGGTCGTGCGGCGAGAGCTCCACCTCACGCCCAAGGCGCTGCCGCGCGACACGCTGCGCGCGGTGTGGGCGGCGCTCGACGCGCAGGGGCGCGGTTGGATCGGTGAGAGCGACCTCACCCGCTGGATGCGGCAGGGGGAGCCGTCAGTTGAGCCGTACAAGGAGCGACTGCTGCGGATGCGCCGCGGCTCCGCCAAGGAGCTGCGCGCCGAGATGGACCTGATGTTCCATCGCGACATCAAGGCGCAGATGGAGGGGAAGACGCGCGCGAGCAACGAGGACATGCTCAGGGTGGCGGCGCTGCTCAACGAGCACGTGGTGCAGCAGTCGCGCGACCTAAACAAGACCATCTGCTGGTACCGCATGTTCAAGGACATCGACGACGACCGGTCGGGCCTGATCGACTACGACGAGTTCTCACGGATGGTGCGGAATCGGCTCGGCGTGAGCAAGAAGCAGCTGGACGACGAGGCGCTGCGTGCCGTGTGGCTCGTGCTCGACGAGGACTCGAGTGGCCACATCGACTCGGGCGAGTTCTGCCGCTTCATGGACAAGGGCAAGCCGGTGGAGCCGCCGCCGCCCATCCACAAGCGGCGCGAGACGATTGGCGTCAACAAGCGCGCCGCCCACGCGCCGGCGGACGTCAGGTTGGCGCGCGAGGCGATCCTCACGCTCGAGGAGCGCGCGCGACAGGTCGACGAGCAGGCGAAGGCGCTCGAGCAGCAGCTGCTCAAGGCGATGCGCGCACGGCCCGGCGCCCTCTCCGAGGACGCGGGACTAGCAGTCTCAGCGGGGTGCAGCGAGGCCGAGGGAGGTGCATCGGGCTGACATATATGGAGGCGACGTCATGAGTACGTCATGAGGGGGGTGCTTTGGGTTTAAGTGGGGAGTCGTGTTCTGGTTGTGGTCTGAAAAGTCATGATCATGAAATTTGACAGCGACGAGTCGGAGCGGTGTCGCGCGCGACGGATAGCACTGTCGCGGGCCGGTGACCCGTCCCGGTGCCTCCAAAATCGGGCGCGCGTGTCTCAGCAGCGCAGACAGGGGCTCAGCGCAGCGCCGCCTCCATGAGCACGGCGCCCTCGCGGTGCAGCAGCGCCGCCTGCTCGCGCAGCCACCCCGCGCCGCCGCCCCGCGCCCTCGCGCTGCCGGCGGGCGCGGCGGCCATGGCGTCGGCGTCGACGTCGGCGGCGCGCGCGAGGACGCCGAGCGAGGTGAGGGGGCGGCCCGAGTCGTTGGATCGGCGGCCCGAGTCGTTGGACGACGCCTCGGAGCGCAGGCTGCACTCGCCCCCCTCGCCCCCCTCGCCGTTGGCGCCGCCGCCCGCCGCCGCCCCGCGCGCCGCCTCGCGCGCCGCGTCCTCGTCCCTCTCCGACGCCTCGCGCAGCAGCAGCTCGGCCTCGACGACGCGCGAGTGCGCGGCGCGCAGCGGCCCCACCTGCTCGTGCAGCAGGTCGCCCGCGCCGCCGAAGCGAGCGACGCTCTCGACGAGCAGCGCGTGCTGCTGCGCCGAGCCGATGGCGGGGAGGGACACGAGCAGCGGCAGCAGCGCGTGCGAGTGCGGCGGCGTCGCGAGCAGCCGCGCCTCGTGCAGCCGCAGCAGCCCGAGGCAGCCGAGCAGAGGCACCGCGCTCGGCCCCCCCTTGGCCGCCGCGTCGAGCATCATCGAGTCCCAGATCCGCATCGCCGTCGGCAGCGGAACGACGGCGACGAAGAGGCACATCAGCCAGCGCGACGCCGCCATCTCGACGCCGACGCCCGCGAGGCGGAGGTGCGAGAGCAGCGCGCCGTGCTGGCGCGAGAGCAGGTCGGTGAGCAGCCGCAGCTCGACGGTGACTCCGTGCAGCCGCGCCGAGTGGAAGCCGTCGGGCAGCACAAGCTCGACGAGGCAGCAGAAGGCCCAGAAGGCGCACTCCTCGGGCATGTGCAGCAGCAGGCAGCCCGCCAGGAAGTTCATCGACTGGCAGTAGCCGACGGCGGGGTTGCGGTGCGAGTACGCGTCGAGCAGGCGGCGCAGCGAGAGCTGCAGCCGCTTGGCGTGGCGGTGCTCCGCAAACGTGCGCCGCGCGTCCGTCTTGATGAGGCGCTGCACCTCGGCGTGGGTGCTGCGGCCGCGCCGCCGCAGCAGCAGCTCGTAGTAGCCGTCGTCGTCGAGCGCCGCGCGCAGGGCGCCGCTGTCGGGCCGCTTCTCGAGCGCCGCGCGCATCAGCCCAAACCAGACGCGGCCGCGCAGGCTCGTGGGGACGCCGCGCCCGATCAGCCGCCGCACGCGCGCGTCGACGCTGAGCGGAGGAGGCAGCGGCGACCATCCCTCGGTTGCCGCCGCCGCCGCCGCCGCCGCTGCCGCGCCCGCGCCCGAGGAGGCCGCAGGCGGCAGCCCGAGCACACGCCGCCACTCGTCCGCATGGGACGTTGGCGCCGAGCGCCCAAAGAGCTGCTGCCAGCCGCCGGCCGCCGCGGGGGCCGCCGCCGCCGCCGCCGCGGGTGCCGCCGCCGCCGCGCCGGCCGCCGCCGCGCCGCGCAGCTGCCGTTGGAAGCCCTCCCACCCGTTGCGCACGTCGGTGCCAATCCCCGCGGCGAGCTCGCCCGCGCCGCCCAGCACGCCGCCGGCAGCCACGCTCGCCGCGCTCGCCCAGCCGCCCATCACGTCGCCCAACGCCGCGAGGCCGTCGCCGCCGCCGCCGCCGCTCGAGGCTTGGCTGCTGGGTGCCGCGGCGGACGAAGCGGCGATGCGCGCCAGGGCGGTCGGTGCCGTGGCGGGCGTGGCGGCACGGTCCGACGAGGGCGGCCGCGCCGCGGGCGAGGCGAGGGCGTCGAGGGCGGCCGCCGCCGAGGGCGCGGCGGCGGCCGGTGGCGCGGCGGGCGGCGTCGGGCGAGGAAAGCCCAGCTCGTCGTGCTCGGCGGTGGCGCAGAAAGGGAAGCCATACGGAGCCGCCGGCTCGTTGTCGCCATCGCCCGCCTCGGCAGGCTCGGCTGCAGACACTGATCGCGCACTCCGCGCGCCGCGGCTGCTCGGAGCGTCGAGCTCCGAGGCGGCGGCGACGGCGGCGGGGCGGGCAATCGAGTGCGGCACGCCCGGCGTCGACTGCTGCTTGCGGGCAATCGGCAGGCTGCGCGCGAGCGTCGCCGTGGCGTCCGCGGCAGCCGCGCTGCGCGGTGGCGCAAGACAGCTGTGAGCCGCCCTCGACGACGGTCGGCGGCCCGGGCTGGCGGGGCGCCCTGCGCCGGGCCGATCCTTGCGTGCTCTGGCAGAGGCGGGTCGGCGGGCCTCAAGGTCGCGCAGGTGGCGCGGCTTGTTGTCCTGTAGTGGCTCGCGCGACGTGAGCGCGCTGCGCGCGAGCCACTTGTCCGCGCTCTTCGAGCGCGACGACTGCTCCGTCTGCAGCAGCGGGCGGGTCTGCAACGGGAGGGCAACGCTGGCCGTGGGCGCGCCAGCGCCCTCCCCTCCCGACCTGGGCGTGCTGCCGAGAGAGGCCTGTGGCGTGACCGTCGACGGCGTGCTGCTCTCCGCGGCATCGGCGACCGACCCGTTGGGCAGCAGCAGCAGATCCCGCTCCGACTCGCTCGCACCGGCACCTCCCACCGCCTCCTCGCCCCGCGGCAGCACCGGCTGCGCCAGCGGTACACGAGGCGTCGCCGCCGCGACCCGCGCGCTCAGCTGCGCCTCCGCCCAGTCCGCTGCCATCCGCGGCGGCTGCGACCACCTGAGCCAGTGGAGTCACGACCAAAACGTGCTCAGCCACCAATTGTGTAAGTCGACTAGCTGCGGTGGTGTGTGCGCCCCACAACAAGGAAAACCCCAAACAGCGGAGGCGTCTTCGCGCCTTGGCCGGAGCTTGGGAAGAATAGCTTTGATGTGTCGATCTCATTAAATGTTTCAATGTTTAGATACGTTTTAAGCATTGCTTGGCCCTCGTAACCCTATTTCGTCTTTAGTTGCGACGCAACGACACGCTTGAGCAGCTTGAAGATGAGGTCGCCGCCAAAGCGCAGCGGCGAGTACTCGAGGTAGCAGACCCGCAGCGCGTCCGCCACGGGTTGGCACCGCGCGCCCACAAATGAACCTTTGAGCACCTGCAGCATCCTGTCCTCGCCCTCCTCCTCGAGGTCCTGCTCCGTGACCTCGCACTCGTTCGGCGTGCATCCTAGCTCGCTCTCCCACCGGGCGCACTCCTCGAGCATGTGGTCGAACCGTTCTTCGGGAGACTTGCGCCCGAACCGGCCGGGCCGCGCCGGCGAGTCGCCCGCCGCTTGGAGCGCCGCCTCGAGCGCCTCGTCCGCCATCTGCAGCCGCGGCTCCGAGGCCGCGGCGTTGGCAAACTCCACAAAGGAGATCTCGCCGTCGTTGTCCGCGTCCGCTGCAAGCATGAAGCGCTCCACCGCCGCCTGGTCATCCTCGCCAGTCTCTCGAATCAGCGCGAGCAGCTGCGGCGAGCGGAGAAGCTCGGCTCTATCCACGCTGCCCGACGCGTCGCTATCGAGGAGGTCGAAGAAGCTGCGCGCGCTCGCGAGCGCCGCGACTTCCTGCGCCTCCGCGTCACCAGCCTCGTCCGCCATCTGCAGCCGCGGCTCCGAAGCCGCGGCGTTGGCAAACTCCACAAAGGAGATCTCGCCGTCGTTGTCCACGTCCGCTGCAAGCATGAAGCGCTCCACCGCCGCCTGGTCGTCCTCGTCGGTCTCCTCTCGAATCAGCGCGAGCAGCTGCGGCGAGCGGAGAAGCTCGGCTCTATCCAGGCTGCCCGACGAATCAATGTCGACGAGCTTGAACAGGCTCCGCGATGCGGCCAAGATGCCCAGCGCAGCGACATCACCGGAGGCGGCAGCACGCTCGTTTGCGGAGGCGGCAACCTTGGAAAGCTGCTTGGCAATGAGGTCTCCTGCGACTCGCACGGGTCCGAGATCCTCGTACACGATGGCAAAGGCGGTTTCGATGGGCTCTTCCGCCCTTGCCGCAAGAACGCCCTTGAAGAGCAAGCGCTGCTTGTCCGAGTCGATAAACTCGATCGCCTTTGGCGACAGTGTGACGGAGGCCAGCATGCTGTCGAACTTGACGCGGGTCGCACTCACCGCGAATCCCAGAGGAGCCGTAGCCAGGGCGCCGAGCATCGGGTGCCTTGTATCACGGCCGCGGTACCTCGAGTCGTCGGCGGTACCTCGTGTCGAGAGGTCGGCACGCTTTAAGGAAGAGCTAAGG
>Ga0209713_10000398_pt1 | contig 24122 bp, 8 predicted proteins | sample ArcOceMetagenome_3_FD_187444 | JGI IMG/M metagenome (GOLD analysis project Ga0209713, IMG submission 187444) | Marine eukaryotic phytoplankton communities from Arctic Ocean - Arctic Ocean- Svalbard ARC20M Metagenome (SPAdes) (version 2) | ecosystem: Environmental > Aquatic > Marine > Oceanic... | reverse complement strand
CACGATCATCAAGGTCTTTTAATGTGGTCATGAATTCCTCATGTGTAGTTTCAGAGAAACGGTCCACTTTCACATATCCAATACCATTATTAACAGGCAAAGAATAGACACTTTGAATGGGAATTAGATCTCGTTGCACAGAAACTGTTAGTACCGAATCTCCTCGCTTGATACTCAAATCAACATAACTTTTCCTGGGACCTTTTATTCGGGATGTAATCTCTTGATTGGTCAATAAGGGACCAATTAACGTATCCCCATCAATAGCAAAAATACGATCACCATTTTCTATACCGTAGTTTGATGCAGGGCCGTTATCAATGACATACAGAAATACTAAAGTGTCTCGGTATATCATAAACTCCACGCCAATCCCAGTAAATCCACCTTGCATACGTTCGGCAATTTCTGCTCCATCTTCGAGAGGAATATAGGTACTATGAGGATCGAGACTTGAAAGAATACCATCTATGGCTTGCTCCGTCAAATCTTCTATATCCAATGTATCGACGTACTCCAGCTCTAAATAATTAAAAAACTCCTCTAGCTTACTACCGCTGGGCTTCGAGTTTGGCGTAAAATTCCCTCCAAGCCAAATCCCCGCTAAAAGAAAAAGAGTAACCCAGATGACTACATGCTCTTTTTTCAAACTACCTTCATTTGCAGGACCTCGACTCCGGCCTTAATCAGAAAATCTAAACCGCTGCGATCTTTATATTCATTCATGTAAACCAATCGCTTGATGCCTGCTTGAAAAACCAATTTACTACATTCTTTACATGGACTTAGTGTAAGATAAAGAGTAGCTCCATAGGCACTCGCTGTACTACCAGCAACCTTGGTTATCGCATTAGCCTCTGCATGTAGCACATACCATTTGGTATAATTATCATCGTCTTCGCACGGATTTTCAAATCCAGTCGGTGTACCGTTAAATCCATCCGAAATAATCATGCGATCCTTAACTACTAGAGCACCTACTTTTTTACGATGGCAATGGCTCAACTGGGCCCATTCCGTCGCCATTTTCAAGTAAGCGATATCATAACGTTCTTGCTTTGTCATCTCTCAAAAATACTTTGAACAGAAAAATTCAGGAAAATGAATCCCATCATTACTACCATGACCAGATCCTATTTCTTCCGATTATCTTCGCTTTGCCTATTATTGGAATTAACAATATTCAATATCGTTAAACCCATGTAAAGAGCGAATATCAATCCACCCACTACAAAAAATCCGATACTCATGTCGTTCTTCTTTGTCTGATAGCAATCGCAAATAACAAGATGGTCCCTGGCCAGTGTGCAGAATATTGCGCCTCTTCGGTCATGCCCATTAAACCGTATCCAACAGAATACAAGAGCATTAGAAAGGCTAGGATCACAGGGTACCACTTAAGAATGATGTGTTTCATTTGAATTTATTTTGTCATTATTAATGTATAACAGACAATGTACAAGTAATGTTGGACGGTGAGGTAAGAAAACAGTAGAAATGATTATCTAGGCATAATAATCATAGTTTTAGAATACCTAACCATTGATATACATCCAGAAAAGAAATTAGACTGGTCTTTTTAGGAATGTAGATTTCTAACGCGACTAAATGCTTCAGGTGTAATTCTAAGTAAAAAATCCCCCAAGAAATGTCTTGGAGGATTCTATTGTAATGAGCCTTGTGGCTTGAGTATCCTGTTTAGAGAACTTCTACTGTGAGTTCTACACGGCGGTCTAAAAACATCTCTCCAGTATAAGTATGGGTAGCTGTTCTGTCTTCTGTAGGGACAACGAGGCCAAGCTGCTTAAAGAACTTCTTTACTTCATTAGATCTTCTTTGTCTTAATGCATCATTATAAGCAGCACTTGCACGTTCATCTGCAAATCCAGAAATGATCATCTTGTATTCAAATCCTATCGATTCTTTCTTGAGCTTATATACAAATTCAAAGATCTTCTTTTTCTGTTCTTTCGTTAGAATATGTATATCCACATTGTAAAACAATACGAGGTGTTGCCCACCTTCAAATCTATCAACATCGTCTTGAGATTTCAAGTTGGATAATTCCATCTCCATTTTATCTTGAAGATCCTTAATGAGCTTGTTGAAGTCCTGGGTTAAGTCTACATCGTAGACATCTCCTTCAGTATTACCTTCTCCACCCATAACCTTAATGACTCCACGAAGTGTATCATTGGCTTCGGAATAGTAATAATACTCATCCGGAGCATCCAATGGGATTTTCCAATTTACCGATCCGTCATCTTTGGTAATACTGTCAGATACTATACCTCTGGGGCTAGCTGGTCGTCCGTCTTTAGTACTGATTCTCAAAGGATGTTCATCAGAATTGTTTTTAAACTTATAGTTAAGTCCTCTAACAACATAAAGTGTAGGGTTCTTATTATCACCCTTCTCATAGTCGAGTTTATCACCAACGACGTATCTGTCGTCCTGATCATTGAACACAAAATCGTCAACTGCTGGAGCAACCATCTGTACATTCGTGATATTAATGGTTGTATCACTTGAGTTTCCTCCTAAAACCTTAATTGTTCCACCAATGGTATCACTTGCATCAGAGTAGTAGTAGTACTCCTCCGGAGCATCTAAAGGCACTTTCCAGTTAACTGATCCGTCTTCGGAAGTAATGCCGTTTGAGTCTAAACCTTTTGGGTTATCGCGCTCGCCCTTTTTCTTACTGAAACGCAAAGGCTGGTCGTCTGAATCGTTTCTGATCTTATAATCAGCACCCCTTACTACATAAAGTGTAGGGTTCTCGTTTTTTCCGTCTTCATAATCAGAGTCATCACCAACAACGTATTTGTCATTATCAAAACCAAAAGTGAAATCATCTTCTTCAGAAGGTACCGCAGTTTGAATATTGGTGATGTTCATGGTAGTATCCCCAGAGCTTTCTCCTAAAACCTTAATTGTTCCGCGGAGCTTATCGTCTGCATCAGAGTAATAGTAATACTCGTTCGGTGCATCAAATGGGATCTTCCAAGTAACGGAACCGTCTCCCTCAGTTATTCCATTAGCACCTAATCCTTTCGGGTCATCACGCTCACCATCTTTCTTGGACACGCGCAATGGTTGATCCTTAGAATTATTTCTAATATTATAGCTCGATCCCCTGACCACATAAAGTGTAGGGTTCTCGTTAATACCACCTTCATATTGAGAGTCATCACCAACGACGTATTTGTCGTCCTGATCATTGAACACAAAATCGTCAACTGCTGGAGCAACCATCTGTACATTCGTGATATTAATGGTTGTATCACTTGAGTTTGATTCAGGTGTTTTACCCTGAGCCACCTTCAACTTATTTAATTCATCGTTGATTTCCTTAATGCGCTGATTAAGTAAATCCATTTCATCGGATTCATCTCCAAGAACCTTAATGACCCCACCAATAGAATCATTCGCATCTGAATAGTAATAGTACTCATCTGGTGCATCAAGTGGGATTTTCCAATTCACTGATCCGTCATCGTCTTTAATACCATTAGACTCCAAGCCACTAGGCTTTTCGCGACCGTCTTTTGATTTACTTAATCGTAGTGGATGATCATCAGAGGCGTTTTTAATTTTATAGCTAGCTCCACGAACTACATATAGTTTGGGATTGGTGTTCTTGCCGTCCTCGTAATCCTCTTTATCACCAACAACATAGTTATCATTCTTAAAGTCAAAATCAAACTCATCTTGTGCTGGAGGTTGCGAATGACTATTTATGATATTCAAGGTTGTATCACGAGAGTCTTTCGCAATCTTAATCTTGAGCTTTTGCATCTCATCATTGAGATTGTTTACTAGCTTTTTGAAATTGTTTATATCGCCGTCTTCATTTACTCCTAAAACCTTGATTATACCGCCAATACTGTCATTGGCATCAGAGTAATAGTAATACTCATCTTGGGCATCTATTGGGATTCTAAAAGGAACTAGGCCATCTTCAGGCTTAATACCGTTTTTGGCTAATCCTGAAGGTCTGCTACGCGCATGTTTCTTCTTACTGATTCTTAAAGGAGACAGCTCATCGCAATTCTTAAAGTAATAAGTCTCCCCACGAACCACATAGAGAGTTGGATTGTTAATCTTACGACCATCGTAATCGTCTTTGTCGCCAACGACATACATTTCCAAACGAGTACAAAAATCAAAAACAGGCTTTTTCGAACCTGAAGACTTTGACGAGTTGTTGGTTATGTTTTGTGAGTAATTGTTATTGACGGCTTCCCAAAGGTTGACATCCGAAGCGTGTTCTGACTTCGAGGACCTTACCAATTTAAGTCTAACACCAATGTTTGTTCTAAAGTAATCGTCACCGTTACCTCCATAGTCCCATCCGTCTAATCCATCGCTTCTGAACCCGCGACGTACAAACGAACCAAAAACTGAGATGTTCTTATGCAGGGCAAAATGAAGCTCTGTGCCTATGTTAAATCCAAAAACATCTCCAGACTCAGTGTGCTGCGAAGTTTCATCAAAAAGGTAGTATAGGTCACTTGAAAAGTAATTGTAGGTGACGCCTATTAGCGGAAGGAGCTGCCATCTTGTTTTTCTGGGGCGAATACGGATGTTGGATAAATTGTATTTCATACCCATGTCTACAGAAAATAAACTCGCTCGGTAGTAATCTGTATTGTTAGAACCGCTCATGGTGCCTAAGCTTCCGCCGGCATAAAGATTCCAAACTGGATTTAACGCATACGAGACTTGACCTTGTAAGTTCCATGCGAAACGGTCGAATTCAGTGTAAAAACTTCTGAAATCCCTTATGGGGATAAGCACAAGGTTGGCATCACTAAGTGGCTGATATAAATCGAAGTTATTACCCAGCGAGGCCTGAATAGAAAAACGATCAGAGGTATATCTATTCGATTCTGAATTATTACTTTGACCAAAAGCATTGTGGCCATAAACTACTAAAAATGCAAATATTAACTTTCTCATTGTTCAGGTCTATTAGTCTTGGATTAGGATTCTAGTGTTTCTGACAATGCCATTACTGTTAACCAGCCTTAGCAAATAAACTCCAGAAGCAAATTCGCTAACATCTAAGCGAATCAATTCATTACCACTAACACTTTTATTGATTATCTGCTCTCCCGTCAAAGTATAGAGTGAAATATCAAGATTCATTTGGACTCCATGTAGATCAATAGTCAATAATCCACGCGTTGGATTCGGGTAAATTTCCAAATCACTAAAGTCAAATTCTTCTGTTGAAACAACGCCTGCGAAGTACGGGTCCGAGATATTAGCACACCCTCCATCGTTCCAAACTCTAACCTTATAAATACCTCCCGCTGTTGCTTGGAACGTCTGAGAATCACCGTTTGGATTAATAGGATTGCCATTGAATAACCACTGATATTTAGAATACGGCTGATGTGTGCTCAAATGCGTAGAGGTAATTCTCACTATACGTGGTTTAACTGGCCCTACACTCACAGACATACCGAAGTTTCCGTAAATCGTACAGTTTAAACTATCTATATACTGATAGGTTACATTATGAAGTCCTGCACCAGAGGTTGTTGGACTGAACATATTATTGAAAACATACGTACCTGTAAAAGTGAAGTTGGAATCTCCACCGGTAAGATCAAAATCGGAATCCGTATCACAAGTATAGCCATATGACGGCAAAGCGGGTGTGATGGATGGTAGCACTGTAATATCAAATGAATACGTCGCAGTGTTCCCGCTCATATCCGTCGCTAGGTATGTATTCGTTGTTGTACCCGTAGGGAATTGATTTCCTGAATTACCCCCTGCAGTCATTACCACAGACTGTATTCCACAATTATCAGCAAACGTTGGTGATGTAAAGGAGTGAATTGAATTACATGGGCCAAGAATAGTATCACTTGGGCCAAGAATCAAATAAGGAAGCTGATCATCAACCACTGTAACATTAAAACTTTCTGTAGTTTGGTTTCCATTGCCGTCCAGAGCATAGCATGTAATTGCGTTCACACCCACTGTGAACCCTATCCCTGTGGAGGGTACAAAGTAAATGGTGTCTATAGCACAGTTATCTGTAGCGGTCACCTCAGGATAAATGAAGTCAGTGATACACAACGCGCTATCTGCAAAGACCGTAGTATCTGAAATTGGCATTATGGTTGGCGCAATAACATCAGCAATGGTTATAATAAGATCATAAGTGATAAAATTACCCTGAATATCGGTTGCCGTAAATACTACAGTATCTGCTCCAGTGAAGAAGTGTCCAGAGGAGTAGTTAGAGGTTATCGTTACTAAACCACAGTAATCCAATGCCGTTGGAGGTAACCATGAGACATTCGACCCACACGTTGTTAATGATGGGATGTTCTGAGTCACAAATGGATAATTTATCCAGAATGGCTTCAGCGTATCACTTACAAAAACAAACAAACTGTCCGAAGTAGAATTCCCTGATAAGTCTGAGGCAATGGTCACCACTTTCGTTATGCCTGAACTAAACGTGTTCCCACTATTGTAATTCGAGGTGAGGTTAACTGCTGAACAGTTGTCAGAAACAATGCTTGACCACGTCGCGACTGCCTGACATGCTGTAGATGTATATAATACGATCGTATCAGCACTTAGTGAGAAGTCTGGTGCCAACGTATCTAGTACCACTACTTGGATGACTTGAGTCCCTATATTGGAACTACTATCCACGGCACTGGCTAAAACAGCATTGGTGCCAACGTCCAAACAACTGTAGATTTCCTTAGATAAGTATGTAGTATCTATTCCACAATTGTCAGTGGTACCATTATCTACATCCGAATAGTTCAATGCTGCACTACCCAAGGTATCCAAATATATCGTTGCATTTGAGATCGACATGATCGGCAACTGGAGATCAGCTACGGTCACTTTCGACCATGCGGTATCGCTATTTCCTGAACCATCAATACCGGTCAGTACTACCCAATGATCACCTAAATCTGAACAGTTGTAACCAGACACCGTAATGTAAAGGCTGTCTAATCCCGTATTATCTGAACTATTATCATCGATCGTCGCCACAGTGATTGTCGCTGTGCCATTACCGTTTAGCGGTAACACTACGTCATTTACGTTCACATCAGGTCCTAGCTTATCTACAACGTAAATATCTGTATTGGTTACCGTAAGATTATTATGAATGTCTTTAACTGTAACCGTCAAGGTGTTTTGTCCTAGGTCGGTTACAGAATAGTTTAGTTGGGAATACACCACGGTGTTTATACCACAGTTATCACGGATGTAGACAATCACCGCAGTGGTATCAAGACTACCTAATCCTAGGTTATTAAGCTCAACAGTATCAGATAATAGCGCAATACCAGGTGCTAAGGTATCCATTACTGTAACCTGCATCAGCTGGGATCCAGAATTAGAGCTGCTGTCTACCGCTGTAGCAATTATAGGGTTGGTCCCCACATCCGAGCAGGTAAACAACCCTTTAGAAAGATATGCGGTGTCGATTCCACAGTTATCTGTAGTCCCGTTATCCACCTCAGCAAAAGTCAATGACGCTGAACCAGTCGAATCTAAATAGAGTATCGAATTTGATACTGATAACGCTGGGATCAACTGATCAACAACGGTCACCTTCGACCAGGCAGTATCGCTGTTTCCTGAAGCATCAAGACCAGTCAGAATGACCCAATGATCACCTAGATCTACACAGCTAAAGCTAGATGTGCTAATATACAAGCTGTCCAATCCAATGTTATCTGAGCTATTGTTGTCAATGTCTGTTACGTCGATTACAGCAAGGCCCGTATTACCCAGAGGTAAAATGACGTTTTTAGCCTTCATATTAGGCCCTAGCCTATCAATCACCCAGATATCTGTTAATTCCGCTGATTGGTTGTTGTTAACATCGGTCACAGCAACGGTGATGGTGTTTAAACCAAGGTTAGAGGACGTAAAATCAAGATCTGAGAAAACAATGGTATTTATACCACAGTTATCGCGGATATAATCAATGACTGCCGTTGTGTCCATCGCACCTTGACCAGTGCTGCTTAACTCGACAGTATCTGTAAATAGGGCAATCTCCGGCTTAGTAGAATCCTTAACATTGATGATGAAATTGATTGACGAGATATTGCCTGATTCATCTGTAGCACTAACCGCACTCAGGTGCGCTCCAACATCATTGCAATCAAAGACTTTTGGAGTGAAGTTAAATTGTGCCTGACAGTTGTCGTTAAAAGCACCCGCAACGATCGTTGAATCAAACACCGCTGAGCCATAATTGTCCAGATATAATTTTACATCGTTGGCCTGACCCCAAGGAGCAATATTATCCACTACTGTTACTAGGACGGTATCGTAGGCCACATTACCATTATTATCCGTCGCCGTAAAGACCACAGTGTTCACTCCCAAATCACTACAATCGAAGGTGGTTTTTGACAAATTCATAGAGAAATCATTGGAATCTGTCGTTCCAATATTTACATCTGCAATGGTTAACAATGCTCCCCCCAAGCTATCAAGAGGTATAGTGACCGGTTGAACCAGGATCGTTGGTGCATTAGTATCAAGAACTCCGCTGGCAAAACCGAACAAATACGCTATTGAAGTGGTATCTTTTTTACATGCGTTAGCCTCTTGTGTTCCATTGGTTAAGAATAATAGTTGGAAATCACGCTTATACCTCAACGTAGTGTCATGTTGTGGCTGGAAAACTATAGCAATGGAATCTGTTGTTCCTCCTTGTAAAATTATCGGGAAGCTTTGTTGTGCCGAAAAACTCAAATCGTTGGAGTCTAACCCTGATATCAAAACTGTATCTATTCGAAGCGAAGAGAGGGAAGAAGAATTTGAGTTTGTAACCGGAAGGTAATAGGTTATACTCTCAGACGGAGAGTTTTCAAAAGTAAGGAGTGTATCCGAAGCAATGGCAAAAGTGGTATCTCCATAAGAGGTTTCACACTTCAAAGCATATTGTGGAATAGTTTTTGGCCAAAGCGAAGTCCCTGGATATGAAGAATAAATGAGCGTGCCATCTGTTTCGGTGATATCGTAACTACATTCAGACATATAGCTATAACCTCCTTCGAAAGTGAAGGTTATAACTTCACCGGTATCCACAGATAGGGGAATTGACAGAACACTACCGCTGCTAGAGAATGATACGTTTTTCCCCTCAAAACTATAGCCATCGACGGATGACGAGACACCAACACTGTTTCCATGCCAACTATCTCCGCCATCATCTTTAAGCTTTAATATATAGTTTCCACAAAGATCGGAAATACCTTGACTTGTGACAGGGTCAAATAAAACACTACTCGATAGAGCTCTAGCTAAATTATATTTCTGATTAGTTGTTGTTGAATATCTTTGTAAGTCTCCAGTGGAGGATCCATTAACATAAACAGTCATATAAGCCGAACCCGAACCGTTACAAGGCATATTCCAGACAGGTGTTGTAAACTTCCATTTATGTCCATCTAAATGAACAAGAGGTTCACCTTGACTATCGGTATCATTTATGCTGTAATTAACCCCTTTCCAAGCAAACCAAATAGTGTCTTTATCTTCACCCATGTTGCCTCCCCATATACCTTCGAAGACGAATTGGTCAGAATTGTAATCTCCATTTAAATTCGAGTTTGATATCATTACAGGTTTAAGCAATTTTCCTTGTGTGAATTCTTGCAATGTCCCATAGGTTTGAGCTCCAGCATCAACCCAAGAAAGGTTGGTATCAACTTGGTCATCAAACCCACCATAATCAAATCCATTCATTGCGGTGTCGGACGTAAACAGGATCATACTCATATCGGCACCAAACGATATTGGATCTGATACTCGTTCACCGTGAGGCCAATATGGCCAGCTGCCGTTTAACGCCTTAGATTGAGTTAGTGACACCGCACTCCCATAAATCAAAACGCTGGAGTGTTGAAGCCAAGTATCATTATAAGTATACGGCATGTATAGTTGGCGGATATAATTATAACCACTTGACGTAAAGCCGGAATTCTGGTACATTGGCCTCAATTCATAACCTGTCGATTTAATCGGGTAAGGCATGTTAATTTCGTATTCATAATTACCGTATTCTCCTGGAGCAATATCATAAAACAGACTGTCTAAGAGCTCGTTAGTAACCTTGTCGTAAATTCCCCATACGACTCCATTAAACCTTTGACTATTATAATTACCGTAAAGAAGACTCATTTTCGGTAATACTGATCTTGCTCTATTAAAAGCAGACTCATCAAACCCTACTTCTAACCAAGAATCTACTTGACCATTTTGATCTAAATCAGTGCCGGCAGAATACGATTTAATCACAAAATCGTTAGTTTTGTCAAACGTATAGTACGGAATAGGATTTATATCCAATAACTCAGGGCTAGACTCATGGATTGCATTTATAGGGTTGTTTTTTTCGTGAAGGGTAAGGCTGAAATCGCTCAGATTAACCTTTAAGTATGTATCAATATCATCAACAGTGTTTGTTGCCGAATTTGATTCTTTGTTAATACCTATCCACATCCAGTTTTCAGCTATTGAACTATCTCCTAATCTGGATCTGAAATAATAGTGATGGCTACTTGTTTTTTCTATTTCATCGAAAATGAATTCTTCTGATGCTTGGAACACGGCATTCGAATCATTACCCACTAAATCTATCGTGCTTGTCATCCCCGTTTGATCATCATAGGGATCCCATATATTACCCTTGAGTAGATCAACCCAATTATCGGTTAATGATATAACTAACGTATCACTCGATGTAAGGGTGTTTTTATATTCAAATTCCTTTTTAATCGCACAAAACTCTGTACCTCCATTATTAGTATAATAATATGTTAGTGTATCATTGTATCCCGCAACTGTATCTGGTGAAATTGCTGGTACTATAGCCCTCCTGTTACTACCAGAATTATAAAGCGTATCTGCAGGTATATCATTAAAGGTTACACTATCCGTGGTCAGGCCGCTGTTAATTACGTATGACCTCCAATAAGCAGAGTAACCAGGGAAACTGATATCAGTGAAATCCCCGGCGTTTAAGGAGCTAGGGCTTAGGCTAAGTGTCGGTGTGTTTATATATGCGTGATACCGCTGGTTAGAAGCGGTACGGTTTTTACAACCTAGCTCATCAGTCACTTCAGCCTGATAGGCATGCCTTTGAAAATAAAGAATAGAACTAAAAGGAGTATTTATATACGGAACGCTAAGTGTGTCGCTATTCCCAATGCTTAGGCTGTCATAGCCTACTATTTTAGCTGGTACACCCTGGTTGAAATAAGTGCCGACAACATATTCAACACTATAGATCAATGTATCAGAATTAGTACTAAGGAAACTGAATTCCAATGAGTCCCCGTGTGGACAGGTGTTATCATGATAAGTATAACCTGAATTAATGCTAATAATCTCTTTAGGAATAGGCGTCCAGGTATTATTAAGATCTATATACACATCATCTGGTAGTCGACACGCAAGGGTATTATCAAAGACGTTGAGAAAGTAGAATCGCAAAGAATCTGTAGAAACTATTCCATCATAAGGCGATTGAAAGGTTGTGGTATTTAGGGGTTTGGGCGCCAACAACAGATACATCGTGTCTAGAGGGGTTAAATAACTAGCAATCAGCACAGATGTCCCGGGGTAGTATCCAGTGCTACTCCAATTGCCCGAAGCTATGAGAGTCTGGCTAACTTTATATTGATAATTCGCTGGGATCGTAACCTTGATATCGGCGTTTTCATTGAAAATTCCATTACCCGTGGAATAGATTTTATAGATATTGGTATCGCCATATAGATTGGAACAGTGAGAACCGGTAGAGTCTCCTTTAATTTGCGTTACTTCAAGAACAGCAGGCTCTCGTGCCACACTGTTTGTTTGGAATTCAATTCCATCATCCCAAAAGCTAACTATATCTGGGATAGAATCTTTATTAAAATCAGCAGCGAATGTATGCCTGTAGCTGGGCCAATAATCACCGCTTAAGGTCCTTTGTGTCCTGTTTATTTTAGTGCTAGTTCCAAAATCAGAGGAACTAAGACTTAGACTACTTGCTTTCCTGTTTTCTATTATAAAATGATCAGATGAACCATAGCTCGAACCATTATTAAGCGCAGAGGTGATCAAATCCATTTTGCCATCCCAATTGATATCCGCTAAGCTTATATGATAATTTCGTACTGGGGTGCTCGCGCTAGTTTGCCCTATTTTAAGTAAATTAAAATGGCTTGAGGTTAATGTACCAGAACCCGGATAGTCATTTATAAAGCAATAAATAGTATCCCCCGCTGCCATCTGTAATGGACTCGATATCAAATCAGATATTCCGTCACTATCAATGTCTCCGACAGTTAAAAAACCAAGGTGTTTATTGGAACTTAGGTGAACAGAAGTCCATCCAGTAGTTGAGCCCACGCTATTCATAAACAAATGAATACCATCTGAATGAGTGGCCGCAATATCATATTTTCCATTAGCGTCAAAGTCACCCACTTCAATATGCTCTGGAGTTACATCTGTGCCTGATACGTTGGTGATTGCCAAAAGCGTAGTATCTGTTCGGTCCAATGAAAATGAATTGGTGCTTCCTCCTACGGTAGAGTTTTCATAGATAACTATAGTATCCATGTCGGATCGAAGACCGATAACATCTTCCATACCATCGCCTGTTACATCGATGGTTTTCACCATATCTAGGTTAGGCAAGCATAAATCAAAACTCGTTTTGAAAATGTATTGTGAAGTAGTGTAGTCGTTGATAAGAACTGTAACCGTATTATCTCCACCTGCTCCTGATTTAGCGTTGGTGACTATCAAATCTTGCTTACCGTCGGAGTTTGCATCAAAAATCGAGACGTTTTCTGCATTTTCCACTACCTGTCGTTCGACTCTAACTAAATTGCTGGCGCTGAAGTCGTTTCCTGTGTTATTGTTTTTCCAGATGTAAAGCAAAGATCCTGTTATACCACTGACGTTTTCTTGAATCTTAATAAAATCTAGGTCACCGTCTTTATCAAAATCGGAGAATGTCCCAGAAGAAAACACTTGATCATTCCTCTTAGAAATTGCTGTGACATACGTCCCAGCACCATAACTATTCCTGGAACCTGTGATATCGCAAGGTGGCGAAAACACATAGGAAGAGTCTGTATCTCCTAAAACACTTATATACTGAACGGATCGCACTGAAGCGTTTGTTGAAAGATTGGTGTACCGCACTGGTCCTGAAATTGCATTTCCAGGCACCAAAAACTTGATTTGAGTTGACGTGGAAGAAATGACAGTTGCTTCCGCCGAAGAGAGATCGAGGTAGCTATTTGCTAAGGAGCCAAATCCTGCCCCAACCATAGTAACTGTATCCCCTGGAATAACACTTGTTGGAGTTAAACTCGTAATGGACAATGTTTGTCCATTAGATGTTATGTTTAGAAAGGTAATTAAGAGTGCTGTCGTCAGCGTTCTGATAAAAGTAGTATTTCCCATAGAAAAAACGCAAAAAATTCTTTTTAGTGAATGCAGCTTATTGTGCTTTAATAGTGATTACAAGGTCTTTAATGTCATAAGTATTTATTCACGCTTAGACGTGAAATCCATTAACCACGGGGACTGCATATTTAGGTATGAACCGAATAGCGCGAATACTCTTTTTTTTTGGGGCCTTGTTCCTGTCTAACTTTGCATCAGGACAGGTTTATATTTCCGATTCAGCTGGGCTCTCTATGGGAGCTTCTGTGAGCTATTGTTCTGAAAGCCAATCTATTTTCGCTGTTACCACTACCTCTGGGTATTACCGGAGCCTCGATTGGACTGCCAATTCAGGTGCCGTTACCATCCTTAAAAACTACAACAACGATTCCTCTAAGGTTCTAGTACAATGGGGGACAATACCTGCAAGCCTTCAGTTTATTTTATTTGTAAACGACACTTTAAATGGCTTTTCGGACAGCATTTCTGTTAACGCTTTTAATCTTCCTAGCGTAACATTAAACAATCCTTGGAGCTCAGTTGTCACTTGTCTTGGGAACGATACTGTCGTTTCTGGAGGTAGTCCTTCCGGAGGAACTTACACCATCGACGGCTATCCCGGTGCGATAAGTAATGATACTATTTTAGATATTAGCAGCCTAGTAATCGGGGCCTACAATTTAGTATACACCTACACAGATTCTAACGGATGTACCAATAGCGCAACACAAAATATATCTGTTGATGGAATAACGCTAATAGGAGGGAACACCAACATGTTTGTTTCAGAGATCTATGGATCTACCTCGAGTCTCCTCCTTCCAACTCAATATTTAAACAGCATTACTTATCCTGCATGTAGTCAATTGTCGGCTACTACTTTCGGTCTATCATTTACCTCTGCATTGAATCATCTTACGGGTGCTAGTTTAACGATTGACTGGGGTGATGGAGCTCAGACCTCAACGGTTTTAGCCGTTGGAAATAGCTATGATCACTTTTACGCAGCATCTGGAGTTTATCCTGTAACTGTGAATGTTTCTGATTCCACTGGATGTTCTATTACATCAAACTTCAATCTTTACTTCGGTTCGACACAGGTTCTTGGCCTTTCAACACCGGGAAATACATCGCTTTGTTTCGAACCATATCAGGACAGTGTGTATTTCGATTTTACGATCCTAAACTGGGAGCAGGACCCGTCCAGCACATATTACCAGTTCAGCTGTAACGACAGTTCTACGGCAAAAGTAGCATACTCACCCCTTGTAGTTAATGGTGCGGGAATTCATCCATGGTTAATCTTCAATCCCGTGGACAGTACCCTCTCTTATCGACATTGGTTTGAGTTTAGCTCGTGTGGTTTCAATACCATTTTGGGTGGACAATCCTACGATAATGTATTTGCCATCACCGCAACCAAACAATCTCCATGTATCGGATCTCAAAGTACTGCCGCTGTGGGGCCTATTGTCGTTTCACAATCACCGGAAGCACCATTGAATGGTGATACCATAGCCTGTTTGAACGAATATGTAACGGTCTTTGATTCTATTTATAACGGAAGTAACATTATACCTACGACTGACGGAAATTTTATATGTGACACCAGCTTCACTAGGGTCTGGCTTGTTTATGATGAAAGTGGTAATCCCCTGACACCTGGTCCAACTACCTTTACTCTGGGTGCAGGATCTTCACTAGGTGACACCAACATATCGAGTAGCCTACCGAGTTACTGGACAGGAGGTAGTTATATTCTTTCACTCGCCTTCCACCAAACAGGGACATATAGAGTGCGAAAACTGCATGGCTTTTCCGGTACAGGATCGGCTCTCGCATGTGCCGTTGACACTCCGTCTCACTGGATTTGTGTCGATACCCTCTCTGGCATGACAATCACTCAGTACATCCCAGATACCGTTTGTCTAGATTCTCAATACGAAGTGGTCTTTCAACACGAAAGCTCCTTATGTTTTGACTCACTTACCTATCAAGTCAAAATATCATCGCTCGATGGGACTATTGTTGATACATCCTTCACGGATAAATTAAGCTCGAAGTTTATTACGATGACCTCGACTGGAACCTACACTATCGAGTATCTAAGTCCCAATCCCTGTGGGATTAATAGTATCATTGACACGTTTGTAGTCATAGCCGAGCCCAACTATCTCTTTAATGCCGATAGTGAGATTTGTTCGGATACTCTGATTTTAACTGTTGGGCAGGGGCCTCTTGACATTGGGATCATTGACCCTTATAGGCCCATTGACAGCACCTATTACACTATTACTCCAAGCAGCGGCTGGAGATATTTAGGCCTCGACAGCAATGGATTCGATATTTTTGCCTTTGACAGTGTTGGAACCTTTGAAGTTGTCTATGAGTTCCACAATCAATGTGGATACAATATAGACACGTTGAAAATCACCAACTATGATCTTCCAAATTCAGACTTTAGTCTATCCTTGAATCCTAATTGTGGCAAATTGTACTTTAGTGCAAGTGCCTTGGATTTATCTGGGATAAATTCCGATAATTGGTCTCTTTTTTCTGACTCTGGATCGGTTCAGGAATGGACAGACAGCAGTATCACGTCATTCGACGACTCTCTAAGCTCAACCTCTATATATGGACTGAGTTGGTATAAATTACAGCACATATCCGTATCGCCGTTTGGCTGTCGAGATACCACAGAGAAATTCTTCTTTGTAGCACCGACGCCAATAGTATCTTTTACTTTAGATACTAGTTCTTGCGATATTTGGAGCCCTTCTATCATGAATTCAAGTCAAGGGGACAGCTTGACCTACTCGTGGAGCATCACTGCAATCGGAAACTCTTTTTCATTGGATTCAATTTCCGGTTTAACGGATTCCGTGCCTTACCTAGTCTTTAATCCCTTACGATACCCACTACAAGATGAATCTTATCTATTAAAACTAACTGGTTATGGCCCCGATTCGTGTGATTATGTGTCTATTGATACGATTGTAATTCTTTCGAAGCCCTTGTCTCAATTCAACTTGGTGGATACCATTTGTTCAAATCAGTGGTATCCACTTTATGATTCGTCAATGAGTTATCACCAGATTAGCTCATTCCGTTGGTCAAGCCTGGACACCTCCGTTAGCTTCAGCGATACCGCTGCACAGAATACTAGTTTCAATGTGAATCAGGTAAATGATTCTATTCAAGAAATAGTTATTAAGCTGACCATTATGGGCGAATTCGGGTGTGAAGATTACTCATATGACACATTGTATGCGTTGCCATCTCCTCTCCTATTAATAGCTATGGATAGTATCGCTTGTGATAGTAGTGAGCTTAACCTTATTGGGCTTAACCTGACAAATCCTGTGAATTTCGGCGATTCTATTACATTCACGTGGGCCGTTACAAACTCCTTAATAGGCACTACAGACACGCTTTATGGACAGCTCCCTAACTACGTTTTTACGAACGACACAACCTTCGCTATTCCCTACTACATATGGGTTGAAGCTCTTAATACACCAGGCTGTAATGACATCTACTTAGACACAGTTTTGATTCATCCAGATGTCGAAGTAGCTATTACTACAACCAATGGATTCTGCAGCCCACTCACAATTGACACCTCCTTAGTAAGTGTTTTTGTAAACCAAAGTGCCACTAATCACTATGCGTGGATTACCGATCTCGATGGGGATACCCTATATGAAGGGTCTAACCTTAATTACCTCTTGTCCACAGCTGGCGATACGGTCATAATTACCTATGAGATCAGTAGCGATTGGGGATGTAGTTCCGATCGGGACTCAGCGTTAATCTTTACCGTTAACCAAGGCAACCCTATCTCATACCCCGAAGCTATTTATGAAACCAATCAAGGTTGTTACACAGATACAGTCTGCGTTGGAGACACCGTACAGTTTTACAGTACGTCAATTGCCCCAACAAACGGTAGCTTAATCACTATTTTGAATTGGGACTTTGGTAACAACGGAATAGTTGATGCGACAGGAGATACCATTTCGTTTGTTTTTTCTCTGCCGGGTTGGAACAGCATCTTACTAGAAGCTCAAACACAGTCAGGCTGTGATGACGATACGTTAGGACAGATTTATGTGATAGCAGCACCACAAGTAATCGTTGACTTGATAGACAATAGCATTTGTGCACCTGCCGTTCCAGATTATACACATAGTGATATCGGATTTTATGATAGTCTGCGCTTCGATTTTTACCTTTTGAGTGATACTGGCTCTATGATTTTGATACAGAGCTGGACAAGCGCCCCAACGCTACCAATGCTGAATCCTAGCTATGATAAGGATGATGTCTATGTACTGAGAAAAACACTACTAAGTTGTTGTCAAAGCATATATGATCAAGACACTATCATACTTAAAACACCTCCCGTTGCCAACTTTTATGCGTTGCCTGACGTAGGCTGCTCTAATTTAGATGTATCACTCGTTTTAGACGGGCAAATAAAGGGAGAAGCTGATAGCGCCTATATTGATTGGGGCGACGGAAACGCGAATGGATGGATGCAACAACTTGTTCCAGGCCCAAATGGTTTCGAGTTATCATGGCAACAGCCCTTACATAACTTTACCTACACGGGCACTGGAGACACCACTTACACTATCACCCTTAGTGTGTTCAATGAGTGCGGAGACAGCTCAATAACGAAAGATGTTACTCTGACCAGCGGGAGTATTTCTGCAGCTTTCATCGCTTCAGATCTCACGGGATGTGAACCGCTAACAGTTACTTTCACAAGTCTAGCCTTCAACTATGACAATATCGGTTGGTGTTTGGATTACGATCCCATTACAAAAACTTGTGATTCAGCCGTAAGTATATCGCCAAATCCTCAGTACACTTATGATACAAATGGCACTTACTACGTTGCTCATTTCGCAAGCAATGAATGTGGTACAGATACCACTGTTCAAGTCATTGATGTATACCCAAATGTAGCTGCTGACTTTCAAAGTAACAACTTCGTTTGCGGGAACGATACGGTATACTTTAATAACACCAGCTACTCTAACAACGGTGTCATCATTGGATACAAATGGATGTTTGGGGACGGTGATTCCTCATTTACAACTAATGCGGCCCATGTATTTGACACAGGAGGCGTCTATAGTGTTACGCTCTACACCTACTCTACTACTGGCTGTGTGTCTTCTATTACCAAGGACATCACCATTCACCCAACTCCCGATGTGAGTATAACTGGGGGGCCTGTATGTCTTGGAGATACATCTATCTTCACTAATATTACTAGTGTTTCTGGTGGAACTATAGCCGGAATACTCTGGGATTTTGGAGATAGTAATACATCTGCCCTATCCTCTCCCTCTCACCTGTATCAATTCGATGGTTTTTATACGGTGACCTTAAAGGTTACTAGCGACTTTGGCTGTATTGACACTGCTAAAACTTTTGTTTTAGTGAATCCCAATCCAGTGTCAGCATTCACAGCTGTTATGATTCAAGGTGATAGTTGTAATGTCCCACAGACCTATGATTTTATAAATTCAACACAATACGGTGTATCCTTTGAATGGGACTTCGACGCGGCATCGTTCCCAGGAATCTATACCTCTACTTTAAACAGTCCTACTTTCACCTTCACTAAGGCTAGAAATTATACAGTCTCATTAATAAGTGAAACTGCTTTCGGTTGTATTGATTCCACGTCAAGACAAATTCAAGTAAATGGATCATTAGGTATTCCTCCAGCCATCAGCCAATCTGGCTGTATTCCCTTATCCGTAGGATATGTTGATACGAGTGCTGTTTCTAATGGTGTAGACAGCATTGTACAAGTAGTCTGGTCAATGGGAGATGGAACAACATTTGCCAATTTCTCTCCGCCTTTTGGATATTCATATGTTTACAATTTACCCGGTACCTACTCTGTATACGCCACTGTTACCACTGCAAATGGATGTGTTACCCAAAATGCTCCAGTACTAATGTTTGCAACACAAAATCCTATAGCGCAATTTTCAAATGATACCAATGGGGTGTTGGGAATGTATTTCGAAAACTTATCGCTACCGATTGACTCGTCTTACGAGTACTATTGGACATTTAGCGACGGGCAACAAAGTTTTGATATTAGTCCAACCATGATCTTTGATCCCAGCGTAAGTGCCTTAGATAGCATGGAAATCTGTCTACTGGTAACCAGTCCAGATAATTGTATTGACTCTATTTGTAAGCGTATTTGGGTGTGGCAGTCATCCCTTTTTGTACCAAATGCCATGGCGCCAGAACAAGTCTTTTCGAATGACGATCAATACTTCTTGCCAAAAGGATTTGGTTTAGCTGCCTATGAGCTAAGGATTTATGATAAATGGGGTAATGAGGTTTTCTTTAGCGACTCGATCTCTTCAACTTACTATTCACCAGCAGTAGGATGGGATGGAAACGATCAACGAACAGGTAAGCCCGCACCTATGGGCGTTTATGCTTGGAATATAAGGGCAACATTCAGAGATGGAACACGGTGGACAGGACATCTAAACACTAACGGCAGACGCTTAACGTACGGCACCTTAACTTTACTCCGATGATAATAAAGAGATGGCTAATAGTCCTATTATTGTTGTTTTCGAGCATCCAGAGTAAGGCCCAAGACATTACTTCTGGACTGTTCGAATCAAACCCACTTGCGTTTAATCCAGCAAATGCAATACCTGGATATAATGAATGGGTATTCATGACTAATAGCCGTCAACAATGGTGGAACCTGCCTGGGACTGCCTTACTATCCCCTGCCTATAACGTCCATAGAGCTAGTATAATAGCACCCCTTTTCAGTAAGTATGAGAAGGGGTTGGGCACAGGGATTAATTGGACCAGGGTCAATAGTGGAGAAGGGAATTTAGCTATGAATGAATGTACCATATCCAATGCTGCTAGATTTAGTGGTAAAATGAGACGCTCTAGTTACAGTGGTGCTGCAGGAGTAGGTATCGGAATCAGGCAGTATAGCCTCGACTGGTCTCAATTAACTTTTTCTTCTCAAATAGATCCTTTTCGTGGAGCTATATTCAATAGTCCCAATGTAAATCCTCAATTTCCTAATAGTTCTATTAGTGTCAATGGTAATGCAGGAGTTAGAATTGCCTACACACACCAAACAAGACGTAAGAGCATTTACGGATTTAAGGCAGGTATTGCCGGGTTCCATCTTAATTCACCGGCCATTTCTTTCTTCAATGAAACTAGTCGGTTACATCCAAGGTATGTGGCGCATGCTTCAATAGTCTATATGCCAAAAAATAAGCGTGGGCTATTCAGTAAATCGTTTGCAAATTATTTCAATCTATCTTATATCGCTCAATACCAAGGTCCCTTGAGCACCCATGAAACAAGAATTGGAACAAGTGTGAACGGCATACTCAACTTTTATGGTGGAGTAAGAAGGAAAACCTTCGTAACCACAGCAACAAAGATGGATGCTTCCTATTGGTCTGTACAATTAAATTTGAATCACGTTATAATATCAGCGGGTTACGAATTCACTATTTCAGAACTCAACCAAACAAGGACGAAAGGAACGTCAGAAATAGGTTTAATTATTCCTCTAAAAATCATTAATGATCTTTTAGCTAACAAGCGAAGCGAACCTTGCTATGCTGATTACATATTAACGCATAGCGACTTTAGGTCTGTAGAACAATTTAACACCAAAACATCGTTTTGGGGGAAAGAGTTTACTCCCGTTTCATTCATTTTTTAAGCTTAAAGACCATCCGCCCTGCGTTTGGGTTATGTTTAGATATGCAAAATGAGCAACCATCGGAAAGCATCAAATCGGCGAATACATTTAGGGGTCCTACTAAAAAGTTGAGTTTGAACAGGGACCAGTAAATTTTGGAAGACCTAAAGTTTCTTAAAACAGGTAATCATGCTTACCACAATACCTTTATAACGCGCTTGTCTATGGAGAATGTCACTCCTTAGCTTATTTCAAGGACAGGGTTATCCCTAAGCCCAAGACCGATTTTAATTGCCACGCATCAATAGCATCATTATCCCGAATAAATTGATAATTAGCATTAACGCTAAACCATCTATCCAGCTTGTAATAAGCAATAAATTCACCACGTACATCCAATGCTGGATTATCATTCAAGTAATTATAAAAGAAATCCGTTCTGAGTAAAATCCTTAAAGAACCAAAATAAATCTTATTAAAGGTTAACGTAGCATTTGCTCCACCTTGAAATAGCGAGCTTGAAGTGCTGTCAATACCAAATGCACCGCTCTCGCGTATAGCTGAATCTAAAATAATTGTAGTTTTGGATCCAATAGGCGCACAGTAGAGGCTCCAACTTTTAAACTTATTACTTATTGCACCCAAAGAAACTTGAGCATACAAGGGTGAGGCAATTCTACTAATCATATTGGTTTTTACAGTGTCGCCGTTTTCATAACCCGGCATGATTTGAGAGTTCAACTCTATTTGCGTTGAGATACGAGCCCATCTTTTGTCACCAATTCCACCTCGTGCAAAATTTCCTACATATTGTATGTTATCAATCGTCTTACTAGTTATCTGATCTTGATTATTTAAACCATAATTCAACATCATTAGATGGCTTGATGTGGTATTCTCGGTTTTAATCTTAAACTGCTCCCTGAGCATTACAGTTCCGTTTAAGTTGCTTTTTCCTCCCTGTGTCCAGTTATCAAGGTTAGCCCACATAAAATTAAAATTGTACAGTCCTCTTCGATCTATTTCCATAGTTTTAGTAGAGTCTGAATGCATTTTGGTATATGTTTCAGTAGAATCTGCTTGAGCGAATGAGATTAATGGCACAGTGATTGAAAAAACGTAAATGAAGTATTTAAAGTTATTCATAACTTAATTTGTTTAAAAATTCTTTAAGAAAAACTAATATAAAAAATGCACCTAAAAGAGTCACTATCATTAAGTTTTTTACTCCTTAGATCGTAGTATTTCACCCTTGAGCGTGAAGTCCAACGCACAAGATTGCTCGATATTTGAATGAATAAAATATATATATGTATGAAAAAGTTACTATCAATGAGTTTTTTACTCACTAGTTTTTTATTAACTGCACAAGTAGGTACTGTTTCTCCAACGAGTGGTACTCAAAGCACTCTTACAGGATCTGGTGCAGCTAACACAACAAGCGTTAATATGGCACTACCACCTTCTATGCTTGATATGGACAGATTTAGAGGCAGTTATACCAATGGTTCTGTTTCGGCAAATGGCGATATGATAAACATTAGCTACACTGCTTTCGTACCGGAAGAACTTGAATTTAGAGGAGTGATCAAATTAGCATCACCTCAAAAGATAATGATTGATGGCGTCAACACTATTACGGGTCTGAATATGCAGATTGAAGTAACCGTTGCTCCAGATAACAAAAAAAATCCTAGAGAGCTCTATGTCATTCACGAACCAGGCAAACTAGTCGATTGGATTCTTACGGAGGATCCCTTCTCTCCAAAGAAATAAAAAAAAGCCCCGCAAGAGCGGGGCTTTTTTTTTATAAAATATTCCGAAATCATATGATCAATATATCGTTACAAACTTATATCTATTCGTGCGGCTTTAACTTAAATGAGTACATGACATTAATAAAGAGACATTTAATGTTGTAATTCTTGCCAGAGTTACAGGGCTATTTGAACTTACTGAAAAGGATGAGTCTAAGGTCTAGTCTAAATAAGATCTTTTGGCTTGTAAGTTTTTAATTCTACTGTTTTGTCTGATTTACTTTCCATTATCATTTTTTCAGCTAAAACGGAAACAGATAAAGGTTTTAGAGATATTAGAAGTCCAATTTTATTTAACCGTTTAAAAACTTCGATCCCTATTTTTTCGGTTGCTCTCATTAATTCTGGTTGTCTAATTAACGCTGGAGGCTGGAAAATTTGAATTTTCTCAAACTTCAGTTTCTTAACTGACTCTTCTAGTGCTCCCTTAATTTTAGGATAGAAAAAAAAGGATTTTTTATCAGCGCCTGTGGATGAAACTAATGAATAATGAGTAACTCCATTATCTGCTGCCATTTTAGCAAATTCATACTGATAGGTATAGTCTACTAAATATTGTTGTTGTTTACTTCCCGCCTCTTTTAGCGTAGTTCCTAGTGCAGAAAACAATATATCCCCATTAATCAAATCTCGGTAATCAATAAGTCTGGAAAAATTAATTTCGTGTACGATTAATTTATCGTGCTCAATATTTGGTTTTCTTCTAACAAAAATAGAGATCTTACTAAAGGTAGTATCCTTTAATAGCAGTCTGACAATTTCTTGACCAGTAGCTCCAGTAGCTCCCAATACTATGGCATGAAGGTTTTTCATAGTGTTGTTTTTATTTGTTTAAATATATAGAACATCTATTTCCGTAGTTGGAGCATTCCGTTAATCGATCTATAATTTCTACAGGACACGTCTACTCCGCTACAACCTCTGCCGTTTAATGCTTCCAAAGTATGAAGACCCTGTAAAGCCAATGCAGGAGCACTCTAGGAAGGCATAAAAAAAGCCCCACAAAACTGTGAGGCTTTAGTACCCGGGGCGGGAATCGAACCCGCACTCCCGAAGGAACTGGATTTTGAATCCAGCGCGTCTACCAATTCCGCCACCCGGGCTTCTTG
>Ga0209713_10000397_pt1 | contig 24122 bp, 15 predicted proteins | sample ArcOceMetagenome_3_FD_187444 | JGI IMG/M metagenome (GOLD analysis project Ga0209713, IMG submission 187444) | Marine eukaryotic phytoplankton communities from Arctic Ocean - Arctic Ocean- Svalbard ARC20M Metagenome (SPAdes) (version 2) | ecosystem: Environmental > Aquatic > Marine > Oceanic... | reverse complement strand
GCAGCGCTCGAGCCACCTGCCTCCGCCACTGCTGGTTCAGCTTGCTCGTGACTGCGCTGGGCCTCTTTGTACTGCTTCACTGCCTCGGATGCCACCTGCCGGTGTACTGTATCCTCCCCCCAGCGAACTTGCTCTGACAGCGGGCCGAGGAGCTCTCGCGCAGCTCAGACGATGCGCCTCTTCGCTCCACCTAATCCTCGGCTCGACGCGGCCTCGTCACGCCTGCTGCCAGGCGTCGCCGCGCACCTGCTCTCGCTAACGCTCCTCTTCTCCGACGGTCCGCTGCCAGCGCTGCATCCGCTGCCAGCGCACGCCGCTCCGTTCACCGAGGAGCAGAAGCTGTCCGCGGAGGCGTGGAAGGTGACGGACAAGGAGTTTGTCGACCGCACGTTTGGCGGGCAGGACTGGTTCATGACGCGCACGAAGCTCCTCAAAGAGACCAAGAAGACGACGCGCGACGAGACGTACGACCAGATCCGCGCGATGCTCAAGTCGCTCGACGACAAGTACACGCGGTTCCTCACGCCCGCGATGTACGGCGCGATCTACGCGACGGCGACGGGCGACGTCGCCGGCGTCGGCTGCGAGCTCGCCGCCGAGCCTCGCGCCGACGGCAAGGAGGGCACCGAGGTGGTCTTCAGCAACATCTTCGAGGGCTCGCCGGCCGAGAAGGCGGGCCTGATGTCGGGTGACGTGCTGGTGGGCGTCGACTCGGACCCGCTGCCGGTGTCGCTCTCGGCCGAGGAGACCTCGGCCAAGGTGCGCGGCCCGGCGGGCAGCAAGGTGCGGCTGAGCGTGCGGCGGCGCGCCGCGGCGGTCGACGCGGAGCCGGAGACGCTGATCATCGAGCGCGGCAAGGTCAAGATCGACGCGGTGAGCTCGCAGCTGCTGGCGGGCAAGGTGGGGCTGATCAAGGTCCGCAACTTCTCGACGTCGACGGCCGAGGACGTCAAGAAGGCGCTGACCGAGTTCACGTCGGAGGGCGTCTCGAAGCTGGTGATCGACCTGCGCGGCAACACCGGCGGCTACTTCCCCGGCGGCGTCGACGTGGCACGGCTGCTGCTGCCCAAGGACGCCTTCATCACGAACGTCATCGACTACAAGGGCAACGAGCTGAGCTACCAGACGTACGAGGACGGCCTCGACACGGCGACGCCGCTCTTCGTGCTCGTCGACGAGAAGACGGCGAGCGCGTCGGAGATTCTGGCGTCGGCGCTGCAGGACAACGGCCGCGCGCAGCTGGTGGGCACGCAGACCTTCGGCAAGGCCGTCATCCAGAACGTCGCCAAGCTCGCCGACGACTCGGCCGTCGTCGTGACGACGGCGCGCTACGAGTCGCCCAAGAAGAGGCCGATCAACCAGGTCGGCATCACGCCCGACCTCAAGCGCGACGGCGGCGAGTGCGCAAAGGGGACCGCGCCGCTCGACTGCCTCGGCAAAGTCTGAACGTACCGTTGCCGTCCATGTATCTCTATTAGAAAGTTACATAAATTTTGTCTGCATGCACATGCACGCTATTGAGCTATTGATGCGACGCGTTTGCCACAGCGCACAGGTCTGTTGCACGCGGGAGTGGCCCGGATTGTAACGCTTTTTAGATATAAGCCGGCAGCAGAGACTGCAGTCATCCTGCCGGGTGCCCCAGACCGACGAGCTCGCCCGCCAGTCTCGCACACTCCTCCCACTCTGCCACGTCCAAGCTATCCCGTGCAGCACTCCCTCGCCCCGCCGACGCCGCCGCAACTGCAGCAGACAGAGCGCGCGTCGCCTTCTCGAGGTGCGGCGCCAGCGGCGCGCCGAGTGCCGGCCCTGCGTCGGCGAGCTGCGATGCGACGGCGCGCAGCCTCTCCTCGCCTAAGGGGATGTAACACACCCTCTCCTCGCCCGTCGGCACGGGCGACGGTGCAGGCGCGGCGGGCGGCGCGGCGAGCGCGTCACTGCCGATCATGCCGAGCGTCATCGCCTCGAGAATGTGCTCGAAGGCCTCGTGCACGCTGCGCCCGTGCTTGGCCGTCGTGTGGTGCCATCCGGTCAGGCCGCGCGCCGCGCAGTAGGCGTCGAGCTGGTGCGGGCCGAGCGCCGGGCTCGCGCTGGCATGGTCGTGCTTGTGCGCCAGTAGCCACGCGGCGCCGCGCGCGAGGCCGAGTGTCCTCCTCGCCCGGAGCAGCCACTCGTCGGCCTGGCGAAGCGTGTCGGGCTCCTCCGGGTCGCACACGAGCAGCAAAACCTGCGCGTCGGCGCCGCGCAAGGTGTCGGGCCAGTGGCCGTGCAGCTCGAGGTGCGACGGGTCCCACAGCTGCATGAGCGCCGAGCGGCCACCGCCTGGAAGCTGCGGCAGCGGCACGCACAGCATGTCGACGCCGGTCGTGGGCGTGTAAGCGGCGGAGAACTTGTTGACCAGCAGGCGGCGAGCGATCGAGCTCTTGCCGACGGCGGCGCCGCCGGCGAGGAGGACCGAGATCGAGGCCTCGCCGCTAGAGCTGGGCGGGGCCTCCATGTTGAGGTCCATACGCGATCTGTGCTTGTTCGCGTTAGTCATGCTGGTACAGCGCGCTGCGTTGGCACAGCGCACGAGTTTTTAAGCGTGTTCCAAAGCCTAACAGTAATATACAGTTTAAGCTCAGCCTACCAGACGATGAGCGACGACTCTGACGACGACGACGACGACGACGAGGACGAGGACGAGGACGACAGCGAGGACGAGGACGACAGCGACGACGACGAGGACGACAGCGACGATGACGACGACGACGAAGAGGACTCCGACGACAATGCCAAGCGAAGGCCTGCCAACGATGACAAACGATTCGAGAGGGTGGCTGAGGCGCAGCGCGCCGCGCGCGCGGCGGCGGCTGAAGCGGCCGCAGTGGCTGCAGCGGCTGCCGCGCAGGAGGAGGCGAGGCTGCAGGCAGAGGAGGCCTTCATGGACCCGGCGGTCGCCGCCGCCAGACGAGAGGTGCGGCGGATGCGGGCACGCGAGCGCGACGAGGCGTCGCGGGCCGAGGCGCTGCGCAACGCGAGCGAAGGCATGAAGGAGCGAGTGGACACGCTGGCTCGTTCCGAGGCCACGCTCGCCGGCGGCGGGCGGGCTGGCGAGGCGGCGGCGATCGCGGCGTTGCAGGAGGGCAGGAGCAGCGAGTCTGTGGCGGCGCGTCGGGCACGACGGACGCTCGACCAGCTCGACGATGCGCGCGGCGGCGGCGGTGGTAGTGGCGGCGACCCTGCAGGCGGTGGCGCCGCCAACGGTGGCGCCGCCGGCCGCTCCGGCGGCGCGTGGCAGGGCGGCGAGTTTTCGACGGGCGAGCAGAGCCGTCTGGCGGAGGAGGCGCGGATGCGGCAGGGGCTGCAGGCGCAGCGGCTGAACGCGGCGCGCGCGACGCTGCAGCGCGAGCAGCAGGCGCTCGCCGAGCGCACGATCGCGCTCGGCCTGAAGCCGGAGGACGTGGGCGGCGGCGCGGCGGCGGGCGTGGCGTCCGCCAAGCAGGTGAAGCTCGAGTGGGGAGAGAAGCTGTCCGAGGAGGAGGAGCAGTACCGCGCCAGGCAGCGCGCGTTCACGAGCTCGCTCAAGCAGGCGCCAAAGGGCGGCGGCTACCGAGGCGAGCTCGGCGCGGGCAACTACAAGCCGTCGCAGCTCGAGGCGCTGAAGCTGTGCCGCAGCCTGGCGGTCGAGCTGGTGAACACGGTGTCGGCCGACCTGGCCGAGGGCAAGAGCAAGGAGCAGCGGAGCGCGGCGGAGCTCAAGGAGGAGTTCAAGGAGTGGGAGAAGTCGCACCGCGCGATGACGAAGCGGGCGCGGCGCGAGGCGCGCGAGGAGCAGGCGCGCATCGAGGCGTTCGAGGCGGCGCTCGGCGGCAAGAAGAAGGCGGAGGACGACGACGACGACGACGACGACGGGGAGGAGGAGGAGGAGGGGGGCAGCGGCGAGGAGGGCGGCGAGGAGGGCGACGAGGACCGGAGGAGGAGGAGGAAGAAGAAGGGGCTGAGCAGCAAGAAGCTGCTGCGTCAGGCGACGCGCGGCGCGCTGGTCATCGAGAAGATGAAGGACCTGGCGGAGGAGGGCGAGGCGGGCGAGGAGGAGGGCGAGGAGGGGAGCGAGGAGGACGAGGGCGAGGGCGAGGGCGAGGGCGAGGGCGAGTCGAGCTCGTCCGACGACGAGTTCCAGCCGTCGAAGAACCTGGCCCGACCGAAGCTGACGCTGCTGCCCGAGTCGGTGTACCTACTGGCGTCGGAGCTGGTGGGCGAGGTGGTGGGCGAGGTGGCGGCCGAGCTGCGGCGCGAGATCAACCGCGAGGGCGACGTCGCCTCCAAGATGGCCAAGGGCATCGTGCTGGGCGCGGCGGTGCGCGTCGCCACGCGCGACCCGCACGCGCGGCTGACGCGGCCGGTGGCGCGCACGTGGAAGGAGCTGACGCGGCGGCGCGAGAAGGAGGCGGAGACGCCGCACCTGCACCACCTCCTGGTGACCAAGCGCTGGCGGGGCGAGCCGCCGCCCGAGGTGGCGGGCAGGGAGGAGGAGGAGGAGGAGGAGGAGGACGAGGCGTCGCCGGTGGTGCCGCTGCCGCTCGACGACTCGGCGCCGAAGCAGGTCGAGTTCGGCGGTTTGCTGCGCGACGACTATCTGCGCGTCGAGGGCGAGTACTGGCGCGCGACGGCCCTCGAGCTGCAGGTGCTTCTACCCCTCCCCCCTTCTCCCCTCCCCCTCCCTTCGGGTGCGTCTGCCCCTTCCTGTGGCTGCTTATCCCCCCCCATCACCCTCCCCTCGAGCTGCAGGTGGTCGACGTGCGCGAGAACCACGGCGAGTGCACGGCGCTCGCGTGCTCGCAGTGCGGCCGCTACGTCGCGATGGGCGCGCGCGGCGGCGGCCTCGCTGTGTGGGACCTGAGCGAGATCGGCGCGCCGCAGGGGCAGGGGCAGGGGCAGGGGGCGCCGCCGCTGCCGAAGCTCGTGCGGAAGCTGCTGCGCGTGCCGTGCGAGACGCCCAACGCGGTCATCCACCTGCGATGGTCGGCCGACTCGACGGAGCTGCTGACGATCGACGAGGCGGGGCACGCGCGCATCTGGTCGATCTGCGGCGAGGCGGCGGCGACCTACGAGCTGAGCTCGTCGCGCGCGGCCGTCTTCTGGAAGCAGGTGGGCCAGATGGAGGCGGAGGAGGCGGCGTCGGAGGCGGAGGCGGAGGGCGACGAGGAGGCGGCGGCGGCGAAGCGCGCCGAGGCGGCGGCGCGCGCCGAGGGCGGCGTCGACGAGGAGGGCGCCGAGCGAGACTTCGTGGCGAAGCTCGGCACGACGCTGTGGGCCAAGGCGCCCGCCGGCACGGGCATCGGCCAGCTCAGGGGCGAGCAGCTGCGGCCGCAGCAGATCGCGTCGATCCGCCACCGGCAGCTCTACGTGCACGAGCTGGCGCAGGACCCGGCAGGTTCGGGCGAGAAGGCCGGTGCGTCCTCCTCCGCCTCCGCCTCCGCCTCCGCGCCGCCCGCCGCCGACGCGACCGCCGCGCCCGAGGACGTGGCGGTGGTGGTGGCGGCGGCCGCCGAGGGCGGCGGCAGGAGGGGCCGGCGCGGACAGAGCAAGAGCCCAAGCAGGAATGCCGCCGCCGCAGCCGACGTTGCCGACACGGCGGGCGCGGTCGCGGGCGGCGGCAAGAAGGGCGGCGGCGGCGGCGGCGGCGGCGGCGGCGACGGCGGCGTCGACCTGTCGTACCTGATGCCGGTGGTGGCGGCCTTCCACCCGTCGTTCACGCTGATCGGCACGCAGCCGTCGCTGGTGCTCTGCCTCGCGGCGGGGCTCATCGTCAAGTGCAACCGCCCCGGCGCCGAGCGCGCCGTCCACTCGGCGCCGCTCTTCCTGCCGAAGCCGCTCGCCACTGAGGAGGAGGTGCTCTCGCTCGGGGGCGCCGCGGGCGGCGGCGCGCGCGCGGCGAAGGCGCGTGGCCGACGCGGCGGCGGCGGCGGCGGCGGCGGCGGCGGCGGCGGCGGCGGCGGCGGCGGCGGCGGCGGCGGCGGTGCTGACGACGCGGGCAACGCGTGCCGCTCGGAGGCGATCACGCGCGAGTACTTCTCGGGGCACGGCCAGCCGGTCATGTGCGTCGGCTTCGTCGAGAACTCCTCTCTGATGGTGTCGCTCGACCGCGGCGGCCAGCTGCTGCTGTGGCCGTACCGGCGCGACCACTACTCGGGCTACGGCTGGTTCCGCCCGTCGAAGCAGATGCAGGTGCTTGTCCCCCCATGCCCCATCGCCGCCCTTCTGGGCGTTGTGCCCCCCTCCCCATCCAGCCGCTCCTCACAGTGGTGTGCCCCCCTCCCCCCTCCCCCCTCCCCCTCAGGTGGGGCTGTCGATGCGGACCCTCTCGCTCGACCCCGAGACGATCGAGCTCCACTTCCCGCCGAGAGGCCTCGAAGTGCCGCGCCGCCACCCGTCCAAGGGCTACCCGTCCAAGTTCCTCAAGATCGTCCGCCGCTACGAGGCGATGCGCGTCAAGCCGCTCTCGCTGCCGGAGACGCCGTGGCGCGTCTACCGGCACGACAACGGCTCGGTGCGCAAGACGTACGGCGACGCCGACGGCGTGCCCGAGTTGGGCACGGCGCGCTTCGTCTCGGTGACGCGCGACGAGGGCGGCGTCCTCATGCGCCACACCACCAGCTCCTACCGGTGGGAGACGCTCAAGGGCGAGCTCGCCGCGGCGTGCCTCTCGCCGTCGGGCCACGAGCTCGCGACGCTCATCTACTTTGCCGACGTGCCCGAGGGGCCGCAGGTGCGGCTGCAGCTGCTCGAGCTCTCGACGCTCGACTGGCTGCCGATGAAGGCGACCTTCCCGATGGTCTCGCAGCTCGCGCCGCTCATGGCGATGGGGCCGCTGATGGACGTGCCCGCCTCCGACTACATCTTCATCCTCGTCGACAACGCCGTGCGCGTCCTCTCCCTCGGCTCGGGCACGCAGGTCGCGTCGCTCCGCCCCGTCGGCACCGACCTCGAGCCCGCGCTCGACTCGCTCGCCGTCGGCGGCGACGGCCGCCACGTCGCCGTCGGCTGCTCGTCGCAGCAGCGCTTCTACCTGTACACGATCGCGCCGCCCGCGGCGGGCGTGCGTGTGCGCCACGAGATGATGCTGGTGCGCGCCGGCTCGGCGCGGCTCGACTCGGTGCCGATGGAGCTGCGCGTGCGCGAGGTCGAGTGGTACCTCGGCCGCAACGCCGCGGGCCACCTCAGCACGCGCACGCACGTCGGCCGCTTCATGCGCCGCGAGGCGCTGCGGATCGTCGAGCTCTCGCTCGAGATCGCGGCGCCGTCGGCGCCCGGGGCGCGCACGAGCTTCGCCTCCAACGACGGCGTCGGCGGCGATCGCTCGCGGCGGCGAAGCAGACTCCCCACAAATGAGCAGCCGGCACCCGAGGCGGCGCCCGCGCCAGCGCCCGCGGCGGCGCCCGCGCCAACCACGCGCCCACCGCCGCTGCCCGCCGGGTCCCCGCGCCCGCCGCCGCTGCCGCCAGCTGCCGCACCCGCAGATGCCGCGCCTCCTCCGGAAATGTAATCGATATCAAAATTTACTGTGTTACTGGACAGAGCCTGTGGAGTGCTTAAGGACACCGAATGAGCAGCACCTCACTAAAGAAGCCACATATCGCGGGGTTCCTGTACACCGTTCTGATGTAGGACTCCAGGCCGGTGTAGTTGAGGCGAACCGACCCATTGATGCCGGCCCGTCGAATGTCGGACGCCCGGAATCTACGAGGGGGTGAAGGCCTCGCGCAAGCGTTCCAGCGCGCCATCGCAGCGTCTTCTGCGAGGAGATGCTGAGCATCTCTCTGCAAGTCTTGCTTGGTCTTCTTGACGTCGTACCTGCTCTGGCGCCGGTGAGGCAGCGTGATGGCACTGTAGTTTCGCTGCGTCATCAGAGCCTCAAGCGTCGCGAGCCCAGACTGGATGCTCACGTTGGTAAAGCTCCAAGCCCGCGGCTGAAGCTCCATCACAATGTCGTTGAGATCATCCCACACCGGCCGGAGCGCCCGCAGCACCGTGATCTCGCCACCCTCGGTGCTGCGCGACGCAAGCAGTCGGGTCGGAGCGCAAGCGCCGTTGCAGTGGGCTATCGCAGGGCGGGCTGGTGACTACGCTAGGTTCAAGCGCAACCGCCTCACTCGATCTTCGTTGCTGAAATAGGTCTTCTCGAGCTGGCCTTGGCGAGAAGGTCACCAATGTGCAACGCGGGGACACTGACCATCCCAGGCCACTTGAACCTGGCGAGCTCGGCGGCCCGCTTCTCAACTCCCATGAGGATCCTAGTTTTCTTCATGTCTTGCCCATAGGGCCATCGACCCGCAACTGCAGACGGGCTTGACATCGGATGGCATTCATCGTCGTGCACTCGTATTTTTGGCCTTCGGAGGAGGCCACGTATGCGAGCTGGACTGTGCCTGTGAGGCCGTTGATGCTCAGATGGCAAGCAGTCAGGTGCGCACACTTCGGCTGCATATCGACTGCGATCACACTGGCGCCGAGCACCGCGGCATAGATCGAGTACGCTCCCGCGTTCGATCCAATGTCGAGGACCAATGCCCCACGCTCTGCACGTGCCACGGCATTGGTGAAGGCCTGCACGGAGAGTGGCTCGACTGAATACAAGTGGTCGGCTCCACTGATTTGCAGCTTCATTTGCAAATGTGTCCATGCGTGATGGCCAGGAATGCGCCGGAGACCTTTGCGCTTCAACTGATTGCAAAGGCTGGCATTGAGCGGCATGGTCGGCAACGCATCCATGACGCCGAGTCCAGAAGTAACAAGTTTCGCGTGTTTGTGAGGGAGAGGATGAACCACCAAATTGGCACCCAATGGGGAATTCCTAAAGATCCGGAAAAATCGCCACCAAAGGCACCAAATTGGTCTACATGTCTAATTAATCTGCCTACCAACCGACATGCCATCTCAGACATCCCATCATGTTGTCCACGTGCGAATTTGCGCGCCCCGACCGACCCAGCTGCTCCCAGCAGCACGGACATGGTGAGTGCGGCTCAGAGGGAAAGCAGAGCAAGCTCAGATTCTTTGTTGCCGTCGAGCTGAGTGCAATCGCCTGCGACGATCCCCGCGTTGGTTTGCACTGCGGCTGATCGTTCGATTGAGCCTGGTCTGCGATTTCATCCGATGACTTTGCATTCCACCATCGCATCGCGGTCCAGGTGCTTCCTCGGGTGTCGCTGTTGGTAGCCATCATGTGGACGATTCCCGCATTCAGTACGGGTGCTTCGCGCTGGAAGTGCGAGGAGCTGCAGGACAGCGGTGGCGTGGTGTTCTTCACAGTTCGATACAGGTACGTGTGAGCGCCACACATCCTGGCGACCCGCGACCTGGGCAGCACGGCCGCTCGGCTCCCGTGGCCCACGTAGGTCTGAGCGATCAGCTCCGAACCGCTTGTCACAACGGCGAGGCACTGAGAGGTTGTCGGCGTCTCTTCTCCAGGCAGCGTGGCTGCAACCCAGACGGAGTGCGTCCGTGCGGGCTGAAACCACCAGTTCCATGGACGTGGCACGCCACCGGTCGTGTTCTTGCTGCGCGGTAAGCAGTGGTCCAGTGGGTGGCATGGCCCTTCGACGTCACCGTCTCTGAGCTGTGCCAGCTCATAGAGCTGCTCGTTGAAGACCGTTTGGTCGAATGTGCCACTCTTTGTGAGTTCAGAGTCTAGGGCATTGGTGTGCCGCGATCGTGCATCGCCACTGATGAACGCCAGCAGCCGTGCGGAGACGAGCGCCATCAGATTCGTGACGCCAGGCTCGGCACGTGCCCAAACGAAGCCCGCGTTGACTCCAGGTGTGGCTGTCACTCCGCACTCGCATGCGCCACCCTGGGGTCGCGGTGAAACGCACTCGATGGGCACATAATCTGGATGCGGCTTGTCGATGTGTGCCGAGTGCACCGGAAAGCCAAAGTCTCCCGACATCAGCAGGCCAAAGGCATTCAGCTGCGCGGATCGAACCATGTCGAGCGGATTGTTCGTGATGCGCATGTCTGAGTCGAGAGACATGACGTTGTATCCCTCTCGAGTTGCAGCAGCAAGGAACCACCAGCGCTGTGCGAAGAGCAGCAGGCTGCGATGCGGTGTGAGGCCCCTCGGGGCCAAGCGTGCAGCAGCGCTGGCGTTCTCAAGCTTGCCGGCGCTGCTCCAGCCACAGCAGGTGCCACGTGGTATCAGATGCTGCAGGCACACATTGTTATCCGCCACTTCCTCGAATGATGGTACCACCGTCAAATGGTGCGGCACGCCGAGCCGGTCAAGTGACGCGAGAAGGGCATCGTTGTAGCGGATGAGCTCGGTGATCGGACCAGCACCCAGCTTGCCGAGCACAGTGAAGACCAGGTCACGGCTGGTCGACGCACGAGCCGCCAGCATTGCTGAGAGCTGCGATGGGCTGTCTAGGTTGCCGTCCGGGCAGGAGGGAGGCATCACAGCAGCCTCGGCCGACACGAACACACGCCTAAAAAGCTGACGCGCGCGCGAGCAACAAAAAGAATGCCGAGTTGCATTCATATCTTCGCCGGCAATGCATGCCGCTGTCTGCCGAAACTGCCAGGGCCGAGAACCAGCGTTCAACAAATGGGGACTTCCTCCTGGCCTCGCCTTCTTGGTCAATCGGACCTGTGAGGTCAGTCCGGAGCTCGGGCGGAGCCATGTGAGGCTGCCCGTGACGCACACAAAGGTCGGCGCCTCAATCGGCCTGTGGTTCTACTACGCCCGTGGCTGCTCAGACTTCACGTGGGATGTAGGCCGGACGCTCATATCGCTCAATCGGCTCAGCCTGCTCGTTGAGCTTGTGCAGCGCCTCAATGTCGCCACGGCGGGTACACCATTGCAAGAGGACGCCGCGATGCGGCGCGCCGCCAGCCTGGTGCGTACGCGTGTAGCTGTGGCACGTCCCAATTCTTGATCAATAGCTGATTGCATGTCGCCGTCCCTGTCCAGGTGAGGGAACTTGCGCCCAAGACAGCCTCGCATGCGGTCGCCCGAGCCCGCAGCAGGCACAACCCGACCTACAACTCGTGGCTCCAGTCGGCCCACGGCAACCAGAGTGACATCGAGCTCGAGTGGCTGATTCGAGAGGGCGCCCGCGGCATCTTTGTTGACGAGGCGCGCAACAGGCGGCACGTCACACCGGGCAGGATTGGTGCATCGCCGTGCACGCTGACCAGACTCGTGGCGCCTCGCCATCGCTGCCTCGGCCGATGCGCGATCCGCGCGACGCTCCTTTCGCAGGTCTGGAAGCTGGACGCGTCGCTTGACAGGGTCAACGCGAACCTATTGGAGCGTCTGCATACGCTCGCCACCAGCGACTCGCGCATCGCGGTCGTCGACACCGTGCAGCTCTGGCAGGCCGGCTTCCGGGACAGGCCTTACAACGGCATCCCGGCGGAAATCTGGGACGTCAGGTACATGCTGGTCCCCAAGGCCTTGCGAGTCAGGTGCGACGACGGGGGGTGCCGCGCACCGCCTCGCCACTACGGACGGCTCGATGGCTCGCCGTGCACACTCGACTTTCAGACCACCCGATGCTGGGCGTGCAACGACTCGCGCTTGCAGCGAGACTGCAGTGTGGCGCGTCCCTCGGACCCGGCGGAGCTGATGTGTTGATATGTTTCCTAGTGCAGTACACCTCCGTATCATTTGGATTCCTTCGGTGGGCGAGGGGGCGAACCACGTGGCAAGTTTTCTGACGACAGTTCGAGGAAGAAGTCCTTCTCGGAGACGACCATCTTCCAACGAAGCGACGCAGCCGCGCAATCGCACCGCCCTCGCTATCCCACCCGCGCAATCGCACCGCTGCCGTCGCTATCCTAATGCTCAGCCTCATGTCCTCCTCCGCTCTCTCCCAGAGCAGCGCCCCCTCCATCGGCGACCTGCACAACAACTATGGAGCCATCTTCCAGACGGGCAACCGTAACGCTGCCTCTCACCTGTGGTCGTCGTGGATCCTCAACCAGGCCAAGTCTCTGGACACGTCTGGTCTGACCGAGCTGTTCACCGGCTTCTGCCCGGTCTCGGGGTCGCCGGTGACCCCGTCGGCGTACAACACCTACCGCTACTCGCTGCCGAGCCTCGCCGGTGGGCATGCCGTTGGCTTCATCCACCACTGCTGCGCTCCCTGCGTGTGCGACACGCTCGACATGATCCACGCCGACACGCTGACCGTGCAGCTGGCCGACGGCCCGCGCAAGCTGACGTTTGCGGTCATCGGCGACCCGTGCGCTCACGCCTCGGCGCTTCAGACGCCGTTCAACGACCCCTTCTCCGGCAGCTCGACGACGCTCGGCGCGACGGCGCCCGAGGTGCGCTGCGACGCGAGCGGCCGGCTGCACGGCGCGACGTTCAGCGACCACGGCGCCGTCGTCATCGGTCTGCTGCCCGAGGCGCCGCCGCTCGGGCCCGGCCCGACCGAGCCGACGCCCGGCCGCGTCACCACTGCCGACGGCGTCTCTTTCCAGGACGCGCGCGAGTTTGCGCCGTTCTGCACGGAGCGCGCCAGCAGCGGCTACTCCTCCGGCATGGGCCTCATCTTCCGCGAGGTCGCGAAGATCACCTCGCTCGACGCGCCCGTCGCGCCCGCCGCCGCCGCCTCGGCCGTCGCCGCGCTGTCCGCCGCGCCTGCCGCCGCCGCCGCCGCGTCTCCCTTCACCGCCGCCTCCGCCAAGTGTGACCACCTTCTCCCGGCGGAGCGGCGGCAGCAAGTGGCGCAGTGGGTGGCGTCGGAGCCGGTGCTGATGCTCGCGATGCGGCACATGCGCTGCACCAACGCGGCGGCCGAGCGGCTCGAGCAGGCGGGCGCCTGCTTCAGGCTCGAGTCGTGGGAGGAGGCGTCGGAGCCGCTGTGGCGCTACCTGCAGTGCGTCCACCCGCACGAGCTCGTCAACGGGATGCAGATGCACTCGTACGTCTACATCGGCGGCGCCTTCGTCGGCAACGGCTTCAAGCTCGCGGCGGACGCGATGCCGCAGGCGGCGCTCGAGGCCAAGCTGACGGCCGCGCGCGCGCGGCGCGAGTGCCACACGGACTGCGACGCGATCGCGCCCGCCAGCGAGCGCGCCAACCTCGCCGAGATGCTGCGGCAGCCGCTGGCGATGCTCGGCTGGTCGGGCTGCCCGTGCACCAACATCGCGCGGCAGCGCTTCGAGTCGGTCGGCGCGTGCTACCTGCAGCAGGTCTGGCCGACGGACGACGCGCCGCTGTACAAGCACCTGCAGTGCAAGTACGGCGCGCACCACCACTCGTTCGTCTTCGTGGGCGGCAAGTTCGTCGGCGACGGCTTCGCGCTCGGGGAGGAGCGCATGCCGCGCGCCGAGTTTGACGCGGCGGTCGCGGCGTCGGGCGCGTCGCTGCAGTGCCAGCGCGAGGGCGACAAAAACCTGGTGCGGCGGCCGCTGCAGTCGTGCACGCAGTCCAACGACGGATCGACGACCGGCTGGACGCGCACCGGCTCGTGCAACTGGGACCCCTCCGACTCGGGCTACCACGAGGTCTGCGTGACCATGTCGGACAAGTTCCTGCGCGAGAGCGCCGAGCACGACGCCAACGATTTGACCTCGGTGGTGCGCGCGGGCGGCCACTGGTGCATCTGCGCGTGGGCCTTTGCGGCGGCGGTGCAGCGCGACCCCGCGGCGCACGAGGGGATCACGCTCGACTGCGACCGCACCAACCTCAAGCTGCGCGAGGTGTACGACATGCACATCGACGCGGGCACCGACCTGACGAGCCCCTCGGGCGCCTCGTACAAGGCCAAGGCCGCCCTCGACGCCGTCAACCGTCTCTGCCCGGAGACGACCGCCGCCGCCGCCGCCGCGTCGACGACGGCCGCCGCGCCCGCAAAGGCCGTGGTTGCGGCGGCGGCCGCCGCCGCGCCCGCCGTGGGCCGCGCCGGTGGCGGCGGCGGCGGCGGCGCCCGTGGTGGCGGCGCGCGTCGCCAGCCGCGCCCGCCCGCGTCGCCGCTCTCGTCGGCGTCGACGGGCCTGGCGGCGCTGCTGGTGGGCGTGGCGGCCGGCTGCCTCGTGCTCGGCCACTGGGTGCTCGCGCGCCGCCGCCGCCGCGCCGACAGCGAGGCGACGCTCGTGCTGTGCCCGACGTCGGCGCCCGGCGGCGACTTTGGTGGCGACGTCACCCTCGCGGCGCGCAAGAAGACCGACGCGCTCGACGAGCTCGGCTGCTACGACTCGGGCTTCGAGGAGGAGCCGCACGACGCGATGCGCGTCGGGCCGACGCCCACGACCAGGGCGTCGGTCGTCTAGTAAGAGCGGCGTGACGCGGGTCGCGCGAATTCAATAGAGGGGCGCCGATGGTAGTGTGCCGTGATGTGTGCAGGGGGTTTCTGGTACTGCTGTTCGATGCTGTGTTAAAAAAAAGTGCGACGAGACTCCCTGTCAGCCCGGCGCGAGGTGCGGCTTCAGAAGGTAAACCACCGCAGGCAGGAGCCTTACATCCCCTTAGCGCGAGTTTATCAAGGGCGGTGAGTGGGCGCCGCGCTCGGCTCTGCTGCCTTGCCGTCGCTAGCCGCCTGCGGACATGGACCCCGAGTCTCAGGCGGCGCTGGCCAACGAGCTCCTCGGCGGGGGCCTCTTCGACGAGGAGCTGTTCGCCAAGAAGGAGGCGCCACCGGTGGAGAGGGAGAGGCTGCCGACGGGCTGGCGATACGACCCGGAGAGGCAGCTGTACATCGACCTGAAGACGGGGGAGACGCAAGTCGACCGGCCGTTCGACAAGTGCGGCACCTTCGGCTGCATCCTCGAGGACCGCCACCCGGGCCTGCACGTGATGGCCGAGTCTGGTAGCCGCTCGCGCAAGAGGGTGTGCGAGGTTGCGTACGCGCCTCCCGAGCCGGCCGCGCACTACAAGCCCGCTGGCAGCCGCAAAGCGGCTGGCAAAGGCAAAGCGGCTGGCGGGAGCGGCGGCGGTGCCAGCGGCCAGGTCGCCAAAGCCGCCAAGCCCAAGCCCAAGCCCAAGCCCAAGGCCAAGGGCGAGCCCGAGATCTTCCAGGTCCGCGAGATCAAGGCGGCGCACGAGGAGAGCCCGGGCCTCTGGAAGTTCCTCGTAAGCTGGGTCGGCTACTCGGACGCGTGGGACTCTTGGGAGCCCGTAGAGAGTCTGCTCCCAGACTACCGGATCGAGGTCGAGCGTGCCAAGCGCGACGGCCGCGCGAAGGTCTCCTCGCCAGATAGCGCGGCACGGCGGACGGGCACCTCGCCGGTGCCCGTCGCAAAGGTCAAGGATGACGTCGAGGACATGGTGGGACACCCCAGCAAGCCCAGCGGCCAGTGCGACCAGTGCGAGAGGGATCCGCTCTGCCTGCGCGGCTTCAAGCACGGCGGCAAGGGCGGGCGATGCTCCTACGCGCCAGTCCCCGCTCGGAAGCGACCCAAGAAGACGCCGGCCGCACGTCCAGACGCAGCCGCGACGGCAGGACCGGCAAAGGCGTGGCAGCCTGACGACGACGACGACGACGACGACGACGTGGAAGCCGAGGAGGACGAGGAGGACGAGGAGGACGAGGAGGAGAACGCATCGCTGGCGCTGCGCAAGCCAGCAGCAGCAGCCTCCACGGCAGCCAAGAGCAAGGCACCCGCCGCCACCGCGTCGTGGCGGCGAGCGCCCCAGCCGGATGCGAACGTGAAGCCTGGAGCCGCTGAGAAGTCCGCTGCTGCCGCCAGCCTCCGCACCGGCGTCCGCACCGACGAGGAGGTCCGGGTCGCGGTCCTCTCTGCCACTCGATCGCCTCGAGATGCTCGTGCCGATGACACGGCGCCGCGCGCCCTGGGTGCGGGCAAGGCGGTGGCGGGCTCGCTCAATCAGATCTCGCGCTCCGGCAGCGACGGCAGCAGCAAGGGCACGGGCAAGGGCAAGGGCAAGGGCAAGAGCGGCGCCAGCGGCGCGGCTCAGGCCGCCGACGCCCTGGTCGTGTCACGCAATGCTTCCGCCAGCAAGAGCGCCGCGCCGCCGCCGGTCGTCAAGCGCGACGCCTCGGCGAGCAGCGCCGCCAGCGCACCGCCGCGCGCCGCGACGCCGCCGCTGCCCACTTCGGCCTTTGGTGCGACGCCCGGTGCGAACGGTGGCGGCGGCGGCGGCGGCGGCGGCGGCGGCGGCGGCGGCGGCGGCGGCGGCGGCGGCGGCGGCGGCGGTCCCATGCTGCTGCTGCTCGACGCGTCGCTCGACCTGCAGATTGAGCTGCTCGGCGCGCTGCACGTGCGCCGGACGCAGCTCGAGCAGTGGAAAGCCAAGCCCGAGTGGCTGCCAGGCGGCCCGCGCGGGCTGCTGGTCAAGGTCAAGGCCAACAAGGGCGCTGGTGGCACGAGGGAGTACGTCGTGGCCGAGATCCTCGCCTCCAACGCGCAGGGGCAGCTCTCGCTCAAGGCGACCGACGGCGCGCTCTCCAAGGTGCCCGGCGCGCCGGCGTGGTACCCGTACGAGTACGTCTCCAACGAGGAGCTCGACCGCGCCGAGCTGATCATCGCCGCGCTCAACGTGCAGCAGGGCGTCTTCTCGCCGATCACGTGCGACGAGGCGCGCAGCCTCGCGCAAAAGGTGGGCAACCTCAACCTCCTCGCCAAGCTCCCCTTCCCCTCCGTCGCGTCCGCTCCTGGCCCCGCCGCCTCCTCCGCCGACCCGGCCGCCCCCGTCGCCCCCGTCGCCCCCGGCCCCCAAGCCGTCCTCGGTGATGGACGCTGTGGTTGGGGAGGGGCTTATGGTGGAGGAGGTGGCGGCGGATTCGGCGTCGATGGCATGGGCAGCGCAGGGTGGAGCGGTGCGCCGAGCGGCGTCATGCCGGGAGGCGGTGGGTGGGGGCTGATGGACGGCCTCCAACACATGCCGCGCAGCCTCGGCGGGCTCGGGATGTCGCACGCGATGTCGACGCCCGCTCCGGCCGACCCGCGCATGGCCGGCACGACGCCCACCGCGGCGAGCCTTCTGCAGTCCAGCAGCCTGCGCAACACTGCACCGCCACTCGCGCCGACGTCAGCGACTGTCGCGCCTTCCGGGCCGGTGCCTCTGACTCACAACCTCTCCAGCAGCTCGCGTGACGAGCGCGACGAACGCCCGCCGGCGCGCGACCGCTATGCCGACGATCGCGAAAAGCACGTCTGGCGGCAAGCTCCGGACCGGCGCGACGAACGCGACGAACGCGACGACCGCGGCCGAGACCGGTACGATTCGCAGCGCAGTCGAGACGAGAGGGACCGCTACGATGGGCGCCCGCGCGAACGCGATCGGTACTCCGATGGGTACGACCGCTACGGCCGCTCGACCGGCGACTTCCGAGGCGGCCGCGACCGGAGCCCGCCGCGTCGCCGCAGCCGCAGCCCCGACAGCTTTCGAGGCGGGGGCCGCAGCCGCAGTCGCAGCCCACGCCGCCGCAGCCCGCCCCGGCAGGGCCGCAGCCAGCCGCCTCCGCAGCCGGTGGCACTGCCGCAGCCTCCAGTGCCCGCGTGCGGCGACTGGCGCTCCGCGGCTGGCTGGTCGGCAACTGGTCCATCGATGCCCGCCGCTGCAGTCGCAGGCGGGTGGGGCGCTGCGCCTGCGTCGGCTGGCGGTGGTTGGACGATGTCGGCTGCCGGTTTTGCTCAAAGCGAGGCAGGACCCCCAGCCCCGTCGTACCCCGACTTGGCATCCAACGACATCTCGTCTCGGCTCGGCGTCCGGTCTTCGGTGGTCCCTCCTGGCTACCGGCCGGGCGCGCCGCAGCAGCCGTATGCTCCGCAGCAGCCGCCTCAGCCGCGCCCCGTCAGCCACGAAGGTGCTCGCGACTGGCGGCTGCCGCCCACGTCGGCCGTCGGCGTCGCCGCACCTGCGCCTACCATCTCGCCGCGTGACGACCCAAACGCAGTCGCGCGGCGCAAAGACGCCTTCGCACAGGCGCGCGCGGCGGCCGCCGCCAAGGACGCTGCCGAGAAGGAGGCGGCCGCGCAGGCGTCAGTCGCGGCCAGCTCGGAGCAGTTTCTCTCCACAATGGCGCCGCGCGATCCGCGCACCGGCAGCCGCGAGCACCCTCGCAGCATGATGCCACCGGCGTCGCACCTCACCGCATCGACGCCCAACACGAGCGCAGAAAGCACCGCCAGCAGCGTCGCCACCGCGTCCGCTGAGGGTGCGCCGGGCGCGCCAGCTGGTCTGGCCGAGCTTCTTCGTGGCCATCTCTTCCCCTCGTGATCAGACCGAGGGCGCGCTCGCGTCTGCACCCGGTTCTACGTCGCCGCACCATGTCGCTTCGTATCTGCAAAAAGGTCAAAGGGCAGGTCCTTCGAGCTTCTCTGGCTCCCCTAATATTCGGGCGCGTCGTTCATACCGCCGCCATGACAGAGGGGTAATTTTGTAAGCTCAAGCCGAATATGTTATGAAAACTGTGTGGACACGAGCCTGAAGAATTAGTAAGTAAGTGGTAGGTAGCTCACCCACCGACACGCTCTATCGCGCCCGCGTCGGCCCCCGGCACGTGGCAGTCTGGGAAAAACGAGCCGCCGTATAGCGCGTGCCAGCCGTGAGCGCCGCCGCCGCCGTCGTCGCCGTCGTCGCCGCGGCCGTCGCCCACGAGCCAGTGCAGCCACCCGGCGGGCAGGAAGAGGGCGAGGCTGCGCCCGTCGGCCTCGGAGACGGCGCGCATGCGGAAGAGGAAGCCGCCCGCCTCGACGAGGCGGCGGAGCGTCGCGGGCGGCGGCGCAAACGGGAAGCTCGCCGCGACGTCGGCCCACGCGTCGTCCGGCTTGGTGGGCTCGCCCGGCCTGGCGCACGCGGGTGGCAGCAGCAGCACGTGCTTCGAGCCGCGCGCGATCGTGAGGCACGTCGCGACGAGCTTGCGCTCCGGGCCGTGGCCGTAGGCGTCCGCGTGCAGGCCGATGCCGGTGGCGCCGCGCCCGACAATCACCTGATCGTATAGCGGCACCGAGCCGGGCCCGCTGCCGACGCCGCCTGCGCCCGCGGCGGCGGGCGGCCACCACGGCGGCTGGCGAAGCTGGTCGCACGCGAACGCCGCCCAGTAGCGCCGTCCCTCCGCGTCGGCGGCTCGCAGCGTCATCCGGACGCCCTCCTGGTTGAGCCACGACGCCGCGAGCTTGCCCGAGCCGTCGTAGCCGAAGTCGGGCGCCTCGTCGTCGTGCTCCTCGCGCGGCCGCGCAGGCAGATACGCCTCGATGGTCTGCTCCAGCCTGTCGGGGACCACGGGCACCGAGCCGCACTGGGCCGTGACAAAGGGCACGTCGAGCCTGGGGCACTCGGCCCGCGGGTCCTGCAGCACCCGCGGTGGCAGCACACAGCCGGCGCCGCCAAGCAGCCTCCGCCACGCCGCGCGATTGGCGGCGTAGGCCTCGAGCATTCCATACGAGCATCCAGCACCAGGAGTGCCTGGAGCATCAGCACCAGGAGCATCCAGCACCAGGAGCGCCTGCAGTGACGCAGCGTCGTCAGCGGTGTCTTCGATTAGCCTGGACGGCGCACCAGTCAGGCTGGCGGCAGGAGTGTCCTCCGACTCGCACCACACCTCCACCGCCGCGTCGCCAGCGTGCTCGGCCGCGCGATGGCTGCTGCCGGCCACGAACATGTCAAGTCGTGAAGGTGACCGCGAGGTGATCCGAGAAACAGCCTAAACAGCTTCGGCGATGCCGAGAGCAAGGGGCTGCACCACCCACTTCTGAATTGTTCATCTATCTACATGACACAAAGTCTGCTAGCTGAGTATTCGGGCGCGACACGTCAAAGTTGGTTCTGAGCTATGAGTGGATGCGCCCCTCGGCAGCGACATGACCCAAAGCTATTTTTGAGCCCTGAACGGAACGACTTTTCCCAACGAGTTTATCAGTAAGAGGGCCACGTGTAGGAAACCATAACATGCGCGTCTGCGTGTCTTACGGGTTGTTACCGTCGATCGGGGCGGATGTCCCGGCCCACTCGCAATTCTAGCTACCCATACCTCGGCACACACGTGGGGGCTCTAGGATAGCCGTAGGGGGCTGTTGAGCGGTTCGGGGGGCGTGGGGAATTTTGGGAAGGATGTACTGTAACCTCAGTTTGCGCTGTCGCTGCCAGCAGCAGCACAGAGGGGTAAAACCGCATGCATTATGCATTTTAAACATGAGCGGGAATTCGGTTGAGAACGACAGGTAAAGAAATGCCCATCAGTGTCTCTGCGTCGGAGGTCAAGCTCATCCCGAACATGCGCTCGGTGATGCACATCGACGAGGCCGACACCACGCTCGGCTACGTCCTCTCGGCCGCCGTCGCCGAGCTCGGCACGGTCGCTGAAGCTGGCACGACGGGCAAATTCTTGTGCTCGGCGCTGCCCGACTACCTCGACGCTCCGTTCGTCCTGAAGCGGTCCGTGGGCGACGACTTGGTCGTCGGCGCGATCAAGATTCGCGGTGCCTCGATGTACTACTACGGCGTGCCGGCCCCGAAGGTGATCAACTTCACTCCACCGGCGCGCGGCGAGTACCAGCCGGTTGCCGACTGGCAGACGGTGAACGTGACGCTGGACGGTCTGCTCTCGGCGTCGCCGCTCGAGGACACAGAGACCGCGAAGCTTAAGACCAAGTTTGAGCAGATCCTCTCGGTGACGCCGCTCTTCGCCGAGCCGAAGCTCACCAAGGCCATTCTGCTCGAGAAGCACGCCGCCAAGGGGTTCGCGGCCAACTTCAAGCAGGCGCTGATCGCCGCCGAGAAGCGCGAGCGTGAGGCGGCGAAGCAGAAGGGCGCCAACGCGCAGGACGCGGGCGTCAGCGCGGGCGCGGGCCAGGACGCCAAGAAGCGGTGGGCCGAGATCACAGCGGCCATCCTGTCGCACGAGGCCGACTTCATGGGCAAGTTCTTCCCGGAGAGCTTCTTTGTCGTCGGCACGTCGGAGCAGCAGGAGGCCATGAAGGCGCAGTTCAAGGGCCTCAACGAGGAGGAGGCGCTGCTCGAGTCGCTCGAGAAGTTCATCGACAAGAATCGCGAGGCGCCGCAGCTTGTCAACGTACTTTTCGAGGAGCTGCTCGAGAAAAAACCCGTCGCGGAGGCGGCGCCGCGCCAGCGCGCCGAGCCCAACCGGTTCGAGGCCGGCGCGGCGCGCGGCACTGCACGCAGCGCGGGGGGGCGCGGCGAGAAGCGCGCCAGCACCGAGGGCAACGGCGGCGCCGAGGAGACCGCCATGCCCGAGGAGGAGGAGCCCGTGAAGCAGAAGCCGAGACGCGGCCGCCCGCCCGGGCAGCGCAAGGAGCCCACGGAGGACAAGCCCAAGGAGGGCACGTCGACCAAGAAGGACGTGGCGACCGCTGCGCGCATCCAGCAGCTCGTCCAAGGTGCACGCGCCCACCCGCCACGCCCACCCGCCATGCGTGCCGCCTCCTCGCACATTTTCCTGACGCGCGCGCGTTTTTCTCGTGCGCAGAGAACACCAAGCTCAAGGCCGGGGCGGCGGCCAACGAGCCCGAGAAGGCGGCGCTGCGCGCGCGCGTCACCGCGCTCGAGGGCGAGCTCAAGAACTTCACGGACACGCTGGACCTGAAGATCGAGCTGGCCAAGAAGCAGGCGGCGCTCGACGCCGCGAGCCAGGCGCACGCCAAATTCGTCGAGGGGCTCGGATGGGCGATCGGGGGGCGCTCGAATACGCCGTCGTCCGGCGCAGGGACGCCGGCATGAGGGAAAATCAAAAAAAAGTGTGCCGATGGCGCGATGCGTGCGCACCGAAGGGGCATCTGGCCCCTTCTGGCCTTCGGGTTGCGCGCGTCGTGCCGTCGCACATTCTTTTTTGATTTTCCCGAAAATTCCCCGGTCCCGAAATTCGACGAATTATGTGTTTGAACTGCGAGCGCTCTTGTGAGAGTGGACTCAATTTAGTGTTGTGAGTGAGACATGGACTTCTCATTCTACGGACACCATGGGAAAAAGGGAGTGAGGTTTGTGACCTTGCTCTGGATAAAGGCATGAGGGGCTGCCACTCCCGTCTGCGCCATCACGCGCGCCTTCTCCTCCCAGGGCGCCGCCGTGCGTGTCTCACCCAACAGCACAGAGGGGCTGGTGTTATGGCGCGTGGCATGTGCCCACGTACTCCCTATTGTCGCACGGAAGAACGCCTTGAGCTTCTCAATATCCACACGCACGTCGCGCCCCCGCCAGTGCCGGTCGGCGCTGTTGGCGTCGATAATTCTACGGAAATCCTGCTGAACCGTCTCCACAAGCGCCCAATCGGCCACGAAATTTCGGACTTGTGCCTCGCTCACACGTGTGTCCACGTGTGATTTGATGGCACCGTTGAGATTCTCGATGGGCCAGTCCCACCCCACCCCGCACCCGTCGTGGTCGCCCGTCGGGATTGTCCGAATTGCGTGGTATAGTGCGTCAAGCTCCGGCACCATCGCCTGGCCCCAAAAGACGCGCATGACTGCCATGATAGTGTACTGCACCTTGTGTGCAGTACCCGAGTGTGCAGTAGCGAAGAACTCTCTCCAAAGGAGGTCGAGATTTTTGCTCTCGTTGCCACGGACGCTCTGGAGGAAATCCAGCACCCAGAACGCCGCCTCGTGCAAGAAATGGCAAAGCCACGCAAAATCGATGTTATTATCGGCCTTGGCCATGAAGGCACGCGGGTCTTCCCAATCCTCAGCATCGGGGTCGCCCTCGCACAGCTCCATGATGTATTCACAGCAGGCAGGTGTCATCACATTCAGCGTAAAAAAGCGGTGAACATTTAATTCCGAGATTCCCCAGTCCTCTTTCAGCTGCGGGTTGTTGAGCACCTGAGCAGCCTTCATCAAAAATCGTTTGTACATGCGCCAGTGTCCATGCAAGCCGTGGCCCAGCCCATGGGGGGCCTCCCCCTGAATTGGGATGATCACAGGCGTTTGCTCCAGGTATTTATCGGATTTCTCTGCAAGCAAGGAGTTAGCCCTCATGAGAGCAAGCCCATCTCCAGCTGCAAACATAAAGAAATGGCCGTTGAAATTGTTTCTCATCTCGTTGAATTCATACTCCACGTCGGCATAGCTCGACTGGAGTTTGCCAAACATTGGAGGCTCGTAAACCTTGTGAGGCTTCCACGTGGGTTTAATTGGCGGGCGGCTGAGGAGGCGGCCATTCCGCACGGCATGCATGTAGCGCGTCCACCGCTGTGACTGGTTGGCAACAACAGCTGCGTCAGTGAGGAAAAACTGTCGGCAGAAGGCATCGAGAGACAGGTCCTTGCGAAACATTCCGGTTCGGAAAATTCGCTCGGCATCAAACGAGGGGGGCGCAAGGTGACGAGGTATTGCTGTGTGGAGCCAATTGGTCATATGAAGCAGCTGACCACCCTGACCATCGACCACAAATGAGCCATAGTCCACTCTCATGCTCAAGTTATCGAATACAGCGGCAGCCACACCCTTGAGCGGCAGCCAATCTGGGGGGGGGCGGAATTCTCTCGCAAACTCCATAAATCCCGAGACCCACGTGTCCGTCAGCAACATGAATGACGACAGTCGGACCGACTCATGGAAGCTTTCCGGTACGCAGTGGCCGGCGCTCATTATGCTGAGATCTGCTGCCAACAGAGGGATATTAAACTGCGAGGCTGCACGCAGCAAGATACAAAGCACACCGTCGAGCAACCGGGCTTTCCGTGCTGCGTGGCCCTCGCCTGCGCGGCCATCCGCGTCATATGTATTGCTGACCTGCGCTTCCAGTACTTGCATTAGGGCTGGATTCGCCTTGCGCACAGCTTCAAGCGACTCGAAGGCACCACCTGCCCACACTTGCAAGGCGAGACGCTCCTTGTCGCCAACCGTCTGCACGTTGAACGTGTCGGCGACCACGATGGGCGAGAGCAGCTGAGCCCTGAAGTCGCGGAGCTCGATGAGTTCTTTTATGATGGCTGGCTCAAGAGCGGCAGCGCTCGCGGACGATGCAGAGCCGGTGGAACGCCTGCGGCCCCTCGGGCCGAAATTCATTTTCAAGACGACGGCGAAAGTCGGTGAAAGAATGCAAGAAATGCATGCGCTAGTGCTGTTACGCTGGGTGAGCGCATGTACGGTGCAAACCGAGGTTACAGTACATCCTTCCCAAAATTCCCCACGCCCCCCGAACTGCTCAACAGCCCCCTACGGCTATCCTAGAGCCCCTGTGTGTGTGCCGAGGTATGGGTGGCGGGAATCCA
>Ga0209713_10000396_pt1 | contig 24157 bp, 22 predicted proteins | sample ArcOceMetagenome_3_FD_187444 | JGI IMG/M metagenome (GOLD analysis project Ga0209713, IMG submission 187444) | Marine eukaryotic phytoplankton communities from Arctic Ocean - Arctic Ocean- Svalbard ARC20M Metagenome (SPAdes) (version 2) | ecosystem: Environmental > Aquatic > Marine > Oceanic... | reverse complement strand
GTAATAAGTAAGAAATCCGAAAAACACTAAAAAGGCTGTAATTAAAACTACTGTCAACTTATAGCGTGTTCCAAAAAGTAAGGATAACCCTAGAACTACTTCTGCCACACAAACTAATATAGCTAATGGTAATGCTATTGGTTCAAATATCGTCCAAAAAGAACCTAAAGCTGCTGGTTCAAAGTATTCTTCTAATTTATATGAGAATCCTAGTACATCATTAGACTTTATAAGTCCGGATACCACAAATACAGATCCTACAACTATTCTGGCGATATAAATTAAATATTTCATTTAGGCTTTTGTTTTAAGTTTGAATTTAGCAATTAATTATGTTAATGAGATTAACAAAGTTGCTAAAACTATTTCTTGGCTTCACTCATTTGGATTAAAGCGAATACAGCATAATTTATCATGTCGTAATAATTTGCATCAATTCCTTCACTTATAATAGTAGAGCCTTTGTTGTCTTCTATTTGTTTTACTCTCAATAATTTCATCAATATTAAGTCAGTAAATGATGAAACTCTCATGTCTCTCCAAGCTTCTCCGTAATCATGGTTTTTCATTTCCATTAGCTTTTTAGCTTCCAAGAAATATTTCATGTATAGGCTACTAGCTATTTCTGTTTCTAATTCTAAATTAGTCTCATCTTTCAACTCCAATTGAATAATCGCCATAATGCAATAATTAATGATTCCGATAAATTCATCTTCAATACTTTCTCCCACTTTGTTCACACCTTTATCTTCGAGAGTTCTAATCCTTTGAGCTTTGATGAAAATCTGGTCGGTAAGAGAGCTAGTTCTTAAAATTCTCCAAGCCGTACCATAATCTTTGGTTTTTTTTGTAAATATGTCTTCACATTTACTTATAATTGTGTCGTATTGTTGAGATGTATTCATCTTTTTACTCTAATTATTTTATGACAATTAACTGTAAAGATAAATTATTAAATCTGGATTCCCCAATTGTAATGGGAATTTTAAATGTTACTCCCGATTCATTTTTTGACGGAGGAAAATACCAATACGAAAAAGAAATATTGGCCAGAGCAACAGAAATTATTGACCAAGGTGGAACAATAATAGACATTGGAGGCTATTCTTCTCGTCCTGGAGCAAAGCATATTAACGAACAAGAAGAATTAGAAAGAGTAATTCCTGCTATTGAATTAATTCTTTCAAAATTTCCTAGTGCTTTAATTTCTGTCGATACTTTTAGAAGTAAAATTGCACGTAAATCAGTAGAAGTTGGCGCTTGTATGATCAATGATATTTCGGCAGGAGAAATGGACAGTAACATGTTTGCAACCATAAGAGAATTACAGGTTCCTTATTGCATAATGCATATGAAAGGAACGCCACAAAACATGCAAAAGAAGCCTAGTTACAAAAATGTAACGGAAGAAGTGCTGTTCTTTTTAGCACAAAAAATAGAGCTACTCCATAAACTTGGGGTCAATGATATACTTGTGGATCCAGGATTTGGTTTTGGAAAAACAACAGAACACAATTACGAGTTGTTAAAGAATCTTTCTTTCTTCAAAAACCTAAATAAAGCAATATTAGTAGGAGTTTCAAGAAAATCTATGATTTATAAAACGCTAGGCATTTCTCCTCAGGAATCACTAAATGGAACAACTGCTCTTCATAGTTTTTCTTTACAAAATGGAGGAACTCTATTAAGAGTTCATGATGTGAAAGAAGCGATGGAAACTATCACTTTATTCAATAAAATTAGTTGAAACTGCAGAACTATTAAAAAAAAGGAATTAGTCCTTGAGAAAAAGTAAACTTTCCTCTACAACTTGATTCAACTGCTTGGGTAGTTCATCTCCTAAGAAAGGATGTGAACTGCCAAAAGTATGCCCAGCACCTTCTATAAGAATAAGTGTCGAAGTAGAAATAAAAGAATCCAATTCTTCTGCATTTTCTTCTTTTACTACTGCATCTTCTCTTCCGTGTATGATACAAAAAGGAGTATTGATTCTTTTTGCAACTTTAGAAACATCCAAAATCTCCTTATTTGCCATGGTGTTTTCATAAAATTGATAAAACAAAGGCATATTCTGTTTTGTCCTTCCATTAAGTTGATACACAACTCCATCTTCTTTCCATTCTTCCGAATTTTTAGGCATTCTATTAATCAAATTACTAACTGAAGCCCAAGTTATAGTTTTAGCAATTCTATTGTCTCTAGCAGTCGCTAGGGAAACTATTCCTCCTCCTCTGCTGTGACCAATTAAATAAATATTATCTCTATCTATGTAATCAGAAAATTCATTCTGATTACAAACCCAATCTATTACTTTTTCTAAATCAAATAATTCTTTGCAATAATTATTGTTTCCAAAAGCTTCTAAATCTGAGAATTCAGTTAAATTAGTTGCAGTAACTCCATTGTGAGAAAAATTGAATTTCAGGAAATTAAATTCCGTTTCAGAAAATTTATTTGCTACCAGATTCCAACATCCCCAATCTTTAAATCCCTTATAACCATGACAAAAAATAACAATTGGACAATTCTTTTCTCTCTTTTTATTAAGAGTGAAGTCTAGTGTAATTTCTCTATCACTGCTGCCTTTTATAGCTATAAAAGAAGTTGTTTTTTCTGTGAGATTCATAGATAAAGTTACTAAAAAATGATGGCAACTACAATAAACATAAGATTTACTGACTTATATCTCTTTGTATCAGTAAAGATAAATTCAACTTTGTACCATGGAAAATAATGACTTTAAAGTTTGAAAAAAAAGAAGCAAACAAGAGATAGAGGATAGAATAGCAGATTCTTTAAAAACAACATAAATTTTGAAGATACTGCAATAAAATTCGGGTTATTCGCTGATAATCATAACAATACCAATTGGGATAAGATAGTAGTTATGGATCATGTAACGATAGAAAAATTGGATTTATTAATGCTAGACATAAAAAAAGAGATTGAAATAAAAAAGTAGATTTAAATATTGTATTTTTTGTAAGTCTTTATCTTCTCAATATTCCTTACATTTGTGTTATGATTAATACAATTCAAGAGATAATAAACCGAGAAGCAAATGCTATAAAAAGCATTGCCTCTGACGAAAGTTTTGAAAAAGCGGTGAATCTAATTCATGAGCAAGTTCACATCAAAGGAGGAAAAGTGGTGATTAGTGGAATGGGGAAAGCTGGACAAATTGGAGTTAATATTGCTACAACTTTGTCTTCTACAGGAACACCAGCTGTTTTTCTTCACCCTAGCGAGTCTCAGCATGGAGATTTAGGAATTGTACAAAAAAATGATGTGTTAATCTTGATTTCAAACTCTGGTAAAACAAGAGAAATTGTAGAGCTAGAAGTCTTAGTAAAACGTTTATATACAGATATTAAAATTATAGGACTTACAGGAAACTTGGAAGGTGATTTAGCCAAATCTTCGGATGTTGTATTGTACACAGGAGCTCCAGAAGAGGTTTGTCCACTTGGATTAACTCCAACAACCTCAACAACAGCAATGACTGTAATAGGAGATGTGGTAATCGTATTGTTAATGCAAAAGATAGGATTCTCCAAAGAAGAATATGCCAAAAGACACCATTCTGGTTATTTGGGGAGTAAGGCTAGAGGAGAAAATTAAATCCCATCTTAGCCTTTCCAAAGGGAAGAGACTACAATGTCTTTGAAAAAAAACTAAAATTATATAATTCTAACCTTCTAAAATTCTATATTTAACCCATGAAAAAATTTACACTTATAGCTGGTCCATGTGCCATAGAAGATGACATTACTCCTTTCAAAATTGGGAAAGAAGTAAAAAGGATTTGTGAAAAACTGGATATCGAATTTATATTTAAAGGAAGTTACAGAAAAGCAAACCGTTCTAAATTGGATAGTTTTACTGGAATTGGAGACGATATTGCTTTGAATATCATCAAACAAATAGGAAAAGACTTAAGAGTTGAAACTATCACAGATATTCACGAAAGCCATGAAGTGGCTCATGTTGCAAAATTTGTAGACCATCTTCAAATCCCAGCATTTTTGTGTCGCCAAACAGCTTTATTACTTGAAGCAGGAAAATCTGGTTGTGGTGTAAACATTAAAAAAGGACAATTTTTATCGCCAGAAGCAATGATTTTCCCATTAGAAAAAGTACTTTCTACAGGGAATAAAAAAGTGTGGTTGTGCGAAAGAGGAACTACTTTTGGTTATTCGGATTTGATTGTAGATGCTACAGCAATTCACAGAATGAAAAAGCTAGGAGCCCCAGTAATTATGGATTGTACTCACTCTGTACAAAAACCAAACAAAACAGAAGGTGTAACCGGTGGTGATCCTACTTTGATTGAATCTATTGCTTTATCGGCAATTGCCACAGGAGCAGATGGTTTCTTTATGGAAGTTCATCCTAACCCAAGCGAAGCCAAAAGTGATCCACATACTATGTTACAATTAGATAAATTGGAAGGGATTCTTACTAAATGTATGGCTGTTAGGGAAGCTTTGAATAGTTAAACCCAATTACTCTTGTATTCTTGTTTTTAAATTAAGCTTATGAGGAATTTTATTACACTAATATTAATTTTGTTAATACAATCTGTTGCTTTTTCTCAGGCAGATATTGCTATAATAAAAGATCCTGATGGTTACATCAATATAAGAAAAGGACAAGGAATCAATTTTCAAATTATTGATACTCTTTTTGAAAATGACTTTTTCGAATGTGATTTTTTTGAAAATTCAAACTGGGTTAAAGTAACAACCTGGAAAGGAAGAAATATCGAAGGTTTTGTTCATAAAAGCAGGATTCAATTAGTTGAAGAGCTTTCAACTAAAAAGCAAAAGGAGCTTATAAAACCTGTGCTTATCCAGCAAAAATATTTAGCAAATGAATTTCAAAAAGCGTGGAGATTAAAAGACAATAAAAAGTATGCAGTTTCAAGAAAGAAAAGAGAAATCTATAGTGAAAATAAGTATGATGCTATACTAATGATTCTGCCAAATTATTTATGCTCAACAAACGACACTTCTACAATAAAATTATTTTTCGAAGTTTTATGGACTGATAAAGGCTCCGCAAATGAAATGCCTTCATTTATTCTAGGAGAATACTTTGTATGTAATCAACAACCGATAATTGATATATTATCGGCTGAAAAAAATATTGACAAGAAAAATTTAATTCTCGGTCATATTGAATGGGGACTTATCAATTTGTATGATGCAGATGAAAAGGGAGATTCAAATGATCCAAAATATCAAAAACTGATTAAAATATTGAATTCAATTTAGAATAAATTTCTAAAGCTTCTCCATTAAATATTCATACAACTTTACCATTTCTATAACATCTGCTTTGTTCACTCTCTCTGTTGGTGAATGCACATCATGTTCTGCTGCTCCAATAAAACACCAATCGAATGGATAAGGAGATTTTTGTAGCGCGTTTCCGTCACTTCCTCCAGCATTCTCTACTTCCAGCTGGTATTTTATTCCTCCTTGCTTAGCAAGTGCTATAATTCGGTTTATGTAACTTCTTCTTGGCAATCCAGAATCTCTCATTGAGATTGCAACTCCATCTCCATCTGTTACTCCTTCTGTAATCCAAGTAATATCAGAAATTAATGCCTGGCGAACTCCCCAGTTTTCGTACATGTGTCTTGCTAAATAACCGACAGAACCTCCTCCGTGCTCTTCCCAACAAGAAAAGCAAATTACTCCATTTTCTAAGTTTTCGGCAACTTGTAATGCATTCCAAACCCCCAATCTATTATCCATGTAGCAAGATTGTACGTGAGAATCTGTTTCAATAAATTCTCTTTTGAAAACTAAATCAGTCCCTCTATCAATCTCTCTATCCAATATATATTCGTATCGGTCTGGTCCATCTTCATACTCTATCACCAATAATTCGCATTCAAATTTCCCTTGCGAATCTTCCCCTACCAATTTGGTTCCTTCAATTGTTCTTGGTCCTCCAATTTTTACAATCTCTTTGTTATACTTTACAGTAAATCCAATAGAATCTATGTGTGCAAAAATAGCTGTAGTTGGATTTCCAAACTTTAGCATGATGCAGTCCTGAAATCCATCTCCAAAAATGATTTCTGGTTGTACTTTCCAGTTTTTCTTATTCTTCTCAATGTAATCAAGAAGGTATTCTGTCATGGCAATTTCATTTCCTGATGGAGCATGAACACCACATAATTCTTTTAATAATTTCATTCTAATATAATTTTTCTTCTATTTCTTTTCTTAGCGCCAACAAGGTAATCGTTTCTTCTTGTTTTGGAATATCATTCCAACTTAAAAAATCCACAGCATCAACTCTTGCCAACATATTCATTTCTCCAACCACATGATCCAACATCAAAAAACCTGCTGTTTTAAAATCAGAATTTGCATCCTCATAGTTTTTAAAACAAACACTAATGTCTACTCCCTTATTTTCAATATCTAGTTTTCTTAGTATTTTAATGTCTGCAATATCAACATCTACTTCATTAATTTTTATTCCAAATTTATCTTTTGCTTGTCTAAATCTGAAAAACTTCCATCCCACAATTTCTGGACCAGAATAAATTATTTTTGTAGTTGGCTCAACCCCTTCTCTTATTCCATCTGGAGTAACTATAAAACAGTAAACACCCTCTTCGTCTCCCGTTAGTTCGGGATTCAGCAATTCATTATAGGATTTAAGTTCACTTGTTAGCTCAAGATAAATGGAATAGTCCTTCTGATTAGAATCAATAAACTCCTCTAGTTTTGTTTTATTTTTTACAAACCAATCCCAGAATTTCTTCTCTTTACTATTAAAATTTCTCATTCATTTATCAATTGAAAAAACAATTCATTCTCCCAATTTTTTTTTATAAGTGCCCAGTCTTTTTTAATTCCTGTTTGTACGAATCCATTTTTCTGAAACAACTTAATGCTGTGTTCATTCGATTCAAATATATTACAAAACAATCCGTGTAAGTTTAGCCTATCCCAACTGTATCTTATCATCAGTTTTAAAGCTTCATTTGCATATCCTTTATTCCTTTCACTCACCTCGTCAATCAATACACCTAGTCCTGCTCTTTGGTTTAAAGGATCGTATTCAAATAAATCTATTGTTCCAATTGGTTTATCCGTATCTGTTACACAAATAATAAAACGCAATTGTTTGGTTTCAAAAATATCTTGAGCAGAGTTCACGTATTGTAAAATCAAATGCTCTGAAAATGGAACTAAAGTATTACTCACGGCCCAATTCTCAGGATTGTTTTCCCATTTCAACATCAATTGAGCATCATTGGGTTCTATTGTTCTTAAATATATATTCTGTCCTTTTAACATTGTATGATTCTCGTTTTAGTCTTTGTCTTTATCTTTAGTTTATCTTAAGCTTATTAGAAAACCTTAGACAGACAACTATCATTTAATAAAGTTAGTTCTAAAATCTATTTTCTAACCTCTAATGTCTAGAAAACTATCTGTACTGTATCTCACTTAAATTTCTATACACGCCATTTTCCAACTTCACTAATTCCTCATGAGTTCCAGATTCCACAATATTACCACTTTCTAGTACAAGAATTTTATCGCAATTTTTTATTGTAGATAGTCTATGTGCAATCACAAAAGAAGTTCTTCCTTTCATTAACCTATCCAGTGCTTCTTGCACCAATAATTCACTTTCAGAATCGAGCGAACTGGTTGCTTCATCTAAAATAAGAATAGAAGGGTTTTTGAGAATAGCTCTTGCAATGGCAACTCTTTGTTTCTGCCCTCCAGATAACTGAATCCCTCTATCGCCAACATAAGTCTCGTAACCCTCTGGAAATTCAGATATAAAGCCATGTGCATTGGCTCCTTTTGCAGCTTCTATTATTTCTTCTTCCGAAGCGTTTAAGTTTCCGTAAGCAATGTTTTCTTTTATTGTTCCTCCAAACAAAATTACTTCTTGCGGTACAATGGCCATTTCATTTCTCAATTCACTTAAAAAATACTCGTTTGTGTTTTTATCATCAAATAATATAGAACCTGAAATTGGTTTATAAAATTGCAACAACAAAGCCGACAAAGTAGATTTTCCTGAACCAGAAGGACCAACCAAAGCTATTTGCTGCCCAGCTTTCACGTTCATGCTTATTCCTTTTAAAACCTCAACATCATCCCTTGTTTCGTAAGAAAATGAGACGTTATTAAAATTTACTTTCCCTTTCAAGTTAAGAGGTTTCTCTATTGGTTTTAAAGAAAGATCTTCGGTTTCTCCATCCAATATTGTCATCAAACTTTCTGTAGAACCTACTGCCTTTTGAACTTTAGCATATAAATCAGGTAAATTACTAATTGCTCCTCCCACAAAAATAGTGTACAAAATAAAACTGAAAAAATTCTCATTACTCATGTCACCCGTATCTACCATCAGTTTTCCTTGCCAAATAACAAATACAATGGATCCAAACATAAAAAAGATAACAAAAGTGGTAAATAACCCTCTCCATTTCACAATTCTCATGGTTTTGTCTCTTACTTCAATGACTCTCTTTTTGTACCTAATTATTTCAAAAAATTCATTTGCAAATGCTTTCACATTGTTTATTCCCATGAGACTTTCTTCCAATACAGAATTAGATTGTGCGGACGAATCTTGTGTTTCTTTGGCTATTTTTTTAATGAATTTACCAAAAAACACTGCAATAATTGCAACCACTGGAACTACTCCAAGCATTATAAAACAAAGCCTTGGCGACATAAAAAACAAAGCAATTAAACTAATAATTACCGTAATTATTTGCCTAATAAAAGTAGCTAAAGTAGAATTTAAAGTATCCCTCAACATTTCTACATCAGAAGAAATTCTACTTGTTAACTCCCCTACTTTATTTTTATTAAAAAAGTTTAGTGGAGAAGAAACTAATTGAGAAAAAGCTTCGAGTCTTAAGTCTTTTAAAGCATTTGCAGTAAAATATCCAAACAAATAAATTCTGAAAAAAGAAAAGATGGCTTGCGCACCAAACACACACATCATTACAATAATAAGTGTAGAAGTGTTATTCATATCAATCCATTGAGATGCATCAGGAATTATAGTTTCTACTCCAGCAATATCTACCGGTTTTTCTTTTCCTATAAGTTGCCCCATAAGGTAAGGAAACAACATGGCCGTGACACTGGATAAAAAAAGAAAAATCATTCCGAGAATGAAAGTTGCTTTGTATGGTTTTATAAAACGAAAAAAAGTAGCCGCTTTTTTAAACGTTCCTTTTTCTAATTTGATTCTTTCTGGTCTTGCCATTCTTACTTTTTAGTTATTACGTAATAGAATTGAAAAATCTACTACAAAGGATAAAATTTTAACTTTACAATCCAAATAATAAATGCCTATATAACGGGGTATATCGAAACATAAATACGATAAGTACTATTTATTTTGCATAAAATTAAAATTATTTTTAATAATACTTTGTATAAATAATAAATTATGTAAATTTGCAGTTCGTAATAATAAACAGATATGAAAAGAACATACCAACCATCAAGAAGAAAGAGAAGAAACAAACACGGTTTCAGAGAAAGAATGTCATCAGCTAATGGACGTAGAGTTCTTGCTAGAAGAAGAAAGAAGGGAAGAAAAAAGCTATCTGTTTCTTGCGAGGCAAGACCAAAAAGATAATGTTAATAAAAAATGATAAGGACAACAATAGTTGTCCTTTTTTTTTGCCCTATTTTCTGTAATTTTACCAAATTTGAGTCTAAACAGTTATTAAACCTAGAAAAAACTAAATAATGCCAAGAAATACGGATATAAAATCAGTTCTTATAATAGGTAGTGGACCTATTGTAATTGGTCAAGCATGTGAATTTGACTATGCCGGTTCACAGGCAGCAAGGTCATTAAGAGAGGAAGGAATTGAAGTTACCCTAATCAATTCTAACCCTGCAACAATTATGACAGACAAGATGGTAGCTGATAATATTTATCTTAAACCATTAGAACCTGAATACGTAGAAGAAATTCTGAAGAACCACAACATTGATGCTGTATTGCCAACAATGGGTGGACAAACTGCTTTGAACTTATGTATCAAATGTAAAGAACTAGGAATATGGGATGAATATGGAGTAGATATTGTTGGAGTAGATATTGATGCTATTGAAGTCACTGAAAATAGGGATGCATTTAGAATTTTAATGGACAAAATTGGAGTTCCAATGGCTCCACAAAAGCCTGCAAAGTCATTCTTACAAGGAAAAGAAATTGCTCAAGAATTCGGATTTCCACTTTGTGTCCGAGCATCTTATACTTTAGGGGGTGCAGGTGCAGCAATTGTTCATAGTCCAAAAGAGTTTGACAACTTGTTGGAAAACGGATTAAAAATATCTCCGATTCACGAAGTAATGATCGATAAGGCATTACTCGGTTGGAAAGAGTTCGAGTTGGAACTTTTGCGTGATGCAAATGATAACGTAGTTATTATCTGTTCGATTGAAAATTTCGATCCAATGGGAATTCACACGGGTGACTCAATTACGGTTGCACCTGCTATGACATTGTCAGATACGACATTCCAAAAAATGCGTGATATGGCAATTCTTATGATGCGCTCGATTGGAAACTTCGCTGGAGGATGTAACGTACAGTTTGCTGTTTCTCCAGATGAAAATGAAGATGTTATTGCCATTGAAATCAACCCAAGGGTTTCTCGTTCTTCTGCTTTAGCGTCTAAAGCCACTGGATATCCTATTGCAAAAATTGCTTCTAAATTAGCTATTGGTTACACCTTAGATGAATTGGATAATCAGATTACAAAAAATACTTCTGCCTTATTCGAGCCAACTTTGGATTACGTAATCGTAAAAATTCCTAGATGGAACTTTGATAAGTTTAAAGGAGCTAACCGTGAATTAGGTCTTCAAATGAAATCGGTAGGAGAAGTAATGGCAATTGGTGGATCGTTTCAAGAAGCCTTACAAAAAGCTTGTCAATCACTAGAGATTGGAAGAAACGGATTGGGGGCTGATGGAAAAGAAGAAAGAAACCAGGAGAAATTATTACACAGTTTGAAACACGCAAGTTGGGATAGATTATTCCATGTGTATGATGCAATAAAACTAGGAATTCCTTTTAAAACCATTAAAGAACTTACAAAAATTGACGATTGGTTCTTGAGGCAAATCGAAGATTTAATCCATACAGAAAAAAGAATTGAGAAATATAGCTTGGCTGATATTCCTAAAGAATTATTATTTGAAGCCAAACAAAAAGGATACGCAGATAGACAAGTTGCTCACTTATTAAAATGTTGGGAGAGTGAAATTTACTCTAAAAGAGAAGAATTTAACATCAATAGAGTTTATAAATTAGTAGACACGTGTGCTGCAGAGTTTAAAGCACAAACACCTTACTACTACTCTACGTTTGCTATGGAGAACGAGTCTGTAGTTTCTGATAAAAAGAAAATTATTGTCTTAGGATCTGGGCCAAACAGAATTGGACAAGGAATAGAATTTGATTACTGTTGTGTACACGGAATATTTGCAGCCAAAGAAATGGGCTACGAAACCATTATGATAAACTGTAATCCAGAAACTGTTTCTACAGATTTTGATACGGCAGATAAATTATATTTTGAACCCGTATTCTGGGAGCATATTTATGACATTATACGTCACGAAAAACCTGAAGGAGTAATTGTGCAACTGGGAGGGCAAACGGCTCTTAAATTGGCTGAAAAACTAGAAAAACACGGAATTAAGATCATTGGTTCTGGATTCGATTCTCTAGATTTGGCTGAAGACAGAGGAAGATTCTCTAACAAGCTTGAAGAATTGAACATTCCTTACCCAAAATTTGGTGTGGTAGAAAGTGCTGAACAAGCCATAGAAATATCTAAAGAATTAGGATTTCCATTATTGGTAAGACCTTCTTACGTATTGGGAGGACAAAAAATGAAGATTGTAATAAACGAGCAAGAATTGGAAACGCATGTGGTAGATATCTTAAGGGATATGCCAAATAACCAAATCTTAGTCGATCACTTTCTTGGTGGAGCCATTGAAGCCGAAGCAGATGCAATTTGTGACGGAGAAAATGTATACATCATTGGAATGATGCAACACATAGAGCCTGCAGGAATTCACTCTGGAGATTCATATGCTTTGTTACCGCCTTATAACTTGGGAGATTTAATCCTTACAAAAATGGCTGAGTACACTAAGAAAATTGCTCTCGCATTGAATACAGTTGGATTAATAAACATCCAGTTTGCAATAAAAGATGACGAAGTATACATCATTGAAGCAAACCCAAGAGCATCTCGTACAGTTCCGTTTATTGCAAAAGCCTATGACGAACCGTATGTAAATTATGCAACTAAAGTAATGTTGGGAGCAAAATTGAGTGAGTTTAACTTTAACCCAAAGAAAGGAGGATACGCAATTAAAATTCCAGTGTTTTCTTACGAGAAATTCCCTGAAGTTGCCAAAGAACTTGGCCCAGAAATGAAATCGACTGGAGAAGCAATTTACTTCATTGATGACTTGAAAGATAAATTCTTTAGAAAAATATATTCTGAAAGGAATATGTTGTTGAGTAAGTAAAAAACAAATAACTAGAATTATTCAAAAGGGAGAAAGCAATTGCTTTCTCCCTTTTTTTGGGGAATTGTTTTTCTGGTTAGGGAATGAGTTAAGTCAAATAACAACTATTACTATAAAATAGTTTTAAAGAAGCAATAACCTATTCCAGCTCCAAAACTACAGAAACATATACTCACTTATAAATTAATGAGTTAATTAACATAAATAATCCTCTAGATTCATTACATTTGGATAACAACAAACAAAATACATAGTAGATATATAGTTAACTGTTAACTATATTCCATTGTTATGCAACAATTAAAAGTAGGGTAACGCATGTTTTTGAACGGTATATATTAATATAAAACCATAAAAATATAATTATGAGAATAAAAAGACTTCTTTCACTCCTGGTATTTACTGCTTTTCTTAGTGTAAGCCATGCTCAAGGATACATTAGCGAAACTATACAGTATAATGGCTTAACAAGGGCATATAGTATTTATGTACCTGCAAGTTATGATGGAACTACAAATTTTCCTTTGCTATTTAATTTTCATGGAGGTAATGGAGTTATTGCCAATTGGCGGATAACAGCCGATATGAGACCTATAGCCGACACTGCTGATTTTATTCTTGTTTACCCCCAAGCACGACCTGACCCTAGTGACGGAAATTCTCTGAACTGGCTTCCTAAAACGGCAGGGACTTTTAATGATGTGCCATTTGTTAGTGCACTGATAGACTCTATTACCAGTGATTACCAAATAGACCAGAACAGAATATATGCTTGTGGGTATTCATTAGGAGGTGAATTCTCCTATGAACTTGCTTGTAAACTCAATAGCAAAATTGCGGCTATTGGTGCTGTAGCCAGAACCATGCAAGCCAATCCAAATAGTTATTGCTCTCCGGTTCATCCCACCGGTATTCTTACAATACTTGGCACGAATGACCTCACTTCTCCGTACAATGGACTGACATTTGGCGGTATAGAGTATTATATTTCTGCGGCAGCAACACATAGTTATTGGGCAACCCATAACAATTGCGATACTAGTGCTACTATGAGTACTGTAAGTCCAAGTGTAGAGCGATATACCTGGTCTACTGCATCAGGTTGTTCCTACGTGGAAGAATTAAAGGTGATAGGTGGAGGGCATGATTGGCCTGGAAGTTTTGGGAATATGACTATTGATGCTAGCGAAGAGATTTGGCAATTTGTTTCAAGTTACGACATCAATGGATTAATTGGATGTGCGCCAACTTCATTAAATGAATATAGTAGCACGCAAGAAAATTATAGAGTTTATCCCAACCCTGTAAATTCAGAGCTAACGATAGAATTGGAGATAGCGGAGGAAAAAGAATTTAGAATTTACTCAACTATTGGAGAACTGGTGTCAAGTGGAAGACTGAATTCTAATATTAACACAATTAATCTATCATCATTACCTCCGAACGTTTATGTTTTGAATATTGATAATCATTCTATAAAGCTGATAAAAACAGAATAAAAGTGCATAACAATATGTATAATGCATAGCCCCCTTTGGGATGCTACGACACCATACACAAACCGTTAGGCACAAGGTAAAAAAAACTCATCTGAATGCACAAAACCAAGTAAAAATAAATCTTCTGCGAAATGTATTCAAAATTTTGCGATTTAATTAAATAAACCGATTTTGTAAATTTCACCTTTGTACTATAATTAAAAAGAACAAAAATGAAGTTAGCAATTACAACATTATTAATAAGTGTACTCGGTCTATCAACTATAGCACAAAACACCACAAATCAGAAAACAAAAATGAGTAAAAAAACATCTTACATTAAGCAAGCCATTGAAGTAACTGGTAAAACTACTGCATTTACAGAAATTATTATTAACGCCTCTCCAGAAGTAGTAAGAGCAAAATTCTTAGATTTCAAAAAATGGAGTGATTGGAACACTGTATTTCCAAAAATATCAGTAAAAAAAGGAAATATAAATGATTTAACAACTAAACCAACGTTAGATTTAGTTATTAATTTTGGACGAAAAAACGACCCTGCACCCGCTCCAGTTAACCCCAAAGTTTACGAAAATAGTCCTGAAGTATTTTTTTGGGGAGTTAATTGGGGATTATTGAAAGCGGAACACGTTCATATTTTTGAATCCATTGATGCCGGAAAAAAAACTCGATTTATTAACTATGAAAAAATGAGCGGACTTATGAAAGGTTTAGTAATGAAGCCAGCAATGAGAGAAAATATGGTAGTCAAATACAACACAATGAATACTGCATTTAAAAAGTATTGTGAAGTATCTAAATGAAGTTAAAATGAATTCAGAAAGAACAATAATATCTGTTTATAAGACAAGTACTTCTCCTGAAAATGTTAACCGTTTACAAGAAGTGTTAGACAATTTCACTAAAATAATTAAATGGAATATCGATTTAGAAGATTGGGTAAACATATTAAGAATTGAAAGTAAATTAACAATAAAGACATTTGATTTGGCTAAGTGCTAACTTGAAAGGGTAGAGTTTCAAACTCCCCTAAGATTTCTTAGCCAACCGTTAGGCAATATTAAAAATACTAACAACTGCTGAAATAATAAATTCTACACCAATTGCAATAACAATGAAACCAATAATTCTTGATAGTGCATTTATTCCAGAAGCTCCAAGTATTTTGACAATATAAAATGAACTTTTCAATATTAAATATATACATATTGTAGATAATACAATTGCTCCACTTATAATTAACATACTATTCAATCCTTCAGACTCTTGATTATAAGTTATTAATAATGACATAGTTCCTGGGCCAGCTATCATAGGCATTGCTAAAGGAGTTAATGAAATATCAGATCGAGTTTCAATATCTGTTTTTACTTTCTCTTTTTTTATCCCTTTGTGCTTGTTAAAATCTCCCGTCAACAAAGCAAAACCTGATGAAACAATAATTAGTCCTCCTGCAATTTTTAGCGAATTCAATGTAATTCCAAAGAATAATAAGATGTACTTTCCAGCAAAAAATGAGATAAGTAATATTATTAATACATTTAAGGATGTCCAAAATGCTATTTTATTCCGCTCCAACCTATTTTTTTCTTCTGTTAAACCTACAAATACAGGTACTGTGCCAAAAGGATTCATAACAGAGAATAATGCTGCAAAAATCAGTATAAATAATTCCATTTTTTTTATTGCAAATATTAATGTTTTTCACTTTTTTTAAATGAAATCTATGTGAAGTTTATATTAAAAAACGGAGTAAAAATAATAAGGGTTTGTTACTTAAACCAAAGTTCAATACATTTTACAAATCCCGCCAAATTTTCAATTTTACTTGTCTATTCAAATAAATTAAAAATTAAAAATTTGGCTAAGAGCAAACTTGAAATTTAATTGATTTTAATTGCCCTACTTGCCCTATACTAACCGCTAGTAAAATCGACAAAACAAAGGAATATCCTTCTTTATAAATAAAACTAACACCTAATTTTACCATGGTAAACCAATCCATTAAAGAGGACACCTTATACTTATGGAATAATACAATAGCTAAGGCCAGTATTGTGACTTATTACCAAAGGAGTAAGGAATAATAACTGTCTCTAACAAAGAACTGTGACAAAAACAAGTAATAGCGGTTTAGGTTTTAATCTAAACCGTTTTTGTATTTAATTAAGTATCTTAGTATCCTAAAGTGAGCGTGTTTTAATCTGCTACTACTCTTACACTAACTGTTAGCAACCATTAAAAAAATCAATTTGAAAAATACAAAACTCATAATAATCTTTCTACTCTTGGCGAGCATATCATTGACTTATTCCCAAAGTCGAGCCGACTCACTAAGAATTATTTGGGAAAATGAATCCCAAGCAGATACGATTCGTTTTCAGGCTATTATGGATTTCTATGTGAATAACACGCACAGTATCCCAGATAGTTCTTTAAAACTTTCTAAATTTCATTACCAATTGGCCAAACAAGTTGGGAATCGTAAAGAAGAAGCCCTAGCAATAAATGAGAAAGCAATTGTTTTTCATATGCTCGGCTATGATTTAGATAGCGTAAATTCTTTACTTCAAGAAATATTACCCATTTATACTGAATTGAATAATTTCAATGGAATAGCTTCTACAAAGAATAATATTGCCGCGCTATTACAAGACCAAGGAGACTACCAATCTGCTATTCATTACTACACAGAAGCCTTAGTCCTATTTAAAGAACAAAAAAATAACTTGTTGGTGGCCGATGTTCTAAACAACATTGCAGGTATTTACCAATCCATAGAGTTATATGAATTAGCCTTACCCAACTATAAAGAGGCTATGAATATTTATACGGAAGAAGGAGCGGAAGAAAAATCGGGGTTTCTTTGGTTAAATATGGCTATCATTTATACCAGAACTGGACGCGTTATAATCGCTAGAGAGCATTTTAAGAAAGCATACCCAATTTTAAAAGCAAAAAACGATTTGTATTACCTTCCAATTTATTATCAGAATATGGCGGTATTTTATGAGGATATCGGAAAGCTGGACAGCGCTATTTTAATGGTTGAAGAGGGGTTGAAAATCCTCACTGAAATAGGCAATGATGACAAAATAACTTCTTCGAAACTAATTAAAGCTAACCTGATTTTAGATACTGATTTAGAACAGGCTCATAGCATTGCAGAGGATGTAAAAAAGCAAATCCTAAATGGAAATGACAAATCCCAAAAATCTTCTTTGTTTCAACTCTTGTATAAATGCTACAAAAAACAAGAAAAATACGGACTAGCACTGGAAATGAATGAGCAATATTTGCTTTATGCAGATAGTGTTCGAATAGAGAAAAATAAGACTGCAATTGTTAAAGAAGCGTTAAAATCCGACTACAATGCAAAGCTATTTGATAATAGATTAGAGGCCGAAAAAAATGAAGCACAATTAAAATTGAAACAATTGAGATTGATTTATTCTCTTATTCTGATTGGTGCGATAATTATCCTCATTTTATTTTTCTACTACCGTTTTCAAATCAAGAAAAATCAAATTCAGCAAGAATATTTACTGGATGAAATTGAACGTTTAAAATCTGTAGAAACTTCCTCTATTTTATTTACGGGTAATAGCTTTCAGCTAAATCGAACCAGCATTGAAAGACATATCGATAAAAAGTTAAATGAAACGGATTGGAAGGTCCTAAACATACTGCTTGATGATCCTGTAATTACAAATAAAGAAATAGCTGAAAAAGCTTTTATGAGTATTGATGGAATAGGCTCATCATTACGAAGAATGTATGAATACTTTGAAATAAAAGAATCTAAATACAAGAAAATTTCATTATTGTTAAAAGCAATTAAGACATCAAATGACCCTACTATAAGCATTTAAAAATCACTTGTGCACGTGATAATAACGATTTCACGGCTAGGCGTGAATATTGAAATGAGCTACTGTATTATATTTGGTAATTATAAAACAAAAACTAATATTATGAAGAAATTTTTATTTACACTAATTGTTGGCTTAGGGCTAACCCAAATAACTCAAGCACAAGTCAGTTGTGGCATGATGAACTTAGTTGTCAATGTCTCTGATACTGGTTTGATTAAATTATATCATCCCGGAAATTATTTAACTTGGCCACAAAGTGAAAATATTATTGTTTGGAAAATTACAGATTCTCAAGGTAATATTGTTGCTGATGATTCTTTAATTAATAACAGTGATTTTTTGTTTTATCATAATATTCTTGTTACCGATACAATGAATGTTACTGCGCTTTTGACCAATGATTCCGCTGGGATTGCATGTTTAATAGAAGATCAATTGTATTGGGAAGTAACCGAACCGATTCCAGGTACTTTTATTGGAAGGTGGGAATTTCTCCATGGCAATGTGGGTGTAGATGTAACAAATACATTAAACATTGGTGATATAGAACCTTTCACCGCAAGCGTATATCCAAACCCATCAAATGATTTAGTAAATATAAGCTTAAAGGAAGGTCAAATTTTAAAAATAGAACTATTTAATATGACAGGTAGGCTCATATTTGAACAGGATTTAAATTCCAAAACATATACATTAAATATTGGTGATTATCCATCTGGCATCTATCACATGAGAGTTTTTAACCAAAATAATGATATCGTAAAAATAAAGGTTTACAAAAAATAACGTTTGTTAACAATACCTAAACTGCATTAAAACACAGTTTAATCAAACCGCTAGTAAAATCGACAAAACAAAGGAATATACTCCTTTATAAATAAAACTAACATTTTATGAGTAATTTTGAAAGGAGAGAACAATTGTTCTCTCCTTTTTTTATAACACATAATTTTAACATGATAAACCAATCCATTAAAGAGGACATACTATACTTATCCATTCCTAACCAAGATTTTTCTTACAGAATTCCTGTAGAAAGATTAGGTAACCCTATAGATTGGAAAGTAGGACAAAAAGGAACTGAGCAAATTGTAATTGAAAACGTATCAAAATGGACGCTTCAATTATTCACTAAAAAAGTGACCGAAGGGAAATACGTGAAAGAATTTGTGGCTATTGTGCAAGAAAACAGCCCAAATAATACCATAAACTGGGAGAATACCAAAACGGCTGTAACTTTACAAAATAAATACAATTGGTTAGTTGAAACGAATAAAACTGCTAAGAATAAAATGACAGAAGAAGAGATTGTTGAAAGTCTGAAAAAGAAATTTAACCTAGATTAAATTTACAAATTACAACCTCTGTCGCTCCTCCAAAAGGAATCATTAATTAAAACACAAAGCCATGGCTCTGGATAAATATACTACTTCCATTCTCGATAAATTTGACATAAAAGCACTTAATCCTATGCAAAAAAAGGCGGGGAAAACTATCCGAAATCATTCGGATGTAGTCTTACTTTCGCCTACAGGAACTGGAAAAACTCTTGCTTTTTTACTGCCGTTAATAGAATTACTAGACAAAGATTGTGATGAAATTCAGGCTCTTATTCTAGTCCCTTCCCGAGAGTTGGCACAGCAAATAGAACAAGTTGCAAGAAAAATGGGTTCAGGATTTAAAATAAATTCAGTGTATGGAGGACGAGCAGGTTCGCTAGATAAACTAGATTTGAAACACAGGCCAGCAATTCTTATCGGTACTCCTGGAAGAGTTGTAGATAGATTCCAAAGAGATGAATTATCTTTGGATCATATCAATACGCTAATTTTAGATGAGTTTGATAAATCGCTAGAAATTGGATTTAAAGAAGAAATGAAAGCGATTTTTGAAATGCTTCCTAATGTGAGACAAAGAATTTTAACTTCTGCCACACAAGATTCTCAAATACCAAAATTTGCCAAACTAGAAAGCCCAATTTTTATTGATTACCTACAAAATGTAGGAGGTTCTAAACTCGCTATAAAAACACTTTTTTCTCCTGAAAAAGATAAATTACAATCCTTAGAACAGGTACTTTCCTCTTTGAGTGGCCAACCCGGAATTATCTTTTGCAACTTTAAAGATGCGCTAGGACGTGTAAGTGATTTTTTAGATAAAAAAAATATTACTCACGAGTGTTTTCATGGAGGAATGGAACAAGTAGATAGAGAATTGGCATTGATAAAATTCCGTAACGGAACTAGTCAACTTTTATTGGCTACCGACTTAGCTGCTCGTGGGCTTGATATACCAGAAATAAAATTTATTCTTCATTACCATCTTCCACCCCACTACAAAGAATTTACTCACAGAAACGGAAGAACAGCTCGTATGAATAAAGAAGGTGTAGCGTATATTCTGCAATTTAAAGATGAGCCCTTACCTGATTTTATTCTGGAAATTCATCCAGAAAACCAAGAAATTGACGAATTACAAAGAATTACAACACCTGCGGCAGTAAAGTGGACTACACTTCATATTACGGGGGGCAGACGTGATAAAATATCTAAAGGTGACATTGCTGGATTGTTTTTTAAACAAGGTGAAGCAGAAAGAGATCAGATTGGTGTAATTGAAGTACAACAAAAATCTTCATTTGTAGGAGTGCATGCAGATATTGCAGAAGCTCTTATCGAAAAAACCAACAACTCAAGATTGAAAAAGAAGAAAGTTAGGATTAGTTATATTTAAAAAAAAAATGATAGTTAGCTATTCGGAATGGTGGATACTTGTAATTTTGATTCTATTATCTATACCAGCCTCTTTAATTACTGTATTAATCAAAAAACACCTTCTCAAAAAAAAGCTTAATAAACCAAAGCTCTCATTTGCAGTTCTATTCGTACTATGCTTATTCCTTTGTTATATGGCTTATGCATTCTATCACAGTATAAAAATGGATGAAATGCGACAAAGGGTTTATGAAATGGATCAAATGGATAGAAGATGATTAAAAGTGTTCAACCTCCTTTAGCGTAGTATTAAAAGTAAAGTTTCCAATAATCACACTTACTTTTTTTCCTTTAATCTCTAATACTTCACCAGGTTTGGTTTGATTTTTCATTCTCACCTTGTCCCCAATTTTTATTGGTTTTTTAGCAACTACTTCTTGAACAAAAATTACCTCTTTTTCCATTTTTTTAACCTGCTCCATTTCAATTTTAACTTCAGTTAATTTAGGTGCTTTTAGGTTTTCATTAAACACTACCGGTTGATCAAGCGTTAATACTTTTGCTCTTTCAATCCCCACAATTTTTTCTACTGCTTCGTTTAATGCTTTGTTTGTTTTATGTTTTTTAAATTTCTTAATTAATTCGTATACCTTCTTCCCCATATTCACAAACTTATTTTGCTGCTCAAAATATTGAATTTGTGTAATTTGCTTTGTAGAAAGAGTAATTAATTTCTTATCATATTCCCCTATCCTACTTCTTGCTTTAGAAAGAGCTAAATTCTGTTCGGTATTCATCTTTTTGAATTTAGATTTCTCTTTTTGAAGTGCTACTGTTAGCTCATCAATTTTAATTTTACTTTCCGACACTTTCAATTTAGCCTTATCCAACAATTCTTTAGAAATCCCATTGTACTGAGCTACTTCAAATGTAAAAGAAGAACCAGGCTGACCCACAGATAATTCATACAAAGGTTTTAGGTGTTTTGTGTCAAATAACATGCAAGCATTCACTGCATGAGGCAGTGTGGCTGTCAAAATCTTTATGTTGGTGTAATGAGTCGTAATTACGGCAAATGTATTTCTCTTATACAGTTCTTCATAAAACACTTCTGCCAAAGCTCCTCCCAGTTCTGGATCAGAACCACTTCCAAACTCATCTAATAATAACAAAGTGTTTTCATTGGCTGCCCCAAGAAAAAACTTCATCCTCTTTATTCTATAACTGTAAGTACTCAATTGGTTTTCTATAGATTGATTATCTCCAATATCCGAGTACACACTCTCGAACCAGCAACACTGACTATTCCCATTTAACGGTAAAAAAAGACCCGATTGAAACATCATTTGAACCAAACCAACTGTTTTAAGCGTAATTGATTTCCCTCCAGCATTGGGTCCCGAAATAACTAAAAATCGGGTATTCTCATCCAACTCTATGGTTTGCCCTATGGTTTCGAGGCCAAGTTCTGTATTTTTAATCTTAAGCAGAGGATGAGTTGCATTCTCCCAGTACAATTTTTTATGCGTATTTATTTTAGGTTTAATCCCATCGTAAATATCTGCAAACCTTACTTTGGCATTGTACACATCAAATCGCACTAATAACCTTTGAAACGCTTTTAAATTATGCCTTTGAGAACGCAGTTCTAAAGTGATTTTTTCAAATATCAAGTACAATTCATGTTGCTCTTGAATACTTAATTGTTCTTGATTTCTATTCAGTTGATTATTTACTTCTGGCTCTATATACGAAACCACTCCCTTCGAACTAATTCCAACAATGCGTCCTTTTACTCTTTTTTTATAAGCAGACAAGACCGTTAATAACCGTTTATTGTCTAAATGAGTTTCTTCTGTTTCTCCCAAAAAACCTTCATTTCGGTAATGAATTAATGCCTTTTCGAAATTCTTATTGATTGCTTTTTTGTTCGATCTTAACTGATTTCTTATGTCAAACAAAGCTTTGGATGCCTCATCTTTTATTCCTAACTCTTTTTCATTTAATACACTCCTAATCAGTTTAAGCACCTCATCAATGCTGTCGATATGAGCGCATGCTTCAAAAATTAGTGGAGCTTCCACCCTATTTTGACTAGCAAATTTCATTAACTCCTTCGTTCCTAAACAAAGTGCATATATTTTTATGAGTTCATCTAAAATAAGCACTCCATTTTCTACCCTTAATAATTTAAGCGCGCCATCAATGTCTTCAGAATTTGGGTGAGGTAAAGTTAAACTTTCTGTATGGTGAATGGTTTGAATCTCTTCTAACAACTCAAATTCACTTTTGAGGGCGGTTACATCAGGAAAAAACTTAAGGTTTAATGCCTGCTCTTTGGCCTTTGTAGATTTACAAAAATTTGCCAACAGTTCACAAATTGAATCAAATTCTAAGTCTACTTTACTCTGGGGGTCTAATTGCATAGTTTATTAAAAGACGAAGATAAAAAAAAGATAGCTGATTAATTGTTTTAAGGAAAAGCTAGTTTTTTTTATGTGAAAAAACATATAATTAACATCTATAAAAATAACTAATTCATAGCTTAATATAATTAATAAAGCGTGTCGGGTCTCTTTATAACTTGTGTAACAAAAGGAATATTAAAAGCTGTACTTAAATTGATAAAGGAATAATAACGAAAGAAAAACTATAGCCAAAATCATTGAGAGAAGTAATTTTGGCTATTAAAAATGGAGCAGACAATACTTAACTCGATATATTCAACAAACCCTCTTCTCCACTTTCAAAACAATTCTAAATTCTGTACCTTGTCGTCCTAATAAATTTGGAACAAATGGAAGACAATAAAATGGTGAACTATATAAAAAAGGTATTAGAAAACATGCCAAATGATTGGTTGAGTATTACTACTCACAGGTTAGATATTTATAACGAAAATTTGGCTAAAACTGAATTTTTAGATCAGTTCCAAGAATTATATAACGCTAATAATTTTGATGCTAAAGCATTAAATGAATTGCCTACTGCTTACGATTATATTAGATTGGGTCATCCGCTATCTTGTGTTTTAGAATGGGGAATTGCAAATTTGAATAAACTAAAAGCAAATAACGTAATTAGTTTTTCATCCAAAACTGTTCCTGTATTAGCCGTTTTAAGAAAAAATTTATTAGAGAATAAAAATACTCAAATCTCTTATACGGGTTCACTTCCTTCTTGTTTTGATGCAGAAATAATCCAGAGTGTATATGGGTATAAATTTGAATTGAATAAAGTAGAAAGTGTTGCTGATATTGCTGAATTTGATGGAAGTACTCTCTTTCTTTCAGAACAAGAAGTAATAGGAAGCCTAGAGTTGAACTCTAAAGTAGATTTTTACATCAACCTTTATGCTAACCTAGGCAGTATTTTGCTTATAAACGGAGAACAAAACAACAGTTATGTTTCGGACATTCAGCATGTGCGAAGAAGAGAGACAATCGCAATGACTCCAGTCAATTCACTTTCTGCTTTAAAATCACTCATAACGA
>Ga0209713_10000394_pt1 | contig 24180 bp, 14 predicted proteins | sample ArcOceMetagenome_3_FD_187444 | JGI IMG/M metagenome (GOLD analysis project Ga0209713, IMG submission 187444) | Marine eukaryotic phytoplankton communities from Arctic Ocean - Arctic Ocean- Svalbard ARC20M Metagenome (SPAdes) (version 2) | ecosystem: Environmental > Aquatic > Marine > Oceanic... | reverse complement strand
ACCGCCACCGCCACCGTCACCGCCCTTGCCGTGAGTTTTCTCGGCCTCCTGAATCGCGTGCCGCACCGCCTCGAGCAGCCGGAGCCGCCCCTCGGCCGCCTTGGCCTCGCGCTCCGCCGAGAGGAGTGGCGAGAGGAGCCGCGCTCCGCCGTCGGTGCCCTTGGCCGCCGCGGCCTGCAGCCTGCCGCGCGCCTCGGCGTGCTGCCCCCGCAGCGCCCCCCACCGCCCCGGCAGCCACGCCACCATCGGCGCGAGGCGCGCCTCGGCGGCCTGCTGCCCGTAGGCGCGCAGGCAGAGGGCGTGCTCGCGCTCGACGAGCTCGGCGCGGAGCGACCACGAGCGGTAGCGCGACTGCCACACGGCGGCGGCGCGCGCCGCGGCGGGCGTCGCGGCGAGCGTCGCGGTGGCGCGCTTGAGGCGCGAGCGCATCAGCAGCTTGCGCGCCATGCCGGCGCGGAAGGCGCGCTCCACCGTCGAGAGCGCCTTGAGGAACTGCCGCGCCTCGGGCAGCGCCGTCCGCAGCGCGCGCCGCCGCCGCCGCAGCACGCGCGCGCGCTCCTCGCGCCGCCTCTGCTCGCGCCGCTGCTCGACAAGCTCCCTCTCGCGCTGCCGCGCCAGCCGCGCCTCCTCGCGCCGCCTCTGCAGGTTGGAGCGCGAGATCTTCTCGCCGACGCCGCCCGCGACGGCGCCGAGCGACGGCATCGTGCGACGGAAGGCGCGCTGGATGCGGATCGCGGCCGCCTCGAGCCGCGCGCGCCGCCGCGCCGCCACCTTGCCGCGCAGCTTCCAGCGGCGCGTCATCACCTGCAGCCGCACCGCCGCCTGCCGCCGCTCCCACAGCTCGCGCTGCCGCAGCGTGAAGCCGCCCGTCGAGCCGTACAGCAGCAGCGCCAGCGCGCGCCACCCCGCCGACGAGCGGCCGACCGAGCTCTTCTCGCCGAGCCGCACCGCCTCGTGCTGGCGCGCGCTCAGCAGCGCGTGGAGCGCCGCCTCCGCCGCCTCCATCCGCCGCCGCCGCGCCGCGCCGTACGCGAGCGACGACGCCGCCTCCGACCACCGCGCGTCGTACCGCGCCTCGTCGTCGAACCAGCGCAGCAGGAACGGGTCGGTCGCCGACGGCAGCGGCAGCCGGTGAAAGTCGAGCAGCACGCGCAGCAGGTAGTCGAGGCCGACCGAGACGCCGGGCGGCGCGGCGATCGCGTCGGCCGCGTGCGCCACCGCCCACGCGACGTTGCCGCGCTTGAACGCGGGGCGCGTCGGCGGGTCGTCGTCCTCCGAGTCGGACGACGAGTCGTCGGCGCCGCCGAGCCGCGCGAGCACCGCGCGCCGCTCGGCGCTCGCCTTCTTCTTGGTCTCGTACCGCGCGACCGCCTTGTGCCGATCGATCACCAGCGCCTCGATCAGCCGCAGCGTCACGTCGCTCAGCTCAAAGAGCATCCGCGTCGCGACGCCGCGCGCCGCCTCGACGGCCTTGAGCGCCGGCCTCGCCGAAGCGCCGTCCACCGCGGCCGCCGGCACCGGCGGCGGTGGCTCGTGCTTGCGAATCGACAAGAGGCTGCTGGCTAGCGCGTCGACGTTGGCGTTGTGGCGAGCCTGCACCGAGACCATCTTGGCCGTCGCCGCCTTCGTCGGCGCCGCCGCCTGGCTCCACTTGGTCGCAAAGTCGAGGAGCTGCTTGATGAGCGCCTCGCGCCGGATGATCAGGAGCGAGGCGTCGTTGGTGTCGGCAGGCGGCGCCGAGGGCGTCGCCGCGCGCACCAGCAGCCGCGGCGAGCGCAGGGGCGGCGGGTAGCTGGCGCCCATGCGCGGGCTGCTGCTGAGCGAGAGCGGCTTGGCAGACGACGGCGGCCGCGGCTGCTGTCCCTGGGTGGAGGAGGACCTTTTGAGCTTCGGCGTCGAGCCGTGCCTCGGCATGCCCTGGAGGAGCATGGCGAGCGGCTGGGCTACTGCGCAAGAATAGCCCTGAACGACACTACTGTCCTCAACGATTTAAAGTTCGCTGGGAGGGGTACATCCACTATAACACGCATGCAGAAAATGAGCACCAACCACGACACTCACAGCAGCAGTCAGCAGCAGAAGCAGTCAGCAGCAGAAGCATTCAGCACATCAGCAGTCAGCGCACCAGCACTCAGCGGCAGCAGCTAAGCGCCGAGCGGGAGGGGGCTTTGCTTGTTCGCTCTTTCCGGTGCATCCTTCAGACGGCCGTTTTGTCAGTTTCGACCGTAATCAGCTTCAGTTGTGCGTTGGTTCATCCCCTCCGCATGCGCGCGATCGGAACTTGCCAGGTCCAAGCTGCGCAGCCCGTGAGCAAACCTCGCCGTCCCATGACTTCGCTGGCCGACCAGCCTGCCGACGTGATCTCGCTGCTAGCGAATCCGCTGCAGCCCGAGAGCGTGTGCTCACTCGCCGAAACCTGCGCCACGGTGCGACAGAACCTGGCCGGCACCACCGCCGAGCTGCGACGCGCGCACTACCGCCGCCGGGCGACGACGCAGCCGTCGCCACTCGCTGCGCTCGTTGCCAAGGTGGACGAGGAACGAGCGACTTCCGCCACTGACGACGACATGAAGGCACGCCACAAGGCGCTGGTCCGAGCCGCGGGCCGCCAGGCTCTTGAGGACACGCTGCGGACGGGCTCAGGCGACGAGGAGTCCAAGCTGGCGACGATGACCTTGGAGTCGCTCACCGCAGAGTGGGCGGCGTATGCGGAGGTGTTCGGCACCAACGGCATGGCGGCCGGCGGCGGAAGGTCGGCGGCGGTGCTGGATGCCAGCGACACCAGCGGCTCGAGCTCCCCAGGACCGAGCTGGCGCATCCGCAGCGTGAGCGTCGTCGCGGTCGCCGTGTGCGTCGTGGGGCTGCTGGTTGTGCGTCAAACGCGACTAGGTAGAGCTTAGCACAGGAGGGTTACGGGGATAACGTTTTTTGCATGGAATCAGTGCCTCACCCCCTCCCCTCGTGCTGCTGATGAGTGTGGATTCACGATGCTGTGTGTATCCTGAATCGCGGAAGGCGTTGTGCTGGACAAATGAGGCAGGTTGACCATGTCAGGCAGGTTGACCAACGTGAGGACAAATGAGGCAGCGCATTCATGACTCCGACAGCCTCGCCCAGCGAAATAGCTCCGTCGGAGCCCGGAGCAGCAGTGTAATGCGTCCAACGTGTTCGTCATGGTCGTTCCTCTCGTGGCTGCGCTCCTCTACGCTGTCGCTGCCCCGGGCCGCGGGCGGGGCGCTGCCGCGTGCATCGCGATCGTTGCCTGCGCAGCCTACGGCGAGATGGGCCCGACGACGTGGAACGTTGGCGAGCAGCAGGTAGGCGAACGTCGACGTCAGACGGAGCATCGTCAGCGTCGGCCTGGCCAGGACTCGCCGCGTGGCATACGCCGTCGCCGCGCAAAGCCCCTGGTTGAGCGTGGTTGTTTTTGGGTGTTTGTGCAGTGTGATGTTCAAGATGTCCCATAGATTATGAGTATGTCATCTCATCATCGAGCGATAATCAAGCGGTCTCCTGGCGGTGTTTATGCTGCGTGCAATCGTGTCGCGCCGAGCCGCGGCGCTCCTCCAGTGCCTCGAGAAGGACCGGCACGGCCGCACGCTCATCGCCGCTTCGCGTAGGCTGGCGCTCCACGCTCTCCACGCGTCCATAGCCGAGCTGTCGGAGCTGGCGCCCGCCCTGCTGCTGTCGCCGCTCGAGCGGGCTTTCGACGCTCGGCTATGGCCCGACGGCCTCCACCTGACGCTGGAGGCCGTCGCAGTGCTGCTGCTGCTCGCCGAGGGCGAGCCACGTGCAATCAATCCGGCTCCGGCGCGTCCGCTGCCGGGTGAGGGCAGCCTGCGGGTGCTCGTCACCGGCGCGACGGGCTTCCTGGGCGGAGTGCTGGCCCGGCGGCTGCTCGCCCGCGGCGCGCATGTGACGGCGACCGGTCGTCGCGCCGCCGAGGGCGAGGCGCTCGTCGCGCTCGGTGCCCGCTTCGTGCAGGCCGATCTGGCCGACGAGGCGGTCGCGGCGGAGCTCTGCGCGGGGCAGCACGCCGTGGTGCACTGCGCCGCGCTCTGCGTGCCGTGGCCGACGCTGCGGCTGCGCTCCGAGGCGCACGAGCGCGCCAACGTGCGCACGACCGCCGCCGTGCTGCGTGGCTGCGCGCGCGCGGGCGGCGGCGGCGTGCGGCTCGTGCACGTGTCGACGCCGTCGCTCTACTTTGGGCCCGACGACGCCGACGGCGGCGCGGGCGCGGCGGGCGTGCGCGGCGTGCGCGAGTGGTGCGCGCTGCCGCCGTGCGGCCGGCAGGCGACGCGCTACTCGGCGACGAAGCTCGAGGCGGAGCGGCTCGTGCAGCGCGCCGTCGTGCTCGATGGCCTCGCGGCGGTCGTGCTGCGGCCGCGCGCGCTCTTCGGCGAGGGCGACCCCACCATCCTGCCGCGGCTGCTCGCCAAGCTGCGCGCGCGCCGGCTGCCGCGGCTCGTCGGCGCGGCCGAGCACGCCGTCGTCGACCTGACGCACGTGCAGAACCTCGCGCACGCGTGCGAGCTCGCGCTGCGCGCGCCGGCCGAGCGGGTGTGCGGCCGCACGTTCAACGTGAGCAACGACGAGCCGGTGCGGCTCTGGTCGCTCATCCGCCAGCTGTGCGACCGGCTCCAGCTGCCGCCCCCCGTCGTGCCGGTGCCGGCGGCGCTGCCCGACACGCTCGCCCGCGCCGCCGTCGAGCCGGCCGTCGCCGCGCTGCAGGCGTGCGGCCTGCTGCGCCCCGGCCGCTTCGAGCCGACGCTGACGCGCTACGCCGTCGGCACGCTCAGCACGACGTGCGTGCTCGACGTCGGCTGCGCGCGGCGCGACCTCGGCTACGAGCCGCTCGTCTCGATCCAGCAGGGCATCGCGCGCTACGCCGAGTGGTACGCCGCGAGCGGCGGCGGCGGCGTGCAGGGCGGCGGCGCGGCGGCCGCCGCAGCGCAGGCGGCCGCTGCCACGCCGTCGAGCACGCCGCTGCGCAGCGCCGTCGTCGCCGTCGCCGCCGCGGCCGCCGCCTCCTCGCGGCGTCCCACGCCCACCGCCTCGGCCGCCGCCCCGGCCTCGCCGCCGCAGCGTGGGGCAGAGCAGCGGCAGCGGCAGCGGCAGAGGCACGGCGCCCCGAGCCTGCTGCCACATGTCGCGCTGGCGCACTGGGCGGCGGTGGCGCCGGCGCGGCCCGCGCTGCTCTTCAGCCGCTCGCCGATGCCGTCGCGCCTCTCGCGCGCGGTGGCGCTGGTCCAGGCCGTCGCATGCGCCGCGCTGCTACTCCTCCTGCTGGGCGTCGTGCGGCCGCCGCCTCCGCTGCCGTCGCCCCCGCCGCTCGGCCCGTGGGTGACGGCCGCCGCGATCGCGGCCTCGCTCGGCGCGCTCGGCGTCTCGTGGCGCCGCGCCACGCTGACGACGGCCGACGCCGTGTGCGGCGCGACGTGGGAGGCGCGCAGCTACGCCGAGCTGCACCATCTCGTGCGCCAGCTGAGCGCCGAGCTGCGCCGCCAGGGCGTGGCGCCGCACGCGCGCCTCGTCGTGCTGTGGGTGCCGCCGTCGCGCCTCGCCCTCCTCGCGCTGCTCGTCGCCGTCGGTGGCACGCGCGGCGTGCTCGTCTGGGCCGACCCCCTCGCCCTCGGCCCGCGCGCGTGGCTGCGCGCGATGGTCGGCGCGCGGCCGGCGCGCGTCGTGTGCCGCCCGGCCGTGTGGTGGCTGCTGTGCGCGGCGCGCGCGCTGTGGCGGCTGCTCGTGCGGGAGGAGCTCGAGATGCCTCAGTGGGTCGACGCGCGCAGGCTCGGCGCGATCTGCGCCCAGCCGCCCTCGCCTCTCCCGTCGCCGCCCACCACAGACTCGAGCGATGGCGCCGACGCCGACGCCGACGCCGACGCCGACGCCGACGCCGACGCCGACGCCGACGCCGACGCCGACGCCGACGCCGATGCGGCGGTCTTCTGCGGCTTCACGGGAGGCAGCACCGGCGCGCCGTCGCCCGTGCTGATCACGCGGCGGATGCTGGCGGCGCAGGCGGCAACGTACGCCCAGATGATGCGGCGCAAGCAGCTCGACAACGGAGGCCGAGGCGGCGCGGGCGCAGCCGCAGGCGGAGGCGGGCCGACCGACGAGCCGTCGTGGACGTCGCTGCACCTCTTCATCAACTTTTGCGCGCACGACCTCTGCCTCGGAGCGTGCGCCGTCCTCCACCCGATGAGGCTCACCCACCCGGGCGCTGCCATCTGCCCGACCGCGCTGCATCACATGGTCAACCGCCTCGCGCCGCACGCGCTCTCGGCGCCGCCCGCCGTGTGGCGCCGCCTCGTCGCCGAGCTGCCGGCGGGGTCGCTGCGCTGCGTCGCGGCGCCGTTTGTGGGCGGCGCCGAGGTGGTGCCGTCGCTGCACGCGGAGGCGGCGCGGCTGCTGCGCTCCGCCGACGCCGACACTCGCTGCGAGGGCGGCGGCGGCGGCGGCCGCCGCACGCACGGCGGTGGGCTCTGCGCCCTCTACGGAGCGACCGAGGGGCTGCCGCTCGCGGCATGCGAGGCGGACGAGGCGCTCGCACCCGAGGCGCGGCGGCGGTGCGCGCGCGGCGGCGGGCTGTGCGTCGGCCGACCGTGCGACGGCGTCGAGGTCTCCATCTCGTCCGAGAAGTGGCGGCACATGGGCTGCGTACCGCTGCGTGCGGCGCCCGCCTCCGCCGTGACGGGCGAGGAGGCGGGCGCCGAGATTGGCGAGGTGATGGTGCGTGGCGCGGTGGTGGCGACGCACAAGGAATGGCACGCGACGGGCGACGTCGGCAGCCTCGATGGCGAGGGGCGGCTGTGGCTGTACGGGCGCTTCGCTCAGTGCATACGTGGCTTCACGAATGCACAAGATGAGGATCGAGCTGGTGCCGTGAAGAGCTGCGTCCCTCCGGCGGCCGTCGAGGCGGCGCTCCTCGAGCAGCTGAGGGGGCGGCTGCCGTGGTGCGCGCTGGTGGAGTCGCAGCGTGGGCCGGTGCTCGTGCTGGGCGGGGAGCACGCGGCACTCGGCGGCGCGGCCACCGCGCTCCAGCTGCGCGACGACGTGCGCGCCGCGCTGCGCTCGAGCCGCTGGGCGAGCATGGCGGACGAGGTCTGCCTCGCCCACTCGCCGCTGCGATGCCCCGTCGACGCGCGCCACTCGAGCAAGATCGACCGCGGCCGCGTGCGCGAGTGGGCCGATCGGATCCCCAAGGCGGCGCTGCATCGGAGTTAGAGCTCAGATAGAAGACTCAAAACACACCTTCAACATTAAAAGCTTAATCAAAATGGGGATAAAATGGGGAGCAATTGAACAGCGGAGAAAACGAGGGCGCAGGAGTCAGAGCAAGGAGACGCGCAAGTCAGCTGCCCTTGACGCGGGTCGGAGCCTCGCGTCCTCACGGCGGAGTGCCGGGCTCGGTCGCTATGCGGCAGGTGGTCGCCAAATGCGCAAGGGCGGCGCGGTCCCGGTGCGGAGCACCGACTTGGCTTTGCTGGCGGGATAGTGCTGATGGAAGGTGGCGAGGGCCTCTCTGGGTCGGCCCAGCGTCCGTTCCTTTTGCGCGGCTTCCCTTGCGGCCTTGGTGACGACGCTGCGCGCACTGGCGGCCTCAAAGCTGGCGTTCGCCTCGACGAAGAAGATGTCCGACGTCAGCGTCCTCGCCTTGAGCCTCGCCGCCGCTGCCTGGGACTCTGACGCCAGCTTGTGGATCTCGCTGTCGCTCGCGGGCTTTCCGTTCTCCCGCCACTCGCTCGTCAGCGGCTGCAGCGTCGCGCTCCTCAGAGCCCTGCTCGGGCCAAGCATGCTCGCCGGGCGCGAGCGAGCGGACAGCGGCGCCGGCGGAATGGCGAAGCGAGACGGGCGCTCCCGCAGCGGGCGCGGCCGCGCCGCCGGGTGCTTCTGACGCAGGCACTTGGAGTCGTGGTCGATTTGCGCCAGCACGCGGCCGGGCATGGGCGCTGGGAGCGTGAGGCTCATCGCGAGCCGAATCAGCTTCTGTGCGGCGAGCAAAAAGCTATCGCGCCGCAGCCGACGCCAGCGTTTAACGCAGCGAACCGGCCGAGTTGTAACAAGAAAGATGCATGGATGCATGCGACAGACCGACTTCCGCTCGCCACGTAAAAACTGGGAATCACGGGGAGAGCTCTGCTTAAACAGCTTAAACAGCTTAAACAGCTGGGCTGGCAAGCACATTACCTCAAGAGCCTCAATAGCACAACGCCGCAAAAGGCCCATCAACAATAGCGTGGCACACAAAGTCTACAGTAGCTTCCTCCGTGGTGCAACCTGGGCCGTTAGCCTCCTCTGCATTATGCGAAAAGGGAAACCTTGAAGTGCAAAAGATCAACAGTATTCCTACAGCGTTTGGCTGCGTGAATGCTCGCAATCGGAAATCAACCGTCAATCCAATATCATATCATGCCGGAACGCGCCGCCGGAGTCGGCCGTGGTGGCGCCCGTGGCATGGGCGGCGGTGGCATCCTCGATTGGCCCGAGCCGCAAGAAGCCAAGCAGCACCAGCAGCCAGCGCCGATGGCCAAGCAGGCGGCTGCGGCGCCCGGCAGCCGTGCCTACAACTTGGCGGCGGCAGCGGCCGTCGCGGCCGAGGGTAAATTTATCGCTCAGCCCAAGGCGGCAGCCGAGGCGCCGGCCTTCGACGAGGTGGCGGCTCGCAAGCACGCCTTCCTCGCCGGCCAGCCGGAGCCTTCCGAGCAGCCCTCGGCAGACCGCGTCGGCACGGGTGCCTTCGCCGTCGTGCGCTGCGCCACGGGCCCCGATGGCAAGCCGGTGGCGCTCAAGACGTACGAGGGGCTGAGGGACAATCCGGCCGCGGTCGAGCACGCCCAGCACGAGGCGGCGCTCGCCGGTCGGCTCCGCCATCCCAACATCATCGCTCCGCGGGCGGTCCGGCGAGAGGGCGCCGATCGTCTGGTCATCGAGATGGAGTACGCGGCGGGTGGTACGCTGGGCGACCTGGTCAAGCGTGCCAAGTACGGCGTGGGAGGTCTGCGGCTGCACGAGCCTGAGATTCGGGGCCTCTTCCTCGGCATCGCCGATGGCGTCGCGTACCTTCACGGCAAGGGCATCTGCCACCGAGACATCAAGCTGAACAACGTGCTGCTCGACGGCGAGGGCAAGCCGAGGCTCGTCGACTTTGGCTGCGCGCGCGAGGGCGCCGCCTGCGTGTGCGAGGGCGCCGTGCAGGGGACGATCGCCTACATGGCGCCCGAGGTGCTGCGCGGCGACCGGCACGACGGCAAGGTGGCCGACGCGTGGGCGCTCGGCGTGCTGCTCTTCAACCTCGTCGACGTGGGCGAGTACCCCTTTGGCCAGGACGCTCGCACCGAGGCCGAGCTCAAGGCCGACATCTGCAGCCAGCCGCCGCGGCTGCCCTCGCACCTGCCGCAGGGCTGCTGCGACCTGCTGCGCTGCCTGCTCGACAAGGACCCCGCGCGGCGCATGCGCGCGGCGGACATCCGTGCTCACGCATGGGCCACCGGTCAGGTGGACAGGCTCGTCGGCGCGCCGCGCGCGGCGGGCAGTGGCAACGCCACTCCGCGGGGCGTCTTCGCCGACGCCGGGGGCCGTCCGTCCGTCCTGGGTCGGCAGCGGTAGAGCGTTCCATGTGGTTGTTTGTGCGGCGACTCATTACGTGTGCAGCTCATTGAGGCTATCCGTGTTTGCTGCGAGGCTGGCAGGCTATTATTCTTTAGGCTATTTAGGCGCTTTATTTGCCGCCGGACTCCAAATCTTTATTTTTTATTTTTTAAATGCATGCGGTTTAAAAGTATGCAAGCAGCCTCGCAAGGTCACAATTCTATTGCGCAAGCCAGCGTCGCTAGCCCCACATCATGACTAGCCCGGCCGTCGCGAGCGTCGCGCCGCTGCTAGTCAAGGACGTGCCGGGCCAGCTGCCAGCCAACATGAGCAGCATGGAGCAGGGCTGGCTGCTCTACCGCTGCGACCGCGCAGAGGCGATCAGCCACGGCGAGTATCGGGACGAGCCCTGCTCGTCCGTGCCCATGGGCAAGGTGCAGCGGGGCTACGACCTGCGCCAGACCGCGCTCGGCTGGCAGCGGCAGACCATCGTGGGCTGGCGACTCGCCGCCCAGCTCGAGGGTGGCCAGCTGCGCAGCGTGGCGGATCAGGCGTGGCGCTACACGGAGTTCCTGGTGGTGGAGGACGACAACACGCTCCACCTGCCGCAGGTGGACGACGGGGCGGCGCTAGTCTACGCGGCGGTGTACGCGGGCTCACCACCGCCGTCGCCGCCGCCGCCGCCGCCGCCGTCACCCCCACCACCGGCGCCGCCCCGGCCGCCGCCGCCGCCAGCGCAGCAGATGGGGCCCATGTGGATGCCGCAGCAGCAGCAGCAACAGCCGCCGCAGCAGCTGCCAGCGTTGCGACCAGTGGAGCAGCCGGCCTCCTCGCCGCCTCCGCCACCGCGGTGGCCACCGCCGCTGCTACCGTGCGACGGTGACGCCTGCTCGCCGAGCGCGCCGCCGCCAGTGAGCCCGCCGGCGCCGATCAGCCCGCCCAGCTCGCCGCCGCCGCCGCTGCTGCCGAGCCCGCGCCGGCCGCCGAGCGCGCCTCCGTCGCTGCCGCCGAGCGCACCCCCGGGCGGCGGTGGCGGCGGCGGCGCGGCGATGCTCGCCCTCTTCTTCGTCGTGGCGCTGCTCGTGCTGCTGCCCCTCTCCTTCCGGGCCGCCGTCGCGCTGCACCCCGAGGGCGGCGAGGGCGCCGAGCAGGAGCTGCTCAAGCTGCTGCCGCCCACGGTCCTCGAGCTGCTCGGCCCGCTGCTCGGCCTGCGCGGCTACGGCGCGCCCGGCGCGCGCAGCGAGGTCGACGAGGCGCAGTGGCACCCCGCCGCCGACCCGGCAAACCCGTTTCCGCTGTCGGTGCATTTGTAGCCGCGTTTTGCGGGCTAGTGCGAGGCTATTGAGGCTGTTTGGGCTGTTAGCTTGCGTCAACTAGCTTTAGATCATTCTCCGCCAAACTGCAGCAGGGTTTAGATTACTTTAGAACTTAGCTTCGCCTAAGCCGCCGGTCAGGAGGGCCCCAGGAGGGATACACTGATCCCGAGCCAGCCGGCCGGGAGGGTGGGACATGGTGAAGTAGCCCCTCTCTTGCACAAACTTCTCGGGGCGCCCGCTCGCGTGCGCCTCTTACTTGCGCGTAGCCTACTCGGCCTCTTACTCGCAGACATGGGCTCGATCGTCAACGAGTTCTTCTGCACCGGTCTCTTCAAGGGTGTCCTGAACGGCGCTATCCTGCTGTCCATCCATCTAGACTACGCCGACCATACGTTCAAGGTCATCCTGGCCACGGTCTGGCTCCTGGTCGTATTCCTTGCCTTTCCGACCGGCACACACTTGAACTGCACGATCACGGCAGCCGCCGTCACGACGGGCGACCTAGGCTTTATGCGCGGGCTCGGCAACATCGCCGCGCAGCTCGCAGGTGTTGCCGTGGCGATGACGACGGTGCGTGCGCTCGCGCCAGATCACCTGCACCGCCACGTCGGGCCTCCAAGCCCAGCGGACGGAGACGTGGCGTGGGGGTTTGCACTCGAGGTGCTCTTCACCTTCACCAACGTCATTGCCGCCTTTGGCTGCGAAGATATCTGGGGGCCAGATTTCAAGGCGGTCGGCACTGCCTCCATCGTCGTGCTCGAGATCATCCTGAGCGGCGCTTCCATGGATCCATCGGGCGCTTTCGCGGGCGCTTTCTTCACGGGTGAGCTGCTGCACCACTGGGAGATTTATTACGGCGCGGCGATGCTCGGCGGCGTTCTGGCCGGGCTCACGTGGAGAGTCATCCGCCCCGCAGCAGAGAAGGCGAAGGCCGAGTAGAGGCGGTCTTCTTGCTGCCGCCCGGGCAGGCATCAACTAGATGTTTGGCGTGTCTAAATGATCAAAAATCGACTCAGCGACGGCCTTTGACCTCTTGACGCGGCCGGCGTGTGCCGTTATGATCCCCGGCTGCCTTGCCCAAGCCCATCTTGTCGCGTTGTGCCGCGGATGCCGGGCGCGGCAGCGAGAGACCCTGAGGGACCTGCCGCTGCAGCTGGCACCATCGATTCTCTGCAGCGCGTACTTGCTGAGCTGCCTTGACGGGCTGAGCTCGAGGATGCATCGATGATGCAGATACCGGGTGCAGCCCATGCCCTCGGCTGTCGCTCTCCCAAGCCTCGCCCAGGGCAGCGTTGTCGTCGATCAAGGCCCGGAACTCGAGGTTACGCTGGTAGCGGGCCGTGGCAGGGTGGGCACCAGCGACCGTGGGCTCGAGCAGGGGCCTTGCCTGCCGGATTATATGTGGCGGTGGCCGCACGAGCGCCTCCTGCTCCCACAGGCGCAGCACCTGCCGCTGCAGCGGAGCCACGCGAGGTGGCGGCGGCGGGGAAGATGGACGCGCAGATGCACGTTCGTACGCCACCGCCGCCTCCAGCCCCCGCAGATGTCTCGAGAGAGCGGCCTCTTCGGAGCTCACGACCATGTTCAAATCGTGATCGGTTCTTCTACGAGTATGGGCTGCCGTGCATTCAACATGCCTAACTTTTAAACATTCGCCCTTCCTCAATAGACAGTACAGCCTCGCCGGCGATACCTAAAGGGCCGCGCGATTTCTATCGTGCTGTATCCCCTCCCAACGGCCATGCAGCCCCGGTACTCCCTTGGCACATCCCCGCACGGTTTTCGCAGGCTTCAACGTAGGATGGCTCCCATCGTGCGCTGATGTATCACCGTGGGCGGACATCACAGAGTCGCGGTGTGAGCTTGCGCGCGTCGAGCCAACATGCTCCAACGCACCCAGGCTGCGTATCAGCCCTCGGAGGACAAGGTGCATCACGATGCGTTTCTTGGTCGCTGGCTCGGAGCTGGTTCCGTCCATTCGGAGGATCATGAGGTCGGGAAGATCATGTACTCTGTTCGCTGCCTGTGCAATGCCTACCCGCAGCTTGACATCCTCGTCAACCATTACGACAACCCACGACCCCCAAAGGCGACGAGGGGTCGCAATCCCACCAGGCCAACGCGGTTGCCTGGCGAGCAACGCATCTCAACGACGTGGATACCGGGATTCAAAGGCGTGTTTTGGAAGCTCGCGCTCACCCCCGAGTTTGTCAACCGCTTCACAGTCGTGTGGCTGTTCGACTCGGACATCGCCGTCCATCCGAGTGTGCTTCCTTTGGGCACGATGACTGCAGCACTGTTTGCGACCGGCGCATCGGTCGTCCAGCCCTCAATTCGCGCCCTCGTGCACGGCACGTACCATTCCTTTCTGCGCGTGAGAGCCGCGCACATGAGCTGCCTGGCTCACACCGCACGCTTCGTGGAGCTGCAGACACCCGTCTTCCGCAAAGACGCGTGGGTAGCATTCCGGACAAAGGTCATGTCTCTCATCCCGGACGAAGCCCTCGCCCAGTCAGACTATGGCATTGACATTAGCTGGTGCGCATTCCTGGCCACTGAGTTTCCGAGACGGCCTCCGTGTCTGGTCCTGCCCGCCACGTCGGCGCTGCACACCAACACGCACCGAATCGAGCGCTTCATGAACGAGACCGCCGCCCATACTGTGAGGTCGTGTACAGACACGTGCAAAGTGATCAAGAAGCACTTCCTTGGCTTCATGCAAAACTCCTCGCACGACACGAGGGACTGCTGGGCCGCATCGGTAGCAGGCCTCGAGTGGCAGGGCGGCAAGTTCTCACTCGACGGATCCCTAGTGACAGCTCGAAAGCGATCCACAGCCAGTTCAAACGTGTCGCTTGAGACGGAGGAGGAAGAGGCGGATCCGCGCCGTCAGGCACGCTACCTCGGCCTCACTTCCATCCACAGCAAGGACATCAGACTGACCACGATGCTCCTCAGCTTGAAGGCGGTCATGGACGCGGTCCCAATGCTCCGCATCTTCATAAACTATTTTGACGAGGACGATCCCAGCGAAACGGGTCGTGCGAATCGTGTCCGCGCGAAGAACGTCCACGATGACAGCCGTTTCTACTATTCGAGGGTGCCAGGCAACCGTGTCAAGTTCTGGGTGAGCAAGATCGACGTCGCCATGCTGGAGCATATCATCAGCGTGTGGATCTTTGACCCATACGTAGCGCTTTACCCGGCGAACTATCCTCTGACGGCGTTCTTTGCGATGCGTGGCGCGATGCAGTCCGAAATCATGCAGCTGTCAGTGCGCGGCACCGCGGCTGCCTCCTTCTCTGAAGAGCAGTTCGCGCTCGCTAATCCGCCATCGGGGTCGAACCCGAGCTGTGCCGCCACCACGCTTCCTGCCGTGAGATGGGAGTCGGTCTTCATCGCCAAGGACACGTTCAAGGCGATCTTGAAGAAGTTTCGATGGAGGGAGGATCCGCCCGATGACGCACTGCTCGGGAAAATCGTCTGCAATGTGGCAGAGATGGGCATGGCGGACCGAAGGCTCGACCAATTCAAGAGGGCCGCATGCACGATTCTGCGCGAGCCAAAGGTGCAGCTCCTGGACGACACGCTGGAAACAGGGAGGAGACGCGTACACATCCCTGCACCTGGCGGCGACAAAAACCCGTGCCTCAAAGCAGGCTGCCCGGGCTCCTTTGTAGCCAACGAGAGCAGCGCCGTCTTCGATGACGGGCGCTGCTACGGATTCGGCATCAAAGGATGGAATTTCAAGGGCTTCCGCACCGATGAGCTCGCAAAGCGGCGCAAACAGTACGATGCGTCGCGGACGAATGACATCAATCGGATGCGGCAGGAGAAGATGGCGAAGTATCGAAGGCGATCCGCAGCGTATCATTCGCAGCGCAAGGGTGCCGGTCGGTCACTCGGCGGGGAGCATCGATCGGCCCCAAGTCGCCAGAGTGAGTATCGATCGGCCGTGAGCGCTGAGCCTGAGGCCTGAGCTGGCGCGGCCGGGGACGAGAGGTCAGATGGACGATTAGAGCGTCGCTGAAGCCCCTGAATTGTGGGGGCGCGCTACAACTACAGGGAGCGTAACAAAGTATGTGTCCATGCTTCTTTATTCGACATTTGCCAAAGATGATTAACTAAAAGACTGCCGCTCGCCGTTGCCGTACCGTAGTGCGTAGATTGCCCGCCACCCGCCCGCCACACGAAGCGCAACGCTCAGCGGGCCGCGCTGGAGCGCCTCGACGCGCCACCCCTGGGCTTGACCGCTCCCGCCGTGCGGTCGGCCGCGCCACGGACGGCCAATCTTCCCACAGGCGGCCCGGGTAGGGGCGCATCCATTCCCCTGAGCTCCTCCTCTGCGGCGATGAGCATCGCCTTGGCGTCGAAGAGCGAGCGGTTGAGCGCGCCGAGCTCCTCCATGCTCGTCGCGGTGGCGAGCCGTTCGAGCATCTGCTCGACGGCGGAGCGCGCGCCGCTGACGTGCTGCACGACGCTGCGCCCGCGCCCGCCCACGCGCTGTGCTGCGTCACGCCAGAAGGCCGCGTCGGCCTTCGCCGTGCGCATCGCGTCCGAGATGCTGTTGAGGCTGGTCTGCCGCTGCAGCTCGGCGTCGTGGTTGCGCCGCTCCTGCTCGGCGCCCGCCGCGACGGTCGCGAAGCGCATCTGGTCGATCTGCTCAATCAGCGGCTCGACCCTCCCCGCCTGCTCCTCCGCCACGCGCAGCCGACGCTCGAGCTCCAGCTCGCGCTTCGCCGCCTCCTGCTCGCGCTGGGTCGCTGCGTCGAGCGCGAGCTGCAGCTGCTTGCGCACGCTCTCGCCCTTGAGCGCGCGCGCCATCTCCTCCTCGGCGCGCTGGTGGACCCGCTGCTGCTTCGCGCGCATCTGCGCGATCACGCTGTGCGCGGCGGCGGCGTCGCGCTCGTGGGTCATCCGCTCCTGGCGCATGCTGCTCTGCATCGAGTAGAGCATGTCGCCGAGCGCCGAGGCGGCCATCACCTCGGGGCGCCAGTCGACCACATTCTCGTCGCTCGGCAGCGTGACTGCCGGGTTGCGTAGGCCAGGCGCGTCGGGATCGGGGCTGCGGGCCACCCCTGGACGTCGGCGCGGAGACATGAGAGCCGCCCCATAGGTCGCGGTGTGTCGACTCGCAAACTCCCGTCGCGCAGGCGTCCACACGTCACGCAGGCCCTTGTTGATGAGCGAGAGCGGCGGCGGCACGTCCATGTTGGGCCGCAGGTCGGTCTGCTCGCGGAGCAGCAGGCCCGACGCGAGCCGCCGCACCGGAAGAGGGTCGGGCACATGCGGCTCGGGCTCCGGCACGTGCGGCAGCTCGTAGCGGCCCTGCAGCGCGAGGTTGTCCACGCGCGAGAGGTGGGAGGCGCCGCGCATGGCTGAGCAGGTCAACGCAAGCTGCGCAGGCTCGAGTGAACCCAGCTGACGCTCAAGTTATCGTCGTGCTCTTGCGTGAAACGCAAACAAGACAGAGCGCCGTGTTGGCGACACAGCAGTCGATTGTGACGTACGAACTAACCCTGTAGCCGCACCCACCCCTTGGCCTAATGCAGCGCATCAACGCGGGCGTCGCCTCGATGCAGGGCAAAATCTACGTGGTGGGTGGCTGGGACGGCATCGCGGGGCTCAACACGGCCACTCGTGTCGCGCCAGCCGGCAAGCGCGGCGCTGGGCGCTGGCAGCCGCTGCCGGAGATGTCGATCGCACGGGAGTGCCCCGGCGTCGCTGTGCTGTTCCGTGGCGCCGGCCGCTCGCTCACCGGCGGGCTCTACGCCGTGGGCGGCGCGTGGGGCGCGCGATACCATAGTTCATGCGAGGTGTACAATGCCCGAAGCGGCGCCTGGGAGCCCAAGGCAGCGATGGGCGTGAAGCGCTGCGGGGTGGGCGTGGCGTCGCTCGGCGGCAAGCTATATGCCGTTGGCGGCTTCACCCAGCCCGTGGGCGAGGATTACTTCGTCTATCACAGCTCAGTCGAGTGCTACGACCCGGTCGAGGACGCGTGGGCGTTCGTGACGGCGATGGACACGCCGCGCGCGCGCGCGGGCGTCGCGGTGGTCGACGGGCGGCTGTACGCGTGCGGTGGCTATTCGGGGCCCAACTACCACAGCTCGGTCGAGATGTTCGACCCGGCCGACGGCACGTGGCAGCCGACCGCGCCAATGGGCACGGCGCGGAGCGGGCCCGGCGTGGCGTTGGCGGGCGGCATGCTGTACGCGGTGGGTGGCAGCACGCCGAGCGGCTACCTGAGCTCGGCCGAGCGGCTCGACCCGCGCTCGCCCGACGGCTGGTCGCCGATCGCGTCGATGGGCGCCGTGCGCGCCTGCCTCGGCATCGCCGAGATCCTGGGCGAGCTGTACGCCATCGGCGGCAGCGACGACGCGGCGCACTCGAGCAGCGGCTGCTCCGTCTCGCGCTACGACGCCCGCGTCGACCGGTGGGAGGCGGTGGTGGCGGTGACCAGGGACCGCCTATTCGCGATGGCCGAGAAGGAGCTGTGGAACCCGTGCCTCGCGGCGCGCGCGTGGCGCTCCTTCGTGTGCTGCTGCTGCACCGGCACCGGCGGCCGCGAGGAGACCGAGGAGCAGCTCGTCGAGCTGCTCGGCCTGCCCTCGCTGGCGTCGCCCCGCGAGAAGAGCGGAGAGCGCGACCGCCCCACCAGCTGGACGGCCTCGCTGCCGGCGCCCGAGACGATGCGCGGCAACGCCGCCACCATCGCGGCGAGGGCGCAATCCACGCCGCGTGCCACGCGCGAGCCGAGGGAGGCGAGCCCGGCCGACGATGTCGAGTTGGAGGCATGATTGAGTGAGCTCAGAGCCGCTTGTACGCTCGTGACACACGCGCGCGTGGCGGCGCGGGAGCAGAAACGATGGTCCAGTATATGATATGGCGGAGTGCACCGCGTGCACCATGTGACATTTTTTATTAGCGTGTTGGCGACTATAGTAAAAAAGTAAAAGTGGCGCCACGAGAACTCACACATCGACAGCCTCGTCAGTGCACGCCCCCACTCGATTGGAGGGGCGCCTTCACTAACTCATTCAGTGGGCGCTGCCGTCGCCGTCGGAGTCGTCAAACGGCGTGGAGCCCTCCGCCGGCGCCAAGCTGCGGCCCTTCTCGGAGCCCGGCGGCGCGGCGCTCTCCTCGCAGCTGCGGTAGTCCTCGTGGCACTCCTGCACGGTGTGCTTGCCGCCGCGCCCGTCGCGGCAGTTGGCGAGCGCGGCGGCGCACCGCTGCTCGGCGGTCTGCCACTGCGCGTCGCCGTTGCGCCACGAACGGCCCTTCTCCGCCACCTCAGTTTCCTCGTTGATCTGCTTCTCCGCCTCTTTCTCCGCCGCCTTGCGCTCTGCCTGCTGCTCCGCCGCACGGATCGGCGCCAGCGCGGCATCCTCCTTCTCCTTGGCAAGCTCCTTGGCCTGCCTCTCCGCCTTCATCTCCTTCTTCATCTGCTCGGCGGCGATGGAGAAGGCCGCCTTGGCCTTCTCCATCGCCGCCTCCTTGGCCTGCTGGTCCTTCTCCGCCTGCTTGTTCGCTTCATCGCGCTTCTTCTCCGCCTCCTTCGCCGTCTGGCTCATCCAGCCGCTGCTGATGGAATCGTCCGAGTAGAGCGACTCCATGTGCGCAGCCACCGCCGCCTCGTCGTGTGCTGCCTTCGGCGGGCGCTTGTCCTTGACACGGCCTTCGAAGTTCTCGATGCGGTCCTCCTGGTCTCTCCACGGCCGCGTGGAACGCGCCTCAGACAGCCATCCAGACGGCGCCGCGGACGCTGGGGTCGCTAATGCCGCGTCCGTCACCACCTTGGTGGTCGGCATGCCCAGCGCGTTGACGACGAAGGGCAGCATGGCGGCGACAGCAAGCACGCGGCAGTCGTTTTTCAAGAAAGCTGGCTGCCTTTTTTGCACACACGCAATTGTGCCGTACTTTACCGATAGCTAACCGGGTAAACCGCGCAAACAGCCACTCCCACTAGCAACTACTCGCCTGCCGCCCGGCCACCCCTCGCCGCTCGCGACTCGCGAGGCCGGCTGGCTCGGGATCAGTGATCAGTGTCTCCCCACGTGGGCTCTCCTGACACCTGACCGGCAGCTTAGGCAAAGCAATGAGCCAATGATGTAAAGTATCTAAAGGCGCGGAAAGGAATGATCTAAAGACAGGTAGACTGGTAGATTCCCTCCGTTGGCAATCGCGGGGGAATGATGATGCTAAAGTTACTAAAGAGCAATATCGAAAACCAGCTACGTAGCTACCATCCCCTCGTACCTCTTCTCCTCTCTCTGCCCGTACTTGCCTCGGAAGGCGTCGACCACCGCGCTCCAGGTCGACTTGGGCGTGTCGATGAACGCGTCGGCCTCGCCGCAGATCCCCTGCTCGATGCGGGAGAGCTCGTCGATGCCCAGGCCGGCCGTGAGGGCGGGCTCGAGCAGAAGGCTGTGCAGCTTCGCGGTGCTGCTGGCGTTCAGGAGCTCGGACACGCGCGCGACGTCGGCCTCGTTCAGCTGGTTGGATGCAATGTAGATGTTGACTTTGGTGTCATGACCCCGTGTCCGTCGCATGCTGCTCATCGCATCCGCCAGCGCGTCGGCAACCTGCTCAACCGACCGCGCCTCTGGCAGCACCTTGCCAAGGTACCCGCGTCGCCAGTGGATAGCCACGAACGGCTCCCTCCCAAAGTGCGTCTCGATGTAGTGCTTGACGGCAGCTCGTAGCGGCTTCGACCAACGAAGACTGCCGAGCGTAGCGAATATGGCCTCGACGTTCCTCGCAAGAGGCGGCAGTGTTGCGTTCGTTTTGAAGAGCAGGCCATCGGTGATCAACGTCGGTACGTCTGTCCCTGCCGGGAAGGACGCAAGTGGCACCTTTGTGCTGGCGTCGTGAGCGAACAACTGAACCTCTGAGAAGTCCAGGCCCCGTAGCTCGGGGAGTGGATCTGCACGATAGTTTTGCTCCGTCTTGAAGCCGTCAATGTCGCACGGTGCCGGCCAGTTCTTCGGATCGCACTGGTAGAGCCTCTCGGGAACCTGCCAGCGGCGTCCCGACCCCTGCCAGCTAACTGCCACGCTGCCGCGCTGAATGCGAGGCTCCCATTCCGGGACGAATGCATGGGCCTCGGCTGGCCGGGAGCGAACGCAGATGGATTTGAACGTCTGCAGATCGATGCACTCGACGAGCGGAAGCAACGACTGGAGCGAGATGATGTCGGAGAAGGGGCGCAGCCGGTGCCGCACGGAAGAGTCGAAAAAGTCCTTACCATCCGACGTCTTGCTCGTTGAGCTGCGGTTCTCGATCACCTCCACAAAGCCAGGGAGCACGAGAATACGACCAAGCCTCTGAGCCAGCCGGATGTTCTCCCCGAGGCCAACGAGCTGGTTGTTGAACTGGTTGCTGAGCAGCGGGAACAGGTATCCGCGTGGATCAGGCTGGTGGCAGCCAGCAGGCTCGGCATGCAGCGTCGTCGACATTGGATTCGCTGCTGCCAGCGCTTCGGTGGTCACCCCGTCCGCTGCGGCGATCATCAGCTCGGCCGCCTTGGCTGCCTCTGCCGCCGCTGCCGCCTTCTCTGTCGCTACCTTCTTGGCGATCGCAGCGGCCAACGTAGCCCTCGTGGCCTGCTCAGCTACTAGCTGAGCATCTTGCTCAGACTGGAGAGGGCCCCATCCCTGCGGAACCACAGCACCGGCGGCCGAAAGGCACCCCAGCAACGCGCAGAGGACGCCGCGCATGGAACAAGCTCGCATGCGAGTTGTTGCCATCTTCGGGGACTTGACGACACCTTCGCCAGCTGGGCATGCCGTGTGTCCTCGCGGTTGCCTCGAGCCTCGCGGCCTCGCCATACCCGCGTGTCGCCTTCTCGGAAGCCGCCCTCCTCTCGGGCGAAGGTGCTGGACCCAACGTACACGTCGAGTCCGTTGAGCAGCTGAGGAGACTGCCGACACCTCAGCCAACAGCCAAATACGCGGCACCTCCGACACCAAGCGTTATCAGCTCTCAATGTGGCGTATCAACGTCGATGAGCTTCTGCAATGCCTCCTACCCAATCGTGCTCGGCGACGTCGAATGGTTGCAGTACGTGGACGCGCAGGCTCAGTACTTCTACGACACTGAGCAGCAGAAGCGGAGTCCTCTGGCGTCGTCCACGTGCCTTGCTGTCATGAAGAGCATGGTCTGCTCCAGGTATGCACTGCAAACGCGCAATATACCCTGCGGCATGCGAGCCCATTGTCCCACGATGGGTTGCTGAGCGCGTCGCGCGCTGCAGGTACTTTCCCCGCTGCGACCCGGCGGCGAAGACGCCCGAGGGTGAACCAAAGACGCTTCTGCCCTGCCAATCCACGTGTGCCTGGCTGCACGAGCACGAATGTCCGGGTGCTGAGTACAATGACTGTAGCTTGGTCAACTGTGGCGGCGACGAAGCTGCCAAACACAGGTGCTACTCCAGCGACGAATGCACGCTCTTTGAGGCTTCGTCCCCGTCTAGCGACCTGCGTGTGTAGCGTAGTGCAAGCTCTTAGAAGAAGATCGGACTCTGTGTTTACAGGCTATTTTTTGAGCTGATCGCTGTTTGCGATGGCGAGCAAGAATTTTAAGTTGCATATTTTTTTCTTAGATCTCTGCCCTTACACCCTCTAGCTTTTGCCAATCTCTAGAGTCTGGTGTGCTTTTCCTTCATCTGCTCTGCGCCGCCCGGCGATCTGTTTCGCCGCTATTGAGGCTATTGAGGCGACGCGTTTGCCAGCGATTACCCCGGGGCCCTGGACTAGGGCGCCCGCGGGTCCTGTTGTAAAGTTGCATGCAGTCGCAAAGTAAGAACCTAAGAAATGAACGCGCTGGCCTACGATAGCCTGCGTGAGGAGGCGCTGGCCGTGCAGCAGCGCTGGCTCCAGATGCGCTCTATTTCAGGTGCGGATGCCTCTTCTCAGCCGGCCGAGGCACCACCATACTCAACACCGAGGGCAGCGTGGGTCACGGTGCTCACCAACAACGCCTACTCACTCGGCGTGGTCGCACTGGCCAACTCTCTCTCCGAGGTAGAGACGGACTTCCCACTGGTCGTGCTCGTCACCGACAGCGTACCAGCTAGCGCACGCGAGCAGTGCTCCGCGGCTGGTTGCGACGTTCGTGACATTGAGCGCCTGTCGCTGCCAGATGGTGTGGGCGGTGGGCCAGTCTACGCGTGCGCGCACTTTGCAGAGTGCTGGCACAAGCTGCGCGTCTGGGAGCTGGACGACTTTGAACAGGTGGCCTTACTTGACGCGGATATGGTCGTGCTCAAGAACATGGACGAGCTCCTGACGCGGCCGCTCAACGCCGGCTGTTGCGTGCGTGCGGTGCACGAATGCTTCTGCAACGTGTCTCGAGGCGGCGAGCCGTGCCCGTACATCGGGCAGACAGGCACTTTGAACAAGGCTGCCGGCGGCGCCGTTAAACTCCCGGCCAGCGGACCTGCCGCCTACTTCAACTCCGGCCTGGTGGTGTTGAGGCCGAGCCGCGCGGTATTTGCCCACATGCAGGCCGCCTTGGCGGCGTCGGACCTTTCGCGCTTTGCATTCCCCGACCAGGACTTCCTCAACGAGTACTTTAGCTGCGCGTGGGAGGTGCTGCCGTACACGTACAACGCGACCAAGGGCATGTACTCTGCGCACCGGCGTGGCGGCCCGTGGGATCTGGCGTCGGTGCGCAACCTGCACTTCACGATGGCCAAGCCGTGGGACCTGCGCCACCCGTGCCACAAGGGATACGAGCGTCTCAACCAGCTCTGGCACGCAGCGTATGCCGAGCCGCATACGCTGAGCCGCACGCTGCTGCAGGTGCACCTCGCGGAGAAGCGAGCGCACCGGCTCGAGCAGCAGCAGCAGCAGCAGCAGCAGCAGGGGGAGGACGCGGCAGCAAGCAGTCAGGCGTCCTGAAAGAAAGATAAACTGTCTGAAGTAAACTACTCTGGGTATCTAGCCTTCGCCGTCTACTATTTGTTCTACGCTGCGTGCCGGCGAGGCTGTGCTCGGGCGGGGCCTCGCGTTGGGCGTGCGCCCCATCTCGCCGCGCCGAGGTCGCACCAAGCGAGGCGCCGCCGCGCGGAGCCAAGCGGCGTGCAGCTGCCAGCGGCGAATGCAGCGTGCGCACGAGTCAGCCTGCCGCTCCGGCATGGCGAGCAAGACGCGGAGGAGCGCAGCAAGGCGCGCCGGTTCGACGCGCTGCAGCGCCGCCTGCTGCGCCTGCAGCTCGCGGCCTCTCGCGTCGTTCTGCGCCTCGACGCGGCGCAGCATCGCCATGTGCGACTCGTGCACCAAGCGCATCTCGTCCTCGCGCCGCTTCACCTCCGCCAGAGCACGGTTGGCGGCCGTTGCTGCGCCGAGCGTGCCGCGCGGCGTCACTCGCAGCGCCCACGCGGCCTCACGCCAGCGGCGCCACACGAGCGAGAGGCGCGTGGTCGCGCCCGAGCGGACGAGCGTGCGCAGCACCCGGCGGCGCAAGCGGGCGGTGATCAACGCGGACGTGCGTGTGGCCTGCGTCATGACAGTCTGCACCAAGATCGCCACGACGGCCTCGCGCCACATGGCGAGCGCCGGCGCGAGGCTTCGCTTCCGCAGCAACCGCTCGAGCCGAATGACACAGGCCCGTGCCTCCGCCGAGGCACCGCGCTCCTCCTTGCTCGCCCAGTGGGCTGCGGCCACCTCGAGAGTACTGCGTCGAATCAGCGCCAGCTCCGAGGCGTCGTTGATCCAGCGCGGTCTGCCCAGCACGCCATCCAGCCGGATCTTCAGCGACACGGTAGCCGCTTCGGTCTCTGAGTAGTTGCCCACGCCGACAATCCACAGGCCCGGCATGGGCTGCGCACACCGCAGCTTGGCCTGTGGCTCGCGGCGGTGGAAGGCCTCGTGATCCCACACGTCGGCCTCGACTCGCAGCATGGAGAACCGCCGCCGCTCCCAGTTCTCGACGCGCGGCACCGCCCCATGCCGCAGGAGCAGCATCGGCTGGCCTCCGCCTCCGATGTGCTCGAGCGTCACAGTGAGGTGGCCCTGCACGAGCACCGGTACCGAGACCACCCAGTGGGTGAACTGGCCAGGCACGAGCGAGGTTTTCAAGTGGTGAGCCATGCAATGCTGGTTTGGCTCTACGCGACCATCTCGAAGCGTTATTTTTCGAATACGCTTTGCATGGATGCCATTGAGACTTGGGCTCACCACGTACAAACTGGCAGGAACACGGAGAGCTTTAGCTTTAAATCATGGGAATCAGCGGAGCGGCGGCCGGCCGATGTATCAGGGTGCGTCGGCTG